>Ga0307511_10001388_pt1 | contig 25591 bp, 20 predicted proteins | sample 13_EM_MG_FD_200266 | JGI IMG/M metagenome (GOLD analysis project Ga0307511, IMG submission 200266) | Populus trichocarpa ectomycorrhiza microbial communities from riparian zone in the Pacific Northwest, United States - 13_EM | ecosystem: Host-associated > Plants > Roots > Unclassified | place...
CGCCCAGGTGGAACTGCTCCACAGCTGCGACTACGTCGAGGGTCTCATCGTCCAGGACGATGGCTGGTCGCACGTCGTGGAGGCCGTCTCGTTTCTTCCCGCGGACTTCGCCGCACCCGCCCCCGGCGAGATCATCGAGACGGACTCCCTGTCGTACTTCGACTTCGTCAACCGCCTCGGCGACGAGGACACCTTCCTGTCCACTTTGAGCCGCCGTGTCCAGCCCCGCCCTTGGTGCACCGTCTTCGTGCCCGGGCACGCTATCGACACCGCCCTCGACGCTTCCCTCACTCGGCCGCTCTCCGAGGTCGGCGCCACCGGCATGTTCCTGGTCTATCCCATCCCCAGATCCGTGCTGGCCACGCCCCTCCTGCGGGTTCCCTCCGACCCGATGCCTTTCCAGTTCAGCGTTTTCCGCTACGCCGACGACGACAGCCACGCCTCCATGCTCGCCGCCAACCGTGCCATGCACGACCTCGCCCTCTCCTTCGGCGGCACCCTCTATCCCTTCGCTTCCGTCCCGCTCGACCATGCCGCCTGGCGCACTCATTGGGGCGACGAGTGGGATTTCCTCCAGTCCGCCAAGGCCAAGTACGATCCCGCCGGCCTGCTCAACCGTGGACAGGGAATCTTCCCGTGAGCCCGCACCGAAACCGCGTCACCCCGACCGGCGAGATCGCCGCTTTTCCCTTACGCGGGGCCTGGACCGGCAACCGCGGCGTCATCCACCGCGGGCGGGACATCGTCCGCTTCCACGCCAGCGACCTGTGGATCACCTGCGCCTTGCAGTTCCGGGGCCGCTGGCGCGAGCAGTGGCTGCCCAACCGCTGGACCCACCTCTACTTCCACGACGAGGCCGTCTCTTTCGCCGCCGGCCACCGCCCGTGCGCCGAATGCCGGCGCGGCAGCTACCTGTCCTACCGGGACGCTTGGGCCGCCGCCGCCGGCCATCGCCCCTCCGCCACCGACATGAACCGCCAGCTCCACCGTGAGCGCCTCTTCCGCGGCACCCACCGCCGCCGCTTCCACCAGCTCCCGTGGGCCACCCTCCCCACCGGCACCTTCGTGCTCCTCGACCACACCCCCGCGCTCATCGTCGACGACCACCTGTCACCGTGGACCCCCACCGGCTACCAGGGCCGGATGCCACTGCCGACGTCCGGCACCGCCACCGTCATCACGCCGCCCTCCACCATCACCGTGCTCAAGGCCGGCTACCCGGTGCAGATCGACCCCGCCGCTCGCGAGCGCTGAGTGCATCGCGCCGCGACAGTGGGGGCCGCTGGGCCTCGGCGGTGCCAAGGCGGTCTGGTTCACGGTGTTGACCCCATTTGTCGGTTCTGAAAATCCGTTGTCCCACACCAGAATCCGGAGTACCACTGCCCCGTGCGCTTACTGGGACCGGCCCTGGCCGCAGCACTCACGCTCACCCTCGCCCCGTCGGCCACCGCCACCCCGGCTGAGGGCCCACAGACAACAGGCCCGATAACTGGCGGCCATTTCGGCATCCCGTTCACCTCATCCCCGATACCGATGGCCCCGGCCGGCTACACCGAGCAGGAGTTCTTCTTCGCTGGCACCGCCACCGGATACACACAGAACGGCACCTGGACCGCCGACGGCCGGTGGTCGGTAACCCCCGCCGAGCAAGCCCCGTACCAGACGAGGATGCTGGTCCGCCGCCCGGCGGACCCCGCGAAGTTCAACGGCACGGTGATAGTCGAGTGGCTGAACGTCACCGCCGGCATCGACCTCGACCCGGACTTCCAGTACGCCAACGAGGAGTTGCTCCGGGCCGGCTACGCCTGGGTGGGCATCTCCGCGCAGCAGACCGGCGTCACAGCGCTGAAGAAGATCGACCCAGCCCGGTACCAGACACTGAACCACCCGGGCGATGCCTACTCGTACGACATCTTCTCCCAGGCGGCACAGGCCCTACGCCACCCGGAGGGCGTGGATCCGCTGCAGGGCCTCAAGCCCAAGGCGTTGATCGCCGACGGGGAGTCGCAGTCGGCGTTCCGCATGGTCACCTACGTCAACGCGATCCAACCGTTCCAGCACCTCTACGACGGCTTCCTCATCCACAGCCGACAGGGCGCCGGAGCCCCGATCAACCCGAGCCAGCCGTCGCCGGTGACCCAGACCAGGACGGACTCCGCAGTCCCAACCCTGACGGTGCAGACGGAGACCGATGTGCTGGCCCCGTTGAACTACTTCCCGGCGGCGCAGCCGGACAGTCCGAGCTTCCGGCTGTGGGAGATCCCGGGCACCTCACATGTGGACGCGTACCAGCAGCAGTTGGGCCAGGTCGAGATCCAGCGGTTCTTCCCGGGCACGGTGCTGCCGCCGTGCGGGCTGCCGCCGAACGACGGCCAGGAGCGGTACGTCATGGACGCGGCGCTGGCCCACCTCAACGCCTGGGTCCGCTACGGCATCGCGCCGCCGAAGGCGGACCGGATCGCGATCACCGGCACGCCGCCGGCGATGGAGCGTGACCAGTACGGCAACGCCGAAGGCGGGATCCGCACGCCGGCCCTGCAAGCGCCGACCGCGACCCTGACCGGAACCGGAAACACCGGCGACAGCCTCCAGTGCACGCTGGAAGGCACGACAACCCCGTTCACCCCCGAGCAACTGGCCCAGCTGTACCCGACGCACGCCGACTACGTGGCGGCGGTGGCCGGGGCGGTGGCCCAGGACGTGCTCAAGGGCTTCCTGCTGCCGGCGGACGCGGCGGAGATCGTGCGGGACGCCGTCCACTAGCATCGCCGCACGTGATCACCGTCGCGACCTGGAACGTGCTGCACCGGATCCACGCCGAGAACTGGGGCGAGGACGTGGCGACCCAATGGCCGGACGAGTCGAAACGGGTCGCCGCGATCGCCGGGCGGGTCGCGGAGCTGCCGGCCGAGGTCGTCGCGTTGCAGGAGGTCAGCGGCGACCTGCTGGCGGCCATCCGCGGGATGACGGACCGGACGGTGCACGCGATGCGCTACCGCAGGGTGCCGCGGCCGCGGCGGATGGCGTCCCAGCTGAAGGACAACACCGAGTACCTGGTGCTGCTGGTCCACGGTCCGAGCCGGGTGGTCGACGAGCTCCAGTTCCACGACGACTGGGGCAAGGGCGCTCTCGCCGTGCACACGGTCGGCCTCACGGTGGTCGCCACGCACGTCAGCTGGTGGGAGGCGAAAAGGGCCGGTCAGCTGGCGAAGCTGCGGGACCTGGCGGTCGCGCCGGCGGTGCTGCTGGGTGACTTCAACGCCGACCGCGAAACGGTGATCGGCGGCCTGGGCGAAGGTTTTCGGTCGGCGGAGCTGCCGCCGGGGGCGACCACCCAGGGCAAGCAGGCCATCGACCACGTGATCGTGCATGGCGCGACGGCCACGAACGCGCAGGTCCTGGACAACGAGGGCCTGTCCGACCACCACCCGGTGCTGGCCACGATCAGTTAGACACGGGGAACCGCTCGTGGCCGAGCACGCTGAGCAGCTGGAGCTTCTCGTGGCCCTCGCTGCGCGGGGGAGCGGTCAGCACCAGCAGCGCCTGCGACTGGTCCTCGGTGAACAGCACCTGGCAGTCGACCTCGATCGGCCCGAGCTCGGGGTGCAGCAGCGTCTTGTGGTCGGCGAACCGCTGCGCGACCTCCTGCCGTTCCCACAGCTGCGCGAACTCGGCGCTGGCCTTCTCCAGCACGGCGACCAGCTCGCCGGCCCGTGACCTGGGGCCCATCTGCCCGTACGCGAAACGAAGGTTGGCCACCAGGGCCCGGCTCTGCCGGTCGCGATCGTCCTCGGGATAGACCAGCCGCTGCCCGGGATCGGTGAACCAGCGGTAGATCTCACTGCGGGCCAGCCCGGTGTAGCCGGTGCTGTCGCCCATCAGCGCCTTGGCCATGCGGTTCTGCACCAGCACTTCGCCCAGGTTGGACAGGATGAGGGCGGGCGTGTCGTCGAGCCGGTCCAGCACCCGCAGCAGCGCCGGGGCGACGTGCGCGGCGGCGCCAACCGGCGACGGCGCGTTGCGGCCGGCGACCCGGAACAGGTAGTCGCGCTCGTGGTTGGACAGCCGCAGCGCCCGGGCCAGCGCGGCCAGCATCTGCTCGCTGGGCTGCGGGCCCCGCTCCTGCTCCAGCCGCGTGTAGTAGTCGGTGGACATGGCCGCCAGCGACGCGACCTCCTCACGGCGCAGGCCGCTGGTCCGGCGGCGGGCGCCGGCCGGCAGCCCGACGTCCTCGGGGCGCAGCGCCTCCCGTCGCGTGCGGAGGAAAGACGCCAGTGCAGCTCGGTCCATACGCCCAGTATCGACGGGTGTCCGGACGCCAGCCAGGGATCGCGAATCCCCCGATGAGCGCTCTCTGCACACGGCCCGTGAACGCGAGCAGGGTTATGGCCATGGACATCACCGGAAACACCGTCTTCATCCCCGGCGCCACCAGCGGCATCGGCCTCGCCCTGGCGCTGGCACTGTCCGACCGCGGCAACCAGGTCATCGTCGGCGGCCGCCGCACCGCGCTGCTGGACCAGATCCGGGCCGAGCACCCGGACATCGACACCGTGCAGATCGACACCGCCGACGCGTCGAGCATCCAGGTGGCGGCCAAGGAGGTGCTGGCCAAGCACCCCGAGCTGAACGTGCTGATCGCGATGGCCGGCATCATGCAGGTGGAGGACTGGCACCAGCCGGCGGGCTTCCTGGCCTCGGCCGAGGCCATCGTGACCACCAACCTGCTCGGGCCGATCCGCCTGGTCGCGGCGTTCGTCGAACACCTCCAGACCCGCCCGGACGCCACCATCGTGACCGTCTCCTCGGGGCTGGCATTCACCCCGCTCAAGGTCACCCCCAGCTACAACGCCACCAAGGCCGCCATCCACATGCTCAGTGAGTCGCTGCGTCTGCAGCTGGCCGACACCAGTGTGAAGGTGGTGGAGCTGGTGCCGCCGTCGGTTCGCACGTCGTTGCTGCCCGGCCAGGAGAGCAGCGACTTCGCCATGCCGCTGGACGAGTTCGTGGACGAGGTTGTCACGCTGCTGGAGACCCAGCCCGACGCGAGGGAGATCCAGGTCGAGCGGGTCAAGTTTCTTCGCTACAGCGCGATCGACGGCAAGTACGACGAGGTCGTGGCCACGCTGAACGGCCGTGACCCGCACGGCAAGTGACCGGGACCGCCGGCGGCGTGAAAACCCCACGCGCCGCCGGCACAGTCCGTGCCAGAATCCGCCGGGTGCAAGAGTTCCGCAGCTTCGACGGCCTGAGGATCGCCTACCGGGAACTGGGGGAGGGCCGGCCGGTCGTGCTGCTGCACGGCGTGATGGGCGTGGGCTCGCAGTGGATCGACCAGGGCCCGGCGCAGATGATCGCGGACAGCGGCTTCCGCGTGATCCTGCCCGACCTGCGTGGTCACGGCGAGAGCGACCGGCCGCACGACCCGGCCAGCTATCCGCCGGATGTGCTCGCCGACGACGGGCTGGCTCTGGTCGAGCACCTCGGCCTCGACGACTACGACCTCGGTGGGTATTCGCTCGGCGGTCGCGTCACGCTGCGGATGCTCGTCCGTGGGGCCAGGCCGCGGCGGGCGATCATCGCGGGCCAGGGTCTGGACGCGGTCGACGGCGTGACGACGAGGACCGGCGGCATCCGGCGCATGCTGACCGCGATCATGGACGGCGCCGTGCTGGATCCCGAGGCCCGGCAGACGGCGTACTGGCTCAAGCAGATCGGCGCCGACCCGCGGGCCCTGGTGAACGTGCTCGACACGCATGTCGTGACGCCGATCGAGGCGGTGCGCGAGATCGACGTGCCGACGCTGGTGGCGATCGGCGACGCCGATGGCGCTCGCGCCACCGCCGACCAACTGGCCGCCGAGCTGCCTGACTCCCGCTTCGTGCGGCTGCCCGGCAACCACTGGACCGCCTTCACCGCCCCGGAGTTCGGCGCGGCGATGCTGGACTGGCTTCGAAACATTTCGGAGATGTAACCGGTAACATCACGGGCCATGCGTGGTGAGGCTCCGACGCTGGCGGAGATCGCGAGGGCGGCGGGAGTGTCCACGCCCACCGTGTCCAAGGTGCTCAACGGGCGGTCCGACGTCGCGCCGGCCACCCGGGCCCGCGTCGAGGAGCTGCTGCACGCGCACGGCTACCGGCGTCGTGCCGCCGGGCCGCCGTCGCGGCTGTTCGACCTGGTGTTCCACGAGCTGGAGAGCGCGTGGGCGATGGAGGTCATCCGGGGCGTGGAAAACGTTGCCCGGGAAGAGAAACTCAACGTCGTGCTGTCCGAGGCGGCCGACCGGCACTCGCCCGGGCAGTCCTGGGTGGACGGTGTGCTGGCCCGTAGGCCCGCCGGCGTCGTGCTGGTGCTGTCCGACCTCGACGCCGCGCAGCGGGCCCAGCTGGCCAGCCGGGAGATCCCTTTCGTGGTGCTGGATCCCGCCGGCGACCCGGCCGACGGGGTGCCCGCCGTCGGCACCAACAACTGGCACGGCGGGCTCAACGCGACCCGGCACCTGATCGACCTCGGGCACCGCCGGATCGGCCTCATCGGCGGGCCGTCCCGGATGATGTGCAGCCGGGCCCGGCTCGACGGCTACCGGGCCGCCCTGGAGACCGCCGGCATCCCCGTCGACCCGAAACTCGTGCGGGAGGGCGACTTCCACACCGAGGCCGGCTACAGCGCCGGCCGTGACCTGCTCGCCCTGTCGCAGCCGCCCACCGCCATCTTCGCCGGCAACGACCTCCAGGCGCTCGGTGTCTACGAGGCCGCCCGCGAGCTGGGCCTGACCATTCCCGGCGACCTGAGCGTGGTCGGCTTCGACGACCTCCCCCTGGCCCGCTGGGTCGGCCCGCCGCTGACCACCGTGCGGCAGCCGCTGGTCGCCATGGCCGAAACCGCCGCCCGGCTGGCTTTGCAGCTGGGTCGGGGCGAACGCCCGTCGTCCACCCGGGTAGACCTGGCCACGTCGTTGGTGGTCCGGCACAGCACCGCCGCGCCCTGCCTGCCTTAGGCCCGCCCCGCCCTCCGCCCAAGCCCGCCTGCCCGCCGCCCCCCCATGATCGAGGGACCAAACCTCGCGTTGAACGCCAGGAAGGACCCCATCACCGCGCCCGGGCGATAGGAAGGGGCCCTTCATGACGTTGGGCTGGCGCAGCTGAATCGCGGAGCAGGCCCTTCGACAGTCGAAACGTTTCGATCGTTGACGTGCCGCGGCCTGGCTCCTACAGTCTTGCGAACCGGTTCGCGAACCGGTTCGCGACAAGGAGGCCGCGGGTGAACATCGGTGAGATCGCCAAGCTGGCGGGCGTGTCCCGGAGCACGGTCTCGTACGTGCTGAGCGGGAAGCGGCAGGTCAGCCCCGAGCTGCACGAGCGCATCACCCGCGTGATCGAGGAGTCCGGGTATCGGCCCAACGCCACCGCGAGGGCGCTGGCCGAGGGCTCGACCAAGACGATCGGGCTGGTCATACCGCCCACCGGCCCGCACCTGTCCGTGGACCAACTGCACTTCGTCGGGGCCGTGGCCGAGGCGGCCGCCGAGCGTGACCACGACGTGCTGCTGTCGCCCAGCGGGCCCGAGCGGTTCGACCGCATGATCACCGAGCGGCGCGTCGACGGCGTCATACTGATGGAGACAGTGCTGCGCGACACCCGGGTCACGGGGCTCATCGACCAGGGCTTCCCGTTCGTCACCATCGGCCGCACCGGCGCCGACGACGCCCACGGCTGGGTCGACCTCGACTACGCCGGTCTCGTCACCGAGGGCGTTCGCCGCCTGCGTGCCTTGGGCCACGAGCACATCGCCCTCGTCAACCGTCCCCAGGAGCTGCTGGACCACGAGTACGGCCCCGCCTTCCGCGCCGCCGACGCCTTCGAGAAGGCCACCGTCGAGCTCGCCGGCCTCGCCGTGTGCTGCGACGACAGCGACGACGCCGCCGCCGGCTGCCTGGCCTCGATCCTCGCCCAGGCCCCCGACACCACCGCCATCCTCACCATCAACGAACGCTCCCTCGCCGGGCTGGTCGCCGCCCTTTCCGTTGCCGGCAAGAACATTCCCGCCGACATGTCCGTCCTGGCCATCACCTCCGTCCGCAACGCGACGGCCGTGCGCCCCCAGATCTCCGCCGCCGACGTCCCGGCCGCCGTCATGGGCGAGGCCGCGGTGGACGCCCTCCTGCACCGCATCGCCTCCGCCGCCGATCCCGCGCCGAACGTCCTGCTCCGGCCGGAGTTCGTCGACCGCGGCAGCATCGCCGCCCCACGCGCCTGACCCGTCAACCACCTTGCCCTCCGCGAAGGAGCCTTCGCCATGAGGAAACTCGCGCTCGCCCTGGCCGTGGCGACCGTCGCGCTGGTCACGACCGGCTGCGGCGGCTCGTCGGCCGGCGACGACTCGACACTGTCCGAAATGGACTACTACAACACCGATCCGTTGGTCTCGGCGTTGCCGAAGCTGCTGGACAGCTGCGCCCAGCGGGCCGGAGTGACGATCAAGCGGCAGGTGGTGCCGGACCTGCGGACCAAGGTGCTCCAGTTGGTCGGCAGCCATGACGTGCCCGACCTCGTGCTGCTGGACAACCCCGACCTGCAACAGATCGCCGCGACCGGGGCGCTCGCGGACCTCGGCGGGCTGTCCACCGACGGCCTGTATCCGAATGTCGTCGCCGCGGGTCGCTACCAGGGCAAGCTGTACGGGGTCGCCCCCGGGGTGAACGCGCTTGCCTTGTACTACAACACCAAGCTGTTCTCGGCCGCCGGCCTCAACCCGCCCAAGACGTGGGACGAGTTGACGGCCGCCGCCGCGACGCTCACCGCCGGCACTCAGCACGGCATCGGGTTCGCGATGCCCGCGACCGAGGAGGGCAGCTTCCAGTTCGAGGCGTTCCTGCTCAGCGGCGGCGGCTCACTGTCCACTCTGAACTCGCAGCCGGCCGTCTCCGCGCTGCGGCTGCTCACCGACCTCGTGACCAGCGGCGCCGCGCCGAAGGACGTGCTGACCTGGACGCAGGCCAACGTCGAGGAGCAGTTCGCCAACGGCAGCCTGGCCATGATGGTCAACGGCCCGTGGCAGCTGCCCCAGCTGGCCAAGGCGGCCATGACCGACTTCGCCGTCGTGCCGATGCCCGTGCCCGCCGCCGGCGGCAAGCCGTCCAGCGCCCTCGGCGGCGAGGTCTGGGCCGCCGGCAACGGCCCCAAATCGGCCAAGGCGACCGAGGTGATCAAATGCCTCACCGCCGCCGACAACAGCCTGTCGTGGTCCAAGCTCACCAACTATGTGCCCAGCAACCAGCAAGCCGCCCGACAACTCGCCGCCACCAACCCCCAGTTCAAGTCCTTTGTGGACGAGATCGGCGACGCCGCCGGCCGCACCGCCACCCTCGGCGTGAACTACCCCAAGTACTCGCAGGCTCTGTGGACGGCGGTGCAGTCGGCGCTGGCCGGTCGTGCGACGCCGGAGGCCGCACTGGACGCCGCGCAGAAGCAAGCGACCGGCCAATGACTCTTGACAGCGACATCAGGCCGAGTCGCGGAGTGACGGCACTCGTGAGTCCCGTTCGACGAAGCAAAGCCGCGAGAAATCTGACAACGACCAGGTTGGGCTTTGTGCTGCCGGTGGTTGTCTACCTGGCGCTGTTCTTCCTCTACCCGCTGATCGGCAACCTGCTGTTGTCGTTCCAGGACTTCGGCATCCAGTCGGTATACAGTGGACAAGCGCCGTTCAACGGCCTCGACAACTACCTGTACCTGTTGCGTGATCCGGTGTTCGGCACGGCTGCCCTCAACACGGTGGTGTTCGTGGTGGGCTCGCTGTTCTTCCAGTTCACGATCGGACTGGCGCTGGCGGTGTTCTTCAACCGGGCGTTCCCGTTGGGCGGCCTGGTGCGGACGCTGCTGCTGGTCCCGTGGCTGCTGCCGCTGGTGGTGACGGGCACGGTGTTCCGCTGGATCCTGGACACGAGCAACGGGGTGCTCAACCACGTGTTGCTGACGCTGCACCTGGTCGCAGAACCGGTGCCATGGTTGAACAGCGTGCAGACGGCGATGATCGGCGTGCTGCTGTGCAACGTGTGGATCGGGATCCCGTTCAACATGGTCATCCTCTACGGCGGCCTCCAGTCGATCCCGGCCGACCTGCATGAGGCGGCGGCGCTGGACGGCGCGTCGGGCCTGGCCCGGTTCCGGCACATCACGATGCCGCTGCTGCGGCCGGTGGTGGCGGTGGTGCTGACCCTCGGCCTGATCTACACGATCAAGGTGTTCGACGTGATCTGGGTGATGACCAAGGGCGGCCCGGCCGACGCGACCCAGACCGTCACGACCTATGGCTACCAGCTGTCGTTCGGCGGGCTGTCGCAGTTCGGGCTGGGGGCGGCGGCCAGCAACATGCTGATCGTGGTGGCGCTGGTGTTCGCGGTGTTCTACCTGCGCTCGACGCGGGCGGAAACGGCGGTGACGTGATGCGGACGGTGATCGCGGTCGGCCTGTTGGCGGTGATGCTGTTCCCGCTGTACTGGATGGTCGACGCGTCGTTGCAGACCAACCAGCAGATCGCGGACCGGTCGCCGCACTGGCTGCCGCTGCCGGGAACCCTGGACGGCTACCGGGATGCGCTGGCACAGCAGGGTGGCCACCTGGCAGTGTCGCTGATGGTGGCCCTCGGCACGGTGGTGTTGACGCTGCTGATCGCGGCGCCGGCGGCGTACGGGTTGTCGAGGTCGGGCACGCCCGGGTCGAGGCCGCTGTTGTTCACGCTGCTGATCGTGCAGCTGATCCCGGGCATCGTGATGGCGAACGCCCTGTACCGGGTGTTCGCCGTCCTTGGCGTGCTGAACTCACCGGAAGCGTTGGTGCTGGCCGATTCCACGCTGGCCGTGCCGTTCGCGGTGCTGATCATGCGGGCGTTCATGCTGTCGGTGCCGAGGGAGCTGATCGAGGCGGCCGGGCTGGACGGCGCGGGCGCGCTGCGCACGTTCGCCACTATCGTGCTGCCGGTCAGCCGCAACGGCGTGGTCACGGCCGGCCTGTTCGCGTTCCTGTTCTCCTGGGGCGACTTCATGTTCGCCTCGACGCTCAACCTCGGTGCTCCACAATGGACACCGATCACTGTCGGGCTCTACGACTTCATCGGCGCAGGCACCAACACCACCAGCTGGAACTCGGTGATGGCGACCGGGGTGCTGGCCTCGCTGCCGGTGGCGGTGCTGCTCGTGGTGGCGCAGCGGCACGTGTCGGCGGGCCTGGCCGCCGGCGGGGTCAAGGACTGAGGGGGATTGCCGTGACAGAACTCTGGTTCCGCACCGCCGACCACGTGTTGTGCGCCCAGCCGTGGGGCGCGGACAGCATCCGGGTCCGGGTCGGCCGCAAGGCGATCGTGCCGGACATTCCCGGCGCGCTGGAGCTCCCACCGGAGGACGTCCCCGCCGAGGCAACGGAAACCTCGCTGACCGTGGGAAAGCTGAGGCTGGACATCGGAACCGACGGGCTGCTGCGGTTTTCCCGTGACGGTGAGGAGCTGCTGGCCGAGCAGTCGGGGCACTTCGCCTGGCCGGGGCCGCGGCTGTTCGTGCCCAACGGCGACGGCTACCACCGGCTGGAACAGCGGTTCCGCGCCTACCCCGAGGAGAAGATCTTCGGACTGGGCCAGCACCAGCACGGCCGCCTCGACCAGAAGGGCATGGTGCTCGATCTGGTGCAGCGCAACGCGGAGGTGACGATCCCGTTCGCGCTGTCCTCGCGAGGCTACGGCCTGCTGTGGAACCTGCCGGCGATCGGCCGCGTGGAGTTCGCCGAGAACGGCACCCGGTGGGTCGCCGACTCGGCCCGCCAGATCGACTACTGGGTGACCACCGGCGACACCCCGGCGCAGATCCTGTCGCACTACGCCGACGCCACCGGCCACGCCCCGGCGCTGCCGCACTGGGCGACCGGCTTCTGGCAGTCGAAACTCCGCTACCGCAGTCAGGAAGAGCTGCTGGCGGTGGCCCGCGAGCACTGCGACCGCGGCCTGCCGCTGGCGGTGATCGTCGCCGACTACTTCCACTGGACGCACCTGGGGGACTGGCGGTTCGACCCGGCCGAGTGGCCCGACCCGGCGGCGATGGTCAAGGAGCTGGACGGCCTGGGCGTCAAGCTCATGGTGTCGGTGTGGCCGTCGGTCAACCCGCTCAGCGAGAACTACCAGCACATGCGGGACAACGGTTTCCTGATCGGCGCCGACCAGGGGCTGCCGCTGCACCATATCTTTCCGGACAAGGGTTTCGGCGAGCACAAGCACGGCGTCGCCTTCTACGACGCGACCGATCCGGCCGCGCGCGAGTTCGTGTGGTCCCGGCTCAAGGCCGGCTACTACGACCACGGCGTCAAGGTCTGGTGGCTGGACGCCTGCGAGCCGGAGATCTTCCCCGAGCAGTTCGGCAATCTCCGGTTCGCCGCCGGACCGGGCCGCGAGGTCGCCAACCTCTATCCGCGCGAGCACGTGCGCGGCCTGCACGAGCACATGACCGCCGAGGGGGAGGACGGGGCCGTCAGCCTGGTGCGCTCGGCCTGGGCCGGCAGCCAGCGGTTCGGAGCGGCCCTGTGGTCCGGCGACATCCCGTCGACGTTCGCCGCGCTGGGCAGGCAGATCCGGGCCGGCCTGAACGTCGCGGTCAGCGGGATCCCCTGGTGGACCACGGACATCGGCGGCTTCCACGGCGGCGACCCATCGTCGGCCGAGTACCGCGAGCTGGTGATCCGCTGGTTCCAGTACGGGGTGTTCTGCCCGCTGTTCCGCCTGCACGGCCACCGCGAGCCCCGGATCGGCTTCGGGGCGGGACATTCCGGCGGCCCCAACGAGGTCTGGTCGTACGGCGGGGAGGCGTACGAGATCATCGCCGACCAGCTGCGCCTGCGGGAGCGGCTGCGCGGCTACGTGGGGGAGCAGCTGGCCGAGACCGCCCGGACCGGGATCCCGTTGCTGCGGCCCTTGTTCGTGGACTATCCGGATGATCCATCCGCTTGGACGGTCGAGGACCAGTTCCTGTTCGGTCCGGACCTGCTCGTCGCGCCGGTCACCGAGCTCGGCGCGCGGTCCCGGCCGGTGCACCTGCCGGCCGGAACCGCCTGGATCGACGTCGCCACCGGCGCGGAACACACCGGTGGCGGCACCGTCGAGGCCCAGGCCCCGCTGGCGCGCATCCCGGTTTTCCGGCGCGCCGGCAGCACCCTGCACCTGTAGACCGACGAAGGGTCAACGATGACCACGTCCCTGCTCGCCGCGGCCGTCCTGCTGGCCGCGGCGATCGTGCCCGCACCGCAGACCAATCAACCACAGACCAATCAACCACAGGCCGATCACACCGTCACCGTCGATCTCGGCACCGCGCTGGGCGCGCCGACCGGGGTCGGCTCCGGCTTCCTCTACGGCCTGAGCCAGGACGGCAGCGCGCCGGCCGACAACCTGCTGGGCCCGCTCAACGTGAAGTCCGGCCGGGGCGGCGGGGCCCGGATCGACGGCCACGGCTGGATCGGCGACGGCATGACCGCCGGCAGCGGCTACCGGGTCCGGATCACCTCCGCGCTGGACCAGGCCCGGCGGTTGAGCACCTATCACGCCAGCTACGACCTGCTGGTCAGCGACCTGTTCGGCGCCGACACCACCCAGCCGTCGTCGACGGTCTATCCCTGCACGAACGGGGATTGCTCGAACTGGACACGGTTCATCGACCAGGTCGTCGGCGACGTGACGGCGTCCGGCCTGACTGTGAACTACGACGTCTGGAACGAGCCGGACGGCACCGCTTTCTGGCCGGCCGGCCTGAATTCCCCGCAGTACTTCCAGATGTGGGACACCGCCGTGCGCGAGATCCGGCGGCTCGCACCGGGCGCGTCGATCATGGGGCCGAGCCAGTCCGGCTGGAATCCCGACCAGCTGGGCACGTTCCTCGACCACGCCAAGTCCGCCGGCACCGTGCCGACCTACCTGAACTGGCACTTCAGCCCACACCCGGCACAGGACGCGCAGACCGCCCAATCACTGTTGTCGTCACGGGGAATCAGTGGCGTGAAGCTGGCCGACAACGAGTACCTGTTCTCCGGCGACCAGCACGCCGGCTACGAGGCCTGGTATCTGGCGGAGCTGGCCAAGTCCGGGATCAGCCTGGCCGACCACGCGATCTGGACCGACTGCTGCGTCACCGGCAGCCTCGACTCGACGCTGGTCAACGGGCAGCCGACCGGCCAGTGGTGGGTGTACGAGGCGTACGCGAAGATCACCGGCCAGCTCGTGTCGGTCGACAACGGCGGCGCCAGCACCGACGCCGTCGCCGCCAAGGACCAGTCGCTGCGGCGGGCGACCGTGCTGCTCGGCGACTCCGCCGGCAACACCGGGACGATCTCCTTGAGCCTCAAGAACCTGCCCTCCTGGCTGGCCGGCAGCTCCGGCGTTCAGGTTGCCGTGCAACGGATCCCGGACCAGAATCCGCTGTCACAACCCGTCACCGTCAGCACCACGGTCGTCTCCGGCGACTCGACCGTGTCTATCCCGTGGTCCTCGGGCGCCGACGCCTACTTCGTGACGCTGTCGCCCGCGAACGGCCCGATCACGCAGATCGTCGACGGCACAGTCACTTCCGGCCCGAACTACTTCCAGTACGGGGCGAACTGGGGCCAGACCAACGGCGTCTCAGACATGTACGACGGCACCGCCAACTGGAGCTACACCCCCGGATCCGTGGCGCAGTTCCATTTCACCGGCAGCCAGGTCGCGCTGCATGCCGTGCGGGACTTCGACCAGGGCCAGATGCTGCTGTCCCTGGACGGCGGCCCGGCCGTCACCCTTGACAACTACGCCCCGAGCCGCAACGCCGCCGGCGTGGTGTGGACCAGCGCGAAGGTGGCCAACGGGACCCACACCCTGACGATCACCGTTGGCAGCGGCCAAAACCCGGCCAGCGCCGGCCGCAACATCGCGATCGACCGCGCCGACGTCAGCTGAGCAGTCGGGCCGCCTCGGCACGGAGCAGTGGCATGCCGAGGCGGTCCGCGGTCGCGGCGGCCGACCGGGCCAGGTCGGCGTCCCCGGTCAGTTCGGCCAGCCGTAGCTGGGATTCGGCCTCGAACGGCGGCAGGCCGGCTTGCGCGTTCGAGGCGATCGCCCGCCGGAAGTGGTCGGCGGCGGCGTCCGCGCGGCCACCGGCGGCGGCGGTGATGCCGAGCAACCGGTGCACCGAGCCCTTGGTCATCGCGACCGCCGCACCGGGGGTGATGTGCAGATCGGCGTACGGAAGCATGCTGTCGTACACGAACTCCGCGGTCGGCACGTCCCCGAGGGCGGCCGCGACTTCCCCGTACTGCGCCTGCACGATCAAGTGCACCGCCGGCGGCGCGGGCAACGCGGCCACGGGCGGAACCTGCTGGTAGAGCCGGCGAGCCTCCTCCAGGCGGCCGAAGGGGACGTAGAAGCTGGCCAGCGCCAGCCGGGCGACGACCGGGGACGGCACACCCGCGTTCATCATCGCCACGGTCTCCGGCCGAACTTCGTCCGCGGCCATGATGTCCAGGTATGCGCGGACGAACTCGGTGACCGCCCGCGCTCGGGGGTTCTCGCCGACATCGGCGACCCGGGCCGCCTCGTCATAGCACTCGTAGGCGGCGGCGAACTCGCCACGGCCCTGGTGGATCGCGGCCCGGCTGCGCAGCAGGTGCCAGCGGGCCAGCGGCTGACGCAGCCGGTCGACGACCGGGTCCAGCCGTTCCAGCCGCAGCTCGGCCTCGGCGACCCGGCCGGCCTGCATCAGCGCGTCGAACGCCCAGAGATGGCCCCACAGCTCGGCTTTGTCCCCGGCCAGCCGCGCCATCCGGTCCGCGAGCTCCAGCCGCTCGGCGTTGCCGTCCGCGCCGGACCGCACGTGTTGCCGGGCCCGCAACGCGGCGACCAGTGCGGTTGGATCGCCCAGCCGCTCGGCCATGGCCAGGGACTCGTCGCTGAAGGTCGAGGTCTCGCGATCGGCGTAGGCGATGATCGCCCGCTGCGCCATCACCTGCGCGCGCAGCGAGCTGTCGGCCGCCGGCAGGCCGGCCAGCGCCTGGTCGCACCAGGGCTTGACCAGCGCCAGCCGATCCGGAAAGGACTGTTCCGGCAGCAGCACGGCGGCTCGGGCGAGGATCACCGGGTCGCCGGTCTCCGCCGCCTGCCGGCACGCCTCGTCGGCCTCGGCGAGGCGGAACGCCAGCGCCAGTGCGGTCGCCTTGCCGATCAGGAGCTCGCCACGGGCCGGCGCGTGATTTGCCGACAGGGCTTGGTCGAACAGTCGGATGGCGTCCTCATAGGCCAGTTGCGTCAGGGCTTCCTCGGCGGCGGCCCGCGCTGCCGCTACCGCCTCGGCGACGTCGCCGAGGGGTAGGGCCAGCAGCCGGTGACGGGCGATCTGCGACCGGTCGCCGCCGAACTCGGCGGCACGCAGATGGATTCGCCGACGCTCGCTCGGCGCCACCTCCAGCAGCAGGCTCTCCCGGACCAAGTCATGCGCGAAACGGTGGTCTGGCCGCACGATCTCCGTGGCGACGGCCTCATCGAGCGCGTCAAGCACCCCGTCGACCGGCCGCGACGCGGCGGCGGCCAACTGTGGCACGTCGATCTTGCTGGCCAGCACCGAGGCGACGGTCAGGATCTCCCGGCACAGCGGCGACACCGCACGGAGGTGCTGGCGCACCGCCTCGCGCACGACCGTCGGCACCTCGGTCGGCCGCAGGCGCGCGACTTCCTTGACGAAGAAGGGATTTCCGGCGGTCCGCTCGGCGATCACCCCGGTGTCGGCCGGATCGCCGCCATGGCGCGACACCAGCAGCTGAACGTCTGAAGTGGACAGACCGGCCAGGGTGACGCGGTCGGCGTTCGTGATCCGGGTCAGGCTGCCTTCGGGCAACTCGTGCGGCCGGTACGCGCCGATCAGCAGCACCGGCGCGGACAGATGCCGGGCCAGGTGGGCGAACAGCAGCAGCGAGGCCGTGTCCGAGGCGTGCAGGTCGTCGAGCACGATCACCACACCGTCCCCGGCCACGCTGCCGATCTCGGTGGTGAGCCGGTCGAACAGCACGAACCGGTCCTCCGGCCCGAGGTCCGCGCTCGCCGTGGGGTCGGGCTCGATTCGAGCGAGGGCGTCCGGCAACGCCTGGCGCCACGGCCAGTACGGCGGTGCGCCGTCGTCATCGGCGGCGTCTCCCCACCACACCGGCACGTTGTCCCGCCGGCACAATCGGGCGAACTCCGTCAGCAGCGCGGTCTTGCCGATGCCGGGCTCGCCCTCGACCAGCACCACCGCCGGGCCGTCGGCGAACGCCTGCCTCCGCTGCCCGACCAGCCGGGCCAGCTCGCCGGCGCGGCCGACGATCTCCGACGGCTCCGGCCGGTTCAGGTCCAACTCGGCGTCCTGGCGGAGCATCGCGACCTCGATGCGCTGCAACTCGGCCCCGGGATCGATGCCGAGTTCCCTTGACAGCAACAACTTCGTCCGCCGGAGCACGTCCAGCGCCGCGCCGGCCTGGCCGCCGCGGTAGCGGGCCAGCGCCAGCTGCCCGACGAGCCGCTCCCGGGTCGGATGGGCGTCGACGAGCTCGATCAGGTCGTCGATGATCTCGGCGTGCCGGCCGGCGGCCAGCAGGGCGTCCATCCGCTCCTCGGTGGCGACCAGCCGGGTCTCCTCGATCGCCGCGATCACCGACACCCGGGTCGGTGCGATGTCGCCCATCACCGGCCCGCGCCACAGCGCCAGCGCCTCGTCCAGCAGCGCGATCCGGGCCGGGCCGTCGGTCTGCCGGGCCTGCCGGACCAGCGCCTGGAACCGGTGCGCGTCGATCCGCTCCGGATCCGCCCGCAGCACGTAACCCGGTCCCTGGGTGACGATCTCCGCCCCTTCAGGGTCGTCGGCCAGCGCCGACCGCAGCTGCGAGACGTACACCCGAACCGCGTGCTGGGCCCGCCGCGGCGGCTCGTCCGCCCACACCCACGCCACCAGCCGGTCGACCGTGACCAGGCGGTTGACCTCCCAGGCCAGCAGCGCGAACACCAGCCGCTGCTGCCGTGACCCCAGGTGCACCGCCGCACCGCCCGTCTCGGCCTCGACCGAGCCCAACAGCCGGAACTCCACATTCGCCCCCAACACGATCACCCACGCACAGCATGGCCCCGTTCGGCCGGGCGGGCTACTGCGCCGGGGTGTAGACGGCGAGCCGCACGGCGGCGTCGTCGTTGGACTGGAAGGTGGCATAGTCGTAGGTCAGCACGCCGCGCACGGGGTGGTGCAGGACCTTGCGGCCGGAGCCGCTGCCGACGGCGATGCTGTGGTCGTCCCACCAGGCCGCGAACTCGCGGCAGCCGGCGGTGAGCCGGGCGGCGAGGCCGGTGAAGGCGGGGTCGCCGGCCCAGACGTCGTGGGCGGCGCGGAACTGGGCGATGGTGTGCCGGGCGCGGTCGGCCCAGCCAGGGCCGAACAGCCGCCGCGCGGCCGGGTCGAGCAGCAGGTAGACGAGGATGTTCCGGTCCTCGGCCGGGCAGCGGGCGAAGTCGGCGAACAGCTCGGCCGCGGCGTCGTTCCAGGCCAGGATGTCCCAGCGCCGGCCGGTGGCGTACGCGGGCTGGCGCAGGCCCTCGATCAGGATTCTCACCGACGGCGGCACGGTTTCCCGCTCGAACGCGGGCCGCCGGGTCTGCTGGGCCAGGACCGCGAGGTGCGCGCGTTCGGTGTCGTCGAGCCGCAGGGCCTCGGCCAGGGCGTCGACCGTGGCCGTGGAGGGGCGGACGGTGCGGCCCTGTTCGAGGCGGACATACCAGTCGACGCCGATGCCGGCCAGCTCGGCGACCTCCTCGCGGCGCAGGCCGGGCGTGCGGCGGCGGCGACCCGGGCGCAGGCCAACGGATTCGGGGGTCAGGCGTTCGCGCCTGGACCGCAGGAACTCGCCCAGCCCGGTCGGCATGGCCCGCCTCCGTAGGTGTGGATAGTCCTAGGATAATACCAGGTCTGGATAGACTGCTCGGATCCGCGCAGTATCGGTGGCCTACCGTCGAGAGGAACCACCGATGAAAGCCGCTGTGCTCACGAAGTTCGGCGCCCCGCTGAGTGTGCGGGAGGTGCCCGATCCCTTGCTGGGCACCGGGGAAGTGCTGGTCGACGTCGTCGCCGCGCCGGTTCTGCCGTACACCGGCGAGGTGCTGAGCGGCGACCGCGGCTACCTGCTCGACCTGCCGGTCACGCTCGGCATCGGGGCGGTCGGACGGGTCCGTGCCGTCGGCCCCGACGCGACCCGGCTCGCTGTGGGGGACTGGGTGCTGTGCGACCCGACGCTCCGGTCCCGCGATCACGCCCTGACCCCGGACATCATGTTGCAGGGCTGGAGCGCCCGCGGCGAAGGCGGCCTGCGCCTTCAGCGCCAGTACGGCAGCGGCTCGTTCGCCGAGCAACTGCTTGTCCCCACGGAGAACGCGGTGCCGCTCGGGCCGATCGACCCGGCCGACGCGGGCCGCTGGGCGGCGGCGACCACCGTGTGTCTGGTGCCGTACGGCGGTTTCCTGGCCGCTGATCTGCAGCCGGGGGAGATCGCGCTGGTCAGCGGCGCGACCGGCAACTTCGGCAGCGCCGCCGTCGCCGTGGCGGTGGCGATGGGCGCGGCCCGCGTGGTCGCACCCGGCCGTGACGAGAAGATGCTGGCAGAGCTGGAGAATCGGTTCGGTAGTCGCGTTGGGACGGTCCGGCTGACCGGCGACGAGGACGTCGACCGGGAAGCCATGGCCGAGGCCGGGCCGATCGACGTCGTCCTGGATCTGCTGCCGCCGCCGGTCGGCAACGGGCCCGTGCGCGCCGCCGCGATGGCCGTGCGGGAGTACGGCCGGGTGGTGCTGATGGGCGGCGTGCAGGACGACTTCTCGCTGCCGTACCGATGGTTGATGCGCAACGGGATCACCGTTCGCGGGCAGTGGATGTACCCGCGCTGGGCCAGTCTCCGCCTCGTCGAGCTGATCCGCTCCGGGCTGCTCGACCTGAAGCACTTCGACGTCACGGAGTTCGGCCTCGACGACGTCCAGCCGGCGATCGAGCACGCCGCCGCGACCGGCGGCAAGTTCCGGGGAACCGTGCTCAGGCCCGGCGCTTGAGGGTGCTGATCCAGCACCCGTGGGCCCGGGTCAGCCGCCGAAGCGGAGCGTGATCACCAGACCGAGCAGCGCGACCACGCCGGCCAGCAGCATCGCCGTCACGGGATTGCCGAAGTTCAGCGTCCACCCCAGTCCGTACCGGCGCGGAACCATCAGGGCGTGGTCTTCCCGGTTGACGTAGAACATGCCGCCCCGCCAGTACTTGTCGTCGTCCCGGTGGGTGAGGCCGGTGTCGGCCTCACCCGCGTCGCGTTCACGGTTGTTCCGGGCCAGGACCACGATGGCCACCACGACGGCGGCCATAATCGGGAGCACGACAACCAACGGCGCCCACGCGGTGACCGTTCCGGTCCACATCAGCAGCGACGAGCCCAGCATCCCCGCGTCGATCATCGCGGCCAGCCCCAGCAGCGCCTTGGCGCCCAGCACCATGTACCGGCGGTGCCACCGCGCGGAGCTGGCCGGGTGCGCCGGGTCGATGTCAGGCCGGCTGCGCAGGAAAATGGCCGCCGCGATGCCCACGAGCAGGGCAGTCACGCCGATCTGCACGAACACCGGGGAGAAGGCGGCGCCGACCGATTTGGCGGCCAAGCGGTTGGGCGTGCCCGCCGCGGTGTAGTGAACGGCGAGCGTCTCGGGCATCAACGGGTAGCTGATCACGCCGACCACCACGGTGGCGACCGTGACGATCAGCGCCGGCGCCAGCCAGAGCCAGGGAAAGCGCGGTGGATCGGTCCGCAGGTCGGTGTCCACCGCGACGACCTGCCGCAGGCCCTCGTACCAGCCTTCGGCGGCCTTGACGGCGCGGATCTCGTGGTTGGCCAGGAAGAAGCAGCCGTACCAGGCGCCGACGAGCACCAGCACCGTCACGGGCAGCAGCAACGTCACACCGGTCACGCCGTAGAGGGCGACGCCGACGCCGCCGGCGACGATCCCGCTGACCACCATCCGCCAGCGGTAGACGCGGATCTGCCGCTTCACCGCCCGGTCGTGGGTGTGCTGGGCGGGCACCCGAACCCCGAACGGCACACTGGGGCTGGAGATCGCGGGCACCATCAGGGCGAGCACGAGCACCAGAGCTGACAGCCCGGCGCTCAGAGCGATGGCAACAGTCATGGCGTGTCCTCTGGCTGCGTGGTGTCGAAGGAATCGAGCACGGACCGGCAGGTCTCGAGAATCTCGTCGGCCGACAGTCCCCTGGCGACGGCCTCGGCCAGCAGGGTCCGGGCCCTCGCCGTCCACTCCGTGCGGAACGGCGGGTCCGCGACCGTCGCGGTCACCACCGCGCCGGTCTTGCGGTTGAGCCGGATCAGCCCCTGCTGGCGCAGCAGGTCGTAGGCCTTGTTCACGGTGTGGAAGTTGATCCCGAAATCGGCGGCGAGCGCCCTTGTCGTCGGCAGCGAGCTGCCCTCGGTCAGCACGCCGTCGGCGATCGCCTCCACGATCCGGTCCCGAAGCTGCTGGTAGATCGGCACCTCGCTGGCCAGATCGACGGTGAGGATCACGACGCCACCTCCGGCTATAACTCTATGAGTTATAGAACAAAACCACAAGCGGTGGCGCGTGCGGCGACACGGCGGCGTCGGGGATGCGGCTGGTCCTCCCGGGCTACTGGAGGCGGCGGGCGACCAGTTCTATGGCGGGGCTGGTGGCGCGGCGGTCGCGGCTGCTCAGCCGCACGTCCACGAAACCGGCCGCCTCGGCCTCCTCGCGGAGCCGCGCGGGCTCGAAGTCCAGGACGTGCCGGTGCACGGTGACGACCAGGCGGCCGCCGGGCCGCAGCACCCGGTGAATGTCCGCGAACCCGGCGGGGCGATCCCACAGCATCACGTTGTTCACGGAGATCGCGGCGTCGATGCTTTCGTTGGCGCAGCTGGTGTTCTCGGCGGAGCCGGGCCGCACCTCGAGATCGCCGGAGCGGATCCACCGCACGCAGCGCTCGGCGGCCATGGCCCGCATCACCGCCGACGGGTCGACGCCGATGACGTGACCGCCGGGGGACACCGCCACGGCGGCCAGGGCCATGCCGACACCCGGCCCGTGCCCGACGATCAGCACGACCTCGCCCGAGCTCAGCGCGGCCAGGGTGATGGCGCCACGCTCCCGCTCGCGGTTGCCGATGGCCATGATCGATCCACCCATCCGGCCGGCGACGCCGCGCGGGTGGCCGAACGCGGCGTCCAGGGCTTGCCTCAGCAACGTGGGCATGCCCCAAGGTCACCACGGATACCGCTGGTACGCCATCCCGACACGCTTACGCGTCCTTGACGTCGAAGCCGCGTTCTTGACGCCGTTCATGCGGCGGGGGTCGATCTTCTTGTTATAGAACGACTTTGGTATCAACGGGGTGGGGTCAGAGGGGGAAGTGAGCATCGGTGGGCGCTGCCGCCACGCCGGTGACGAATCACCGGGAGGCCGAGCTCGCGCGGCGTGAGCTGCGAGCGGCCGGGGACGCGGTCGCGGCCGAGCTGGTCGCGATCGAGGACAGCCCGGGCCGGCGGTTCCTGGACGGCGCGAGCCTGTCGGGGATCACGCTGGACCGGTGGACCGCCACGAAGGCGGACTTGGGTGCGCTGTGGTCGCACTATGCGCTCCTGCGGCAAGTGCTGACGGAGGCCGACGGCACCAGGGACCTGGCTCGGCTCACGACGCTGCTCAGAGGCCAGGCCGTGCGGCTGCCCGACTCGCGGCAGGTCACAGCGGTGGAGTTGCTGGACACGATGGAGGCGTCGATCCGGACCGTGCGCGAGGTCGTGGCGGCGGCCGACGCGGTGTGGTCGGAACAGGCGTCGGCGCTGGACCGGCTCGACGGGCAGCTGCGCGCGGCGACCGCGATCGCCGAGGAGCTCGGCGTCCCCGGACCGGCCGCCGACACACTGGCGACGATCCGCGCACAGGTGTTCTCCGATCCACTTTCCTTGCCGCAGAACGACAACCGGCTCGTCCAGGTGGACGATGAGCTCACCAGAGCCACCGCAGAGCTGACCGCGCTGCGCCGATTACGCGACGAGGCCGAGCCCCGCATCGCGGCGCTGCGGGAGTCCGTGCACGACCTGGCTGCCACCTTCGACACCACCAGACAGCTCGTCGCGACCGCCCAGGACAAGATCGCCGGCGCCCTCGCCCCGCCCACCGATCCCGGGCCCACGCTGCGGTTGCGCGTCGACGCCCTGGCCCAGACCCGCGATCTGACCCGTTTGGCCCGGGGCATCGGGGACGTCACCCAGGCCATCACCACGGCCGCCAGCCAATTGCACCGCGCCGCCGACAACGCCCGGGAACTGCTGGACCGGCGCGCTGAGCTGCGCGGACGGCTGGACGCGTACCGGATCAAGGCCGCTCGGCTCGGCCACAGCGAAGATCCCGCGCTCACGGACCTGCACCGCCAGGCTCAAGACCTGTTATGGCACGCGCCGTGCGACCTCGGCGCGGCGACCAGGGCTCTCAACGCCTACCAGCGGGCAATCAGCGACAGGGAGGCGGCGCGATGAGCGCGTGCACCAGAGCCGGCTGCACCGGCGGCATCCAGGACGGCTTCTGCGACGAATGCGGCCTCGCTCCCGTTGCCGGGGAACAGGTCAGCGCTCCCAGTCCGGTCAGCAGTCACGGTCCGGTCAGCACTTCCAGCACGTTCAGCACCCGAAGCACGGCGTCCCGGCGCGGCTCCACCCGGTCCGGTCGCAGCCGCCGGGGTCGGCTCGGCGCCGGCCTGGTCGAGGTGCCGGCGGTGCCGTACCGGGATCCGGCCAGCGCCGTGCTGCCCGACCCGGAAGTCGCCGAGCACCGCCGGTTCTGCGGCAGCTGCGAGGCCCCGGTGGGCCGCGGCCGCGACGGCAGGCCGGGCCGCACCGAGGGCTTCTGCGCCAAGTGCGGCTCCGCCTACTCGTTCTCGCCCAAGCTGGCCAAGGGCGATGTGGTCGCCGGCCAGTACGAGGTGCTGGGCTGCCTCGCCCACGGCGGCCTCGGCTGGCTGTACCTGGCCCAGGACCGCAACGTCAACGGCCGCTGGGTGGTGCTCAAGGGCCTGCTGGACACCGGCGACGCCGAGGCGATGGCCGCCGCGGCGGCCGAGCGGCGGTTCCTGGCCGAGGTGGAGCACCCGAACATCGTCAAGATCTACAACTTCGTCGAGCACCCCGACCCGCGCACCGGCTCCATGGTCGGCTACATCGTGATGGAGTACGTCGGCGGCCGGTCGCTCAAGCAGCTGCGGGCCGAGCGGGACGAGCACGACCGGCTGCGGCCGCTGCCGGTGGGCCAGGCCATCGCCTACGCCGTCGAGGTGCTGCCGGCGCTGGGCTACCTGCACGGCCAGGGCCTGCTGTACTGCGACTTCAAGCCGGACAACGTGATCCAGAGCGAGGAGCAGCTCAAGCTGATCGACCTGGGCGCGGTGCGGCGGGTCGACGACGAGGACAGCGCCGTCTACAAGACCGACGGCTACTGCGCGCCGGAGCTGTCCGAGCAGGGCCCGTCGGTCGACGCCGACCTGTACACGGTCGGCCGGACGCTGGCCGTGCTGACGTTCAACTTCGACTACGTGGGCGCGTACCGGGACAGCCTGCCCGGCCCGGCCGATGTGCCGGTGCTGGCTCGGCACGACTCGTTCCACCGGCTGCTGTGCCGGGCCACCGACCGCGAGCCGGACCGCCGGTTCGTGTCGGCCGAGGAGATGGGCGAGCAGCTGACCGGCGTGCTGCGGGAGGTGATGGCCGCCGAGGACGGCGTGCCTCGGCCCGGCTTCTCCACGCTGTTCACGTTGGAGCGCAAGGTGTTCGGCGCGCACGAATGGCCGTCCATACTGAGCCTCACGGAGCTGGTGGCCGTGCTGCCGGTGCCGCAGGTGGACACCGCCGACCCGGCCGCCGGCCTGCTCGCGACCGTGGCCACCGACGATCCGGCCGCACTGCTGGCCGCCCTGTACGGCGCACGGCTGTCCACTGTGGAGTTGAAGCTGCGGATCGCCCGCGCGCACATCGAACTCGGCGACCTGGCCAGCGCCGAGACGGTGCTGGCCGAGGTGCACGGCGAGGACCAGTGGGACTGGCGCGTCGACTGGTACCGAGGCCTGGCCGCCCTGGCCGCCAGCGATCCGGCCGAGGCGTACGCGCGGTTCAACGCCGTGTACGACGTCGTGCCCGGCGAGGCCGCGCCGAAGCTGGCCATCGCCGCCGCCCTGGAATGCCAAGGCGACTACGCCGCCGCCGGCCGCTACTACGAGACGGTGTGGCGCACCGACCACAGCCACGTGAGCGCCGCCTTCGGCCTGGCCCGGACCCGGCTGCGCAGCGCCGACCGAGCCGGCGCGATCGAGGCGCTCGACTCCGTGCCGAGCAGCTCCAGCCACCACCTGGTGGCGCAGCTGGCGGCGATCCGCGCCTGCACGCACGACCGGGTGCCGGCCGAGATCGTCGAGGACGAGCTGGTCGCCGCGGCGAGCCGGCTGGAGGCGGTGGAACTGGACGCCGAGCGGCGC
>Ga0307511_10001389_pt1 | contig 25587 bp, 16 predicted proteins | sample 13_EM_MG_FD_200266 | JGI IMG/M metagenome (GOLD analysis project Ga0307511, IMG submission 200266) | Populus trichocarpa ectomycorrhiza microbial communities from riparian zone in the Pacific Northwest, United States - 13_EM | ecosystem: Host-associated > Plants > Roots > Unclassified | place...
TGAAAAATATAACAAATAAAATATAACAAATAAAATGCTAGAAACCAAGTCCTTTTCCGCAACACTATAGAATGCAATGTACTATCTAAATCAGAGGCCCCGGCAGAAGCTGAAGGCGAAATAGAAGAAAGAGTTTCGTATGAAGTAATAATACTAGAATATTATACAGATTGGTGAATGGGCCGTCCCAACCAGCAATAGCGTCCCATTGCTGACTGGGCCGTATTGCTGAATGCGTCAGAACACTTGTATCTGTGGCATAAGAGTCAACTAAGTTAAACCAGCTATATACAGTACTAATTCACAGCATCTGTTGTAATGTTGGTTGCAGCGGTATCAAACTCCAGTGTGTCTTCCTCCGTAGGTTGGATATTATGGTTGGTTAACATGTGAGACAGACATTGCAGCTTTTAGTGTAACCGAGTCTCCTATATCTGAGTTTTTGCGGTAGTCGAAGGTTGCCTAGTCCTCCTGACCAGTCAAGGAAACTACTGCAATATCAATAAATTATTGTGATACATGCAGCTTGCAAACAAGGACCCATTGGCCAGTCCGGATAACTGGTTGTGATCTCATGATCAGACTTCTGGATGGATAATTAGGAAGCTAGCTGCAAGCTTCAGCTCTGGGGCTGGAGAATGAGCATCGCACTAGGGGATGAAGCTGACAGCAGGGTTTAGGCTCCTGACAGGGGTTTTTTGGTAGGTATTGATTGGATCCTGAGGATAAGTAATAATTCGTCTCCAAAAACCTTCTTCATTGGCTGGGCATCAACCGTGTGTTAGGCTTGACAGTACATACGCATGCTGCAGTACATGGCAGACTTTTGAAACGGCAAAGGTTACTTGACAGATTGTCTTCATCCGGCTATCGCAAGAGTGCGATTTACGTAAATTTACGTGGCAGATTCCTATTGCTACTAGTACACTACGATTGTTCCCGTTGAACCTTCTATTATTTACCATGGTTCTGACATTTTCATCGATTTATTGTACCTACGTATTCCATCAAGAGGCTCTGTACAAGGCTTCGCAGCTGGGCACCAGTGTATTCTGGCTTTTCCAGCAATATTGTAGCAGCTGGAAAACAAACCACTCGTACATCATGCTCTAGGCGCCATAGTCCCGGTATTGTAAAAAAGTAAGGGAACACCTTCTAGTACTTGGTAGGTCTGTAGTCTTAATCCCTGCACAGCCGAGGTACCCTAGAATTGAGCTTCTCATGTTGAATCAGTACTGCCGTTTATAAAAATGGTGAGAGCTGGTGAACTAAACATCAATTTCATTACATGATTGGGAATATCTGTCTGAGGCCTGTTGTATGTAAGCTGCATTGGCGTGCCCAGACCCAACTCGCCGAGCTAGCAAGGAGGCTCAGCGCTATATCCTGATAAGGCTAAAGTAGCACTAGGAGCGAAGCGGTTAGCGCAATCAGACTGCCAAACTAGGTGAGTCCGACATGAACCAGACTTGGGAACATACGCTCTAGGAGAGCGGCTTGTGCCAACCAGACTAGGAACATACGTCCAATACCTAGTCTCGTTGCAATACCGTAGGTATTCCTTGAGGTACCTGGCTAGCAATACCCAACCAGACTAACCAATACCTGCTCCCAGGCAAGCTCCTTGCCCTTGTCAAAGAATGAACTTTGGTCACATCCAGCCGCGGCCGCGGGGCATTATTCAGGAGATATTGACAAGTACTCCCAGTTGCCCCGCGGCACCACACCTAGTACTGATTTGCCAGTCTCGCCAAGTGTTTTTCCCAACCAGACCCAACTAGCTTTAGAATATAAGCTGGGGCTTCCCCGCGGGCGTTTTCGTGGAGAGCGCAACCGTCGGAGTCGAACGCTCGCATAAGGATTTCCGCTCGCACAACGTTGACATCTCTCCATTTCATCAACCATCAATCTAGAATCGCCCGCCTCTGTCCCACATCAAAACCCACTGGAACAAACATGGCAGGATTTGGGGGGGAACTGGAACTCAGTACTGTGTCCAAAATCGGGTTCGACAGCTTGTGGTAAGAGTAAAATTCAAGGAGGCGAATAGGAAGTTAAGCTTAGGATTGGTATTATTCAGTACTATCCTCGGTGGGGAACGTAGGGAAATGAAGATTTTGGGGATGGGGACTAGAGCGAGACTGAATCGGTACAGCGTTCAACCTGCCACCAAACCAGACCAGGGCCCCTACGCGCACGCATAAGACAAGCAGAGGTATGATACCAGCAGGTATCCCCTTTCATGAGGACCGTTGGCGAACGGCCTGATGGTGACAATATTCGGCATGGGGACTAGCACCAATAAACATCCGACAACCAGACATACATTAAGGAGGAACAACCAGAAAACTATCCATGGCCAATCACAGCGAATGGCAGATTTGAATAGGGGAGTGGGCTAGGTATAGTCTGGTTGGCACGGATAGGCAGAGATTCTGAGTTATGCAGCACACTCCCACTTGGAGCGACAAACTGCCTGGGGTTGTTAGTGAGTGAGCGCTCGTGCTCGTACGCCTTCTACGAGGAGTTGTTTACGCAGGCCTTTTTTACCCCCGGCAGCTTCATCCCAGTTGTACACGCTCTGTAGGGCGCACAAGTTAGAGTAACTCAGCGATCCATTGAGTTACCGTAGTGCTCTTTCTGACATGACAACACAGTTCATCGCTGAGACCCAACCAGACTACGTTCAAACACCCTTCATTCTCCCTGCTAGTCCGGGGCTCGATGCATAGGACTATCGCTTTGTGGCAAAACCTGGCTAAGTGTGGCCATGGGTCTTATATGTTGGGCTAGTCATTCGCTGCCGTCTTCACATGAGGCGTGCCCTATCTACTTAATTTCGTGGTGGATCTTCCCATGCTGCCATGATTCCTATAAATAACTGACCCTTTCCCTGACTCCTAGATGGAAGGATTTGACAGTACCTATACCTGAACTCCCTATTCCTGGACATTCCATTACTACATATACTTAACGTTTCTTTAGACAGTGTGTCTGAACCGCTATATCTACCGGTACCCCATCGATACTGACTACCTCATCAAATCTTCACCTACGGAAGGCTGATTTTCTTGACCTTAGTTACCGGCTCCTCTACACCACCAGCAATACTCCGCCAGGGTCCTATAATATTGGCATTTCTACCCACCCCAGGCCCTTTAGCCGCAAAGTACTGTCCTCCACCATTCTGGGCTGCAGCATTGATCGAGGCGCACACTTCTCCGATATTTTTGGCTGTGACCCTGCTCAGCTTCCGACAACCCGGCCCCGGTTCTATTACATACTCAGTAGGCCCCAATCTACTGGCGAATAGTCACCAAGGGCAGTCAGTAGTTCGGACAAACACCATCTGATCGACCCGAATATGTCGGGTATCACCGGGAAGGAGCCCCAGATGGCGACCTCCGCAAATGATGTCAACGGACGAAAGAGGAAGGTTATAGATACGGCGGTTGGCAGCCGAGCTTCAAGGTACAAACGACTTGCACCCATGCCAGGTGCTCGTGGCTCGCAGTTTACTGGTAATGGAGAGCTCTTTGGGTGGGAAGGGGAACCCGAAACCCAAAAACTCTCGCCATGTCAACCAAAGTCCACCTTGTCGGGAGTTATTCCTACCATGAGTGCCAGCGTAATATCTGGTCAAATTCCTACGAGTGACACACTGTTTGGTCCCACTGGAGAAACTCGATTTACGGATCACTCGGTTAGCGGGGAAGCAGTCATTCTCCATTTGAATCGTTCAGCTTCAGACGCATGGGAGTTTCAGGCTCCAATCGACTTTCCTTCACAAGGCTTGGGCTTTGGACCTGACGCCTCGGGTCATTTGCCTGGCATTCTATCGCCCCTGGCTATCCATCTCGGCAGACAACCAGTTGAGGAGGGGTGGACACAGAGTGTTGGGCCCCCTTTGGTGACATGTCCCTGGCGTTCTCACCTCGAGATGATTATGTCCATTGATCTTGCCATATCAAATATTTCCCAAATGGCAAGTTCAACCACTATCGAACCGCTTCTGGAAGAAAGCTTGACAATATTATTGGATCAATTCGTTCAGCTTAAGCGAAGCTACTTCAAGCTCCAGAATTCTGTGCAGCATCCAAAGCAGCTTTCCGGGGGAACTTATCAGCATGGACAACCTGGGTACTTAGATTCAGCCTATTGACTAGGGGGAATGGGTTAGGGGCTTGGAGTAATTGTGGTGAGTTATTTCATTGGCGGTTTTGGTTAGTCTAATGCATGGAGAGGGTCTGACGAGTGGTAACCAGTTACCACAAGACTAGAGAAGTGTGTAACAAAAATATACACTCAGCCGCGAGCACACCAAGCTGGGTTTATCCAACCCTGTATTTATGAATTCAAACGACCTTACTGGGGTTTTGGTTGGGAATGGGACAAGGCTGGAGGATATTTTTGTCAGATCTTGCTGAGATGGGGTGAATGGGGACAAATGGCTATGAACTGAGGACCGTTGCTTTTTGCTTTCTTACCGTCCAAGTGTTTGGAGAATTTCTTTTCTTTGCTCTGTTATTGTTATCATTGGTACGCTTTCGTAGTTCGATCGAAAATATGTGTATCCTAGTCTAGCCATGCACGTTGGTACTCGATAATAAGGGCCTGGACCCGATTAGTTGAGACTCCAGTGAGTTATGCCCATTTTTCAAAGATAAATTTTCGAGCGCCAATGCTACAGTAGCCCAGAGCAAACATGTGCTCACATGTAAAATGTATCTGATTATTTTGCCCGGCCTTGAATCAGGACGTGATCACATTACATTTACGATGGTTATATGAAGCTGCTGGTTTATCACCTTGTCACACGGAATTGAAGCCAGTCACACGGAAGTGATGCGAGAGAGTTCAAACAGTGATAACCTAACCGTAGAACAGAGGATATCATATACCTTGGAGCCCTGACAGGCCGTATGTATAGCAAATCACATCGCTTGCAATCATCACTTGGTGACTGCATGCGATTGCTGGAGCATTAATTCTAATGGAATGATAAAAGGTTCAGCCGGCTTTTGGTTTCCTTCTTGTGGCGACTTACAGTATGCAAGCATGGCCCTAATGTGGTCCGATGCAGATGAACGTTAAGTAATTAGGTTGGGGGTTGGTGATGCTGAGGTTTCTAGGCTACAGCCGGTGCTTACTCTAGTCTTGTTGGCTAGTTAGCTCGATATCCCAGTCAGTAAATGTAGATCATTGTTTCGCTACCTACCTTGTCATTTGACACCAAGTTGAGAAAGACATCTTGGCGAGCCATGTATGTGAATTATGTCTCCGCTCTTGACCCTGTCTTGCGTTCGGGATTCACTAGCGGCAGATTACCCCAAACTTACATCAAGTTTATTTTGACTACCTGTGTTGATCCAGATAGTATAAAGATATCGGTGCTAACACAGTGTGCTAGGGATGAACGTGGGTTTAGTCTTAGCCCTTTGTAAGTACAGATATTAGAGGTCGAACCAAGCATTAATATGTTGGTGCGGCTCTGCTGCGCTCTGCTCTAAAAATAAACCGATTGGTGCAGGAGCATGATATGCCAAGACCTCTATATGACTTGTTTGTGGAGTCCTGGAAAGAATATTCTTGCGCCAGCATGTTTTATCAGAAGATCACCAGGAAACTATTTCAAACCGAATTTTGGCGCAACACTAACCCCAGTCTATATAGGCTTATTGATTTGATGGATACCATGTATTATTCTGTAAGGGATTCATACTTTCCCACACTTCAAGGGCTAGTGCAGGTCGATCTCCGCGATATGAAAACGGGTTACCCTTTATCCTGGAAAATGTCAATACGATGACATAGTCTCCTAGTTCGAGTTCCGAAGTTCTGAAAATCAAGCTGTTTGTCATTGACTTTGGGCTTGAGACTCAGACCCTCGGGCTTGGCACGAGGGGTTGTGCAACTGGACTACTTACCATAGGGTCTTAGGAATAGGGTAGGTCACTCGATAAGCAGATACCCGTTAATCACCAGACTACCCATTCATATTCAGACTACCCGTTCATAACCAGACCATGAGTTTATACCAAGCCAATTCTGCCCATATGAAGTATCATGGAACCGTACAAGGAGTTACCCTGAAATCCTCGGAGCTAATGGGAGTTAACATCCCACGCTTGCTGAAGGTTTGGATAACAGCTGATTTATGCTCCTGGGATATGTACTCGCATGCTTTGCTAGCCCATTTAGTCGTTAGGGCTAGCGCTCGACGTTGTGAGGCTGCAAAAGCTCTCTTTCAAATCCCCTACCAATAGCTATGTTTTTAGCCCTATATTTCAGCCGATATATCCTTTCATGGGATTTCAATTATAGCCTATCCTCTTCATAATCTGCCACCAAATTCTGAACGAGACGCTGAACGTCTAGACTCAAGAGAAGGCCTGGGCCCGGATCTGAAGAATCTCTGTTTATTCCTATCCCACATATAATCCTTGTGCAGTAGGGCAGATTAACTTGCCTACCCTTGAATCCACCCGAGATTCTGGGTGGTTCGTCATATGTCCCTTAAAGATGTGTATACGAGTAATGAGTTTTTTCCAAAAAGAAGGCCCGAAGAATCCGGAGTTCAGGGTAACTTGGGAACCCGTTAATAAGCAGGTGCTTCCGCATCAGAAGACAATTGCGCAACAACCTACGGGGTAAGTGCCTGGACAATCTGCGATGCAAAAAAACATGAAATCCCTACTTCCACCCACATCAGCCTGTTCAGTGGGGGATAGGGAGAATATTTACAATTACTGTCTGTTGAACTATATGGATTATGAACCCTGTGTTGGTTACAAGAGAGATCTGGCCAGTCAGCATTTGCAAGCTTCTTCTAGCTAACTTAGTAGTTAGGAGGTTGGAATACAATTCTTCAAACGCAGCATCTTCTATGTGCGGGTCCCTGCTGCCTGCTTCCTGTTGAGTTCATGAAACCCGAGGCCCAATGTGCTATATAATTGTGAGTACCAGATATACTGCACCGGAATCCAAATCCGGAGGGGCCTGAGGTCTCAACTCTTAATATTCTAACGGACCTCAAATGTCCAGTGCAAATGATTATCAGGCTTTTCAGGCGTAATACTAGGCTAGTGTGCGGTGGAACATCCGGTGCCGGTGGGCCATAGGGATAGGGACCCATATAAGAAATCCTTCTTATTCGGGAGCTACTACAGTAGCCATACCTGTATGGACTAACCTGAACTGAACTGGACTAGTCCAGAAGCAACCCCACTTGCTCCTTTCAGCAGTCACTACCCGATTTGTAGTCATCCACTCTGGTGGGTCACCTACTTGCAGGGGATCATCGCAAATGATACTCCGAATGAGTTTGTACAGAGATGTAAAAGCTAAACCTGACCGGGGAAACCCTGATAGTAGGTCCTTATACTATTACTGTGCACCCCCAAATACTCAATTCGATGTTCAATTTTTTGAATTCCAGGAGCTGTCTCGGTATCTCGGCTCATAAACATCCAGCCATCGACTTGCAGATGGTCAACCTTTTTCGCTAAGGAAGCGGCATATGGGTGGAAGCGACCTAGGCCGAGCTCGGGGTAACACTACGTGACTTGTGGCCTACTTGGGAATAACACAACATTCCGGGCAACCTTTCCCCGATCTCTTTAAGAGAGACAAATTTGTACAACTGTATTCCGAAAGTTATTCCAGCCAGAAAAAATTCCAGTATTATTCCACAGCTGCGTGCTACATTTGCCACTTGATAGGCCAGTGAGATTTTACCTAGTTAGGGCATCCCAGAAATGGCAGCTTCTTGCGCCATGGCGTGCATTGTACCTACTGGGCTACTAGAAATGTCTGTTGCATTTTTGGCAGGCCCGATAACCCAGCTAAAGAGCATCAGCCATACACAGCGGCGCCCACCCTGGCCCAGTTACTGGGCATCCCCCCCCGCGAGAACTTTGCTTGTATCGTCCATTGAGAAAGATCTTAAATTGTAGGTATTCGAATTCGCTTCCTGGAAGCTCAAGTGGCTGAATGTCTGTTAATCAACCTTTATGGGGGCTATATCCCATTCAGGGCAATGCCAACGATCAAACGAAACAGAATTTAAGCTCCTATACAAGGAGTTGCAAGGTAGGCAATTTTTACTACAGCTTGTGGAATAGTACTGTAATGATTGCGCAATATTGGACAAGTTGCCGAATAAGGCAATCTAGCAGCTGGAAATACTTCCAGAACCGGCCCGTGCCCAAGTTCATGTCCTACCCTGGGATATTGCGGTATTGCGGCAAGCTATGCCCAAAGCATCTCGATTTTTTAAGCGGCCCGGGGTATCTAGAGCATACACCAGTACATGTTTTATTCCCCCTAGTTCACAGGTGCCAGAGAGTTAAACGTCATTGGGGTTCGTTCTAGAACTGGCTGTGATATACATGGGTTGAGTACCCTTGAGAAATGTTCCAATGAGATATATGCCTCTAGATATGGACTAGACAGTACGTGGTTTCAATACATCATTATCCATCATTCTTTTTGAAATATTTCTTTTGCAGACCCTTGCTCCCATATGCATAATTTAAATAATGATTGTCCCCTTAGCACTTACTGCATTGCAACAATGCTATTATTTAAACATCAGTCCACACAACAAAATTAAACAAACTTTGTTTTATGATTGGAATTTACATATAGATATCAAGCCTGGTGACGTATTATATATATCTATTTTCCCCTAACGAAGTCGATGGAGGGCTTAGCTATAGGTAGCGAGGCTACGAGTTTAGTCGAGCCACGACACGTATATAGACTAATCTCTTAGATCTTAGTATACAACTTGGTTCATTAGGATTCTGAACCAGAAATAAGGCTATTAGGGGGAAAGGTACCATCTCAACATGTGCCAGAGCAGCACTCCATACCCCTGATCGGTGGCATCGCTTGCAACAATATTGGATAATTCAAGGTTGACCTCAATAGACTTGGGCATCAGCAGGAAACCTTTCCAGTCTCGAAGATTCAAAATCAGAATTGCACTTGGTCTACCTAGTACTGAGGCTATTTAATAACAGTGGGATTAATAATGGATATGGGCGGCCTCAGCTAGCTGATCTGCGGGGGAGTGGGCATGGATTACTTGCAGTGGGATCTCTCAAGTCAATGGAGTGGAAGCAACGGAAGCAACAGTAAAAAAACTCGATTTGACAAAACCAGATGCCCCCCTACTGGCGCCTCTACCTTACCAAGATGCAGACGGTATCAAAGTATGCAATTGGTTGTGGGGCCCTTGCACTTCCCAGTTCACGATTCTCAGGTTGATCCTTGTTATGTACTAGCTGCGGCGATTGGGAATCCCCCAAAATGTGAATTCGCATGGAGGAAAGTAGGCCTATGTTCTTCCAGTGACCCCGGAAATGTACGGAATGCACTATGCGTTACGCATATGGAAGAATAACAGTTAAAGATTGCGGATCAGAACTAGGGAGATTGAAAACTTGGGCCTGGAGACCTCAACGAACGGTACTTTCTATGGAAATTATGCTCCAGATGCCTAAATCTCCCAATATATGCCCTCGCATCGGAGGATCACGATGTCGAGTAATGTTAATATGGTATCAAGATGAGTGGTATTTTCAGCCAGTGGTGACCGGGACTGCCTGACCAACCGAGGAAAGGCTGCCACGATAGGGCTTGCAGGCCAGGATTCATGGGTCAGCCCGTTGAGAATTCCTCTGATTGGATGCTTTATAGCTAGCTGTAACTTGACGCTGCATGCACTGTCATAAATTATCGTTGAACTTACCGAGTGCCGCTGATTGGCCAAAATATAAGCTTCAGCCCTGCGACTGAGAATGCCTAAGGTAAGATCATTGGTGCTTGCTGCGTGAACCATTAATACACTAAAGCTGACGGGCGATTATTGGTTTGAGAGGTTGGATTGTGAGAAAAAGCAATAATCGACTTCCAAAAGCAATAATGACAGCCCAGCTAACAAGGCTGGCCTCCTGGCCTCTTCATTCGCTACGTAAATTCTACAATTGTAACGAGTTTACCCGAGTGTTTCTCGTTTGAACTTTCTATTATACCATTGTTTAAGGTTTAATCGATTGATTTACTCACGAACGAACCTATTCCATCGAGAGCCTCTGTATCACAGCAAGGCACAGGTATTATGGTGGCGACCAGAAAGCGAACTGCTGGTATATCGTGCTCTAGGTCTTATGATCCCGGCACTGTAAGGGAACATTTTCTATAATATCGTAGTGAATAATTTCTATTCTGATACTTAGTAGTTTTAATTCTTGCATAGAATACCTTAGCCGAAGCGCAATTGAACTTGTCATCCCTATCCTATCTCGAGAAATTTGCTAGCATGAGAGGCGCTATAACATCGAAACCGTGAGGACACAGCGTAATAGTACCTGATACCTAGTGGTAAAATCAGCTAGAAAATGTTTATACTAGTTCGACTCGACGAGGTACTTGTAATCTTGATCAATTTATGTGGCTCCGTGCCAAGACCCAATCAGTTATGCTGTGAGGGTATAGTACCATCGGTGTCCAGGCAAACCTTGCACCCAGTGATCACGTTTTGTCCTAGCGGTTACATATTGCTAGTCGGGGGCGCTAAGTCGGAAGCAGTTGGACAACGCTAACCAGACTTGGGAGGGTGATTGTGTGGATTTATTAGTGCCAACCAGACTAGATTTATTACGCTACGATAACTTTGTGGTATGCTACACAGAGTCCTATCCGCAGCAGATTACATAACCCGTAATCAGAGTAAAATCACTTAACTCCAACAAAGGAAATACATAACTTGGTGGCCAATCACAGGAGTGGTCGTGCCAACCAGACTAGTCCCAATGTGCCGCCGTTGTCCAGTAGCGAGACTAAGTTGTCCAGGCTCCCGGGAGGTATCTAGCATGGGCTATGACCCAAAGCGATGTATTACTCCCGACTACTTGAATAGGCTTAGTTGCAGCCAAGATAGATATCCCTCTGCAGCCAGACTAGCGATATCTAATCCACCATACCTAGTGCTGATTTGTATACTTAATAATATGACAAGATTACTGTTAATACTGCCAGTGGCTGGCGCCACCAACCAGAATACGTGGACCGCGGGTAGTCGCGGAACGACCACGAGGTGCCACCCAGACTACGGGTGATATCGGTCTTGCCAATCAGCACCAGAGAGGATATAAGCTGAGGTGTCCCCTAGAAAATTTTCATGGAGACAGCAATGGTTGAACCCTCGCCGAAGGAATTTCCGCTCACAACGTTGAAACCCCTAGATCTGCTTCATCAACCATATCGTGATCGGCCCTGACCACATTAACTCGCTGGGGCATATGCATGGAACCGTAGCAGATTTGCGGAGAAACAACTAGAGCTAAATTATGGAGTCCGAATTCGGGTTCTACAGCGTGTGGTAAGAGGGAGATTCGAATAGGAGAATGGACTTAGGATTGGTATGATCGAGTACTACCCTCCGTGAGGAGCACAGGTAAAAGTGTTGAGGGTGTTAGGCAGAGCGAGACTACGTTCGACCTGCTACCAAACTAAGCTAGGGTACCAATATACGCACGCGTACGGCTAACAGATCTAGAGGTATGATGCCAGACGCTATCACCTTTCATGAGGGACATGAATCGACTACCGATAAACATACGACAAGGAGACAGACATTGAGGTCCCATCCATGCTTTGACTGAAGAAAGTACAACCAGGAAACCGTCCAATAGGGGCCAAAGTCAGATACAAATGGAGTAGCATATATATCATCGAAGAGTATCCGTCAGGTGACCTTTTACAGCCTACGCACGACTGAGACAAGATCACCTGACGGACATACTTTGAGGAGGCCTAGGCGCAGCTAGTCTGGTGGACACAAATGGCTAGTCTCATGCTACAAATAGCCACGGTGCATTCTTCAGTGGTACAACACACTCCCACGTGCACTTGAAGGGGCGAAATGAGGGGCGAAATGATTGGTAGCTGGTGGTGAAATGAGTGGGCCAGATCGTAAGTTTTCTACGCTGGGGGTGTTTATGCAGACCTCTTTTACCTAGTAGGTTCATCCCAGTTGTATGCGCTCCGCGGAGCGGACTAGCTCGAGCAACGCAACAAACAATGAGTTAAATACCAATGAGTTAAGTACCACGCTGCTCTTTCTGACATGACAATGCGGTTGGTTGTTCAGACCCAACCAGCCTCGTTTAGACATCCCATTCTCGATGTTACCTTCGAAAACTGGCGAATAAGAGCCTTATCGAAAAGAGAAGCCTCACATTGGAATAGGTCAAAATCCCACAGACCGTCAGTCTGCCTCCAAGTAGTAACGCGGCTACCATGGAAGAGCCAGATCAAACTTTCGACAAGGGCTCTTCGCCAGTTTTTGCGGCAACCTCAGGTCTTGGTGCATGAGATTATCTATTTGCGGTAACACTTGGCTGAGTGGGCATGGGTCATACATGCTGGTCTAGTCATCTGCCACCACCCCACTATCTAGCGATAGTTAATTGTATGGTAGAAATTCGAATTCCCATATCGCCATAATTCTTATAAATTGCCGCTCGTTTGCCCTACTCCCGGCTCTCGGGCCCGCAATACCTCCAATTTTGCCATATACCCGAGTCCCCCATCCCTGAACACGCCATTACTACATATCCTCAACATATCCTTAACTTCTTTCTAGACACTGTGTATCAACCGTTATAGCTATCTCATCAACAGACTACTACATCAAATATTCGCCTGCGTAAGACCGATTCATAATCACACCATTGCATTATCAGGTTCTTCTGCACCACTAGCAATACTCCACCAGCGTTCTGTATCTGTCATATAGCATTGGTATTTCTGCCTATCGATGCATCCCAGGCCCCTTGGTCACGAAGCACTGCCCTCCACCTTCTTGTCCTGCAAAACTAATCAGGGTGCGTATTTGTCCGTCTTTTTGGTTGTGACCCTTCTCAACCTCCGACAACCCGTATCTTGGTTCTACTATATACCCCAGTAGTCCTTAATCCACTAACGAACATTTATTAAGAGTAATCAACATATCGGACAAACACCATCTGATGGACCCGACTTTGTCGGGTATCACCGGGAACGAGCCTCAAATGGCGACCTCCGCAAAAAATGTCAACAGACGAAAGAGGAAGGCGAAAGGTTGGCCAGATACCGTGGTGGGTGCATGTGGTAACCAAGTTACGATGTACAGACGCCTCGCACCTAAGCCGGATACCCCTAAGCCGGATACCCCTAAGCCGGATACTCCTAAGCCGGATACCCCTAAGCCGGATACTCCTAAGCCGGATACTCATAAGCTATATACCCCTAGGCTGGATACCCCAAAGCTGGATACCCCTAGGCTGGATACCACAAAGCTGGATACCCCTAAGCCGGATACGGATACTCCTAAGCCGGATACTCCTAGGCTGGATACTCGTAAGCCGCATACTAGTAATTCGCGATTTACTGGTGCTGAGGATCTTTTTGAGTGGGATGGGGAACCCGAAATCCAAGAATTTTCACCATGTCAACCAGACTTCACCTTGTGGGGAGCGACACCTACCGTTGGTGCCAGTGTGAGATCCGGTGAGATTCCCACGAATGGCGCACTATCTGGTTCAATACCAGTACCGAGGACTGGAGAAACCGGATTCACGGATCACTCGGTTAGGGGCGAAGAAGTCATGCTCCATGTGAGCCATTTAGCTCCTGATGCCTGGGGGCTTCAGGCGCCAATTCACTTTCCTTCACAATATTCGGACTTCCGGCCTGCCGACGCCTCAGCCCATTTGCCTAACATTCTGTCACCATCGGCTTTTCATTCTGACAGACAATTATCTAAGCAAGGGTGGATACAAGATGCTGCGTCATCTTTGGCGACATGTCCCTGGCGTTCTCACGCGGAGGTGATTATGTCCATCGATCTTGCCATATCCAATATTTCCCAAACGCCAAGTTCAACAACTGTCGAACCGCTTCCCAAAGAGGGCTTGAGGATACTACTGGATCAAGTGGTTGAACTCAAGCGAACCTACTTCAATCTCCAGAGGTCTGTGCAGCATCCAAGGTGGTTTTCCGGGGGACGATGGGCAACCTAGCCACTCATATTCCATGTATTGAGCACGGGGAAGGGGTCGGGGGGTTGGAATCTGCTTTTACCCGCAAGCACATCCGCTGGGTATTTTCAACCTTGATCTTTATGAATCTGAACGACCTTTTTTTTGCACAGGTTTTCACGGAGGGTCTGAATTATGCTCATGCCTGCTTGCTTTGTTTTTCATATCGGTGCACGGTAGAATTACGTTAGTATTGAACTACGCCATCCGTTAGTCAATCGAAAATATGTGTATCCAATTCGTATTCACCGCATCACTCCAAGAGTCGAGCATGTTAGTTGCAGAGGCACAAGTGCGGTTTGCCATATCATATTAGAGCCTTGACAGGCATATGCAAGGCGTCGAAAATACATGCGTGTGACTTTTGGCTAGTTCGAGGTAGGTGATAACCCAATCATGACTCGGCGATTGCAATGCATGCATGCAATTTCTGGGGTTTCTAATCCAATCAGAAGATAAAGGTTCAGCCTTGACAGATGACAGCCTTGAGGACAGCATCATGCACGTTGACGTCCCTTGGCTCGTCTACAGTAGGTAGTACGTATGTAGATCTGTTGTGCGTCTTGGTGAGACACCTACGGCAGCTATTTCGGATAAGGGTGATGTTCGTATCCGATTAGTCTGGTTGCGAAGTCTGGGATTATTTAGGTAAGCTCAGACCGCTTTCGGCCCTTGGCCAATGCACTAACGGCGGATCACCCACCTGTGAAGTTTATTTTGACTTCATACACTTTCGCCCAGGCACTGTATAAAGATCAAGCTCCATAGCTGAGTGAAGACATACTCGGCTCAGTGATAAGATAGAGAGAAGGCACTATCAAAGATCTCATAGCCCGATACATATCCTTCCCCTCGTGCTTGATACATCAAACAATATTGCTTCCTCGCTCCATTGTTCCACCCTCGTACAGTCTTATGGCATGTTAAACCGATGGGCATATCGTCCCTGAAACCAACTTACCCGTATGATTACTATGATTACCTCATCCCAACACCAGCAGGTTACTATTATTTGGGGGGCTAGCGATTACATGTACGCAATTCACAGGTTGAATATCTTTAAATATGGTTTTGTCGCTGTTCTGACCGATACGCCAATCACGACGATTTGGCAATCGGGCGCTATTTACAGTTCGGTTGACCGAACCACCAATTGCGCACAGACTGTCGTTAGCGCGACCGATTCACCAATATTGCTGAATCGTTCAACCGAACGACCAATAAATGCATGCAGCCGCACTACAATAAGTGACGCATGTAGCATAAATCTATAGCTGAATCGTTCAATAGAACTACCAATTACTATATACAACATAAAAGGCAAGAAATGAATATGTATGTGTAAAAGTAAACATTTGTGCCTACATTATGTTACAGGCAGTAGATATTAAAAGTTCTGGCATCACCTGTGTCGCAGATGATATCAAACGGAAAACCTGGGGCACAGTTTACGTTAATAAGCTCATAGACAGAGCAGCTATAGCTAGTGGGTGGCAGCACATATGTATAGTTCAGGTATCAGGATGTACAAGTGTGGTTCGGGCAGCGCCATGACATTAATTAGCCATGACCTACGTTACAGGTGATATAAATATCCCTAAAGTCATTGGTAAAGAGGAGAAGAGCCAGAACATGAGATTGGCAGTTCGGTTGGGCAACCCATTCGGCAATTAGAGGAATTGGCAGTTCGGTTGGCCAACCGATTTGGATACCATCTGCTGCAGAATGAATGTTCCTTTTTCCGTCCTTAATCGTTCAAAATACATTGGAAGTGGGGAAGATTGGGTCAAAATTTATGGTACTGACATCTGGAAACATTATGGTATCTCACATCGGAAATAATTTGCCATTCCCGTTGGCCCCATAAATTTAAGGAAGTCTTATTAAGGTAAATCCTATCGGACCCATTACCATATGTAAGATACCATACCGCCCTGGATTCCAGACCATCGGTTCCCGATACTCGTTTACGGTTTCCTTATGTCAGTTCATAGGGCGGTATACTCGAGCCCCTGCTTACCAATAATATCGTGATATTTACGATGTATATCAACGATTGCGCTCCCTGGGGTTGAGCGCTTGTAGATCTAATAAAAGCGTCAACCTTCCTAAGTGGCCTCCAGTTTTACCCCGGCATGGATATTTAGGCAGTCATAAAATTAGATGCTCAGGTACGCAGTGTCCCAAATGCAATGTCCGATATTCTTCAGTCTAGTCACAAGTTTTGACTACATTTTGATTTTCGGCATGTCAATTCGTAGGTTTTGTGGTCTATGATATCAATAGGATGAGATATTTAAGTTCCCCCCGGCTGGCGTGGATACTACATAGTCATCATAGCTATAGTATAGCTTGGGGATCTGGGACATGGAGGGGATGTCGGTAGTATCATGGTTGAATCTACGGAATCTCTGTTTATGTACAGTAGTCTCTAAAAGGGATGTTGGATACAGGGTAGCCTAAGTTGGGGCTGGATATTGACCCATTAACTTATCCACTAGCGAGGCCGAGGGAAACGTGCAGATGACAGGGTGCTAGCCCGACTATATGACAAACTCGAAAATGAAACCTCCACTAAGACCATCGACCCAAAGTGCATAATAGTGATGTGAGTATGACTTCATCAATTTCGTGGAACCAGCCATCCGAGTGAGGCAAACGTTCTGTTGGATACCTAAGCCCAACACAATCTCAAATACACATCCGGCTCCCTCAGGATGAGCGCAAGGGCTGCTCCAACTAGTTTCACGACGATATAAAAGATTAATCCGACGAGGAGACGACCCTACCTAATAGCGCACTCCTATGTTGTATAGTGCCTGCCCTCAAATACTCAATCCGATGGCCGATTCTTTTTGAATTCCAGGAGTTGCAACAGCTCATCAATCAACGGAGCCACCGACTCGCGAATCAACCTTTTCAGCTAATGGAGAAGGCATACGAGCCGGGACCATATAGGCCGAGCTCAGGGTAACACAGTGCGGCTTACTGACCGGCCGGTAATTACTCATCATTTATATTCAGGAAATAATTCCGGAATGTCGTAAAGAAAGACAATGTTGCTCAATTTTATTCTGAAGTTATCCTAGACTTATTCCACAAGTACGGCTATATTAGGCCGTTGACAGACTCGTAAGATACTCCCTATTTAGGGCATCACAGAAATGGTAGTCGTTGGGCATGCTTTACCGCAAGCACTTGCTCTCGAACCGTCCGTCAATAAAAAGATATTGATGACCAGGTTCCCGAACCTGTAGATCTCGGAGTGTAGATATTCGCTTCCTGAAAGCCTAATGAGCTTACAGCGCACTAACCTGCCTTCATGGGCTAACCCAAGTTCAGGGTAATGCCAATGATGCTAGGAAGAGGATTCAAGCTCATATACAGGGTATTGTAAGGCAATTCTACTCATCGGAAAATTTATGAATAATATTCAGAAGCTGAAGCCTTGCCTAATTCATGCCATACTCAGGGATATTGTCCAAAATTGTTGAAAGCCATGCCAGAAGCATCTCTATTTTTTAGGTGATGGGGGTATGTAAGGTATACACCAATATATGCTTCTCCTCATTAGCTAAGATCAGATTTGCTCGAGAGCTAATGTCATTGGGGTTCATTCTGTAAGATTACGAAGCTATTCGGTGCAGGTGTTAGATCATACGAAGGTGAGAGATTTTGTATTCGTTCGCTAGCCAATGACCAACTGATACCGCCCTCTTTCCCTTTATAGGCTATCTACTCGAGGGGTTTTTCCAGTGCCTTATATACCACAATCTTTGCATTTTCCCAACCGTTCAACCTCCCGGCCTTTGCATATCCCCAATGATTTAACCTTTCGGAGCGCCAGGGGTGGACTGCGTTTATGCCCCACCTGCGCTCCTATCCGCTTGCGCTCATGCCCCACTCAGGTACTCTAACTGCTCGATAAACCACAGTTCAGCAGGCATCTACAACTACTGGTGTTTCCGTTTCAAGTGCATGGCCCTGCAAAAACTTCTACGTTAACTGTTGTTGCCAATGCTTTAAGAATAATCTGAAATGCTCAATTTATTGACATACGAAAGTCTCAACAGACCATGACTGTGTTAACCTCTCAGCTCCAGCTGAACGAACACAAATTGGACTGTTAGAGAAAGCCGATTGGCTTGGAAATAGATGAATCTATTGCAGTCCCTGGGATAGCTCCACCTAGGTATACCGTTATCAATCCTCCTTTTTTGGTAAATCAGTACTCGTAACCTTTATTAATTCAAGTGCGTTATACACCAAATTGAGTAGTTATTTAAAAGGTACATAGCTCTCATACATCATTATTTGCGGGGAATACCTGTTTCTTTTGCAGACCATCCCTCGCAATAGAGTATTAAGGCTTACTGCATTGGGGTTACATGACCCAACGCTAATATTTCAACATCAGCCCACAATAAAACAAAACAAGCCTTGTTGTATGACCGGAATTAACACTTAGTTATCAAGCCTGAAGAGGTAATACTATTTCCTCCTAACGAAGCCGACAGAGGGCTAAGGTAGCGAGACTGCGAGATTCATCGATTTACTACACATACACAGACTATTCTCTCAGGTGTCAGCCGATGGCCTGGTTCATTCTGAGCCAGAGACAATCGCTATTGTTTGCTCTCAACTTGCGTGCCGGGACAGTATTCTGGGGTAAGCCTGGGAAACACCTTCGGGAACCCAATATATCGATATCATTCTGGTATCATCAGTATTGATAACTAGTAATGTCCAGCTACCGTAGTATGGCAGGACTCCAACCTGCGGGCCTGGCTGCTTGTAAGAGGCCCCACTGCTGCTCATGTTGCTGCCGTGTGAGGGAGATATTAGCTATAGCCATCCATATCAAATCCTAGGTAATGGGAATTCCGCAGCGCACTTACCATCTAATGGCGTCGCAGCCATGACATCTGACATGGTTCTCGGTTAATTTCTGATCGGTGTCGGCTTCTTCATGATGTTCTTTTTCCCAGGCATTCACTATCTTGCCACTTCGGTTACGATCATCCATGTTAACCTCAGACCGAGTCGCTGCCTAGCGAACATTTGAACTATCTAGATCTAATGACTTCGGCGTCAATCCCCATAATATATCTATTGATATAGATAGGACAACATGACTCACGATTCACAACGGAAGGGCTTAAGAACTCGCTCGTAACCTGATCGCTACCGAGACAAATTCTGGTTTTTCAGTATACGAGCTATTATGGGTGTTCGAATGAGGCGAGCGGTGAGTCGTGAATCCAGTGAAGGACGTGCTATATGAGAGAAGAGGTAGAAGCTTTGTATTGATCTAGCTACTGTAATGGAGTGAACTGATGTGATGTACAGAAGTAGCAGGCAATATAGCAGCTATATATACATGAACGAGCATTCAGGTGAATGTGCACATGTGTACACATGAACGTTCACATGAGCGCACATGGTATCGTGTGGAGCTCAACAGCAATGGGCTCATGGCGGGTGTGCAAGGTAATGACGGTATAGCTAGGTATGGGCGGAATGACACTCTAACAATGGGGAACTTGAAGCCAGCAGATTGATGTCACTATGTTCGAGTATTTGCTGGCCATCAGGTCAGATTCTGGATTTGGACAATTTTTGGGCTCTTCAGCCTGTTTCAACAGGCTGTGAGAAAGATAAGAAAAGACAAGTAAATGATAGAGCTATTTAAACATGATTATTTGAGCGTAATTATCTCGATAACCTAAGGAGCCCTTTGAAAAACCACAAACTCTTCATGTAGTCTGCTGGGTATTTATATTCTAAGCTAAATATTCTAAGCTACCCAAAGCATACCTTCTAGCTACTGGTATTGAGATATCAATACTTGTCTAACTCTGACCACACATAGTTTCATTTATAAATCTAAGTATATGCTTCTAGGGTGAATGTAAAAAGGCCACAGGTGGTCTGCCTTATTGAAGTCCCTCTTTATCTCGGCAAAGCCATAGGAGAAAAAATGACCAAAGGTGAAGCGTAGTATAGTTGAAGCGTAATATAGACAAAAGATGTACTGACACTTTGACTTGAAAAGTACAAGCTGTAGAAAAAGTCTAACACCTTTTACAAAACTTCGAGCAGACATGGATCAGCGCGGGAAAAGTATAGCTTGACGTACATCTTCGCCTTATATTTAGAAATCGTGGGCATTAGGTACAAGCAATTGGTATGTCCTCAAAGATAAAGGTCGAAAGGTGTTTTTACCCTTGTATTTACACCTTGACTAATTCAAAATATACCCTAGTTGCCAAATTATGAGCCACGGGTGGAATAAACTGCAGCTAGTGCATCTGAATTTATGATTAACAAAAGAAATTTTCGGGATATGATACTAACGATCTTGCTATTGATGCCACGTCCACCCACATAGCCTTGGTTTTCTAGGCAGAAGAAGTTCCTCTGTTTCCGAGCTCCGGTTTTGTGGCTGAGGGATTTACGGTGGACTAACAGAGTACACGTCATTGCACACACGTACCATACATATCATTTATTCAAAGGTCTGCAGGGCGAGATGTTGTTCTACACCTCGAACCAACGTGGACTACTCTACTGGTGTTCTAGATGTGTATTCTCTTCAGAGGTTATAGTGACTAGGAGAATGCAATCTCCGAATAATGCTTATAACGAAACGGCCTTGACAGACAATGAAATAAAATTATCACAAGTGGGAAAACCACATGTACAACCATTTATTACAATACAAAATTTGAATTAGTAGTATCTGGGCAATAATGAATGCTACAGCTGCGATGCCCTTAATAGACCCACAACATTTATATAATTGACAAGGCACAAGAACATGACTGACATGATCTATCGCTCATCAAGGATTATAGAAGTAAAAGACACTTCGATCAAATGTACTTGCGGGACTGGTATTGCAACGGGTCAGTGTTTGAACGTGGCGAGCGGTGAGTCGTAGATCCAGTGAAGGACGTGCTATAAGAGAGAGAGAGAGAGAGAATGGTAGAAGCTTGTATTGATCTAGCTACTATAGTGAAGTGAACTGATGTGATATAAATATACAGAAGTAGCAGGCAATACAGGAGCTATATATACATGAACGAGCCATTCAGGTGAATGTACACATGAACGTTCACATGAGTGCACATGTTAGCACATGCAACTCAACGTGAGAGGCTAGGTGAATAGGCTCAAGGCGGGTTGCAAGGTAATAACTGTATAGCTAGGTATGGGCGGAATGACATGCACTGCATTCTAACAAGGAGGATGACATATTTCCGCGGTCGACTTGTCCTAAATAACCACCGAATCCTTATAATCTCTATTCTCCGGTTGTCCCCCACACTTCCCCCCTCTCCCCCTCATCGCTCTTTGTTTGTCGCGAATGGTGGCGGGGTGCACCACCACATACAGGTAAACGGCCTTTTTCCTTGCATTCCTTTTGTTTGCAATTCCCCTTTTTCCCGTTCCTTGGTGTAATTTGTTCCAAGGCTAGTGACAGCACTGAAGTTTGAATACCTGCGTGCTGGGGTAGTTAGTTTGGGTTCTTCCTGTACCTAGTGATGGGGGAGGATGGACTGAACTGAACCGAGTTTGCATTCTGCAACCCACTTCCCGGAATTCCGGAGTCTCAACGCGGGGGTAGCTTTCCTGAGACTGGCATACCTATGTATACTAGCAAAATCCGTGGTTCACCTCCCCTCCCCCTTGCCGGAAAATCTGAAATACCGACGATATCAATTGCGTACTCGAAATTGCCCTAATCCCCCAACAAAGCAAGATGTCAGCGGAAGTGAAAGTAGGGCTACATAGGTCAGGTAAGGTACGAGGTTCTGTTGTAATATCACAAGATAATGCTTTAACGGGTTTCTCGGTTTATAGGAAATATCCCGAGATCTGCTTTAGGGGGCTTTACTTATGGCTAGTGTATACAAGGCAATGCTGGCTTAGGCGAGTTGGTCGGCTTTGGGAATGTGTGCCAACCAGGGACGATGGGAATGTGGTGCACTTGATACCTGGTTTGCTTACGAAACGAAACTCAGCGTTGGTAGGCGTGAATCATGCGGACAAGACATAAGCAGACATCAGCAGGTTACCATATCCTTTCCCAAACCCTACACTCTTGACAATACACAACTAGGTCCGGTCTCAACCATTCTGAAAGGCTCACTGCCCGACTTTCTAAAACCCCTTACACAATCCTACATTTACCATTATTCAATACTTGTATTCAAAAATATTTAAGTCCATGACGAGAGTCCACATCGCCAAACAGGTGTCCCGCTGAATTATCCGACCCCGGGGCCGGTCTCGGATCCTCCACTACACAGATTGGATATTCATGACGATCAAGATCTGGGTACGAGTCCTATAGGTAGACTGTTCTACAAAACTACTCTGATATGCACACGCCACTATAGCATAGGCTACCCTTTGCACGCATTAAGCAGCAGTTGCTTGATTACTCGACACCTCTGCTTATCTTAGCCTCGCGAAACCTTCACCCAAGCGTGATGCTGACCCTCTGGCTCTGGGAACGCGAGCCCAATGATATATCATTGCGCACTTTCCCCCTTGCTGGTAGCGCGTTCACACGGGTGAGGGTTGGGATGTTCTTTGGCATCATTTTGACAGCCCGGTTCTCCGTAGCGAAGCCGGCGCCCTTGTTCTTCCTGCGGGCGACCACCACCTCCGCCTCCAGCGATCCGGTGACCCAAATACTCATCTACCTTGGCCATTCCGGGAATGGTAAAAGTACGCTTTACAACGAAATATATATCAACGCATTGAGCCCCCCCGCGGCGGAATGACTCGACAACTCTGCGAATCTTGGCCTCCTAACGCCAACCCTGTGCCTATCGTTCAACCAAGGCAGCGCCCACCACGGCTTCCGCACCGAACCCTACCTCCTCGCGGTCAGCAGTATTCACCCATCTGACCGGAGGTGACGGTGCAACAATCTACATGATCGATATACCCGAGGACGAATCCTCTTCCACGAGGAGTGCAGAGGGCAACCAAATTGCAACCATGCTGCAGGGGATTAGGGCATTGTTGACGCACTGTTTTCTTCCCCGGGGGCAGTTATGTCGGACCAAAGATAGGATTGAAGAATCTTCGGGCTTGGCTGAAGAGTATCATGGAGGACCAGATGTCGGAGAGCACGCCCAATATCATTCTGTATGTCGCCTTGAACAGGGACGAGGGCCAGAGTACCTCTGTGTCCGTCCTTCCTACCGTACCACTCCGTTTTCAAGAAATATCCTCCGTGGAAATGGGGTCCCATCCCATTGCAAGTAGGCATAATCGGATCAAGAACCCTGCCAAAGATTCAGTCCCTGGGGCGGGAAACCATGGATTACGGGGATTTTGTCCACGCGAGTCTAGGTTAAAGTCAACCAACAGAACCCAAGGGAAACTCATGTATCCGGGGGATTACCAGAGCTATAGCATAGGATACTATGGATGTATATCCCTGGTGTATCCCTCAGTGGACTGGCTATTGGGTTTTTAACCTGGTTGTTATACCCAGCACGCGCGCCCCACCATCAACGCAGTCACAATCGATCCCACAGAAGCCCACATCAGGCATCTCCAATCCACCCCAAGTATACTTCTCTTCTACTACCGACATGCATACGTTACGCCGCCTTTCGAATCAACCCATTCATTCCACACCCCCAACTCCTAGGTAATACCTACTATCTAAACAAGTGTTAATCTACCATTGACAATGGCTTTCATTACACAAGTCATATCTCTCATCAAATCCTACATTCCGACCTTGAATCCTCCTATCACGTGCACCACTACCCCACACTTGACGACCTAGGCGGAGGAGGGTGTAGATGCCACTATCGTATACTACAATCAATGGGCCATGGGGCGGAGACAGCCCCGGGAGTGGGGACAATGTTCTGCGCAAGTGGGGATTGGTCTCTCGTTATGAGCTACATAGCTTGAATCCGAGGAGTGATTTAGTAAATCAAAAAAAAAACTAATGCGCCAGGAAAAAGGTCGGAAAACGGAGCGCAAGACCAAGAGCAATTCATCAAGGCCCACGAAACGGATAGCGCTACCACGTGTAACAGACCATCCCCACCAAGGAGGGTTCAAAGGCAAGGAACACCAAAGGGGGAGGGGAGATTGCAAAGGCCGAGCCTGCATATTTCCTGTACACGGCAGTCGCAATCTCCTTGCCGCCGTCCGGTTGACATGGATACCGATGAAGTTGTTGAAAACATTCTTGGTGCGATGGAGATACATGATGAATTTAGATAAAAAAGGTATGTATTAGCCTCACCCAATTTTGGTATAATTCCCCGCTAACAGCCTAGAGCAGTAGCGGCGACCTCGATACGCCTATGGAGGATGCACGCCCCCTGGCTTGGCAACCTGTAACCCAAGGGCATGGTTTGCCCCTGGACTGGGATGGGTATTACACGTGGAGGTGGTCAATGCCGCTGCCGGAGGGCAATGGGGTACGTTCTGTTGACCAGGGTAAATATCAAGGTGTGTTCCCTGAATCAGACACCGTCGAGTATGGAGAAGGAGGAGAGGGCGGCCTATGGGGCCGCCAAAACCTCGAAAGAGGGAAGGGAAATGGATAGGGGAAGGGGCCGTGGCGGCGATGGACAAAGGTGAACCCAAGCAGTCGATGTGGGTAAAGAGAAACATCAGAATAAAGGGGAACGATGTGGTGGATGGCAGAGCTAAGATAGCGGTAATCACGGAAAACTGATTCACGTGCCTAGTATAGCAACACCGGCAGACGTCAGACAAACCTATAGGCTACACCGGCCCTCACCACAGATTTCCACATGGGACAGGGACGCCATTCGAGGCCTCATGTACTTCCACACAGACAAAGGGCCAAAGGGACAATGAACACACGATTGTCAAGAGAGAGACCCATACTGCGAGCGCGAGATAACACAGGACGCAGCCCACTTCCTGGAATGCAACCTGGTAGCAGGCGGCAAGGGGCGGGAGTGGGAGGAGATATGGGGAGCTCGGGAGTGGTGCACGGATTTATGTAATTTCTTAACTCGTTGAAGTCACGTTGCGGGATTCCGTCGTATAACTTTCCTGTTTTCTGGAGGGGAGCCGGCACGGCTCAGTGGTAGGACAATTCAGTGGGATCACCACCGAGATGCGTGCCTCGTCATATACATAGTATCAACACGAGCACCGATTTACCCCCCCCCAAAAAAGAAATGGTGCCGCCAATAACCAGCCAATGAGAATTATGTCAAGTCGAGGACGACGTGTAGAATGAATGAGCGCCATGAACGGCTGAAGAGCTGAAAGTGTGAAGAGCTGAACAGCGGAGTGAAGTAAGCGACCTAGAACAAAGGAAATGAGGACAGCAAATAACTAGAAAAGCTAACATGTTCAGGGTAACTATTTTGTATTAATTTAATAAATCAATACTCATATTGATACTTAAGTATATGCCGAGGGTACGCATCCCCGAGAGGCTACCACTCCCGGTCTTCCCACATCTCCTCCT
>Ga0307511_10001390_pt1 | contig 25581 bp, 29 predicted proteins | sample 13_EM_MG_FD_200266 | JGI IMG/M metagenome (GOLD analysis project Ga0307511, IMG submission 200266) | Populus trichocarpa ectomycorrhiza microbial communities from riparian zone in the Pacific Northwest, United States - 13_EM | ecosystem: Host-associated > Plants > Roots > Unclassified | place...
GGAGCTGACAGGAATCGTCCAGGATCGAATTGCTGTGTTACAGTCCGAGTTACGCAGGTTGAAAGCACGACTAGCGGCACAGGCGGGCGACGAGGACTTCATGAACTTCATTCTCAACCAATCGGATGTGGACGTCGACTATATACAGGATCTGAGAACCCGACTCGAGTAAGTCTTCGGTCTGGTTTATTCGCCTAGTCCACCAACTTAGCCTCTCACAGGAAATCTGAAGCAACGGTTAAAGGTTTTCAAGACTCTCTTTCCGCTCTCGAAGCGCAGGACATGGAGTCCGCCAAGTGTATCGAAGCTGAAGCTGCCGCTCGGACCCAGGTCGCTCAACTGCAGAGGCAACTCGAGTCTCGTCAGAATATTTATGGCCAATCGGGCGACGTGCTGAAGCAGCTCGAGGAGAAAGACTCGGAAATAAAGAAACTGCAGTTGCAAGTGGTCCAACACGCGCAAGCAGAAACAGCCCTATACACTGAACTGGAGAGGTTGTCCACCGCTTGGGAGGCCTTGGACAAAGAAGTCAAGACCAAGATGCTTGACTCGGCTGCCGTGGAGGATCGCTTGAGCAAGAGCGCCATCGAGGTACCCTTTTTCGACCCCCCCACCGAAACGAGACTGATCCCGGTTCACTTACGATCCCCAGAAAGCCAAATCGGAGAACAAATTCTACTCTGCGATGCGAGACAAGGAAGCAATCGAAAACGAGCGGAAGAACCTCGTTAGGAACCTAGAGAAACAGACAAAGGTCGTGGAGAAGTTGAGGGCTTCCGAGGGGAGCCTGCGGGACCAACTCGTTCGTCGTCCCACCCGTTTTACCGGATGGTTCCAGCTAAAACTTCTTTAGAACACACGCGACCAGTCGGTTCAGGTGATGCAAGAAGCAATAGACTTCTACGTTACCACGGTTCAGGGCCTCACCACTGAGAAGCTGGACCTTGAGACCCGTTCCAAGGCGGATCAACGGAAGGCTGAAGATGTAAGGTTTCCCATCGCTCTGTGTGCGCAAGCGTTGACGCCCTTGTTTCCCAAGCTCGGTTCGAAATGGACAGAACAGCTCAAGCTCACGGAGAAGTACAAGTCCGAAGTATCGAGACTTGAGGGCGCCCTGGGGAGAAAGAAATCAGAACTGGAGCGACAGAGTAAAATCAGGAGCGCCCCGACATCGGTTAAAGAGGCGCAGCTCCAGGGAGAGGTGGATAAGTGCATGAGCTTATTGAAATGCTCGACATGCAAATTGAATCTGAGAACAACGGTTTTGACGAAGTGCATGCACAGTGGGTTTATCACTTTTTTATGTTCCGTGCGCGACAGTTTACACTTCCTCCTCCAGCGTTCTGCAAACAGTGCGTAGACGCCCGAATATCCACAAGACAGAGGAAGTGCCCAGCATGCAACCTTGCGTTCGGGCAGGGGGACGTTCAGCAGCTTTTCTTCCAGTGAACTGTTATTTATCTTCGCTGACGTTCCGTTACCCCATGTTCTCTCGTGTGTGCCCGGTATTCGACTTTTTTGTTATTAGGACAACTCCCCTTACTATACTCACGTCCACCCTTTGCGTATTGTTCCTTGCTGACTCGTTCCGCTACTTTATGGCTCTTTATTACACCTCATCAGAGAAACGCGACCACTCAGGTTCCATCGAATCGGATTGAACTCAGAATTGTTGAGGTTACGAACGCCCCGCAGGTGGGGCAAGAAGTGGGTGGAGTATATTTTGCATTACCAGCACAAGTGAGGGGAATGTGTACGATATTAACGTTTGACCCAGGCGTACTGTAAAGGGCAGACAGGTGAGAACGGATGGACGGGGCCCGGGAAGGGAGGGACGTACACGTTTGCGAGCCTTGGGCTGGCCGGTCTTTTTACGCTCCACCATACGCGGGTCGCGTCTAATTAATTTAGCTGGTGCAATGGTAAGAAATCTGGAAGTGCCAGCACCGAAAAATGCACGCACATCTCCTCAAAATCAGCTCAACGTCAGGAACGTGAGCGGCCAACCCCTTCGCGATTCCATGTGCTACGGCACCTGACTGGCCGGTCGTCCCTCCTCCTCGAACAATCGCAAAGACATTATATGCGCCAAACAAACCTGTCAGCTTGAATGGACGGACTATCCTCTCCCTGTCGGCTGGGAGAGGGAAGTATTTCGCCAGTGGGATGCCGTTGACGAGGATCTCGGTCGTCGTTACTGGGACAGGGTCTTTCTCCGGGGCGATGGAGATTGGATCCACAGTACCGAAGTCTTCGGAAGTGGTCTGGGCTTCTGGAGGTGTGGGAGCGGCCCGTTGCTTGACTGGGATAATCCACACGCGAGCAGCACTCTCCTTCCGCTTTCCGACGGTATAAGACCTCCCATGCTCGTCGAACTTGACCGGATTTCGGACACCCTGGGCCAGAACGGCGGCCTTGTTGTCCTTTTCAAACACTTCGAGGATGGTTGACAATCCCGAACTGAGTTCTGAGTATCCCCCCACGTCTGCGATCCTCCGATGGTCGTTGAGTTGCCCGAGAAGACCGGTGACCCGTCTGTACCGCGAGGTGGTCAATTTCGCGGAAAGGAGGCTTGTCATGTCTTCCTTGGTCTTCCATACAGTTTGAAGTGGCGGTAGGGCCCCCTTTGCAAAAGCCGGAAGGGGTAATAGATGGAGGTTTTTCAACGCCCGTTGACTGTGGTGAATAGCACTTTCGAGAGAGTCGATAGAATCGTAGTATCCCGCACGGCCGGTGAAGAAAGTTGGCGACTCGGGTTTCACTTTCCCCCGTGACTTGCGGGGTGGGAGGTCGACGTGTTCGAGGGAAGCAGGTGGGACGTATGGTGTCGCCGTCGTTGCTAACGCGCGGCTGGCCTGCACGTTGCGCACAACGGCGGCGGAGGTCCGAAAGGTAGAACGACCGACGCCCAAGACGTTCATGACGGAAGGCGGAACGAGATCGAGTGTTGGGCGTTAGAGTTCCGGTTACACATTCGCTTCCAGTTCCCACAACCGACCCTCGCACCATGGCTACGGTCGAACACAATTTCTCCGGCGCTCTAGCAACTTGGAAGAGTAAGGAGCATCTCACAGGACGTTCTGCGTTTTTGCCGACTCATCCTTTGAAAGGCGTGAACCTGTCCGAGTTGCAGAAGACTCTGGACACACAGGGGATCGAAGTGGTCGAGAATCAGAAAGAGAGCGTCGTTGGTCGTAAGGCCCTTGCGGACAAGACAAAGGGTTCGTGTCTGTGAGATGCCTCAGCTCTCTGCTAACGATTGTGGCTAGAATTCAAGAAGATCCCGGACGATGAGAAACTGGCGGCTTTCAAGGGTCTACTTAAGGGTGCGCCGCCACTTCGTCGCCCACCTGCATTGTAGTTGACCCTCCAGTGTACAGCCTACCAGACTGAGATCGATAACCTCACCAAACGCTCCAAATCCGCTGAGAATGCCTTCCTGAATGTCTATAAGGTTCTCGCCGAAGCTCCGGACCCGTACCCGCTGTTAGAAGCCGCTGTCGTAAGCCCAATCCAACCCGCAATACATCTAGACACCCGCTCATGGCACAGCGCGCTACACTTCTGATACACAGGACCAAACCGTCAAGGCCACCGAGGTTCGTGACCTACAAGCTGAGGTGCAGCGGCTTCGTGACGACAATGCAGACCTACGGAAACGGAACGGAGAGCTCGCGAAGGCTGGTACCAGGGTTGAACAGTTGGAGTCGAAGGTACCGTCAACCCATGTTGTCATCTCTTTGACCAACACACGATCATAGATGGACGAGATGACCAACGAACGGGTCACGCAGAAGGAGAACGAGCTGCACGCGACCTATGACGAAAAGATCCGGAATTTCGAGGAAAGGTAGGCCGTGGTGGTGGCCTTGTGTGACCGCGGGCCTGACCTTACACGATAGGGAGCAAGATCTCCAGCGCCAGGTAACGCTGACACGGACGCAACTCAAGGAACTTCGGGTGTCAAATGAATCCAATCAAGCGAAACTACTGGATCACACCCAAAGACAAGGTAGGGTATAGCCGAATCGTTAAATTACACCCAGGTTAACATTCTGGTATGCCCGTAGACCAAGAAGTAGTCACGAAACTCGCCGAGCTGGATATGATGGTGGCTGACTTGGAGCACGCCAATAGCCGCGTCGCAACTGTCGAACGAAGAAATGTACGTTGGCAGGAGCTGCATTGGATTACCCCCAAGCTCACAGGCAGCGTAGGAACTTCTGAGAGCAGAGATTGAGGCAATCCGAAGCGGGAAAGGCACCCCTGATAGGTGATCATTCCTGACCAGTAAATCAGCCCTCCGGTTTCACTGACGAATTCGTAGGATCAATGACCTTGAAGCCCATGTTTCCGAGCTGGAATTAGAATGCGAGAGGCTCTCGAGAGCCTTGGAATCGCAGACGACATCGGCAAACACTCAGGAGCAGGTGCTAAAGAAGAAAGGTGAAGATTATGCCCGCGAGGCTCAGGGCCTGGTAAACAAATATCCACCAGTTCTTTGAGATGATTCCTAACGCGAAACCTTGTAGTCCGCCGAGATTGATTACCTCAAACAGAAACTCAAACAGTACAGCGACTATGACGAGGTGAAGCGTGAGTTGGAGATCATGAAAGTTCGTCGGTTTTACGGAGCTTTCCTCCCACTGGCTCACCCTCGAATATAGTACGTCGAATTTTCTGGCTTCGAAGAGGATCAAGATGAGGATACGGGCTCACTGAGCGATCTCAACGAACTCGGGATCCACCTACCCGATCCCAATGCCGACAAAGCAAACGCCCAACAGGGGAAATCACTCGAGGTTCTCCTCGCGACCAAGAACAAGAAAATCCTTGAGGAGCTTACGCGCTTCAGGGTGCGTTGGGGTAAACCTAGACCTGTTGTCCACATTGTTCAGTGCCCAACTGCAGATTCTTCACGGTGAACTGGAGGCATCATTACAGGCCGTCCAAGAGGAGCTCATCACCGTCAACACCAAACTGGAGAAGCAGCGACAACTCAACGAGAAACTTGAGAATGACCTACTAGACGTCGAGAAGCACCAGCAAGCACAGGTGAATGGGAAACATGAAACACGAGAGACTTTGGAGAGCACCCCATCCTCTGACGCGCTTGCTGGGATCGAGCTGGGAAAGAAACCGGGTGTACGGGTTTCTCAAAACCAATTCCTTGAGACTGGTTCTGAACATTCATTTGTAGACATCGCCGGCGCGAAACACTCCAATACCATTCACGGGCAACTCTGCGGACACTTCCATACTGCCTATCGTGACCAGTCAAAGAGACAGATTCAGGCAACGGAACGCTGAACTCGAGGAGGTGACCAACATATTTGCCTACCCACACGCCACATTGGTTGATAGGAACCCTCCATACAGGAACTCCGAAAACAATACCAAATCATAACAGACCTCAGGACGGACATCCGCTCCCTTCAGGGTGACAACCTCAAGCTCTATGAAAAAGTGCGGTACATGCAGAGTTACCAGTCGGAAGCCACGACACCTGGGGTAAGGGGAACGCTGGACCCCCTCCCGTCGAGTTCAAGCACCCGGCCGGACGATATCAGCAAGTATCGGACGAGGTATGAGGAGGCGATGAATCCATTCGAGGTTTTCCGTGGTCGGGTACGTGTCACTCGACGATCGTGAGGATGGTGCAAGCGGCTCATATGTTGGTAAATAGGAAGCGGCAAGGGCGTACTCGAACATGAATCCGGTCGAAAAGGCTGTCTTTTCGTTGACGCGAGCGATACTGGGTAACAAGAAGGCTCGGACAGCGTTCATATTGTACGCCTGCGCGTTGCACCTGCTAGTGATGTACACGACATGGGAGTGTGCCTTGAGTGGGAGCTCGCAAGACCAGTTCCAGAAACAACGCAATCCATTCGTACGTCCTTCTCTTACCCTCACCCTTCTAGATTTGCTCAACCGATTTTACCAGTGACGACGCGACTCTTATTACTGTTTCTTATGTTGATTATTATACATTGCATGACATAATTTAATATCGTATCGCACACTCATCGCCGTGGTCGCCCTGTCCGAGTCTCACCTTCACCTTGGTGTTTGCGGGTTCGGCGTCCCCCCTCTAGCAGTTCGGTTACGTTGGAAAGCCAACGCCTTGTCGACTGCATCGAGAACAGGCCGCATTGCCTGAGTTACGAATGTAAGGATGGACGATCGTCCGGCAATCACTCGTTGCTCACCAGTTCCACCCTCTTTGGGTCAACCTTCTCGTACGGAGCGGCCTTGACGATCGCCGCAACCTTTTCGTGCGTACTGGCAAGATACCCGGCCATCTTCGCAGCCTTCGCAGCACGTTGACTCCTGAGGGTTTCCGTCAGTGGTAACGAGGCCTGTGAGGGCGGAGGGTAGATAGAATGCCAAAAATGTCGGAGGAACTCGTTCGCTGCGGTTTGACATGTAGACATTTGGCGCATAAGGTTTTCGGGTATTTCCTCTGCGCCCCAATGATATCAGCACCACGTTATCTGACCACCAGAAGGGTACCCACTCCTTTTGGTCTTGACCTCCAACCGTGATTTAACGTTGGACGTCATCGATGCCAAACCCGCCTCCATGGCCATCTTGTCGACGGTAAGCTAAAAAGGTACGGTCAACAAAACACATCCACTGTCATTGGTGGCATAGACCGTACTTGTGTCAAGCTCCGCTCCCAGCCTTCCAGACAGCCTTTAAGTTCACCAAACGCTTGTGGGATGCTGACCTGGGCCTGTTTCAGTCAGACTCTTATCGAGTAGTGGGAACAGGGCTACCTTCTGCTTATTAGACGTATCTTCCTCGTCGACCGCTCGGCTCTCGAAGTACCGTTGGCTGTTTTTCATGTCCAGAGCGATCCCCTCTGATGCCTGGGAGTCTTGGAGGTCTTCGAGCTCGATCTGCGAGTAGTATCCTTGCGCCTGGAATTGGGCTATTAGCACGGAATAATGTGTGGTGCGCGTGAATCTTACGTCCGCCGAACTCTCATTTAACCTCCTACGCTTTGCAGGTGGACCGTCCCCACTGTCAAACCAGTTAAACGAGCTCGGGTGATTGACGGAGGACCACCAACAGTGCGGATTTGAGCAACCTCTCCGAGTGCTCGTTGAACCTCCGAATGAGTGGAATGGCTGCCTTTTGTCTGCCGGCTTGCATGGTGGTGTCGCCCCGGTTTCCCGTCTAATTGTTCCAGTCCTCAGCATACGGCCAGGGATCAGTGTAGAATCGCATTCTACGGACCTCTCCATGGTCTTCAGCGGTAGCACCCAAATCCACAAACATCTCCACATCACCCTCGACTGGTTTCCTGGGTTCCAGTCCTTGGGGGAGCAGTCAGACAAAAAAAACGGTTACGTGCGGATATTTACCATCATCATCCTTCACAAGGTATTGGTCAAATATCGGGTCCGCCTTCACAACGTGCTGCGCCGCAGAAGACCTGATGGATGCCCGGTTCGCGTGGAACAGTTTCGACTCAAAGTACCGTTTCCAAAACTCCTCCGAGGTGAGCTATCGCACTTATTTGTAAACTCGTCCATTCGGGTCTTTATACGATGGGGCGTACCTTACTCGGAACGTTTTCACTGTAAGCCTTCCCGACGACGGGGTACTCCTCGAAGATATCGTGAACCAGCTGTGGGGTGATTACAATCTTTATCTCTCCATCGACAGTCTGTGGACGAGGATCGACGAGTTGACCGGATTTCCCTTTCTTCTGACTCTCCATGGCCGCTTGCGCAGATAACAGATGCTTCGTGATGAAAGCCATCAGACACGAACGTCAAAAAACAATAGAGATTATATTTATGTACCTCTCTACCATCCCAAAACTCGTTCTCTGTTATCTGACCAGTCATAACGAGTTCGCGGTGGAGAGTGGCCAACTCTGGAGAATTCAACAGAACTCGTTTCCGCAACTGAAAATCGGCGGCGTCATTTCCTGACCCGGACAAATCGCTCGCGATGGAGGAGGCTCGGGGTGTGCCACCTGGTGGACGTTTCGTGGGCGTTCTAGGGGGTGGTGCAGCAAAGCTGTTGGGCGTTGTGGGCGTGGCAGGATTGGTCAATGGTCCCGAAGCACGGGCAGTCCTGTTCCTGCTGATATGGTTCGTGATTTCATTTTTAAACTGTTCTCGTTCGGCGGTCGCGGCAGGTGCAGGGTTAGTGAACGTGAACGTGTGGCCTTCGGAAAACGAGTAAAGCACGAGTTTGAGTTTCACTTGTGCGGCCCCAACTTTGCTACACAACAAAGCTATCCGCGGAGATTGGGGAACGTCAAAGCGCGTCAGAACCTACGGGTGAGTTGACTGTTAAGCAACGAGAGGCTGTGACGGGAGTACAAACATGAGTGGTCCGTGTTTGGGATCTTGAGAGTAGGCGTTACTTTTCCATCCGGAGTCCAGGTTATGTGCGAATCGGTGAGTTGAAGCGTCCCATTTTGTTTTTTGAAAGTGGCCTTTCCGGTGCAAAGAACGGTTGAAGGCATATAAAAGAGCGTGGAGGATGGACGTTCCGGTTCAAGGCCGGATGTGGCGCGTCTAAGCTATTTACCGACTTCCTTTCCTCCCAGCATGGATCCGAAGAGATTGTTGGTCGTCTTCGACTTTGATTGGTATTTCCCCAATTACAGTCGTGGATATGTATGTACTCATCGCGTCTGCAAGGTCGATGGCCGACCAGGATACCGATAGATATATCTTTGAGGTCAATGCCATCGATCTGCGTAGGAAGATGGAGGAACTAGAGCCCACTGTGCAGTGGACCGATCTTGTGTAGTCTCAGCTTTTAAAAGAGCTCTGAATGTTCTCTGACACCTTATTGTAGTGCGCAGATGCTCCAGGAGTTCTATGAGCGAGGTGGACGGAGGGATCAGATTGAATCCGCGCTGAGAAACATGCCCTTCGTTCGTTGAAGCACCCAAACCCAAAAATCGAACTTCGTCTCAACTACGCCTCTGTGCAGCACCCCGCTATGGTTCGAGCTGTTAGGAACCTTAAGGAGGCTGCAGATCCCGATGCCACCTTTTTCTGTCTTTCCAACGCGAACTCTGTGTTCATCTCGACCATTCTTCAGGTGTGCCGCTCGACGTCGGTCATGGTGGGCACCACTGATGGCGAGGCATAGGACAAAGGGTTGTCTGACTTGTTCACCGAGATCGTGACCAATCCCGCAGAGTGGGATGAGTCCGGTCTCCTCAAGCTTCGTAGGCGTGTTGACCCAGCTGGGGTACAGCACAAATGCACAGTGGGGTGCAGTCCTAACATGTGTAAAGGTACACCGCCGTTTCCTCTGGTGTTCTTGTGGCTTAAGTTGTGTCAGGCGAAGAACTAGAGGCCTTCTTGGCACGCCATGGACCCGACTTCGACCGGGTCATCTATGTCGGCGATGGAAGGAACGATTACTGCCCCGTCGTACGCCTTCGAAGGTACGTTCCGTGGGTTTCGGGTGATTATCGGCTCAAGAACGTTCTCCAGTCAAGACACAGTCCTCTGCCGGCGCCTCAAAGGATTGGAGCGTCGAATTGAAAGAGATGGCCCTAAGGATGGACTCAAGTGTCAGGTCTATAAATGGACCGAAGCATGGGAGGTCGAAGAATACTTCAATGCCCTGTGGTCCTAGGTTTATCTGTCGTAAACGTGGAATATAAATACCTGTCCTGTCTTCGGCTTGCTGTCATGCGTCCGTTGGACAAAGCGCACGTTCGCTCATCCCCATCGAAGCAAATGGTCCTTATCTATTTGGCAGGCGATGCCTACATAATGTTACATACTTGTACGGTCCTTATATGGGTTACGCCGTCTTGTGTTTGGGAGCCTACTTGCGGTTAAGCGTCGATCTCGGGGATGAAATGGATTCGTACCTGGTCCTGGACTCCCAAAACCACGGTGATGGCCTTGAACTCAGCCTCAGTTGGGACCGCGGCGCCGGTGCAAACTAGCAGATCAATAAGCCTTTTGAGTACTAGACGTAGTAGGTTGGTACCAAACTGACTGTCGATGATTCGCTGTTCGGAGGTCTTGACCCTTTGAGCGATCTGAGAGTAGGATAATCCTGTGAACCGATGAGCCACCTCCAGATGAAAGTTCTGGATTTGTGAAGTACCTGCTCTCTCCTTTGCAGCAGCCAGAGAAGCGCATTGGGGGTTGGGGTTGGATGCCATATTTCGAATTTATTCGAGGTGGAAAACAAAAACCTCGTCCGACTTTCAGCACCGGAAGGGAGAATGATATATCAGGCTATAAGTTGCCACGATCTGATTGGCCCAAGTCGACTCAAACAGCCACCTGCGCAGCAAAAAGTCGTCCTCGAGATTTCCAGGCCACGAACGACGACTCGAAACCACCACTGAACCCCAGAATTCTCTTCTGGCTTTCCAATGGGCCCAAACAAGGAGGCTGAAGGCTCCGAACCAGCCCCAATTACGCCAGGTGGCACGTACTCGATCCAGGTTTGTCGCGTCTCGCGCCGTCGCTCTCGTTTCTTCCACACGACCCTAACCGTTCGCTTCCCAGACCGTTTCTGTCGGATGCAAGATATACATTCGCAGGCCCAACCAAGATGGGTCTACAGAGGAACGCCTCGCAGAAATCCTCTCCATTCGCGAGCGCCAGACCAGCGCCTACGCGGCGCGTCGGCGACCGGGCGGCGTGGATCCGACTCCGGACGGCCTCAAACCTGAGGACAAGTGGGAATACTTTGTGCATTGGGAACATTTTAACAAACGTCTCGACGATTGGGTCGCTGGATCCAGGCTTGTACTCAGCCGGGATTTGGAGTGGCCAAAGCCCAAGGCTCCTCCCCAACCCAAGAAAGTACCCACAACCAAGATCCCTCCCGGCAAGATCCAGAAGGGCAAGAAGAAAAATAAAGCTGGCTCTGGCTCTGGCTCTGCCGGCGTAGGTACCCCGCTCAGCTCTGTCCCCCCTCCGAAGACCCAACGAGCAGGGAAACCTGTCCCACCAGAATATGCGGACTACTCTCCTACTCCCACTCCTGCCCCCCAGACGCCGAACTATTCTCCTATTGGCCCGTCAACCCCATTACCACCCATCCCCTCTATCCCCCTCAAACGGAAAGCAGACGATGATGAAGAATCGATGTACGAGGAAGATGCGGAAGGAGAGATGGATGTTGATGCGGAAGGCGAGGTCGATGCCGAGGGTGATCCGGATGGAGATGGTGAGGTCGTGCTTCTCGACGACGACGGACCCACGGAGATCGAAGCTTCTCCACCCGTTCACCATTTCAGCAAGGAGGTCGAAATCGAGAAACTCAGGACTTCAGGATCCATGACCCAATCGATCTCCGAAATCGCTCGCGTCAAGAATCTGAACAGGATCCAGATGGGCAAGCACGAGGTCGAGGCGTGGTACTTCAGTCCTTATCCTCAGGAATATGCCCATCTCCCGATCCTGTTCATCTGTGAATACTGCCTCTCTTACTTCGGATCCCAGTTCATGCTCGGTCGTCACCGTACTCGCTGCACACTTCTCCACCCACCGGGCAACGAGATTTACCGACACGAAGATATCTCGTTCTTCGAGCTCGATGGAAAACGCCAACTGGCATGGTGCCGGAACCTCAGTCTGCTCTCCAAATGTTTCCTGGATCAGTAGGTCGATCCTCCTTCAGCAAGCTACGTGTAGCTGACCTCACCTCCCAGTAAAACGCTGTACTACGATGTTACACCATTCATGTACTACGTCATGGTAGGGAAGTCGGATGTTGGTCAGACTCTGTCTAATACCTGCATTCTAGTGTCAACGGGACTCGCATGGATGTCATGTCATCGGCTATTTCTCCAAAGAGAAGGAATCCGCTGACAATTACAACGTCGCCTGTATCCTCACTCTCCCCCAGCACCAACGACACGGTTATGGCAAACTGCTGATCGAATTCTCCTACGAGCTCAGCAAGAAAGAAGGCAAGCTGGGAAGTCCCGAGAAGCCACTCTCGGACTTGGGCTTGTTAGGTTACCGAGCCTATTGGGGAGAGGCTATTGTCGAGTTACTGGTCAATACCACCGAGGAATTGAGTATCGACGACATTGCGCAGAAGACATCAATCACCCATGCAGATGTCATGAACACGTACGTTGTGACCCGATTGGAGATTATCCGACTCTCATGTTCGGCTGCTTGTTCCAATTCCAGATGCACCACGTTGCAATTGTTCAAGCACTACAAAGGGCAACACGTTATTTGTCTCTCCGACTCAGTCCTAGAACGATACGAGAAGTCGAAAGCCAAACGAAAACGTCGCATTCATTCTGAACTCCTTCTATGGAAGCCTCCGGTGTTTACCAGGGACCAGCTTAGGTTCGGCTGGTAGATTTCTTGTCGCCGATTCATTGTATCGTTGTTTGTTTATTGGTTCTCCTGTACAATGTTCTGTCTATGTTAATACAGTTTACGAGATCTCCCACCCTACAATGTATTCACTTGCCCTTCATTCAACTTTCCATCATGGGACGAGGACGCCCGTATGGGTGTCACCAGGTGCTCACGGATAATAACGATACCGATTATACAGCATACACCTCACTGAGCATACACGGAACCGGCAAGACGAGAAGAAGAATGTTTTACAACAGGATTACAACATGAAGGGATCACGACCCGATGGGCTCCATCGTGGGTACCTTTTGTCGTCTCCTCAAGAGGACTTCAGAATCCTCAGACCCTGATTCCTTGTCAACGAGCGCGTAGGATGAATCCAACCCGGCACTCATAGATCCCCACGAACCCTCCCTCCCCAATCTCGACTTGATACTCTCCTCTTCCCCCTCCCCGTCCGTGACCGCCTTCTCGTTACTCCCGGTTCCGTCTTCCAGCGGACTGAAGGGTGTTATGCCGCTGCTGCCCTTGCTCAGTGAGCCGAACCTTCTCCTCTCGATCGTCGGCGAAGGAGGTGTGGAGGCCGCGGGAGAGAAGACGCCGACCCCAGCTAAAGCCGGGTTGCCCTCGTACAACGAGCTCGAGGAAGATTGATGTTGAGGGCGAGGATGTGAACCGTCGATTCCGAACTGTGGTTTCTCCAAGGGTCGGCCGGTATCCGCTGGGACACTCGGGCTGATGGGCATACTCCCCGCTACGGATGCTGACTGGACGATGATGGTTGGAGGTGTTGTGTCGGTCCCTTCGGCCACGGCCACATTGTGCAGAGACCCACGATCGCTCGTGGAAGCCTTCGTGTCGTCGATGACACCGAGCGTCCGTGCGATGATGTACGATGTCACATCCTACATGAACCCGGAAATGAACAAGGTAGTAATCCGGCGCACACGCGTGTTCAAACGTAACGCAATAAGACGCGGGGGTGGAGAAAGGGCGGGGAAGATGAGATTAGCCTTTTCCGAAGGGAGGCGAAGAGGGGGAGTGGGAGTGATAGACTTACAAACATGACCAACAGGGTGAGTGGCACAATGATGAAGGCCGCGAAAAATCGGAAGGTGGATGCTGAGGCGTGTACCCAGGAACCAGGTTCGTAATCCCATAGGTACTCGATGTACCAGGCCCACAGCAGAGAGGGGAGTTGGGAGGGAGACATCGTTGTGGTCGGGTGAAGAGTTCGAGGAAAACGAAGTCTGCGATCTGAGATTCTTTGGCCGCCCAGAACCACCTCGACCGGTGTCACGCTCGTGAAGGAACAAACTGTGATTTTTTGGAGGTTATACGAGTAGGAGAATACAAAGTAATAAAGACAGGCGAAAATACATTCACTGCCTCCAAGTAAATACTGTAATCCAGACAGAAAATGGAGCGAGCACGAACATGGGAATGGAAAGTAAGGGGATAAGCAGGAGCGTAAATCGAAAGAGATGGGGGACCGACGATGCTTTGATCAAGCCCTAAGCTCTCGACAGCAAGGGGGAAGGTAGGAAACCGTATTAAGGAGGGACATCCGCAAGTTTGATGTAGGGGGCAAGAAACACAAGTGAGAGCACAAGAAGCGTAAATTACAAAAACCCAAACCTCAATAAGATGTGAATAACTTCAGCCGCGAATAATTTCAAACCCTGGTCGCCTTCGATAGAAACACCGGATTACTCAAGGATATAGGATCGACGAGGGGAACACGACTCCATCGTCCCTGACGAGGATGATCGGCCTCCTCTTCGCGGCCTCCGTCTCTGGAGGGAGGCACCCCATCACTTCGCTGCACCGAACTTCAACGTAAGGGGATGGCTCAGAGCCGAAGAAAACGTTCAAAGGGTCCGCCTTCGAGAAGTTTTCTCCGTAGACGGTTAGCATCTTGGCCGAGTGCGGGTTGGGCTGCATTCGAGCAGAGTGGTGTCCCTTTGGGGCCTCGGACGCGCGATCAGGGAGCAAGTACTTGACCACCCCAGGGAAAGGCGTCACGGGCTTATTTGGGACCGGATATGATAACCCGGGGGGAATATCCCTTTGGTCGAACAGGACGGGGGGGACGTAGAAGTTATACCTCACTTGTTCTAGAGCCCAAGTTTCAATCATGTGAATGACCTTCGCTTCCCAGAGCCAACTCACCGGTACCAACGATCGTCCAGACGCTTGTCTCGCCAATGTCAACCTGCCACAATGCGCCAGATCCCCCAAGACCACTGATACCATCAGCAGTAGAAGGACGCTTAGTGCTTCCAGACCCAGCAGAGTGCGGGCGCTTGGCGCGCCCTTTCATCTGGGAACTCTTGGAGGCGCCGCCTGCACTGCTTGTCGCCCTCTTCCCCTTCTTGACGCGTCCCCCGTCATTCGTGCCCTCTATCTCCATCGGCGACAGGGGAACATCCAAGCTTCCGAACGGGTGGACAGTGTTAGCAGAGCTCGGCGTGGAGGTGGCCGGGGATCCAGGCATAGCGGGGGAATCGCTTCCCCGAGTTGGTAGTGGCAAGGTCAAGATAGGAGTCCACTGTCTACCCTCCACGGGGCGATAAGTGTTGACCTTCTCCGCCATACATGACAAGAACGCTCCAGAGGTGCCAGGGGTCCCCGGTTCTGCAGGTGGCTTGTTCGGCTCATAAACCTCGAACGCAATCTTGTGCAACTGAGAGACAGGGTCGCCGCACACTTCTCCTGGGGCACAATGGTGATCCGGTACAGCCTTTCCGCCCTCTTGAATCCCTCCGCCGACAACGGTGGTTTGGTGGTCGACCTTGCGGATAATTAAGATGGGGCTGACAACTCCAGACGTGAGACACTGGAGGACGATGGTCTGGTTGTAGTAGATTGGAATCTGCGAGCCATTGTTTGTGAACTGAATGGCGTTAGGCGGTGGCGAAGGATACTCTGGCTGAGGTGGAGGGGGCGGAGGGGCGTCAATACCGCCGACCGGTTTGTTGACATCAACGATGTACATAATGAACGGGTCTAGTCGTAATATATCAGGGGCGATTCGACTGTGGTAGATCTGAGAAAGGCCTCACCCCAGCTGGACGTTCGCGCTACGAACGCAGGAGTGGACACTTTGGACCGAACATCGAGACCCATCAAAGGCGCTCCATCAGAACCTTTGAACGAAGAGCCCGACGCCGAGACACAGAGGTATTTAGTTGACACCGTCTGTGATCGTAGACGATGGAACAAGGATACAGTCGAACCATGATTAATGCACACTGTGCATAGTCCAAAGGAGATTAGCATCGGATGTGGAGGGAAAAAAAAAAGGAGAACACGCACATTCTAAGTTTTTCGCACTCTGCCTCTTCTTACTGGGCTTGCTAATCACCTTGATGGGCTTGCTGGGGAAGAGGCCGATCACTTTGCCTTCTTCATCACCAACCGAGGGGGCCGTGACCTTGACCAGGGCTTCGACTTTCTTACGTTTTTCATCGGCTTCAGAAATGAAGAGCTGTTTTCCGACGCATCGGCCCACGAAGGTGGTTCCATTCGGAGGGTCGGTCGCGTCGAATGGCTTTCCAGACGCTCCTGCCCATTCCACAGAACTTTCAGGGGGGGTGGGCTCTCCGGAAATGGAAACGACGACTCGTGGAGGAGCCAGGGTCGGTTCTTCTCCGTTTCTGCGGACCTCGGACCACCACGAGTTTCCTACCATCACCGCAGTGGGCGGGGGACATAGGAACCTGAAATTGAATCCCATTGACGTTAGCGTCAGTTCAGTAAAGGGAGCGAAACAACAGCACGAGATCAGCATCAATCAGGAGAAATCAAGAATGTAATTGAGATGACTGATGAAACACACCAACCTCTTTTCGTTTCCGTATGACTTTTGGGCGACCTTGCTGGACATGACGATGATTGAGCGTTCGCCGAACGCGAGACGGTTTGGTGTCCGCGCGTATTGGTCCAAGTAGCGCCTAGCAGGGAGGATAAGATATTCAATCCTTCCGCGATCGGAGGGGGGGACGGCGTACCTTATGAAAGACTGGAAGTCGTTGGGGTCGGCGAGATTCGAAGCGCCTTGGGAATCTGAGGCGATGTCCACGGAAGAAGCGCGCAAGTCCGCTTGTGAATAGTCCATCGAAGATCCGTTGATGGAATTGGTGCCGGGGAAATTGGACATGTTGTCATACCTCGCAATCGCTTGGTTATGGAAGGTTGGATGTGGTTGAAGATCTTGCATCATGTCACTCTGAGGGGGGGAGAACTGTGAAGAATTCGAGTTATGGCGAGAGGGAGGAGGTGGGTAGACATTCTGTTGTTGGTATCGGGAAAAGTCCGGGAATGGTTGTTGTGGCTGTGCATGGGGATTTAGAGAGGGACCATCCATTCCGTTCATCCCACGAAGACCATCCTGATAATCAGGGCCACGATATCCATTCTGCACATTCATTCCAGCGATGCGCCGGAGATCAGACATCGAGTTGGTATTGCGTGGGATAGAAGTGAACGAATAATCTTGGGGCAGTGTAAAGGATTGGGTGGGGTTGTGATGGAATGTGGGAGGATCGACCACGGCGCCGTTCAGAGACGGGCTAGAGTACATGCTCTGCTGGGGTTGCATTCCGAGATTATCGGTGGGGTAACCGCGGCCGGGGATCCCATTGCCGTTGGAGTACATGTCGTAGGGATTTTGCTGACTATGGCCGTTCATGGGGTGGTTTTGGGGCATATGAGCGTTCATGGATCCATTCATAGAAGCGTCCTGGTGACCCTGGTGGTTGTGTGGGCTGACACTGTCGCCCATGCTGTTACCCCCATAGCCGTTGTAGAGGTGGGCGGGCGTGTATACGATCTCTGAGCGACCGTCGGATTGTTTGAGTAGCTCTGCGAGCTCCCACCGCGCGAGCTCTACGTCTTCATGGCCATTGGAGGGGTTTTGGAGGACGAAGTCTGATCGCTGGTCCTGTGTCCACGCCTGAGCCATATCTCAAGCGAATTAGAAAGGGCGGTAGAAGAGAGAGTTTGGGAAAGACCAGGGAAGCGTTCAACGTCGGTCTTGCTCGGCCAGGGCTGGTCAGAGCCAGACGACAGAGGATGAGATCGCTACTGGTGGGGGTGAAAGAGAGGAAGAGAGATCAAGCATCAAGTGTTTGAGTCTTATACCCATTTGTAACCACTATGTCGTCTAGTACAATCCAGAATTGTTATCTACTCCCTGGCCTGGGATTACCTCGCTGACTTTCTAACCGCGCTCGCTACGCAGACCTGGCACAGATAGGCGGCCGACGGCCCCAACGGGCAACAACTGGGAAAGCTGGAGCCACGGCGGCGGAGGCGGCGGGCCGTTTTCGGTGAACGGCGCCGCCACGTGACGCGCTTAATCCTCCTCAACCTCCTCCTCCGTTCCTCTCAGTGTCACTCCAGGGAGGCTCAGTCGCTGGCGCCCTCAGCTGGACTCGCGCCTTTCTCCTCCATTTTCTCTCCAGGAGGGACCTCAAGCGCTGTCCAGCACTGGTCCGGCAGGCCTGTAGATGGGAAGGTCTCTGATCTCCGCGCTACCAGATCGGCTTTCCTCACAATCCCCTCCAAATCTCATCCCCGCCGAACTAGGTCAATCGGTCGTACTTGGCCACAGTTCGAGCTCGCGGCCAGCTTCTATCCCGTCGCACACGATGGCTTATCCTTTGGAAACCGCCCGCCATCACAGGCCTCCCCCCATATCCATCCATCCCCGCGATGGTTCGACAAATGACTTGGCGACCTCACCCTTTTCCGCTTTCTCCATGTCCCCAACGCGTTCTCCTACATCCCCTTCGTTTAACAGTCGTCCGCGTGGTGGAAAGCGTATAAAATCCCCTCCACCTTCACAGTCTCCTATTCCTTCAAAGGCTCTCCAGAGCGACCTCGAGACCTTTGCTGAACAGTGCAGGCTTTGGTAAGTTTCCAATGTTGTCTTACTCAGGCGTACTTTTAACGCCCACGCTTATTAGGTATTATAATCAGGACGAGGAGGCCGGTCGTTCGGTGGCAAAAACTTTGGCCACTCTCCCCCCTTCACAGCGACCTCCGTTCGCAAGACTCCAGGCATCAGTCCGTTCCGGATATCATGCTCACGTCACGGCGCGTCGCAACGCCGAATATCACGCCCACCTTTCGGTGACACTCCCTGGCGGTTCATTATCGGCACACTCTCGCTTACATCCGAACGGACCAGCCGCCCGTAAGGAGCGTTATGAGCGCTTTGGCACCTTTCTCCGCAACTGGTGTGCCCTCGCAATGCCAGGTGCCCGTCCATTCTTCGAAGCGTTGTGGGCAGTCATGAGATTACAAACCCTCCCTGAGAACCTGGGTGGGGCTGGTTCCCGTCGAATCACATGGGAGATCGATGACGCCGTGTTCCAAGAAGCCGCGTATGTCTACTGTTTCAATTGTGTTCTCGTCCGCAGTCTGCTGACCGGCCCGTCGCCATTCTCCAGTGGCAAGGAGTTTATGTTGGAGGCTATAAATGTTCTCAAAGGGGTGGGTTGTGCTCCAACGGGTATACCCTGGTTCGTGTTATCTAACCACCTTACCAGGTACTCGGGTTCGAGGATGCCCTGTCACCGAATTCACGGTCATCAAGCGTGTCGGCGCTGGGCTTGACTCTGCCTTCGCACTTGAGAGCACAATCGCAACCCCTTCCGTCACAGCCTTTCCTATCCTATCCTGGGCTACCCTCTTCACCACCAATTGCCACAATAACCCTAGCTAAGCGTCCGAGGGCTCCAAGTGACCCATTTTTGGATACCCCTCCCCTGTCCCGATCTTTGGTAACCACCTCCTCGGCATCCCAACTCGGAGATTCACCAGGGACACCCGACGATGTCTCTGTCAACACCGCTCCAACCGACGATGTTCTCCTGAACTTGAGCCCATCGCGACAGGGCGCGTTCCTGGAGATCGAAGCTCAGTCCCGCATTTGGACGACGCCTGATATGACGAATCCTGAATATGCCTCATTGCTGGGGTTGTTCCCTTCGTTCATTTCCGCTAAGACTCTACAAAGGTTCCCCGCTCCGCCTAGATCCAAGCGAAAGTCGGACATCGAGGAGGGCGAGGAACCGGCAGAGGAACCATTCGAGATTCGTTATGGCACAGGTATGATCAGACTCGGGGGATCTCACAGGACAGGACCATGGCGGGGGGGTTGGTGGACTCGATTCACCCTCTGGTGCAAAACATTATTTTGCTGAATCCGGTGTACCTCCTTCCGATCCGCCTTTGGGGCCCTATGGTTTTATTCCGCCCTTCTGACGTTCTTGACGGACATGTTTCTTGTTGCACTCCTTGTTCACTGCAAAGCTGACACGCATTACATCTTCACCTGCATCGCGCCTCCAAAACACAATTATCGTCGATTCCCAGTGTTATGTACCACGTCCCTTATTATTCACCATCTCTCCCGTCATCGAGCCGCTCTTTCCTTGTCCATATTCAATCCTTCCTTCATCCGCCAGTATCTCCCTCTCCCTCACTCCAGTTGTCAACCATGTTTTTATCCCACAGATCGCGTTCCCCACATGTCACCCGATGTAGACGTGTAGCACTTACACGAACATATACAGTAGATGGTCTGACTGCCGTTATTTGTCGCACCTGGTAGCCTGTTTCTTGCTCTTTCCTCGCGGCAACCATTTCTGCTGTAATTTTTATCCAAGAAGCGTGCCACGCGCCCGACCTTCCCTTGCTTATAATAACCCAACACACATGGTGGCCGATCGCGATCGTTACCAATATCGCAAACGGTCATCAACCCCTGCCGGTCTGCTGCACTCTCACGATTGGGATGAGCGGCGAAGTTATCAAGATTGTTTCGAAAAGGCTGGCTGGGTCGGATTCGAGTTTACCTCCACTGGCGATGCAGATCATCTGTTTGGTCGATTCGTACATGATCTGGGTCGGCACAACATCGGAAGGCCGAGGCGAAGAAGCTGAGGGTGGTGCAGAACTGGCGCCGCTACAAGGACACTTGGCTCGGGACTGGGCCTGTGCCATGCCACCCGTACGTTTCGGGCGTTGACCCCGACGTCAACACTCGTTGTCAAGCTGAAACGAGGTTTGAAATAAAGGTATGCGAAGGGAGCACGGCGACCGCAAGCGCTCTGTTTCGATCCGCAGATTCAGATGCTGCGTTTTCGATGTCCCAAAGGCTCGGTGGGCCCCTTTCTTCCCCCTGCTCGGTCGGAAGGGCGTTCTCGACTAATTGCTAGCCATTTTCTCCTTTTTTTCCGGGGCGCGTCCGTCAGCCAAGCGATTCAAAAAACAGATTTTCCTCTCGGTTGATGTCCCCCCTGAGATGTACTCATCCGGACAAGGGCCCGCGGTGTTGCTGGAAGTCGAGAAAGGCGTTGTAGAACAACTGAAGGGCATGTAGAATAGTTACTCGATATCAAAGGCTGTACATTACCGTCTCGTGTCCATCATTCATGGTTTGCGGTCACGATTAGCCTTCCTTCATCACCCTCAACCACGACCAGTCGCGGACTGACTACCCGAGGACACACTCGCCCGCGACGTGCTGCGATTCGTACAGGGGCCCCACGCTGGAAAAACTCACTCTGGAATGTCCGAACCTGGTATCCAATACATGACTGAAGACGGTGATCTCCCCCGTTGGCACCCCCAACCCGGCCTCGATCCCAACCCCTCCCATTCCCCGTACTACCCTCCCCCGCCGCCGCCGTTGTCGACCAATCGCAACCCGCAGAGTCACCAGTCCCCGACCACCACACGCCAGCCAAGGATCAATCAGATCGTCGAGGAGGATAATCAGTTTGGCGTTCCCCCGGTTCAATACTCCCCCACGCTCTCTCGCAGTGCCTCTATGAGTTCTGCAAATCCTAAGCGTCGGCCCGACCTCGAGGAAGCCGCGAACGCCGATTCCCAACGGCCGTTTGCAGGCGGATCCCAGCATGGTTCCCTCTACCCCGCCAGCGTCCCTTACCCTTCCCAGCAATCCGGAAACACCGCAGAGGCTCCCTATCACGAAGTTTACTACAACACTTCACCATCTCACCCTCCCAAACGTTCTCTAACCCAACACGATCCCGCCACTTCTAACCGATCCGGGCGCTCACCACTGCGTCACGGGCCTCTGTCATCCCAGTCCACTCTGGATAGCTACTCGTCCCAACAGTCGCAGTACTCCCCCACCACTACAGGGGGAGGATACAATTACCCCGACCCGCAGCAGAGGTCATATAATCCAAGCTCGTTCCCACAGGCTCACAATCGCGTCCACTCAAACCCGGAGCACCCTGACCCCCCTTACCCTCCGACGCCAAACCAGACGTCACTACCTTCCGGTGTTATCAACAGCCCGGCGCATTTAGGACCGAGATCTGTTAGGCAGAACTCCTCCTCGGTTCCCAGTTCGCCGATGCCTTACTCCCATCATCCGGTCGGAGGGGCGCAGGATGGGCCTGGTAACAATCATTATTACCCTCAAGAACCACAACCGATGATGGTAGAACCCGCAGGAAAGAGGAAATTAACTGGTCTCAGGCGGGTCCGGGGTGCTTCCGAGCTGCAGCCCATCACCACAAGACCGCGGACCGGAAGACGCATGGATGGAAATGGAATTTACCTCAGCGTACGTACCTTGACGTTTACCTCCTTAGCCTGCGGTGCTTTACCGGGCCTTAGCGTTCGGTTGACTGATCAACCTGTTTAAAATTGTAGCCCATACGACAATTGACGACCCACTTAGTTGATACGTATCATATCTGCAACCCACAGTTCAGATACGAATCGACACATAACCCACGACGAGTTTTGACAAAACCCAGCAAGCCCGCGCATAACGATGGCTACGATAACGAGGACTACGACTACATTCTCTACGTCAACGACTGGCTGGGCACCGACGATGGTCATAAGTGAGTATCGCAGATCCAGCCCCACTCCACGCACCTCTGAGAAAACAAACCACAAGGTACCTGATCCTAGACATTCTCGGTCAAGGGACGTTCGGCCAAGTCGTGAAATGTCAGAACATGAAGACCCACGAGATCGTTGCCGTGAAGGTGGTAAAAAATAAACCAGCATACTTCAACCAGAGTATGATGGAGGTCACAATTCTCGAATTGGTGAGTGCCCTGACGATCTACTCGCGAAATCCACTCATTCTTTATCCCTCCGAGTAGCTGAACAACCAATGCGACCCAAACGACGAACACCACATCCTGCGGTTACGAGATTCATTTATCCACCGCAGTCACTTGTGCCTGGTGTTCGAGCTGTTGTCTTCCAACCTTTACGAATTGATCAAGCAAAATCAATTCCAAGGTGTGAGCACGCAGCTCGTGAAGGTGTTTGCCGCCCAGCTGCTGGACTCGTTGACGGTGCTCAAGGAGGCAAGGCTGATACACTGTGATTTGAAACCAGAGAATATCCTTCTCAGATCGTAAGTTATTCGCCGAGTTTCTGATCGAGCCTGGGTCTCATTTTCTTGCAGAATACAATCACCTCAAATCAAGGTGATAGACTTTGGTTCCGCGTGCCACGAACGGCAAACAGTCTACACCTACATCCAGTCGAGGTTTTACCGGTCACCCGAAGTGTTACTCGGGATACCGTACAACGCCTCCATCGACATGTGGTCATTGGGTTGCATAGCTGTGGAATTGTTCCTCGGGCTACCTCTGTTCCCTGGAACGAGTGAATACAACCAGATAACCAGGATCGTTGAAATGCTCGGGTACGCTCTAGCTTTTCTAACACCCCATTCAGTTGCGCTGATCAGCCGTGAAAGAATGCCTCCTCAGTACATGATGGACATGGGAAAACAAACGAGTCACTTCTTTGACTCGCATACCGACACCTTTGGCCACAAGAAGTACCGTTTGAAGTCCCTTGAACAGTACTCCAGGGAGAGGAACGCGAACGAGCAGCCAGGGAAGCAATACTTTAAGGCTACAACTCTTCCGGATATCATCAATCAAGCCCCGATGCCGAACTTCAAGTCCACGAGACATGGAACGGAGGTGGAGAAAGGTGCGTGCATGCCGGGAAGTCTGATAAATGGTGCTAACGTCATCTGGTCTCTAGAATTGAACAGCCGCGCATCGTTCATTGATTTTTGCCAAGGGCTGTTGAACCTGAATCCTGTGGAGCGATGGACGCCCCAACAGGCGAGACAACATCCGTTCATTACAGGAGAGAAGTTCACGAAAGCTTGGTCGGTAAGTCGATACGAGTTGGCCACTCGTTTGCCATCCCTCACTCATTACACCCCCAGCCACACGCACAGCATCCCGTTCCTCAACCCTCCCCTCAACACCCGATCACACCTACCGACCCCAAGCGACCATACGGCGGTTTGGTACCCTCACAACCAAAGGGAACACGGGCGTTCCAGGATGCTGCTTCCTACAACCAACACTTGGCTCAGCACCAGGCTTACACGGCGCAAGCAACGGCTCAAGCGAACACTTTCGTCAACAGGAACCCCTATATCAACCAACCAGCGGGCAACGGGCAACCTCCATTCCCCAACAATCAAGATAAAACAGGCACAGGGTACAGCCAGTTCGTCCCCCGCCGGTCTCCGTTTGGGGCAGTGTTTTTGACCTAAAGCCGGTTTTCTGTTTTAGTCCTAATACCTCGACCCAACAACAATACCTGGGGTCCAGTTCTTTCCCGGTCCCCCATAACAACCCGCCACCTCCCCCACCGACATCCTACTATCCGAACACGGGCGCGAGGGCACGAGCGAACACCGGTCAGATGGATAACATCCCTCCAGCCCTCGCCAGGTTACAGCACATGAACCAGGACGTTATCGGGGGAAGGAATGCACTGACGCCGGTCTTGAAGAGAGACGATGGGATCAGGGAGTGGGAGAGGAGACAGACCGGGAAGGTTGCGGCCGCACAACCGTACCCACAGTTGGAGTATCTGCACCAACAAGCGGAACTGGTCACTTCCCAGGGACTTGCGAATTGGCATCCAGGGCCGAGCGGTGGCAACCGTTATACTGGAGTAGGGGGCGGACAACCCCCTCCCACTTCCGGACTAGCGCATGCCTATCATATCCCCCAGACGAACCCGCCAATTGTGGTCGATGAAGACAGAAGGGACGTGGTCATGTCTTCCGTCCGAAACGCTGCCCGAAGCGATGGGCAGAACGCAGTGTTCAGCCCTTCCTCCGACGCAGTATCGAGTCCTTCCCAGGTGTACTCAACAACCACGACCACGGGGAACAGATACCCAACTTACTCGCAACCATCGCAGCAGTCGCAGACATCTTCCGACGTCTCTAATCTATACGTTCCGATGCAGCCTGATCAGTTCGTGGGGTACCAAGGGTCCTCGACACAGAGTCAGGGGGTGAATAGGATCGGGGGAGGCGGTTTGGGTGGGGGTGGACCACCACCTTTGCCACCGCAGTTCTACCCTGGAGGGGTAAACCCATCCGGACAGGGAGGGGTGAAGGATGCAAGGAAACAGAGCAACCCAGACGTCTGGCCTCGCTAGGGCGCTGTGCTACTCTTCCTGCGTGGCGTGGATGGGAGAGATGGGTTGCTTCCTTTGTTTCAGCTGTTTACACGTCTGTTCCCGTTCATGTCTCCCCGTCGACCCTGTACCTCCCTTTCCAAAGTTTTCCTTTCCCTCACAGCAGTGTCTCAACCACCCCACGGAACTGGGTTCCCCCTCGTGTCTTCGCTCATCTGCCCAATTTGTGTGTTGTCTGTCACTCTGTAAATGTGTATTGGCTCTCTTTCCTCTTGCACACACGCCGCGCAATTCCCCTTTGATCTGCAACTCACTTCCATGCACGTTATCAAGCATCCGTTCTGCCTTTCTGTCGGACTTCTCGTTTCTGGAACGGAATGGACGATCGTTTCTCCATCCTACGATTTTTCGAGAGGAAGGCACCTTAGACATGCCCATAATTCGACCGCATAAGCATTATTTATATACCAGGGGTACGGTTGCAATGAAATGCGATCCCCTCCAGGGACCGGGTCGATGATATCGATAAAGAGCGACAAGTGAGAAAATGCTCATGCGCTAGACCTTTCCCTGAGTTAACTTTTCCAACGCATCTCCAGAGGTAACCTGGAACTCGTCCGTGCCCCCGTAAGACATCAATACGCCCTTCTTCTTTGACAGTCGTCCTTGAGCACGAACCGCCTTCTGCATCCTTGACTCAGCATCCTTATCACGTTCTTCGTTCCAATCCTTCTCCCTGACACCCTTCGATACCCTCGTCGAAGTT
>Ga0307511_10001391_pt1 | contig 25565 bp, 26 predicted proteins | sample 13_EM_MG_FD_200266 | JGI IMG/M metagenome (GOLD analysis project Ga0307511, IMG submission 200266) | Populus trichocarpa ectomycorrhiza microbial communities from riparian zone in the Pacific Northwest, United States - 13_EM | ecosystem: Host-associated > Plants > Roots > Unclassified | place...
CCGCAACACAGCTCTCCCCCCTCGCACGTCTTCGTGCGCAAGAACTTTGTGATCCCGCCGCGCGCACCCCGCAACACTGGTCGGGCGCCGAGGGACGCGGGCCAGTAAACGCCACCGGGTGCGGGGTGCGCCACTCCACTGACCGAAATTAAGTCGGAGGATTCCGTACCGTCGCCGCCCGGTCAGGTATGCAGGACGTATGACGCGAAACGAAGACCAGGTGGCCGGGCTGCTGCTCGCCGCCGGGGGCGGCCGGCGGCTCGGCGGGCGGCCCAAGGCGCTCCTGGAACACCGGGGGCGGCCCCTCGTGGAGCACGCGGTCGGGGTGCTGCGCGCGGCCGGGCTCAGCCGCGTCCATGTGGTCCTGGGGGCGCGCGCCGACGCCGTACGGGAGCGGGCGGAGCTGACCGGGTGTGTGGTCGTGGAGAACCCGGAGTGGGAGCGGGGCATGGGGTCCTCGCTGCGGGCCGGGCTCGACTCGCTCGCGGATACGGGGGCGCGGGCGGTGCTCGTGTCGCTCGTCGACCAGCCCGGGATCGGCGCGGAGGCGGTGGCGCGGGTGCTGGCGGCATACAGCTCCGAGGACTCGCTCGTCTCGGCCGCCTACGACGGGGTACGCGGGCATCCGGTGCTGTTCGGGGCCGCGCACTGGGCCGGGATCGCCGAGAGCGCGACCGGGGACCGGGGAGCGCGGGCGTACCTCAGGGCGCACGCGGATTCGGTGGTGCTCGTCGAGTGCGGGGATGCGGCCGAGCCGTACGACATCGACACTGAGGCGGATCTCGTCCACCTTGAGTGAACGGGGTGACACTGAGCGCCACTTTGGCTCGATGCGGAGAATCTCGACGTCAACAAACCATTGAACTTCCACGATAAGGAAACTAGTATCCACTGTTCAGAAGCGCCCGGCGGCCCCTCGGGTGCTCTCCGTCCTACCCGGGTCATCTGGCACCCGGTGCCACGCTCGCTGAAGGAAGTGACAGTTCATGTCCGCACCAGCGCCGTCCTCGCCGGTCGTCGTCGACGCCGAACCCCTGCCCCGGCAGGAGGAGGTTCTCACCGACGAGGCGCTCGCCTTCGTGGCCGAGCTGCACCGCCGGTTCACGCCCCGCCGGGCCGGACTCCTCGCCCGCCGGGCCGAGCGCCGCGCGGAGATCGCCCGCACCTCGACGCTCGACTTCCTCCCGGAGACCGCCGCGATCCGCGCGGACGACTCCTGGAAGGTGGCCCCCTCCCCCGCCGCGCTGAACGACCGGCGGGTCGAGATCACCGGCCCCACCGACCGCAAGATGACGATCAACGCCCTCAACTCGGGCGCGAAGATCTGGCTCGCGGACTTCGAGGACGCCTCGGCGCCGACGTGGGAGAACGTCGTCACGGGCCAGCTCAACCTGATCGACGCCTACACCCGCGCGATCGACTTCACCGACCCCAACTCCGGTAAGTCGTACGCCTTGAAGCCGAACGAGGAGCTGGCGACCGTCGTCATGCGGCCCCGCGGCTGGCATCTCAACGAGCGGCACCTCCTGGTGGACGGTGAGCAGGTCCCGGGCGCCTTCGTGGACTTCGGGCTGTACTTCTTCCACAACGCGCAGCGGCTGCTGGACCTGGGCAAGGGCCCGTACTTCTATCTCCCGAAGACCGAGTCGCACCTCGAAGCCCGGCTGTGGAACGACGTGTTCGTCTTCGCGCAGGACTACGTCGGCATCCCGCAGGGCACCGTCCGCGCGACCGTGCTGATCGAGACGATCACGGCGGCGTACGAGATGGAGGAGATCCTCTACGAACTCCGCGACCACGCCTCGGGGTTGAACGCGGGCCGCTGGGACTACCTGTTCTCCATCGTGAAGAACTTCCGTGACGGCGGGCCCCGGTTCGTCCTTCCCGACCGCAACGCGGTGACGATGACCGCCCCGTTCATGCGGGCGTACACCGAACTCCTCGTCCGCACCTGCCACAAGCGCGGGGCGCACGCGATCGGCGGCATGGCGGCGTTCATCCCGTCGCGCCGGGACGAGGCGGTCAACAAGGTCGCGTTCGAGAAGGTCAAGGCGGACAAGGACCGTGAGGCGGGCGACGGTTTCGACGGGTCCTGGGTGGCCCACCCGGATCTGGTGCCGATCGCCCTGGCCTCCTTCGACGCGGTGCTCGGCGAGAAGCCGAACCAGAAGGACCGGCTGCGCGAGGACGTCGACGTCAAGGCCGCCGACCTGATCGCCGTGGACTCGCTGCACGCCAGGCCGACGTACCCGGGGCTCGTCAACGCCGTTCAGGTGGGCATCCGTTACATCGAGGCGTGGCTGCGCGGGCTCGGCGCGGTCGCCATCTTCAACCTGATGGAGGACGCGGCCACCGCCGAGATCTCGCGTTCGCAGATCTGGCAGTGGATCAACGCGGACGTCGAGTTCGAGAACGGCGAGAAGGCAACTCCCGAACTGGCGCGCAGGATCGCCGCCGAGGAGCTGGAGAACATCCGTGCCGAGATCGGTGCGGACGCCTTCGCCGCGGGGCACTGGCAGCAGGCCCACGACCTGCTCCTGGAGGTCGCGCTCGACGCCGACTACGCGGACTTCCTGACCCTGCCGGCGTACGAGCAGCTCAGGGGCTGAATCTCAGGAAGCGCTCACTTGTCCGAGTGGCCCAGGGACTTCTCCGGGGCCACTCGGTCGCGTACGAGCTGCTTCACGGCCGTGGGCTCCGGGAAGCCCTGTACGCGGCGGTCCCACACCACTTCGTCGTTGACGCGGACGACGAAGACACCGCCGGTGCCGGGCTTCAGGGACAGTTCCGTCAGCTCGGTCTCGAAGGTGGTCAACAGCTCCTGCGCCAGCCAGGCGGCGCGCGGCAGCCAACGGCACTGGGTGCAGTACTCGATCTGAACTCGTTGGGTCATGCCCGTCGTCTTCCCGTCATCCCAGGTGTACCGACCAATCCTGTTCCGCCGCCGGCCTGCCGTGCAGGTCGGGGACCCGCTTGAGCCAACTCGGGCGGCCCTGCTGTGTCTTCGCCGCGCGCCGGGCCTCCTCGGCGGCGAGTTCCTCCCCGCTGGGGAAGTCGGTGGGCAGCCAGGCCGCGGAGGCCCGCACGCGCGCGTGGAGGTGCTCGACGTACGCCTCCCGGACGACGTCGGGGTTCGCGAGGCCCGGTTCGCCGACCAGCCAGGCGTCCGGGACCTCGGCCACGATCCGGCGCAGCAGCTCCTCGGTCACCCGGGGCGCGAGTTCCGCGTCGGCGGCCCGGGTGTCGGGCGTGTAGCGGCCGAGGGCGTGGTGGCGGAAGTCGTAGGCCTTCGTGGGGTCGGCGCCGTCCCAGCGGTGGTGGAAGACGAGGGCGGCGCCGTGGTCGATGAGCCACAGGCGCGGGGGCGCGATGCCGAGGGTGGGCCAGATCATCAGGTTCGAGCTGTGGACCGTGCGGTCGACGTTGACGGTCAGCGCGTCGAGCCAGACGATCCTCCCGGCCTCCAGCGGGTCGACCGTGCAGCGCGCGGCGACCTCAGGGGTGAAGTCCTGCGCGCCCGGCAGATAGTCCATGCCGAGGTTCAGCCCCGCGCTCGCGCGGTGCAGGTCCCGGACCTCCTGGTGCGGTTCCCCGTCGGCGATCTCCGGGTCGAAGTGCACGAGCACGAGTTCGGGGAAACGCAGGCCCAGGGCGCGGGCGAGTTCCCCTACGACGACCTCGGCGACGAGTGCCTTGCGGCCCTGCGCGGAACCGGTGAACTTCACGACGTAGGTGCCGAGGTCGTCGGCCTCGACGACTCCGGGGACGGAGCCGCCCGACCTCAGCGGGGTCACGTATCGAACAGCGGTCACTTCGCGCAGCACACCGGTCAGGGTATGTCAGGCGCTCACCCTGCCAGCGGGCTGGGCACCGGCAGATAGCGCGCGTCGGCGCCGTCCGCGCCGGTCCAGCGCAGCAGCAGATTGGTCTTGCCGGGCAGGGTGGGCGAGGCGAGGAGTTCGGCGATCTCGGGAAGGTCGTCGCGGCGGGCCAGTTCGGCGCGGACGGCAGGCCAGGGGTCCAGCTCCGGGTGGCGCTCGGCGAGGACCCCGGCCACCTCCACGAGGTGGTTGACGACCAGGCAGTACACCAGCCGCTCCCACCCGGCGGCCCGGTCCACGTCCGGCAGCAGCTTCACGCCCTCCGCGTCCCGGTACAGCGCCCGCACGGGCGTTCCGTCGGCGTCGACGGCGACCACCGTGTTCTGGAGATGCGCTTCGAGTACGACGCCGTGGTCCGCGAAGGCGGCCAGCGCGGGCGGTACGACCTGCCGCAGATACGCCTCCCACCAGGCCGCCGGGTCCGCCGTACCGTCGAGCGGGTTGCCGTCGAAGCCCTCCACGAACGCTGCGGCGAGCAGCGGGGTGGCGCCCGGCGGAACGTGGTCGCGCAGGCCGTCGCGGACCAGGACGGCGAGTTCCTCGAAGGCGAAGGCGGCGGTGCGGTAGCCGCGGTCGCTCAGCCAGCCGGCCGGGCCGCCCATCGCGGCGAAGGCGTCCCGGGCGGCCGTGTCGGTGCGCCGGAGTTTCAGCAGGTCGTGGCCCCAGAGCCGGCGGATGTCGTTGGTGATCCGCACGTCCAGGCTGAACTTGAGGAACAGGTCGTCGGTGGGGCTGTACACCGTGCGGATCGCGGCCGTCGGCCACACCTCGGTCGCGGTCGTGCCGAGCCGGATCAGCCGGCCGTCGGCGAAGGCGTCCGTGAGTCCGTCGCCGACGAGGTCGAGCTGCCAGGGGTGGGCGGGCAGCAGCCGATAGCCCGGCGGGGCCTCGCCGAGCGCGTCCAGCGCCGACACGTCCCCCTCCTCCACGGCGGCGTCCTCGCGCAGCCCGAGCAGCACCAGCGGGAAGCGGGCGTACGCCTCCGGGGCGTAGGGCAGCCAGCCCGCGACGGGGCCGCCGCCGCGGGCCTTGGGCGCGGGATGGTAGGGATGGCCGGTGATCAAGGACTGTTCGGAGCGGAGATACGGGTCGTCGGGCGCCGTCGCACTCTCGCGCGCGGCGAGCAGCGCGGCGACGGCGTCACGGCTGTCGGCCATCTCGGCGGGCAGTTCGTGGTTGGACACCCCGGTGTGCCGCGCCAGTTCCTCGGCTACGAGTTTCACGAGTTCGGGGTGGCCGACGCGGTGCCAGTCGCCGTCCGCGTACACCTCGGGTTCGGCGGGCCGTCGCTCGCCGCGCACCCGCAGCAGCAGGCCGCTCGCCGGCAGCCGGTACACCTGTCGCTCCCCGGGGTCCGGGAGTGGCCGGGCCACCTCCCGGAGCAGACAGTTGAGCAGGGGCGCCGCCGCGTACGCGTCGGCCCGCTCAGCCGTGCCGGCGCCCGGAGGTGTGAAGTCGACGCGATCCATTCGTTCCCTAAGTCCGTGTCCTGCGATCGCGATCAGTATGTCTCTCGTCGTCACCGACCCTGACGCCCCGTCCGCACCCGAGGAGTCGACCGTGGACCGTCCCCCGCACCCCGAGGCAGAGGTGGCCGAGGAACTCGCCGCCGTACGGCCCGACCTCCTGCAACGGTACGCGGCCGAGCTGCCCGGCGCCCGTGCGGCGGTCCTCACCCGGCTGTGGCGGGCGCTCGCCCATGAGCCGCTGCCGTGGATCACCGGCCGGTCCCCGGGCCCGGTCCTACGGCTCTCCGGCGGCCGGACGCTGCACGGCCCGCCCGCCGATCCGTACGCGACCGACGCGTACGTCACCATGGTCCACCTCGACGGCACGGCCTACGACGATCCGGCGCGGCTGATGACCGACCTCGCGGTGCCGCACGGGACGGACTTCGCCGCCGAACTCGGGCACAGCGTCGCCTCGTTGGCGCTGTCCCGGGCCAACCAGCCCGCGCACACGACGGAGTGGCCGACGCACGACTGGGAGTGGGAGCAGCGGATCGTCGACGGACACCCCTTCCACCCCAACTGCCGTTCCCGGCCCGGGTTCTCGGTGGCCGAGCAGCTCGCGTACGGGCCCGAGCACCGGCCGGTGGTGGCGCTGGGGTCGGTGCCGGTGCGGGCGGAGGAGTGTCTGCTGACCGGCGCGTGGCCGGACGAACTGCGGGACGCGGGGCGGCTGTTGATCCCGGTGCACCCGTGGCAGGCGGCCCATGTGCTGAAGCGCGTGGGGGACGCTCCGGTGGACGCGCATCCGCTGATGTCGCTGCGCACGCTGGCCCTGGCGGGCGGTACGCACGTCAAGACCGCGCTGAGCGCCCGGCTGACGTCCTCGGTGCGGGACATCTCCGTCTACTCGATCGGCCTGTCGGCGGCCCTGTCGGCGTTCGGGGAGGCCCTCGCGGCGCGCTCGGACGGCCTGTTGCACGTCACCCGCACACTGGGCGCCGCCACGGCCGACTCCCCCGACCTGGCGGCCGTGTTGCGGGAGTCGCCGCAGAAGTACGCGGACACGGAAGCGGGCGAGCGGGTGCTGCCGGTGGCCGCCCTCGCGACCACCGGCCTGCCCCGATCGCCCGCCTGGCTGGCCGAGTTCACGCGTCTCGCCCTCGTCGTCGGTCTGCGCCTGCTGGAGTCCGGTGTGGCCCTTGAGGCACACGGTCAGAACCTGCTGGTGGTGCTGGACCGGACGGGTGCCCCGATCCGTCTGGTCTACCGCGATCTCGCCGACATCCGGGTGAGCCCCGAGCGCCTTGCCCGGCACGGGATTCCGGTCCCCGAGCTGAGCGGACGGATCGTCACCGACGACGAAACGACCCTGCGCCGCAAGCTGTTCGGCTCGCTGGTGGCCGGCGCCCTCGCGGGCACTGCCGGTTCCGGTACGGCGCTCAGGGCGGCGCTGACGACCGTCGTACCGAAGCTGGAGCGGACGCCCGACCTCCTCGCGCTCCTCCAACAGCCGCTGCCCACCAAGGCGTTGACGCTGATGCGGCTGTCGCCGGAGCTGCCCGGGGACCAGTGGACGGGGCTGCCCAACCCGCTCGTTTTGGAGCCCGGTCCATCTGATCAATAGGATCCGGCGATGATCACAAGACAACGGCTGGCGGCGGGGATCTGTGCCCTGCTCGCCACCCTCTCGGCCGGGGTCGCCTTCCCGGCCGGAGCGGTCGCCGACGAGACGGACTCCACGGCCTCCCCCAAGGTCGAACTCGTGCTGGACGTCAGCGGTTCCATGAGCGCCAAGGACATCGACGGCGGCTCCCGGATGGCAGCGGCGAAGCAGGCGTTCAACGAGGTGCTCGACGCGACACCCGAGGAAGTGCAGCTCGGCATCCGCACCTTGGGCGCCAACTACCACGGCAACGACCGCAAGACGGGCTGCAAGGACACCGCGCAGCTCTACCCGGTGGGCACCCTGAACCGCACCGAGGCGAAGACCGCGGTGGCGACGCTCCAGCCCACCGGCTGGACGCCGATCGGGCCCGCGCTGCTCAAGGCCGCGGACGACCTGAACGGCGGTGACGGCACCCGCCGTATCGTCCTGATCAGCGACGGCGAGGACACCTGCCAGCCGCTTGACCCGTGCGAGGTGGCGCGCGAGATCGCGGCCAAGGGCATCGGCCTGACCATCGACACACTGGGTCTGGTGCCGGACGCGAAGACCCGCGACCAGCTCAGCTGCATCGCGGACGCGACCGGCGGCACCTACACGTCCGTGCAGCACAAGGAGGAACTCTCCGACCGCGTGGGCCAGTTGGTGGACCGTGCCGCCGACCCGGTGGTGACCCCGGTCGCCACCGAGGGCACCGCCCAGTGCTCCAGCGCCCCGGCCCTCAAGTCCGGTCTGTACACGGACCGCGAGGAGTTCGGCAAGCAGCGCTTCTACCGTGTGGACGTCAACCCCGGCCAGGAGCTGCGCGCTTCGGTCAGCGTGGGCGCCGACCGCGAAGTGAACCCGGACTACGGGGTGTTGCTGCGGGCGGTCACCGTGCACGGCCGCGAGATCGTGCGCGGCGAGGGCACGGGCAACGGCCGTACGGACGTCATCTCCACCGGGCTGCGCTACCCGAAGGCGGAGAGCGACGACGACAACGCCCCGGCGGAGACGGTGTGTCTCCAGGTCACCAACTCCTTCTCGGCGCCCTCCGGGGTAAAGACCACGCCCGGTCTGCCCCTCGAACTGACCGTGGACGTCGTGGACGCGCCCAGCAATTCGAGCGACGTGGCCTCCTTCGGCCTCGGCCGCGGCTGGTGGCTGCTCGGCGCCCTCGTGCTGACCGGCTTCGTCGCGGGTCTGCTCTGGGGCTGGCTGTCACGCTGGCGTCTCGCGGTCTGGAGGACCAACTGATGCGGATCACACGTGTGTTGAGCACGGCCCTGCTGATGGCGGGGCTGGCGGCGGGCCCCGCGGTGGCGGACTCCTCGCCCTCCGCGAGCCCCTCCTCCGACGACAGCTCGGCCCCGACCCAGGCCGGCACCTCCTTCCGCACGGCCACGGAACTCGACCAGGGGCAGCAGGCCACCGCGAGCGGCTCCACGGGTGACTACCTGTACTGGTCGTTCGCCGCGGACGCCGGCCAACGCCCCACCGTCAAGGCGACGGTGAAGCTGCCGGACACGCACGTGGGCGAGACCTGGCAGCTCGACGTCTACGACGGCCTGCGGCGCCGCCAGGCCTGCCAGTACGGGGCCGCGACGCGCACCGCCGCGCAGGGCACCGCCTCGCTGGACCTGGCGTGCACGCTGCGTACGGTCCGTGCCTGGTCGGAGCAGTGGGCCAACGACCCGTTGCCCGGCACGTACTACGTCCGGCTGACGGTCGTGGACCTCCAGTCCTCGGACCTGGGCCAGCCGGTGAGCACCGAACTGCGGGTGGACTCCAAGGACATCGGCGGTTCGGCGGCGGTGGACGGCTCGCTGGCACAGCCGCTGACGCCGGGGATCGCGGTCAAGTCGACGTCGGACGAGGACAGTTCGTCGTCCACGTCGGCGGCGCTGTCGAGCATCGAGCCCGACGGCGGCTGGTCGTCGGGCTGGTGGTCCGACCGCTGGGTGTGGACGGGCATCGGCGGTGTCCTGGCCGCGCTCGCGGGCATCGGCGGGTATGCGCTGACGCGGGGGTCGGGACGGCCTCGGCGCGTACCGCCGCCCGGAATGTGACATCTCGTCAGAAGGCCCGCCCCTGGCGGGCCTTCTGTCATTCCGAGGCGCGTCTCACGCCTCCCGCAGCGCCTTCGCCAGCGTGCCCTCGCCGCTCACCTCGACGCGTCCGGCGCGCACCGCGTCGGGAAGGCTCAACTCCCCCTGGGCAACGGCCGTACAGGTGTCGACACCGAGCACGAGCCGGGCGTCGGGCTCCCGGGGCGCGGGCCCTTCGCCGTAGACCGCGTCATCCCCCTCCAGCCCCACGTGCACATGGAACTCCCCCTCCTCCAGCCGGACTTCGACGAGCCCCTCCCCCTCCAGCGCCCGCAGCAGCGGCAGCGCGAACCAGTGGGCGCGCACCGCGTCGGTGGGCCGCCGCTCCCCCAGTTCGGGTGCGCCCCAGGCGCCGAGGGCCTGCAGCACGGGCAGCAACTCCCGCCCCCGTCCGGTGAGTTCGTAGACGTAGGCGGCACCGGGCGGCGGCAGCCGGCGACGGGTCGTCAGCCCGTCCCGCTCCATGTCCTTCAGCCGTGAGGCGAGTACGTCCGTGCTGACACCCGGCAGATCGGCGTGCAGGTCCGTGTAGCGGCGCGGGCCGGCGAGGAGTTCGCGGACGATCAGCAGGGTCCAGCGGTCGCCGACGAGGTCGAGGGCCCGGGCCGCGGAACAGTACTGGTCGTAGCTTCGGCGAGGTGACATGCGACGCAGTCTAGACATGTTGTTGGACTTTCCAAGCTCACACTTGGTAAAACCAAGCAACACACGAAGCCGATGGGGCGAGGGCGCAATGGAGTTCCGGCAGTCGAGCAAGCTCAGTGAGGTCTGTTACGAGATCCGCGGTCCGGTGATCGAGCACGCCAACGCACTGGAGGAGGCGGGCCACAGCGTCCTGCGCCTGAACACCGGCAACCCCGCGCTCTTCGGCTTCGAGGCGCCCGAGGAGATCATCCAGGACATGATCCGGATGCTCCCCCAGGCACACGGCTACACGGACTCGCGAGGCATCCTCTCGGCCCGCCGCGCGGTCGCCCAGCGCTACCAGACCCTGGGCCTGGAGGTGGACGTCGACGACGTGTTCCTGGGCAACGGCGTCTCCGAGCTGGTCTCCATGGCCGTACAGGCGCTCCTGGAGGACGGCGACGAAATCCTCATCCCCGCCCCGGACTTCCCGCTCTGGACGGCGGTGACAACGCTCTCCGGCGGCAAGGCGGTGCACTACCTCTGCGACGAACAGGCCGACTGGTACCCGGACCTGGACGACATGGCTGCGAAGATCACCGACCGCACCAAGGCCGTCGTCATCATCAACCCGAACAACCCCACCGGCGCGGTCTACCCCAAGGAGATCGTCGAGGGCATCCTCGACCTCGCCCGCCGGCACGGCCTGATGGTCTTCGCCGACGAGATCTACGACCAGATCCTCTACGACGACGCCGTGCACCACTCGACCGCGGCGCTCGCCCCCGACCTGGTCGTCCTCACCTTCTGCGGCCTGTCGAAGACGTACCGGGTGGCCGGGTTCCGCTCGGGCTGGCTGGTGGTGACGGGCCCGAAGCAGCACGCGAAGAACTACCTGGAGGGCCTGACGATGCTGGCCTCCATGCGGCTGTGCCCCAACGCGCCCGCGCAGTACGCCATCCAGGCCGCGCTGGGCGGCCGCCAGTCCATCCGCGACCTGACCGTCCCGGGCGGGCGGCTGTACGAACAGCGCAACGTGGTGTGGGAGAAGCTCAACGAGATCCCCGGGGTGTCGTGCGTGAAGCCGAAGGGCGCGCTGTACGCGTTCCCCCGCCTCGATCCCAAGGTGCACAAGATCCACGACGACGAGAAGTTCGTCCTGGACCTGCTGCTCCGGGAGAAGATCCAGGTGGTCCAGGGCACCGGCTTCAACTGGCCCACCCCCGACCACTTCCGCATCCTGACGCTGCCGCACGCGGACGACCTGGAGGCGGCGATCGGCAGGATCGGGCGGTTCCTCGGCGGGTACCGGCAGTAGCAGATACCTTCGCACCGCCCTGGGTAGCTCCTCCACATGACGGACCGCCCCTTACTCCTCCTCGACGTCGACGGCCCCCTGAACCCGTACGGCGCCCGGTTCCTGCGCCATCGCGGCTATGTCACCCACCGGCTGTGGCCGACGAACTGGTCGGCCCAGCAGCAGCCGGGCTCCCGACGACTGCGGCGCGGGCTGCGGGTGCGCCTGCACCCGGGGCACGGCGCGCGAATACTGGCCCTGCCGTACGAGCCCGCCTGGGCCACCACCTGGAAGCACCAGGCCAACGAGCTGATCGCGCCGGCGGTCGGGCTCCCCGGCGACCTGCCGGTGATCGAGTTCGTCCAACTGTTCACCAAGGACCCGGACGGCCTCTACTGGAAGACCCGCCAGATCGTGGCCTGGGCGGCCGGCCGCCCCTTCGCCTGGGTCGACGACCTGATCACCGACCTGGACGTACGGCATGTCGAGGCACACCATGACGGGTCGGCGCTCCTCCTCAGGGTGGACCCGCGCCGGGGTCTGCGCGAGACCGATTTCGCGACGTTGGAGCAGTGGGCCCATAGCCTGTGAGGTATGGGTGATCTTTTCCTGGTACGGCACGGAGAGACCGAATGGTCCCGGTCGGGGCGGCACACCGGCTCGACCGATGTCCCGCTGACCGCGAAGGGGCGGGAGGAGGCGCGCGGGCTTGTGCCGCTGATCCGTTCGCACCGGGTCGGCGCCGCGTTCGTCAGCCCGTTGCAGCGCGCGCGGGAGACCGCCGAGCTGATCGGTCTGACGGACGTACGGGTCGACCCGGATCTGCGGGAGTGGGACTACGGCGGCTACGAGGGGATCACGACCGTCGAGATCCAGCGCACCCGGCCGGACTGGTTCCTGTTCACCGACGGGGTCGCGCCCGGGCCGCCCGATCATCCCGGGGAGACCCCGGAGCAGGTGGGGCAGCGCGCCGACCGCGTGCTGGCCAAGGTCGACGCGGCGCTCGCCAACACCGAGGGCGTGGTGGTGCTGGTGGCGCACGGCCATTTCCTGCGGGTCCTCACCGCGCGGCGGCTCGGGCTGCCGCCGTCGGACGGGGCGCTGTTCCAGCTGGCGACCGGGACGATGTGCCGGCTGGGCACCGAGCACGGGCGGCCGGTGATCGCCGCCTGGAATGTCAGACCCCCGTCGTAGCCTTCGAATGAGCCGCGGACACCTGTCGACGCGGCGGGGAGGAGCACGCCGTGACACGACCGCCGACCGCCGCGCAGCGGCGTGTCATCGACGCCGCCGATCCCGTCACCGGGCGGCTGCGGGGTACGGAGGCGCAGCTCGCCGCGCTGGTGAAGCGGGGGCTCGCGTTCCGGCATCCGCGCCCGCCGCACGACCACTTTCTGACGCCGGTGGGGCATCGCATACGGGAGACCGCACCGGAGGTCGCCGAGCCCGTCGTGGAAGCGCCCGCGGCCACCGGGGTCTTCGCCGCCCGGATCGGCGGCGAGGACGCGGCAGACACCGGTCCGGCCCGCACCCGTGAGGTGCACAGCGCCTGGCAGGGGCTGCTGGAACTGCGCCGGATGACGAACGCGGACGGTTCCGTGGACCGGCCGTGCGGCTGGGAACGTTCGCATCTGGTGCAGGCCGCCGCGCTGGCCCTGGAGGCGGCCGGGCACCGGCCGGCCGGGCGGGACGGCACGGAGGGCTACCGGGTGCGGGCGACCCCGCAGCCCGAGGCCGTCGCCGTGCGCGACCCGGACGGGGCGGCGCTGCGCGCCTGCGCGGGGACGCTGGAGGGGGCGGGCTGGCAGGTGAGCGAGCACAACGAGCCGCGTACGGGCGCGAGTTATCTGCTGGCCTCACCGCGGAGAAGCTGAGGGGCGTGCCAAGATCGGTGGAGCAGATCGTCCGTCAGTACGAGTTCCGTCAGCATGAGAAGGGAACGCAGTGAGCGAGCCGTTTTCCGTCCCGGTGACTGTCCGCGGATACGAGACCGACAGCCTGGGGCACCTCAATCAGAGCGTGTATCTGCAGTACGCGGAGCATGCCCGCTGGGAGCTGTTGCAGGCCGCGGGGGTGGGTCAGGCCGAGTTGCTCGCCGAAGGGATCGCGCCGGTCGTGCTGGAGACGACCATCCGCTATCTGCGGGAGCTGCGCGCGGGCGAGGAGGTCGGGGTGAGCTGTGTCTTCGAGTGGGGTGAGGGCAAGACGTTCCGGGTCACGCAGACGATCACGAAGGCCGACGGCACGGTCTCCGCGGAGGTCGCGTCGGTCGGCGGGCTGCTGGACCTGAAGGAGCGCCGACTGGCCGCCCAACCGCGGGAGTACTTCAAGCAGTTGACGACCGATCCCGGTCTGTTCGGCCTCTGAGCCGAGCCGCTGCCACGCTCACTCCGACCCGTGCTCGGCGTCGTAGGCCGCGCGGGACTCGGCGATGTGGACGCGGTTGCGCTCGGCCCAGTCCGTCAGCCGTTGCAGTGTCTCGTGCAACTCCTGGGCCACCGGGGTGAGTTGGTACTCGACCTTGGGCGGCACGGTCGGGAAGACGGTGCGGGTGACGAGTCCGTCGCGCTCCAGGTTGCGCAGCGTCAGGGTCAGCATGCGGCGGCTGATGCCCTCGATGCTGCGCTCCAACTCGGTGAAGCGGATGGGGCCGTGGGCCGCCGCGACCAGAATCTGCACGCTCCATTTGCCGGCGACCCTGTCAAGAACTTCGCGCACCGGGCAGGCGTGCGCGTTCACGACCTGGACGGTTACACCGGTGTTCCCCTGGGACATCGAAGTGCCTCCTTCTGCCGGCCTCCATGGTTCCTCACGATGTTCCCCGTTACAAGTCGTGCACCTATGAGTGCAACGGATAACCATGGAGGCCACGAGCCATGTCGACCCTGTCCGAGGCACCGCCGCGAGGGCTGGAACGAACGTACTCCCGCTGGGCGTCCCTCGTCGTCCTGTGCGCGGGGACCCTGATGACGATCCTGGACGGCAACATCGTCACGGTCGCCATGCCGGCGATCCAGCGCGACCTCGGGTTCTCGGGCCCGGGGCTCGCCTGGGTCGTCAACGCCTATCTGATCCCGTTCGGCGGACTGCTCCTGCTCGTCGGCCGGCTGGGCGATCTGGTGGGCCGCAAGCGGATGTTCACGGCGGGGCTCGCCGTGTTCACCGCGGCCTCCGTGCTGTGCGGGCTCGCGACGAGCCAGGGCATGCTGATCGCGGCCCGGGCCGTGCAGGGCGTCGGCGGGGCGATGGCCTCGGCGGTCGTCCTCGGGATGCTCTTCGCGCTCTTCCCCGAGCCGCGTGAACTGGCCCGCGCGATCGCGGTGTTCAGCGCGGTCGGCGCCGGCGGCGGAGCCCTCGGCACCTTCCTCGGCGGGGCGCTGACCCAGGCCCTGAACTGGCACTGGATCTTCCTGATCAACCTGCCGATCGGGATCGTGGCCTGGCTCGCGGCCGTCCGCGTCCTCGCCCCGGAGCAGGGCGCCGGACTCGGCAGGGGCGCCGACTATCCGGGCGCCGCGCTGGTCACCGGCGCGCTGATGCTCACGGTGTACGTCATCGTCGGCACCGGCGCCCGCTCCCTCACCGCCACCCTGCTGCTGGCCGCCCTCGCCCTGGCGCTCTTCGTGGCCTTCACCGTCCGCCAGGCCGGGGCCGCCCGCCCGCTGCTCCGCCTGCGGCTGTTCCGCTCCCGGCTGCTGACCGGGGCGAACGCCGTGCAGATCCTGATGATCGGCACGATGTTCGGCTTCCAGTTCATCGGCGCGCTGTACGTCCAACGCGTCCTGGGCTTCAGCGAGTTGCTCACCGGTACGGCGTTCCTGCCGGCGCCGGTCGTGATCGGCGTCCTGATGCTGGGCCTGTCGGCACGGACCATCGGCCGCTTCGGCCCGTACCGGGTGCTGCTGGCCGGGCTGGTCCTGATCGTCGCGGGCATGGCCCTGCTGAGCCGCGCCCCCGCCGACGGTTGGTACGTCGCCGACGTCCTGCCGCCGCTGCTCCTGCTGGCCACCGGGTTCGCCGCCGCGATGCCCGCGCTGACCGGGCTCGCCATGTCGGGGGCGCGGGAGGAGGACGCGGGGCTGGCCTCCGGGCTCTTCAACACCACGCAGGTGGTGGGCGGTTCACTGGGGCTCGCGGTGCTGTCGACACTGGCGGCGGGCCGGACCGACGGACTGGTGGCCAGGGGCACGGAGTTGATACCGGCGACGGCGGCGGGGTACCAACTGGCGTTCCGGGTCGCGGCGTTGATCGCGGCGGCAGCGCTCGTCCTGGCGGCGGGGGTGCTGCGGGGGCGCGACTGACGCCCCCGCAGCGGCTTGGGTCACCCCTCCCCGAGCTCCGCCCCGAACGCCGCCCTGTGGTCCTGGGCCCACTCCCGGTAGGTGCGCGGCGGGCGGCCCAGGACCTCCCGCACCTCCTCGGTGACGACCTCGTTGCCGCCGTTCCGGACGAACTCCCTGCTGATCTCGGAGGCGTCGATGAACGTGTCGCTGTAGCCGAGACCGAGCAGATACTCACGCGCCTCGGCCGAGGACAGGTCGCGCACCTCCACGGGGCGTCCGAGGACCTCGGCCAGCACGGCGGCCTGGTCCGGCACGCTCAGCACCTCGGGTCCGGTCAGCGTGTACGTCCCTCCCGCGTGGCCCGGGTCGAGCAGCGCGGCCACCGCCACCTCGGCCACGTCACGCGGGTCGACCACCCCCTGGCCGCCGGTGCGGCTCGTGTTGGGCAGCGGGGTGCCCGCCCGCACGGAGGCCGCCCAGCCGAGCGTGTTCGAGGCGAAGGCGGAGGGGCGCAGGATCGTCCACTCCAACCCGCTGTCCCGCACGGCCTGTTCACCGGGCGCGTGCCAGCTGCCGACCGGTCCGACGGCGGGGTCGCCGGTGCCGATGCCGGATAGCTTCACGATCCGGCGTACGCCCGCCGCCCGCGCGGCCTCGACCAGGCCACGGTCGTGCTCCGCGTCGTCCGGTCCGAACACGCCCACCAGGAAGGCGACTTCGGTGCCGGTCAGCGCCGCGTCCACGGATGTCCGGTCGGCGGGACCGCCCCGCGCCGGCTCCACCCCCGGGGGAATCCGGGCCTTCTCGGGGTCCCGGGTCAGGGCGCGCACCTTCTCGCCGCGCGCCACGAGCTGTCGTACGACCTCACTGCCGATGGTGCCCGTGGCACCCGTCACTAGGATCATGACCACCACGGTGGGCGGAGAGGGGCCTTCGGTTCTAGGAGATTCCGGCACGTTCGGGAGCCCGGTGCGGGCCGGTGGCGCGCTTACCGTGGAGGGGTGACCAACGCCGACGTGTCCGAACGGGAGTTGCCCCTGCCGGACGAGCTGCGCCCCTGGATCGCGCGCATCGCCGATCTGACCGTGAACCGCCTCCCGGTGGAACCGTTCGTCCATCTCCCGGACGCGGCCACGAAGTTGGTGATCCGCGTCGAGGGGAACGGCCGCCGCAGCGTCCTCGTCGTCGGGCCGCGCGTCCGGGCCACCTACCATGCGGCCAAACACCTCGTGGCCTGCGCGGAGTTGCGGCTGACGCCGGGCACCACACGGCCGTTGCTGGGCGTTCCGGCGGTCGATCTCGTCGGCCGGGCCATGCCCCTGGGCGAGCTGCCCGGCCGAGCCGCCCGCCAACTGGCCGTCGAGCTGCGCGGGTTGGAGCCCGAGGCGGCGGTCGCCCGACTCACGGAGGTCGTCCCCGACCGCCTCACCGCCGCCGCGGACTCCGCGCGCGCCGAACTCGTCCGGGCGGGCGTCGACGCGATGTCGATCCGCTCCGGTCACTCCCCCGGCCCGGTACCCGCCGTCGCCCGTGAACTCGCCGTCAGCGAGCGGCAGTTGCGCAATCTGTTCGCCGAGGGGGTGGGCCTCTCCCCCAAGCACTATGCCCGTATCAACCGGGTGCGCGCCGTGGTGGCCCACGCCACCGAACTCTCCTGGGCCGAACTCGCCGCCGTCACCGGCTACTACGACCAGTCCCACATGACGTCCGACTTCCGCGCCCTGATGGGTGTCCCGCCCCGGTCGTACTTCATGGGACGGCTCCCCGAGGCCATGCCCTGCCGGGCGGTCCGGCACCGCTGAATTCGCGTGCGGACCACCCCGTCCACCTGCGATGCTCCGGCCCATGGCCGCACGACGCGTCAAGCCCAGCCTGTACATCTCCGTCGACATCGAGGCCGACGGTCCGATCCCGGGCCCGTACTCCATGCTGAGCCTCGGCGCGGCCGTGGCCGGGACGCAGGACGCCGACGGGTTCACCGCGGCGGACCCGGAGAGGCAGTCCTTCTACCGTGAACTGCAACCGATCGGCGAGGAGTTCGTGCCGGAGGCGCTGGCGGTGAGCGGGCTCGATCGTGACCGGCTGCTGAGCGACGGTGCCGAACCCGCCGCCGCTCTCGCCGAGTTCAGCACCTGGGTGCGTGAAGTCGCCTTGGGCGCGCAGCCGGTGATGTGCGGCTACCCGGCGTCGTACGACTGGATGTTCCTGTACTGGTATCTGATCCGCTTCACCGGTGCGAGCCCCTTCGGGCACTCCGGCTGCCTCGACATGAAGACGCTGTACGCGACGAAGGCCCGGCTGCCGCTGCGTGCCGTGGCCAAGGGCACGATGCCGCGCGAGCTGCTGTCCCGGCGGCGGCACACCCACCATGCCCTCGACGACGCGATCGAGCAGGCCGAGCTGTTCGCCAACCTCATGGCGTGGCCGGGGAGTTCACAGTGACGCGGGGTCATCGGTTTCTGCTCCGGTACAAGCGACATGCTCGCGCTCGTCGAGCTGCGAGGCCCGGCGCGACGAGCGGGACCGCGGCTACTTCGCCCCGGCCGTCGCGCGGCGCGGGGTGGGTGGTCACGGCGGCTCCTCCGGGCGGGTAACACGTCGGCTCTGACGTGGGTTTCAGGAGGTGATGCGCGGTCGTGCGGGACCGGGGGACGGAACCCCAACAAAGGGGATGGGTAAGGCCGTTCCGGGGCGCGCACATCCATGCACGCCCCGGCCACGGCCACCGGATGAGGGCCGTCCCCCTCAACCGGAGATCTTGGGTCGGCCGTCCTGCCGACCTGCCGACTGCTCAGCCCTGCGCGGCGATCCGCGCCAACCGCCGGGCCTCTTCCCGCGTGGAGCGGGCGATGGCGTCCTCGTCGACGTGCAACAGGCGTCCGGACTCGACGATCTGACGGCCGTTCACGAACGACGCGGTGACCGGGGCCGCCGCGCCGAAGACCAGTGCGGTCACCGGGTCGGCGATCGAGGCGTGGGCCAGGGTGTCGAGGTTCCACAGCACCAGGTCGGCCAGCTTGCCCGGCTCCAGGGAGCCGATCTCGCTTGCGCGGCCCAGGACTTGGGCGCCGCCGTAGGTTCCGAGGCGCAGCGCCTGACGGGCGTTGAGAGCGGCCTCGCGGTGGGCGCCGAGGCGGTTGATGAGGAGCGCGTTGCGCAGCTCGGTGTGGAGTTCGCCGGACTCGTTCGAGGCGGTGCCGTCGACGCCGAGGCCGACCGGGACGCCGGCGGCGAGCATGTCGGGGACGCGGGCGATACCGGCCGCGAGACGGGCGTTGGACGAGGGGCAGTGGGCGACGCCGGTCTTCGTGCGGGCGAAGGCGGCGATGTCGGAGTCGTTCATGTGGACGCAGTGCGCCATCCACACGTCCTCACCGAGCCAGCCGGTGGACTCGAAGTAGTCGGTCGGTCCCATGCCGAACAGCTCCTTGCAGAACTGCTCCTCCTCGACCGTCTCGGAGCCGTGCGTGTGCAGCCGTACACCGAGCCGACGGGCCAACTCGGCGCCCTCACGCATGAGTTCGGTGGACACGGAGAACGGTGAGCAGGGCGCGACGGCTACCTGGGTCATCGCGTCGAAGGAGGCGTCGTGGTGCTCCCGTACCGTCGCCTCGGTCGCGGCGAGGGCACCCTCCAGGGTCTCGACGGCGAAGTCCGGCGGCAGCCCGCCGTCCTTCTCGCTGCGGTCCATGGAGCCGCGGGCCAGTGTGAAGCGGACGCCCATCTCGCGGGCGGCGCCGATGATGGCGCCGGAGAGATCGCCGGAGCCCTTCGGGAAGACGTAGTGGTGGTCCAGCGCGGTGGTGACACCACCACGGGCCATCGTCGCGAGGGAACCCTGCGCGGCGGCGCGGACCATCGGCTCGTCGATGCGCGCCCAGGTCGGGTACAGCGCGACGAGCCAGTTGAAGAGGTTGTGGTCGGTGGCCAGGCCCCGGGTGATCCACTGGTAGAAGTGGTGGTGGGTGTTGACCAGACCGGGGGTCACCAGGTGACCGCTCGCGTCGATGCGCCGGACCACGTCGGCGAGCCCTTCGGGCGCGCTGCCCGCGCCGAGGGACTCGATGCGGTTGCCGGCGATGACGAGATACCCGGTGGCGTACTCGGTGTCGGCGGCGTCCACCGTCGCGATCGCACAGTTCTCGATGACGACACGCTGAACCATCGTTACCATCGTTCGTCTCAACTTCCTTGTTTCTGGGCCGAGTTCGCGTCGTTGGCGTCAGAGATTGGTGAGATCCACCGGGATCCTCGGCTCGCAGCCGTCCCGCAGGACGGTCGCCTCGATCAGGCCGTAGGGCCGGTCGGCGGCGAAGTACACCTCGTTGTCGTTCTTCAGCCCGAACGGCGCCAGGTCCACAAGGAAATGGTGCTTGTTGGGGAGCGAGAAGCGGACCTCGTCTATCTCCTCGCGGTTGTCGATGATCCGCGAACCCATCTGGTACAGGGTCTGCTGGAGCGACAGCGAGTACGTCTCGGCGAAGGCCTGGAGCATGTGCTGCTTGGTCCGCTCGTAGGAGGTCTCCCAGTCGGGCATCTCCTGTGCGTCGTCGGACCAGTTGAAGCGCCAGCGCCCGGACACCTCGGTCGCCAGGATGCGGTCGTGGGCCTCGGGGAGGGTCGTGTACTTGTCCTTGACGTAGCCCCAGAACTCGGAGTCCGTCGAGTTGAGCACCGTCAAGTCCTTGAGCCCTGAGACGACTTCCCAGTTCCGGCCGTCGTACGTGATCTGGGTGAGCCGGGTCTCCTGGCCCTTGCGGACGAAGGAGTGGCCCCCCGTCGTACGCTCCCAGGCGTACTCCTCGATGCGGATCCGCGCGGTCCTGATCGGCTCCTGGCTGGTCACGAAGTGCCGGGCGAGGTGGATGCCGAACTGCTCGGCGGACTCGATGCCGTGCTCCTTGGCGAACGCGTACACCGTGTTCTTGGTGGTGTCGGTCGGCAGCACATGGGCGTTCGAGCCGGAGTAGTGGACCTCGTCCATGTCGCCGCTCAGCGACACGGAGACGTTGAGGTCCTTGATGTGGTGGGTGGCGCCGTCCCGCGTGATCTTGACGACTCGGTTCTCGGCCTTGCCGTACTGGTTCTGTCCCAGGATCACAGGGCGGGTGGGGCGGGAATTGTCTGCCATGTGTCTGCTAGCTCCCTCGGTATACGGAGTAGCCGAACGGGTTGAGCAGCAGCGGTACGTGGTAGTGCTCGCCGGGGTTCACGGCGAAGGTGATCGCCACTTCCGGGAAGAACACTCCGGTCGTACCGCTGTCCCGATTCGCGGGGGCGTCCTGCTGCGCATCGGCTTGCTTGTTCTCTGAACGCTGGAAATACGCCTCGACGGCGAAGTCGAGCCGTACGTGTGTGGTGCCCGCCGGCAGCGCCGGGAGGTCCTTGCACCGCCCGTCCGCGTCGGTCGCGGAACCGCCGAGCGCCTGCCAGTCCGCCAGCATGCCGCTGCGGGCGGCGAGTTGGACGGCGACACCCTCGGCGGGACGACCGACGGAGGTGTCCAGGATGTGCGTGGACACCGAGGCGGTGGTGCTGCTGCTCATGCCGTTTCTTCCTCTACGAGCTTGGCCAGCCGGATGCGGTTGATCTTTCCCAACTCGGTGCGGACGGTCTCGCGTTCCCGCTCCGGCGAGTTGCCGATCCGTTCCTTGACCGCGTCGCGCATCTGCTCGCCGGTGCGGCCGGTGGCGCAGATCAGGAAGACATGGCCGAACCTCTCCTGGTACGCCAGGTTGAGGTCGAGCATCTCCGCCTTGAGCTCCTCGGAGGCGCCCGCCATGCCGCGCTGTTCGCGGGCGGAGGTGGGGTCGCCCGGCTTGGGGCGACCGATCGGCGGGTGGCCGGCCATCGCCTCGCCGAGGTCCTCGGCGGTCAGGTCGGCCATCGCCGCGTCGCTCCCGGCGTAGAGGTCCTCGCTTCCGCCGTACGGACGGCCTGCGAGCAGTCGCCTTGCCCACGCCGTGGATGCGCACACCTCCAGGAGGGCGGCGAGGGCCGCGTGCTCCTCCAGGGCGTTGAACCGGGCGAGGCCCGGCGGCGTGGATGTCGACGTCACGGGAGCCTCCGTGGCCTTGTGCTGAACGGGCTGGCAGTAGCTAACGCCCTCGGCAACACCACGTCAACACTTTGTTGAAAATTCCGGGTAACAAGCCGGAGAGCGGCTCAGCCCTCCTTCTCGCGGTTGAGGTAGTTGTACACGGTGAACCGGCTGACCCCGAGGGCGCTCGCCACGGTCTCCACGCCGTGCCGTACCGAGAAGGCGCCGCGCGCCTCCAGTATCCGTACGACCTCCTGCTTGGCCTTGCGGTCCAGGTCCGCGAGGGGCTTGCCCTTCTTGCGCTCCATGGCGGCCAGGATGTGGTCCAGCGAGTCCGCGAGCTGCGGCAGGCGTACGGCGACCACGTCGGCGCCCTCCCAGGCGAGCACGACGTCGTCGGGGCCGGCCTCGTCGGGCGGGACCAGCTCGCCGCCCATCGCGTCGACCAGCGGCTTCACGGCCGTGATGAAGGGCTCGTCACCGATGCCGGTCACCGGTCGCCCTCGCCGATCACGTTGAGCTGGAGCGAGATCCGGGTGGCACCGGCCTCCAGGGCCCTGCGCAGCAGCGCGTCCACGGCGCCGAGCACCGCGTCGGCACCCCCCTCGGCCGTGTTGCCGAACGGCCCGACGTCCACGGCGTCCAGCTCCGCCCCCTCGACGACCTCCCTGGCGACCAGCGCATGCGCGGGAGCCTCGTCGAGGTCGAAGGGCTCTGTCGTGAACTCCACTCGCAATCGCACTGTGCCCCCAGAAAAAAGCCTCTGACCTGCCATTTACCCGGATCGCCCACCGCGGTGGCGCATCAGGGCGCAACGGGGATGCACCAGTCGACCGTTTCGCGGCCACGATCCACCCCAGGTCGATCGATTCCACCAGGACGGAGTCGCTTCGTCCGCCACGAGCCGACCCTAGCCGACCAGGCCATCCCTCTGCCCTGCACGCGACCAAGCCGACCCCCCGCCGCACGGCCGGTTGAAGCATGCGAAGTTCCAGGCTCCGGACACATCATTCGCCGATGGATTCGGGTTCAACCGTATGAGCAAGGCCACATCCTCGAATCGGTTACTCTCCGCTGACACCGCGGCAGAAATCTTCGGCGCCCGCCCAGCACATGGTTCGGCTGAAAACAACAAGCCCGACACAGGCGGCGACCAGATCATGCAGCACCCCTGCGCCACGCCGGCCCGCGAGCATGCACACAAGTGGCCGAGAATCGATCAATCGAATCCGGCGGCTCACAGGAAAGTCGGCAGACGGTACAAATATGCCGCAAACGAAAAGAATCGAGACATGGCAGGGAACTGTCCGTGACAGCGCCTACCGGTAGGCCGAGGTCCTGCGATCCTTAAACCACTTCTCGTGGCCTATGAACCTGATATAGGCTCCTGCTGACCGCGAGGCGTGGGGGCACGTGCAATCCGGCACTCTTGAATCCGGATCTTCCTCGCGGTCACGAGCATCGACTGCTCAACAGAGGGGGAAGTCATGCGGGTCCACGGTGCCAGAAGGCGAATTCGCCGCCATGTAGCGAGTCCAGCGGGTTTTATGAGTCCCTGAATTCCCGAGGGCAACCACGGAGAATTCCAAGGATTTACAGAGCTCCCCTGCGCATGGGGATTCTGCGCAATTCAGCGGCAACCCGCTGAACTCAGATGCGCGTTCGCGCGCCGCATCGGCCACCCGCTTCCCGTCCTGATGCCCTGCTGCACGACAGAACCGCTATCGGCATGACATGAGCATGCCCAAAACCGAGGAGTGGAATTGAGAACTGTATTGCGCGTGTGCGTTGCCGCCACTGCCATGCTGGGCGCCATGACGGCCGCACCGTATGCGTCGGCGGCCGAGTCGGGCGCCAACACACCAATGGCGACGGTGCAGTTCACCGGCGGACAGGCCAAGGGCCTGGCCATGGCGGAGAACGCACCGACGGGCACCAAGGAGATCCTGGAGTCCAACGCCGTCGCAGCGGCCGCGGCCGCGAACGTGTGCGGCTCGGGCTACACCGTCTCCACCGGCGCCGCCCGCTACGGGACCTACGGCACCGCCTACACCTGGTGGAACAACACCTACAGCGGGACCAACCACCTCTACGATCGTCCGATCTGTGCCGTGTTCTTCAACGACCTCGGCTCCACCCGGTACATGGGCGTCCGGCTGGCGGACAACTACACCGCCACCGCGGACACTGAGGACTTCGGCGCCTATTCCTCGTACGCCGGCCCCGTCTATCAGAAAAAGGGCTACTGCGGCCGGGCGTACTCCTACATGGAGGAGCCGAGCGGCAAGGTCGATGTCGACAACTACCTCAGTGTCGGCACATGCGACTGACAAGCCCGCCAATTGCAACATCGATGTCGGACATCGCCGTCGGCATCGGTGATGGTGTCGAACTGGTCGCCTCAGACAAGTCACGCATCGAAGGCAGTTCCGCGGCAACCACGGATCTGTCTCGACGCGCTGGAAACCTGCTGCCGGCGCGAGCGAGAGCTTTCGTTGAGTCCGGCTCATTGAAAGGCAGTCGCTAATTCATGCACTATCCATCACGGGGGAGAAGGAGGAGACGGTCATCCGCACTGGTTATCGGCGCTGCAACCGCGTTGATCGCGTCCACCTTCACCACGACCGCCGCACAAGCTGCGATACCGAACCCACCGAAGAAGTCGACGCAGCAACAGGCCGTCACCACACAGAAGAATTCCGCGTCGGCGGTCCCGCTGAAGGAACGTGACACCGTTCTCGGGAAGGGCTGGAAGACCTCTGCCGACCGGGCCGTGACGGCGGCAGCCGACAGTGACGGCTTTCATCTCCTGGTCGGCGACAGCAAGAACGGCTATGCCTGGAGGACGGCTGCCGTCCTGAGTGAGCCCCAGCTTCCGGCCGACACCTGGATCGGCAACAGCTGTGTCATGGACGACCATCACGCAGTTGTCGTCTACGCTCCCCGCACGTTCACCAACAAGCCCGACCTGATGATGGGCGGCGCGTTCACCGCGATCGTGAACCTGGACGACGGAAGCGTCACCAAGCTCCCGTTCACCGCGTCGCTGGCCTACTTCGACCCCACCTGCAGCCCGGCCACGCACACCGCCGTCTTCACCGCGCTGCGCGACACCAAGACGCGCCTGGTCACGGTGGACACCAAGGGCGCCACGGTCGCCGACACCACCGCCGACGGCGAGATCACCTCGGCCGTGCCCACCAAGGACGGCGTGATCGCCGCCGCCGGAAACCGGCTCGTCCACGTCGACCGCAAGGGCACGACGACCAGGCTCGCCGCGACGAAACACGCCCCGTACGACATCCGCGTGGCCGACGACGGCACGGTCGGTTACATCGACCGCACCGGCGACACCGACGCCAACGTACAGACCTACACCCACGGCAGGAAAACCACCGTCGCGAGCGGCAGGCTCACCGCGATGAACCTGCGCCAGGGCACCGACGGCACCGTCTACCTCACCGGAAAGGCCGACCACGACAAGGGCCTGGCGGCCGGCGGCATCAAGGCGCTGGCCGTCTCACCCGACGCGGACCTCTCCACCCGCGGACGCCTGGCGGTCGACCCGGTCCTCGCACCCGCCGTCCAGGCCGGCGTCGACAACATCGAGAACGCCGGCCGCGGTTTCACCGGCACCGAGACCAAGGAACCGGCGGCCGAGACGACGCCGGGCCACATCAGTCATGCCCTGACCATCACCGCCTCGGTGCCGGGCACGGGCCGGCGCACCAGCCAGCAGGCCGCCGAGCCCGGCACCACCGCGGGCGGCAGGCCCTCGCCGACGCTGACCGGTTCCCCGAAACCGCAGCTGTCGACGATGAGCACAGCGACCACGGCCGCCGACGGCACCACGTCCGACGACCCCGTCGACACCGACCGCTGGTGCTCCGTGCCCCGCAACGACGTCGCCACCCAGGCCCTCCAGCCCACCCCCAACCAGGTCGAATGGGCTGTGGACATGGCCGTCCAGGGAAAGCTGCGCTCCAACTACCTCACACAGGGCGGCTGGCGCTCACAGACCGGACTCGCCACGATCGACCCGCAGGGCTTGTTCCCCAAACCCCCACTGACCGGCGGCGGAAACATCCCCGCACAGGTCCAACTGGGCATCCTCGCCCAGGAGTCCAACCTGTGGCAGGCCGAATCCGGGGCCATCTCCGGCCAGATGGGCAGCCCGCTCGCGGCCGTCGACGGCTTCTACGGCCACCACACCGGCGGCACCCTCGCCGACTTCTGGGC
>Ga0307511_10001392_pt1 | contig 25541 bp, 27 predicted proteins | sample 13_EM_MG_FD_200266 | JGI IMG/M metagenome (GOLD analysis project Ga0307511, IMG submission 200266) | Populus trichocarpa ectomycorrhiza microbial communities from riparian zone in the Pacific Northwest, United States - 13_EM | ecosystem: Host-associated > Plants > Roots > Unclassified | place...
AAGCGGGAAGAGATTTAACAGGTGTAATCTCTCTGTATTGAAGCTATCTAAGGCTTGTCTGAACTCTGTCTGAAGTGATCTGATCTGAGAATCCTCCTCCAGAAGGGCGGGACGGCTCAGTACTTATACTAGCCGCCAAGCCTTCTGAGGTCTGAAAAACCTGTTTTCTGGCCTTTCCAGAAAACCTGCTTTTTGGCTGTTCCAGAAAGTACTCCTCCATGACCATAAATATAGGTGTGGGAGGTCAGGCCTCCAGTACTCAGAAATACAGGTGTGGATGCGTAATGCATCATGATAAAGGAAAAGTACATAAGGACCGGATACGCTCAAGGTAATAGTAGGTACAGTACTATGCTCGAGCTATTTGGTAAACATGATAGGTGCTAGGAAATGCATACTAAGACAAATATAAGAAACCGTCTTCCGTTACAGCAGACCAAGGCTACGTGCTTGCCTGTCTCCGCATATCTTCTGCATTTCCGGCATTCAGGGTTGTCTGGTTTTCCGATCTTGTGTCGCCAGCCTTGTAAATTGCCTTTTCCAGTGCGACATTGAACGTATGCAACCCTCGCCTTCCAGTTCCACTTCACCACCCTACCCATCCCTGCTCCCTTCACTCTTCTCTCTTCCTCCCTCATCCTCTTCCACGCCTGCTTTAATCCTCCTTCCGTTATCTGGGGGTCTTCGAGATATAGGTTTGTGGCTTCTTTGCCTAGTCGATCAGCATCTTTATTGCCGTATAGCACATTGTTGGCTTTGACCCATCCGAATGAGACTGCATTGAAGCCTAGCCTAGATTGCCTTTCCCTTATCCCTTCCATCACATACTTGAGGTCACGAGTCCTTGCTTTTCCTGTAGGGCCTGCCTTCTTCACTGCCGCAATTGCCACTTGTGAGTCTGAGAGAATTAATACATTAGATTCGCTTGGTGCATCCTCAAGTGCTCCTCTTACTCTGCATACTTCTCCGTCCCCCACCGTTGCCAGCTTGCCTAGTGTAACCCCTCCGAGTCTCTTTCCTCCTTCTACGTACCAACCTCCCCTCAACGTTCCGTCTTCATTCGTTCTTCCATCCGTGTAGACCCCAATAGCATCGCAATGTTCCCTGCCTTGGTTGATGGCTTCCGTCCATACTTCTGCCTTGGAATCCGCTTGTGCCTGAAGTTTAATGTCCGGAACCTCCACCTTTTCCACCCTTTCTCCATTACTCATCTTTTCATGTCCCTCCTCTTTCAAAACTCTTGCCTTGCTTTAGATTGCTGTCGAGACGGAGGTGAAACCGTCTGGACCGATACTGTATTCTTGTCCGAAATCAGCCCACTTCCTCCCAGCTTCATTATTCCTTCCTGTCTCATCATCAAACATCAGGTCACCCAAAGCAGTAGTGTCCTACATTATTTTTCCCATGAGTTTGGCAGGTGCTGTATCCAATACCATCCTCGGAGACTCCACTCCCACAATCTGACTGACCAGCTCTGTCTTAGATCCATACGTCGCATTGACACATTTCTTCAAGGCCTGGTATTGCAATTGTCCAAAATCCTTCTCCCAATCCCTCTGCCCCCTCCATCCGAGTTCCGACCCCTACAAGGCTATTGCTCGGATCATTCCGATGTAGATCTGCCTCCAGCTGGTGGCACTGATCCCCCACTGAGAGTTTCCTAACCCGTTGAATTGAGTGTGCATCGCTCGTGCCTTCTTGATTCGGGCTTTCCAATGTTCCTTGAATATTAGGCTCTCATCTATAATAATTCCTAACCACTTTACCCACTTCATATCCTTGTTCTTTCTCCTGCTCTTTTTTTGTAGGACTAGCGGTTCGTGCTTCGAATCTTCGAGAGGAAGATAGTTCTCCGCTGCTATCCTGATTACTATTTTATCTGCCTCATCTAATACTTCATCCATTTTTATGCCCCGTGCCATGATTCTTTCCCAAATTGACACCCCTAGATGTAGGTTATCTACATATGATAGGAGCTCGGGATCAAATGTTGGCCATCGGTTTTTTTAGCGCTTCCTCCATTTTGGTGATGATTGGAGGCATCCAGATGCGAAAGATCACCGGTGAGAGAGGCGATCCCTGAGGTGCCCCGATGTTCATTTTCCCTTTTCCTCGTACCTTTCCATCCCATTCCAACTCAAACTCTTTTGCTCGGAAGAAATCTTTAACCCATGGTATCCACCTCTTGCCTTCTTCCGACTTTTCCAATTCTCTTATCATGTCCTCCTCTCTAACATTCTGGAATCCTCTCTTCGCATCCCAGAAGTTCCATCCCACCGCTCCTTCTGCCGCCATGCATCTCTGAGCCCTCGTCACCACCCTTAGGGCTGCTTTCGTAGCCGATCTGCCTTTGCCTGATCCGAATTGGTGTCTGCGTAGTAGGCCTGACTCTTGGAGTCTGTCTGCGTAGTAGGCCTGACTCTTGGAGTCTGTCTGCTACCACCTTTTCGCCTAACTTGCCGATGCAATTGATTAGGTTGATGGGTCTACAGCCTTTCGTTTTGCTATGGTCCTTCCCTCGTTTCGGGATCATGACTACCTTGGAATGTTGCTATTCCTTTAGTATTCTCCCTTTTATCAGTTTCTCCGCCACTTCTCGAATGAGCTCCGAGCCCAGCTTGAGGTCTAGTACCCGATTCCATCCGGTCCTGGTGCAGACTTGTTGGACGTCTCTGCTAGGGCTTTCCTAACTAGCTCCTCCATGTTTTCTTGCTTGATACCAGTCAACCCCGAATATCTTTCCCTTTCTTCCTCTACTTCATCAACTTTCCTGCCTTCATTTTTCCACCCTAAGTGGTCCCTAATCAGGCCGTTTTTCTTTTCGTTGTCCGTTTTGAGTTGTACTTTCGCCGTATCTATTAGGTCTCCAATTGTGGCTTTGAGATACCATGGGTCCTTAGCCTACTTGATGATTTGCCACGGATCTTTTTCCACATTTTCTTCGCAAAAACCTTGCCAGCATTCCTTCTTTTTTTCCTTTACCAACATTCTCATCTTATCCTTCTCCGTCTTCCATCTCTTGATTCTTGCTGCTTGATCCAAACCCCGGTTTGACCCTTTCCCTCGCCTAGCGTCCCTCGTGATTTTTAGCTGGTCCGATAATTCCTCGTCCCACCATCTCTTGGATATTTCCGTGATCCTCATGGTACTTGAACAGGCTTGTCAGAGCAGTTTCAGTTTTTTATATAGGGTGTTTCCCTCCAGTTGGTCATACCAGTGGAAGTCCCCCTTTTCCTCGTCTTCCTGTGCTATGTGTAACTCACCCGCCAAGATATCCCAATCGATTTTTTCCCGTAAGACCTCCTCCAACTTCCCGTTCCAGTCAATTTCCGGCATGATGGTCCAGTGATCTAAAAGGAATTTGTCTGACTTGACCTTCTGCCAATTTTTGGGTCCTCTGCTGCTGAAGAGGTCAATCCGGCTTTGTTGTCTTCGTCCATTGACTATTCTCTCCCAGGGTGGTCCATCATACTCTCCCCCGATCTCGAAACCTTTCTCTACCATCCATTCTTCCATATCTTTTCCTCGTATATCGTCTTTATTGAGGGGGTCCCATGCCTGGTTGTGTGCGTTCCAGTCTCCCACAGAGCAATCAGCTTCATTTAGACTTTCAAGCCACCTCTTCTATTCCTCTCCCGACAGTTTCCTATCTGCATAAATTCCTCCTAGCTTGTGACCCCACACTTCCACCAAGGCTAGTCTCTTGTCTTCCCTGATAATCTTTACCACACCATCCATCTTCTTCCTCGAATATACCATTATCCTCTTTCCCTTCTCCACCTTCAACCCTAATGTATATGAGGGGTGGGATTGTGTCCCAGTCCCTTTCTTGTCCACCCACGCTTCCCCAACAAAAACAATATCAATCCTCCTTTTTTTAAACCATTCCAGAAACGTATGAGTACCCTCAAATTGCCCTGCTATGTTCTGGTAAGCGACCCAACGGCCCTTAAAATCAGTGTTTCCCTAGTCCCAGTTGTTCGTCCAGAGACTAGTCTGACTTTGCTGCTGGCTTCTGTGAATTTGGACCGAAGCGATCTGGGGTCCATACCTCCATACTATCGTCCAATACCTCCATGATTCTTGCATTAGAGGGTCCTGGAGTGGCTTCTCCGGCTGTCTTCAGGGCTGGCTTCTTCCAGACATTCCATCTCTTCTTCCTTTCCACTTTTTCGAAGCTGTCCTTGTCTGTCTTTACCTCATCCACCTTCCTCTTCTGGGTCTGTTGTCCGTTCTCATTTGCTCCTACTACCTACGAGTTCCTCTTCTGTCCTCCGGAGATATTAGCGGACGTGGCTCTGCTGGCTGAGGAGCAGCTTTCCCTCTTGTGTCCCCTTCCGTCACAGTTGTAACAGATGATATTGGACCCATATTGTGGAGCCTGCTACTTCCTTTGCTGACCCTTGTTGTTGTTGTTGTTGTTGTTGGTGTTGTTATTGGTGTTGACTTGCGCGGTGGTCCTTTTCTCACCCATCTTTCCCTTCTTCTCCTCCTTCTTCTTCTGTGGTGGCGGGGAGTGTTTGAATTCTCCCATCTTGTTAGTACCCATCATCTGGACCTGTCTCCGTGCACCTTCCCACCTGACTCCCTTCTCGCCCAACCTCTTTGCCTCTGTGTGGTCAGCTGCATCGAATGTTAATCCAGTGGTCTTGGCGCTTCCCCACACCTTTAGGAAACGGTGTCCCGTCTTCATGTCCTTGTTTTCCTCTCTCAGCCTTTTCCCGATGTCTTTCCTACCCCTGGCCACCTTCAATAGTGTCGCTGGCATCAGCATCCTTACAGTCTTCTCGTCCGCCATCCATGCATTGAGCATGTCTCCTTTTGTGCCAAAAACTGCTCTGAGCTACTCTGTCATCGTAGTGAGGACCTCTTGTTTCGTGCAGTCTTCGCCGATCTTCCCTACAGTCCACCTTGGCTCGTCATCCTGGGTTCCCTTGCCGATCTCCACTGTGGTGTGCCATGGGATGGCGTTATTGGTGATCGCCTTTTCTCGGAGTAAGGCATTCACCTTATCCACTCCGTCTTCGACCTCCATCTTCCCTCTTCTGTCGATTGGTTGCATATGTGCCAGGATAATTTTGGCAACTTTCAGCACTCTATTTCCCACTACTACCCGCTTCTCCCCTACCTTGCTTTCTGGGACGACTTTCCCTTTAGCTTCCAGCTTCTTTTTCATCATCATCGCCTCTTTCAATTTTTCTTCCACTAGTATAATCTCTGCTGGTGTTACAGCCTGCTTCGCCTTTGTCGTCAACTCCTCAACTATGTTGTTGACACTCTTCCAGGCAGCCAACCTACCATTCCATAGGGCATCAACCTGAGCTGCTAACTCCTTTGCCTTTTTATCCTCCTCTTGATCTTTCTTCGTCTTTTCCACCTGTTCCTTTATATCAGGTTCAATTTTCTTGATTTGTTTGGCCTTCTCCACATTCTTCTCTGCCTCCACTTTCTTGGGTGACGCCTGTCTCTTGCCCTGTGCCTGATCTTCCGCAACCCCGCTCCGCTGAGACATGCAAGCATGGCTACCTGCTTGGTCAGTTTCTCGAGTTGGGCCTCAATTCTTGAGAGGTCCCCAGTATTGACCTTGGTCGCTTTGTGGAAAGTCATTGCCGCCTCTGCCATATCGATGGCTTCTACCTCGCTCCTGCCGGTTCTGACTTCTTCATTCAATTTCTTCCACCCCTTTCCCTCTCCAAGTCCACCAGCATATAGTTCCGCCTCAATCATCTACCCAGCTGCCAGAACTTGACCTTTGGCTGTCCTGTAGTCTTGTGCTGACTTCCACCACTTCTTCCCCTTTTTCAACTTCCTGATCGCTATCATCACACTTCCGTTCAACATAATGCAGATAATTAAATCCAGAAGGGTTCTGTTTTCACACGGTCGGTTCCATGCGATTTCCTTCTCCTCCTCTTCCTCTTCCCTCATTTCCTCATTTTCCTCCTTATCCTCTTCACACCCCGCATTACCTGTTCTTATCAGTTTCGCAATCTTCTTAACCTCTTCGTACGACAACTTTTTTACCGCATGCTTGCTGACGTTCAGTCCTTCGGTTGCCTTGCTTTCACCTCTATCAACTTCCATTCTGACGACGGGTACTGTGGGTACCACCTCCACTGTCGCCATTAGTCCATTACCCTTAGTGCTGGTATAGTTGGCCAGGAGTGGCTTTTTCCAGTACCTATCGAGTAGTTGGTCCCTCATGAGAGTGCCATCTGGGATGGACTTATCATACAAGTCCATATCATTATCGGAGTCTGGTATGACAACCTCCGCGGCAGCCTTAACAGACTGTTGTGTTAATTCCTGACTCCAGCCCCTCTGACTGTTCTCCAATTTCCAGCTGGGTGGGTGGGTCGCGAACAAATTGGACCGTACCTCATCGAATTTTCGAGCCTCAGTGGCTTCCTCAAAAATATCCATCTTCTTTTCCATCATGTCAAGGGTGACCTCTCCCCTGGTCAATTTCCCCTTACCCTTCTTCACTGACTTTTTCCTCATCACTGTGTTATCAGACTCCATATCCTCATCCTTTTCCAAGGCTTCCTCGTTCCTTGCTAACTGGACTGCTGGAGTACATGTCTCCTTCCTCATCATCCTCTTCAGGGTTGACAAATTAAGTTAGTAACCCATATTATCAACCGGCTCTCCCGAGGGTTTTAATGGTATAATCACAATAGACTCCAAGACCTCGTTCAGCGTTTCTATCTTTTGGTGTTGGACATCTAAACCCTCCATTGATCCGTTTGCTGCTTCATCCTAGATCACTAATCCTCTGTTCAGGAGTTCGATGGCCCTTTCTACTGTGGTGTCATCCACAACCTCAAAGGTTTCCTTGTCTTCCCTTCCCTTCCTCTCGATACTGGTGACCGCTAGCTCAAACAAGCCTTCACCAGCGAATTCTTTGTATTGTCTGGCAGAGGTAGACACTGCCGTCGCAAGAGCGACCTCTCTTCCAAGCTCCTGGAACTTGGGAATCGAAAGCCAGTTCGTGACATTCTCCAGGATGAGCTGGCGTCTCACTTTAAGGTCCCCTTCTCCATCGGATTCGAGTAGTAATTTGTACTACCCTGGCCCCAGTCCTTTACTGGGCCAAAGAGAACACCCCTCGGGTGCGGTGCCATACTGAAATTCACCAACGAGACTCAATTTTTGCGTAATCAATTATCCAAAGAGAGTGAGAATTGATAATTGGCTGATTAGAATAGGGGTAAGAAACAGGGATCTAGGTTACGTAGCATCTGTTGCTATGTAGTGGGCAGAGGCTCTGTTGAAACTAAACAAACACAGGTGCGGCTGAGCTGTAGAAAGTGATGGAAACGCATAGAATTGGTGTAGGTGGACCGGACCAATATAAATTGGAGCGGTTGCCACGTAGGTTCGCTAGCAGAAAATCGCCCACTTTTGAGCGGAAAAGTTCAAAAACTTTACCCTCGGAGGGATTTTGTAGTTTCGCAAATGGAGATAAATAAAATAGATCAAGTTGCTCGTGAGAGCGCGCTGAGTAAAATAAGGCAAAAGTCGACGTCGGGGTGGTCCTGGTTGTTGAGTTCTCGTAATCGCTCAGTCCTTGGAAGTTGATGTCGGTGGCATGGTGTGGTTGGTGCGGGGTAAGGCTGCACCCAACCACTCTCGCGCTATAAGCAACTATATGTATTATGAAGCAAATACTCAAGAAACTTACCTATAGTGCGAGTTTCGTATTTTCCCATACAAATTCTGATGGGACCGGAGCCTGGTTGCTTATATCGCGAGATTACTGTTGTGGCTTATAAGATCATTTTTCGCACTACAATCCTTTTGCGATACACGCGAGAATTTTAACTAGCACCTACTACCAGTATCTACTACCAGTACCTTACTCCACCAATGTCTATCACAGAAGATCATGGTGGACTCCTCAACCAGTATCATCCCTTAGGGTGTGCCCCATCTACAAGCGCAATTGAAGCATTCTCTGGTGCTGCTCGTATTAAGTTTGAAAAATATTTGCACACAAGAACCAACAAATCCCGATTGACTTTAGGGAAGTTATTGCCTATAATATTTTTACAGTATGATACAGTGGCTAATAGGTACTACGTATCGCAAATCGAAGCATACCTCCGGAACCCAAATCTCAAGGCTCCAAGAGGTGATACATCAGCAATTAAGCTGCGATCAAAGGCATTAACGGAATATGATTTGCGTAACGATGTTTTATATTAAAGAAGGGCGTTCATGTTCTGCCCATTGTCATACTGGGTCAGGGCAGCACCTATGTACGAATTCAGCATAAGCACTGGCAGGGAATTGAGCAGGCGGGGAATTGAGTGAGCGGGGAATTGCACAAGCAGAGCTTTTCTTGAATATTTTTATATATTTTTTTTGTACGGATTATACTTATATATATATTTCATGTATATAAAACAATAGACTCGATTTCCTCTCCACTTGCTATATTACATATGCCCAGAGTGATATATATGCCATCCCGCAACTGCCCGAGCCATACCGGTATAGCCTAAATCCCGAAACGGCCCTAAACATATATACACTACTAAGATATATACATAGTAGTCTTATAGAATTACAGATTGATTTGAGTTAATGAGCTCACATATATAGTATTTGATTTTATTCGAAAGACCTTGTCAGTGCTATTCATGAGCTTACAAACGCATATATTGATTGGAGTTGTTAACATACACATCTCACGGGTGGCACATAGTAGGTGTACATATGTGTAGGTCTAGGCTACGTAGCTAGCACACGTATCTTCAGCTGAATACAGACAACTCTCGTTATAAGCATACCCGATATAAACATATATTCATTATATGCATGCCACTCATGGTCCCCCCCACATATGTCACAGGGCGTAATTTTCTCTCGATATAGGCATATATTCACTATAAGCATCTCACCTCTGGTCCCGACCGTATGCTTATAACGAGAGTTGTCTGTAACTGGCCCTGCTGAGATGAGTCTCGGAGAGATCAGGCATCGAAACTGTATGGGACTTGGCGGAGGGAGAGAGTAGTTGAAGCGCCAGCTGGGGATGCTGGATCCGGAGATGCTGTAACATCGGTGGGGGGATGGCAACGGCCCTAGTTGCTGTAGTGAGAGAATAATGTTGATTAGAAGAGTCTGGTAGCTGGGTTCGGAAATCGGGAGTGCGGAGGGGGTGAGGCAGAATTTCCGGGGTGAGGGTGTTTGCTAATCGGGGGAGTAAAGTATGCCTGGGAGGGAGAGCGAAGTCTTTTCGGATGAGGTCACCCTCAGGGCTAGCGATTGGCACCCCTTGGACACTACTTCCTCTAAACAAGTAACCGTTATCAAAGTCACTAAAAGAATGGCTGTCTCAATTATGAAATTAACAGGGGCCTCAGGCTCACAAAGGGAAGCAATTATCCCAGGATTATCAGGCTCTTCTCCTCAATCTTCGCCATGTATTTGCCAATGATTTTAGCCAGAAGTAAGGCCCAGCAATTGCTTAGTTTGGCGAGGCTAAGGTACCATTCAGAATCCAAGACTGGCATAGTCATAGGCGTGATGTCATTGGAAAGATTCCTATTGTATTTGCAACTAGACAATATTATCTCGATATAACGGAATATGTATTAACTTGATTCGAGGTTCAGCTCCCGAGCGGGAAGTAAGCTTTCTGTCACCGGATGCATGTGCGATCTACTCCCACTATACGAACTAGGAAGTAGCGAAAAAGTATCATGTGATGCTACCACCAGCACGCAAGTTCAAAGAAATTGGCACTTAGGCCTTGTCCAATCAATTGTTAAAACTTGGATACCTACTTATTGCCTGAATACCTTCAGGATGCAGGTATTTAATTCTCCTGAGGTCTAGTTGTAGTACAAAGATGCTCAAAGGAAGGTAGAGTTATAATTATATATTGAATGTGTGCGAATGTACTTTGTGTGGCGAGCAAACTATCTTTAGGTAGCATAAATAAGGGTCTCACTATATATAGGCTAGAATTTAAGACTAGATATTATCCCTGTTGAGTTCAATGTATGCTGCAGATTTTGTGCAGGAATATCTTGAGTAGGAAGAGAGATAGTAAATATAACAGATTCGGTAATTTATAGATACTATGAGCGGTATTGTAAGGACTTTGTTCATGTTGCGGACTTCCGTTTGAAGAGAACACGCTCTAACTGCTGTTCGGGTGGAGGAAGCCTTGTTAGAACACTATAGTTGAGCGTATCTAGCATCAACTACCTTTGTCTGAGCTGTACTAGTAGGGTTACATCGTCGGGGCACTTTTGAGGTTAATTTCTAAACTACAGTATGTGGTTATCGAATATGACAATACACGATATAATTATAACCAACATATGGAACCTTGGAATCATCTAATTGTGGATATCGATACATACCCCCCAGGCCGGAGGGAAAACTACCATAGGTGGGTGGCGGTGAGCGAAATCCACCAGAGCTAGCATCTTAAAACCCACCGAAAACCTTCTCAGCCGCCAGCTGGAACTCTCCTAATGCATCCAACCAGAGCTGACCTGCCAGCAAGCCTCAAAAAAAGCAAAGATAGTAAACCACATTAATGGGACCTCATTTTGATAGGTGAGGCTACACTTGTGCTACTTGGTGAAACGAGGAATTATTGCAATACACCAAATATCACTTCCACACTTCCAAGAAACCAATACAAAATGCCCAATCCTATTGTGTGTTGCAAGAGTTTTTCACTTTACCAAGGTAGGTAAGTCATGTCAGAGGTGGACTGTGCTGAGGCTCAAATATTTCGAATATAAATGATGCCAGAACCAGTGCTGCTACTCGCTACCGTACCAGAACTCACAGTGTGTGCAAGTCTAAATCACCATGAATCCACCTACTAATTCTAGTTACACTCGGGTCTCGCAAGCGCCTCAAGTGGAGAGCTGCTGAAGTCTCAAAATAGGCCCTAGCCCCAGAACCGAGGCAATGTAGAAGCCGCTCACGGACTCATCCTACAGAGAAATCTCAATTGTGAAGTCCGCTATCCTCTAAGGTTATATCATTGCCGGAAACTGTCTATTCAGCAGATTCATCTGTCTCTGTCTCTGGCGTTTCTCAATGGTCAGTGAGTTGAGCGGATTACAGAAACGGGTTTTCAATGCCTTATCATTACTCCTCTCCGCCACTCTGGCCTTCGGCATTGGGTTCCTGTTTGATAAAATCGGTTTACTGGCTAGAGGGACACTTCTCCAACGACACTCTCACTCTGTGGAGGGGGTATGTACCAGCTTTTCAGTGGTCAATCGATTAGTCATGTTTCGGCTAACATATATTGCATTTAGATTGGCAATATTATGAGAGGAACACTATCATCATACGGTTCATTATTAATGTATCGGGTCCGCGCACGGCGGGGGCTTTTCGGTTCTGCTACCTGGACGCTATTCCTATTTCTCCTATGCTCAATTCTTGGTCGCTTTGGAGTTGCATTCCTCGGTTTAGCATATAATCTCGATGACAATCGCTATTATACTCCTCCACTTCTCGGGCCTGATTGGCTAAATGGTACATTCAAGAGGAGCGATTCCATTGGGATGGGTACAGGTCAGTGATATTCGTTTAAATCCGGTCTCAGGTGTAATGGCATGGCTCGCCTAGGTCTCCCACCTAGCATTGACATCATGCCCCTCATCCCTCCAGATCCACCCCCCGATATCGGTACTGGCCGAACGGCGTTTATAAACGGTGAACATGATATCGCCGGAGCGTTATTCGGAATAGCACAGATATGGAAGGGACCACGATGGTTCTTTCCACGCAGCTACAATATGCAAAGTCTACCCTACCAGCAGGACCTCTGGGAGACAAGCGCCGCCATGGATATCGAGAATTTTGCGAATGTCAACTTGTCTATGGTAGTCTTGAATGGTAGCTCGGTGTCATTTAGGTACAAGTTTCAGAACTTCCGGGGGACAATTGCTGTATTTTCAGGATGGGAGGGGAAGTGGGAAACACACTGCCAGGAGCTTGTAACTAACCCACAGAATACGAGTAATATCATCAAGGATCTGAAGGATTTAGGAATCCGGTACGAATGGGCTGTGCCTGACTACTTAAACCCTAGCGATAGTGCCCAGAGACAGTTGATACCCCGCGATGAGAAAGTTGATATTTGTAAGTCTAGCACCAGTAACCCATTGTGCTTTAAGGATCTTGGGACTCCGGAACTGAATGTGGTGGTGGCGGCGGTGTTTACTTATAGTTCTGACCGGGCAGTCGCGGAATAAGACTTTCGCCGAGGGTAACCCCGTATTCATTAGGGGTCCGTATCTTGCCAATAGGCTGGTACGGTTCAAGTGCAGTCTACATTATGACGATTCTCAGACCGATACTCAATCTACCGCTGCTCCTCCGACAGAGGGGCACCTGATTAAGGGCCTTCTGTTGGATTTCCTCCGGGGTAGCGTAGTGCTACCACTTACTGGGACAGTTGCTCTTGGTGACAATTCGAGTTACCATTTTCGACATTTCGATCTTCCCCTCGAGTTTGATGTCGGTGTCAGCCGGCAGAATAGGAGTGTCTCGGCGCTTTGGCTTTCCGCCTACATTGGCAACTACATGGGTAATTGCCTGTGTTTCGTAAACGAGTTTATTGGGCGAATCGAGGTGGAAACGGACAAAAATGGCGTCACCACCAAACTGGTGGTGGAGTGGGAGCGGGTTGCGGCTGCGTTGGGTGGCTTGGTCGTGTTTCAGCTACTTTGCGCGTTAGCTGCGTTGTTGTATTGTCGAGGGGGTTTTGAGGTCGTGGATAATGTTTCGAAGGTTTCATCAATGCTCACTGGGTTACCTGTTGGTTCGCAGGAGCAGAGGCATCAAGAAGGTGCGATTTACCAGGGCATGTTTATTGCAGAAGGAGACGAGTTTCGTTGGGTATTGGGAGCGGGAGCGGGAAAGACTTGTGGCAGGAATGCATATAAGGGGGCATAGGCCGGGGTGGAGCGAACAGGGCGTGATGGCTGGAGATGAGTATTCAGGCCGTGGTTACTGAGCTCCTGAGTCTTGGTAGTTCTGCTTTCTATTGCTTCTGGTGTATGTCTAGCACTGTGATGATCAGATCAATTTCCTGCAATTAATAGCAATGGCATAGGAAGCCAGATTGAACTTCATGTCAGCAGGAGGCTATCATCCTCAATGCAGATACTTATACGGTGAAAAGAGGACATTCTAATTTTGGGCATGATAACATTGAGGTTCCACTGTACATAGCTATGCATAGAGTAAAAATTGTGAATCACAATGGAATTTTCGGTAATTGTTTCCATATCCCGCCAAGATTTTATTTCGAAGTATTTCTGTTTCGACCCATTCAGCAATACGGCCCAGTCAGCCATGGGCCAAATGGGACGCTACTGCTGGTTGGGCCCGCCAATATACCAATGGCGCTAATGACCGGCCCATTCACCAATCTGTATCTAGTATTATTATTTCATACATAACTATGTAATAATCATGGCAAGCACCAGGCAAGTAGGGGTATGAAAAATATGAATAAAATACTAGAAATCAAATCCTCCGGAGGAATGAAATATATAACATTAAATACTAGAAATCAAGTCCTAGAATGCAATATACTATTTAAATCAGGGACCCTAACAGCAGCTGAATGAGAAATGGAGGAAGCGAAACGTGAAGAACGATTTCTAGTATTTTATTTATGTCATACCTCTACTTGTTTGGTTTATTCCATAGCTCCGTATGAAATAATAATTTTAGAATATTATTGTAGTCGCCAGATTGGTGAATGGGCCGGTCATTAGCGCCATTGGTATATACCAGTAAATGTTCTTGGTAGTGGTGGAATAGGGGTGCGCTCTGAATCCTCCTAGGTTTCCAGGGGGCTCGTCATAGTCTAAGGCTGAATACGAGTAATGACTACACCAAAAAAAAAAAAAAAACCAGCAGTAGCGTCCCATTGTATTTCCTTTGTTGGAGTTAAGTGATTTTACTCTGATTACGGGTTATATAATCCGCTACGGATAGGACTCTGTGTAGCATACCACAAAGTTATCGTAGCGTAATAGATTCACAATCAATTTACCAATCAGTCGGCCCATTGCTAACTGGGCCGTATTGCGGAATGGGTCAGAACATTTCTAAGCCCACCAATATTCCAGTAGGTATGGAGTATTACTCCACCTCTTTCAGCAATTGACAATCCAGGCATATACTGCCTAGTTATGCCACCCTGGAAATTATATGGCTAGGTCTGTCATACTAACTATACATGGGTCGTGCGGCTGTTGGGCATAGGGCATTTTGCAACAATGTGTCTAATTTTGGTGTTTGTGGTTGGTTAAAATTTACCTCAAAAATTGGGAAGTAAGACCCCCTGTCTCCCCATACAAAAATCCGTTGCTACGGTGGAAAGACATGGGGTTTTGCTTCTCAGTTTTTGTGGTAGCACAAACCTCAAGATGTCAAGTGAATAGAGTTGTAGGTACAAGAGGGAGTGTTAGATTGGCACTCCTACTACAGCAGGCGAATGCTTGTTTGATACTGGTGAAATAAATCAGGTGGTACTTGCCACTTCAGAAGACGGAAGGTATCATTAAGGTTATTCCCAAACCAAGAGCACTGAAACCATACATTTGTGATCGCAAACCTCATCACAACTGGAGCAATGTGACGTCGGCATCAGGCAATCTCTGGAGCCCACCGACTTCAACTTCCAAGGACTGAGCGATTACGAGAACTCAATAACCAGGACCACCCCGACATCGGCTTCAGCTTTATTTTACTCAGCGTGCTCTCACGAGCAATTTGATCTATTTTAATTTTCTCCATTTGCGAAACTACAAAATCCCCCCGAAGGTATAGTTTCTGAACTTTCCTGCTCAAAAGTGGGCGATTTTCCGCTAGCGAACCTACGTGGCAACCGCCCCAATTTACATTGTTCTGGTCCACCGACACCAATTCCCTGTGATTTCATCACATTCCACGGCTCAGCCGCACTTGTGTTTGTTTAGTTTCAACAGAGCCTCTGCCCACTACATAGCAACCGTTGCTACGTAACCCAGACTCCTGCACCTATCTCTGTTCTAATACACCAATCATCAGCTCTCAATCTCTTAGAATAATTTTATTCTGAGATTGAGTCTCATTGGTAGATTTCAACATGGCACCGCACTCGAGGGGTGTTCTCTTTGGCCCAGTGAAAGACTGGGGCCAGGGTAGTACCAAATTACTACTCAAATGCGATGGAGAAGGGGACCTCAAGGTAAGACGCCAGCTTACCTTAGAGAATATCACGAACTAGCTCTCGATACCCAAGTTCCAGGAGCTTGGAGAAGAGGTCGCTCTTGCGACGGCAGTGTCTACTTCCACCAGACAATGCAAAGAATTCACTGGTGAAGGCTCATTTGAGCTAGCGGTCACCAGTATCGAGGGGAAGGGAAGGGGGGACTACGAAACCTTTGAGGTTGTGGATGACACCACGGCAGAAATGGCCATCAAACTCCTGAACAGAGGAGAGGTGATCCAGGACGAAGGAGCAAATGGATCAATGGAGGGTCTAGACGTTCAATACCAAACGATGGAAACGTTGGACGAGGTCTTAGAGTCTATCATGATTAGGCGACTAAAACCCTCGGGAGTGCCGGTTTTTTTTTTTTTTTTTGTAAATCAGTACTCGTATTTGCCGGTTGATAATATGGGTTATCAACTCAACTTGTCGAACCTGAAGAGGATGACGAGGAAGGAGACGGGTACTCCAGCAGTCCAGCTAGCAAGGATCGAGGAAGCCTTGGAAAAGGACGAGGATTTGGAGTTTGATAACGAAGTAATGAGGAAAAAGTCAGCGAAGAAGGGCAAGGGGAAATTGACCAGAGGAGAGGTTACCTTGGACATGTTGGAAAAGAAGATGGATATTTTTGAGGAAGCCACTGAACTTCAAAAATTCGATGAGGTAAGGTCCAACCTGTTTGCGACTCACCGGCCTAGTTGGAAATTGGAGGATAGCCAGAAGGGTTGTAGCCAGGAAACGACGCAACAGTCCATCAAAACTGCGGCGGAGGTCGTCATTCCAGACTCCAACAACGATATGGACTCGGATAATGAGTCCATCCCACATGGTTCCCTCACAAGGGACCAACTGCTCGACAGGTACCGAAAAAAGCCACTCCTAGCCAACTTTACCGGTACTAAGGGCAATGGACCGTTTGCGACAGTAGAGGTGGTACCCGCAGTACCTGTCGTCAGGATGGAAGTTGATAGAGGCGAAGGAAAGGCACCTGAAGGATTAAACGTCAGCAAGCATGCGGTAAAAAAGCTATCGTACGAAGAGATTAAGAAGATTGCGAAGAAGATGAGGACAGGCAATGCGGGGTGTGAGAAAGATAAGGAGGAAAATGAGGAAATGGAAGGAGAGGAAGAAGAAGAGAAGGAAATCGCTTGGAATCGACTCTGCGACAACAGGACTCTGACAGGTCTAATCATCTGTATCATGTTGAACGGAAGGGCGATGACAGCGATCAGCGAGTTGGAGTAGGGAAAGAAGTAGTGGAAATCGGCACAAGGCTATAGCACTACCAAAGGTCAAGTGCTGGCAGCTGGGTGGATGATCGATGCGGAGCTGTATGCTGGAGGACTTGGAGAGGGAAAGGGCTGGAAGAAGTTGAAAGAAGAGGTCAGAGCCGGCAGGAGCGAGGTAGAAGCCATGGACATGGCAGAGGTAGCAATGACCTTCCACAAGGCTGCCAAGGTTAACACGGGGGACTTTTCGAGAATTGAGTCCCAACTCGAAAAACTGACCAAGCAGGTCGCTATGCCTGCATGTCTCAACGGAGCGGGGTCAGCGGAAGATCAGGCTCAGGCCAAAAGACAGGCATAACAGAAGAAGGCAGAAGCAGAGAAGAATGCGGAGAAGGCCAAACCAATCAAAAAAATTGAACTTGATAAAAAGGCACAGGCGGAGAAGATTAAGAAGGATCAAGAGGAGGATAAGAAGGCCAAGGAGCTGGCAACTCAGGTAGACGCCTTATGGAAGGTTAGGCTGGCCGCATGGGAAAGTGTCAACAACATGGTTGAGGAGTTAACGACAAAGGCGAAGCAGGCTGTAACACCTGCAGAGATTATACTTGTGGGAGAAAAACTGAAAGAGGCGATGACGATGAGAGAGAAGTTGGAAGCTGAAGGGAAAGTCGTCACAGAAAGCAAGGTAGGAGAAAAGAGGGTAGTAGTAGGAAACAGGGTGCTGAAAGTGGCCCAAATCATATTGGCGCACATGCAACCAATCGATGGAAGGGGGAAGGCAGAGGTTGAAGACGGGGTCAACAAAGTAAATGCCTTACTCCGGGAGACGGCAATCACCAATACCATGAGCCCATGGCACACCACAGTGGAGGTCGGTAAAGGAACCCAGGATGATGAGTCGAAGTGGACAATCAGAAAGATCGGCGAAGATTGCATGAAACAGGAGGTCCTCACCATGATGACGGAGTGCCTTACAGCAGTTTTCGGAGCAAAAGGCGATATGCTCAATGCATGGATGGCAGATGAGAAGACTGTGAGGATGCTAATGCCAGCGGCACCATCAAAGACGGCCAGAGGCAGAAGAGATATCGGAAAGAAGTTGAGGGAGGAAAACAAGGACATGAAGACAGGACACCGTTTCCCAAAAGTGTGTGGAGGTGCCAGGACCACCGGATTAATCTTCGATGCGGCAGACCATGCAGAGGCTAAGAGGTTGGTTGAAAAGAGGGTCATGTGGGAGGGGGTACGGACACAGGTCCAGATGATGGACACGAATAAGATGGGAGAATTTAAACACTCCCCGCCACCACAAAAGAAAGAGGAGAAGAAGGGAAAGACGGGTGAGAAAAAGACCTCTGCGCAGGTCAACACCAACACCAACAACAACGGCAGCAACAACAACAAGGGTCAACAAGGGAAGCAGCAGACCACACAATACTGGTCCAACGTTATCTGTTACAACTGTAATGGTAAGGGACACAAGAGGGAAAGTTGTTCCTCCGCAACCAGAGCTGCATCCGCCCGCATCTCCAGAGGTCAGAAGAGGAACTCGGAGGTAGTAGGGGCAAGCGAAAATGCTCAACAGACCCAAAAGAGGAAGGTGGAGGAGGTGAAGACAGACAAGGACGGCTTTGAAAAAGTGGAAAGGAAGAAGGGATGGAACGTCTGGAAGAAGCCTGCCCTGAAAACAGCCGGAGGAGCCACTTCAGGACCCTCTAACGCAAGAATCACAGAGGTGTTGGACGATAGCATTGAAGAATGGACCCCTGATCGCTTCGGTCCAAACGAACAGAAGCCCCCAGTGAAGTCAGACTGGTCCCTAGACGAACAACTGGGACTGGGAAAACACCTATTCTAAGGGCCTCCACGTGGCTTACCAAAAAATAGCAGGGCAGTGCGAGGGTACTCATACGTTTCTGGAATGGTGTAAAAAGAGGAGGATTGATATTGTTTTTGTCGGAGAAGCGTGAGTGGACAAGAAAGGGACCGGGACACAATTCCACCCTTCTTATACATTAGGATCAAATGTGGAGAAGGGAAAGAGGACAATGGTATATAGGAGGAAGAAAATGGATGGTGCTGTAATAGTTATCAGGGAAGACAAGAGACTAGCCTTGGTGGAAGTGTAGGGTCACAAGCTAGGAGGAATTTATGCGGACGGGAAACTGTCAGGAGAGGCATGGAAGGCGTGGCTCGAAAGTCTAAATGAAGCTGATTGCTTAGTAGGAGACTAGAATGCACACAACCAGGCATTGGACCCTCTCAATGAAGATGACATGAGAGGAAAAGACATGGAAGAGTGGATGGTGGAAAAGGGTTTTGAGATTGGGGGGGAATATGATAGACCAACATGGGAAAGAATAGTCAACGGATGAAGACAGTAAAGCCGGATCGACCTCTTCATCAGCAGAGGACCCAAGAACTGGCAGAAAGTCAAGTCGGACAAATTCCTCTCTGACCACTGGGCCATTATGGCGGAAGTTGACTGGAACGGGAAGTTGGAGGAAGTGGTTAGGGATAAGATCGATCTGGATATCCTCGGTGGGGAACTCAGCATAGCAGAAGAAGATGAAGAAAAGGAGGATTTTCATTGGTATGACCAACTGGAAGGAAACACCCCATACGAAAAACTGAAATGGCTCCGACAAGCCTGCTGCAGCACCATGCGGATAACAGAAAAATCCAAGAGGTGGTGGGATGAGGAACTATTGGAACAGTTGAAGATCACGGAAGATACCAGGAGAGGGAAAGGATCAAACCGGAGCCTGGATCAAGCGGCAAGGATCAAGCGGTGGAAGATGGAGAAGGACAAGATGAGGACGTTAGTAAGGGAAAAGAAGAAAGAATGCTGGCAGGTTTTCGGTAAAGAAAACGGAGAAAAAGATCCGTGGGAAATCGTTAAGTGGGCCAAAGACCCGTGGCATCTTAAGTCCACAATGGGAGACCTGACAGACACGACAGGAGTACCTCTCGAAACGGAAAACGAAAAGAAAAACGGCCTGATCAGAGACCACTTTGGGTGGAGAATTGAAGGCAGGAAAGTTGACGAGGAGGAGGAAGAAAAGGAAAGATACCCGGAGTTGACTGGTATCAGCCAAGAGAAGATGGAGGAACTGGTGAGGAAAGCCTTAGCCGGAACGTCTAATAAGTCAGCACCAGGACCAGACGGAATTGGGTACAAGTTAATCAAACAAGTACTCAATCTCCAGCTAGGCTTAGAGCTCATCCGAGAAGTGGTGAAGAACTTGATAAAGGGAAAGATACCTAAAGAATGGCACCACTCCAAGGTAGTCATGATCCCGAAACCAGAGAAGGACCACAGTAAAACGAAATGCTGGAGACCCATCAACCTATTCAATTGCATCCGCAAATTAGGAGAAAAGGTGGTAGCAGACAGACTTCAGGAGTCAGGTCTCTTATATAGACACCAATTCGGATCGGTCAAAGGCAGGTCGGCCACGAAAGCAGCATTAAGGGTAGTAACGAGGGCTCAGAGATGCATGGCGGCGGAAGGAGCGGTGGGTTGGAACTTCTGGGATGTGAAAGGAGGGTTCCAGAACGTCAGGGAGGAAGATGTGATTAGAGAGTTGGAAAAGTCGGAAGAAGGCAAGTAGTGGATACGGTGGGTTAAATAATTCTTCCGAGCAAGAGAGTTTGAGTTGGAATGGGATGGGAAAGTACGTGGAAAAGGAAAAACGAATATCGGGGCACCACAGGGATCACCTCTCTCACTGGTGATCTTTCTCTTATGGATGGCTCCGATCATCACCAAAATGGGGGAAGCTTTAAAAAACCGATGCCCTACATTTGACCTCGAACTCCCATCGTACGTGGATGATCTACATCTAGAAGTATCAATATGGGAAAAAATCATGGCACGAGGAATGAAAATGGATGAGGTACTTGACGAGGCGGATAAAATAGTTAACAAGATAGCCGTGGAGAACCATCTTTCCCTCGAAGATTCGAAACATGAACGGCTAATCCAAAAAAAAAGAGGCGGAAAAAGAACAAGGATGTGAAATGGGTAAAGTAGTTAGGGATCATCATGGACGAAAGCTTGATATTCAAGGAACACTGGAAAGCCCGAATCAAGAAAGCACGAGCCATGCTGGCACAATTCAACGGGTTAGGAAATTCTCAGTGGGGAATCAGTGCCTCTAGCTGGAGGCAGATTTACACCGGGATGATCCAAGCAGTAGCCTTGTGGGGGTCGGAATTGGGATGGAGAGGACAGAGAGACTGGGAAAAAGAATTCGAACAGCTGCAATACCAGGCCTTGAAGAAATGCGTCAATGCGACACATAGATCCAAGATAGAGCTGGTCAGCCAGATTGCGGGGGTGGAGTCTTCGAGAATGGCTTTGGACAGGGCACAAGCCAGACTCATGGGAAAAATCATGCGGGACACCACCGCGATAGGAGACTTGTTGTTCGATGATGGGACAGGGAGGAATGAGGAAGTAGGGAGAGAATGGCATGATTTTGGACAAGAATAAACTGTTGGTACAGATGGTTTCACTACCATCTTGATAGCGATCCAAAGCAAGGCAAGAGTATTGAAAGAGGAGGGACATGAGAAGATGAGCTATGGAGGAAGAGTAGAGAGGGTGGAAGTTCCGGAGGTTAAACTCCAGGCTCAAGCAGACTCCAAGGCAGAGGTATGGACGGAGGCCATTAACCAAGCCAGGGAACATTGCAACGCCACCGGAGTCTACACTGATGGGAGCATGAATGAAGACGGAACAGTGGGGGGAGGCTGGTACGTGGAAGGGGGTAAGAAACTCCGGGGAGTCACACTTGGCAAGCTGGCAACTGTGTGGGACGGAGAGGTGTGCGGAGTAAGAGGGGCACTCGAGGATGAACCAAGCAAATCCAATGTACTAATCCTCTCAGACTCACAAGCAGCAATCGCGGTAGTGAAAAAGGCGGGTCGTACAGGAAAAGCAAGAACTTGTGACCTCAAGGTCGTGATGGAAGGGATAAGGGAAAGGCAATCCAGGCTAGACCCCAATGTAGTCTCATTCGGGTGGGTTAAAGCCCATAATGAGCTGTACGGCAACGAAGAAGCCGACTGGCTGGCTAAGGAAGCCACAACCCTATACCCCGAGGATCCCCAAATCACGGAGGGAGGCTTGAAACAGGCGTGTAAGAGGATGAGGGAAGAAGAAAGAGGAGTGAAGGGAGCGGGAATGGGAAGAGTGGTAAAGTGGAATAGGAAGGCAAGAGTCGCATATGTTCAATGTCGGACCGGAAAAGGTAATCTACAAGCCTGGCGCCACAAGATCGGAAAAGCGGAAAACTCAGAATGCCGGAAATGTGGAAGATATGCGGAGACAGGCAAGCACGTAGCCTTGGTCTGTAGGCATGGAGAGGACATAGGGTGGAGGTGGAGTACATGGGAAGATATGGATGACAGGGCAAGGTGGGCGAGAAAGGAAAAGGACGAGAAGGGATTTTACACGGTCGATTTGGTGGAGACGTTTTTCTCTAAAATTGACTTGCGCTGAGTTCTTACCATGAAGTTTGTTGTTGTTAGTGCCTCTTTTGCTTGTTAGGGGAGGGCCGGAAGGGGCGTGGAGGAGGAAGAGATATATATGAATGGGGAGGGCCGGAAGGGGCATGGAGGCGGAGGCATACTTTTATTGGGGATGGACCGGAAGAGGGTGTGGTGGTGGAAGAGCCACATTCCATTACATATTTCCTTGGCTCGGAAGGCAGGACGTTTATGTAGCTCATTTTCCTGTGGGTGTACCAAACCTTTAAAGGGGAGGGAATGGGGGCGCCACATAGCCTTAGGCTGATTAGGCGTATAGACTCCAAAAAAAAAAAAAAAAAAAATCTCTGGAGCTGCATGCCCTACTAAACCACGAACCGAATTCATAGAACCTAGGATATGATTTGGGCACATTTTGTTACAGCAAGGATGCAACTAAAAAAAAGCAAGGAACTACAGAGCTGATATGCATGCAGCCCGAATTACATTGCATCCAGCCTATTTCTGAAATCCTAGCAGTAAACTAGTAGCTTAATTAATACATGGCATACTCTGTTAGAACTTCACTCATGTCTTAGGCATGTCATATTAGATGTGAAACATGTATACGTTTGGTAAGAGCTTCAATCTGCAGTGGTGTAGGGGGCTTGCATGCAATGCAAACCTTTCTATGGCAGATATAAATATTGCCATAATCAGCCACGATCCTACCGCTCATTAGGGCTTGATCTCCTGATATCTAGACCATAAATGAACTTGTTAACAAATTACGTTTATCCTCGGGGACTGCAAGCGCCGAAACGGACACCTCAACCAACCCTAAACTGCACAATTTTATTAGTGTCATAACTGGAACAAGCGAGAAGCGAAAAACTTCCAGACTCTCAGCTGAGTGAATCATCCTACATAGCGGTCTCAACTGTGCGCTCTACAATCCTTCTAGGTTACACTATTGCCGGAAACTGCCTATGCAGCGGTCTCTGCCTCTGGCAGTTTTCCATGGTGAAAACCCCACCGGATGGGAGAAACAAGACTTTAATGTGTTAGAATTACTTCTTCCTGCCGTTCTCGGATTTGGCATCAGTTTCTCGTTTCATAAAATTGGTCTATTGGCTAGAGGAACACTCCTCCAGAGTAAATCTCACTCCGTTATCGGTGTATGTACTACGGTAGTAGGCAATGATATACACTCATCAACTAACGAATAACGTATTTATATGGGTATATTATGGGAGGGACACCATTTCTTATTTATGAGCCAGGTCTGCACGCGGCGAGGACTTACCACTTCCACTACATGGGCGTTATTCCTATTCCTCCTATGCTCTCTTCTTGGTCACTTTGGAGTTTATTTCTCGGCTTTGCATCTAATCTCGAGGGAAATCCCTATTATATCTACCCGCTTCTAAGGCCTGACTGGCAAAATGGGACCTTGAATGGGGATGATTCCATTTGGGCATCTGCGCTTCGTCTTCCTACTAGAGACATAGGTCAGTAAACTTCCGATATTATGATTAAACTCCTGCCCCACTTGTGATACCATAGGTCTTCTAGGAGTGGGCTGTGGAAAATTAACATGTAGTGCCCCACTCCTTGACATGTAGATGTTGGACAAACGGTGTTCATCAATAGTAGTATGGCTAGTGTCTGATTCCAAATGGCACAGATTGCGGAAGGGCTACCATGGTTCCTTCCATGCAGCTGCGTTACCAGCGATCAACCCTATCTAAAGAACTCTGAGAGTTCAAGCTATGGCTACGTTATGGATGTCCCAACTTTGCGAATGCTAATTTGACTATGAGTATCTCAGGTGGGAATACAATATTATTTGGATGTAAGTTTCAGGACTTCTGAAGACCAGCTGCTGTGTTCTCAGATGGGATGGGTTGCTTCAAACGTCCTGCCAGCACTTTCTAACAAATTCACGAGCCAGGAGTATTCCTGTTATAAGTCTGAATGGGAGCAAGTATCTACTTGGCACCAAAACCGCGATGTGTACTCCCAGTACCCGGTAACCTTATGTATGACTCAGCATGTGCTATTTCAGATATGTAAGTTTGGGACTGGTAACCGAACGTTCTTTCATATTGAGTGCTGGGAGCTGAAATTGTACTTTACATTATACGCTTCTATATTGCTTCTCGGAGAACCGTGGAATTCAACTTTCGCTGCGGGCATATCTGGATTGGTGGGGCGGGGTGTCCATATGCTGGTAGTAGCATGATAATATACAACTGCACAATTTATTACGTTGATTCTCAAACTAGCCAATCTGTTTCTCCTTCCTCAGGACTGGAATCTCTTCCAGCCCAGGAATGCATGCTAAATTATCTCATCGATGGTTTCATCTAAGGAAGCTTATTGCTACCGACAACTGGGTCTAATATTAATGTTGGCATGGCGGCGACCGAACATTTTCGATATTTCATACACACCCTCGAGTTTGATATCAGAGTTCGGTGACAGAATCGGAGTGCATTGGCACTTTGGCTTTCTGCCTCACCTGGCAGCGGATCGAGATTGAATACAACAAACATTTTGTTACTACGAAGCTGTTGGTGAAATGGGAGCGGGTTGCCACCACACTCGGTGGTTTGGCTGGATTTCAAGTGCAATTGGAGTTAACTGCGTTGTTTTATTGTTGACAGAATTTTGAAATTATCGATGATGTTTCGACGGCTTCATCAATGATTATAGGGCTACCTGTTGGTCAACAGGGTGACAGGAGTCAAGAGTGTACAGTGTACCAGAGTAATATTTTGTAGAAGGAGATGGGTTTCGTTGGGTATTAGTAGGAAATAATTGTAAAGTAGTGTAGGATTTTCTATTAATAATTATTTAGAGTTTACCTGGGTTTCTTGTATGCACACGCAAAGGTCTACTGTTAACATGTCCGAATTTCACGCCGTAAAGCCGTCTACTTTTCAGGTTTCCTTTTAGAGCTGCAATTCTATTCCCAAGCCGTGCATAATATACACTTATAGTGTTCCTTAGGCAATGGAGACAGGGACACATGTGACTTGTTACCCAACTCATGTTACGCAAAAAACACGAGGAGATTTTTGGAATCTATCCGGAGAACCCTGTCTGGAAGGGCTCAGGTTCTGGCTTTCTGTGAGGAGTGGAATCCTAGATAAGTAGTACCTGCGTCCCAAACAATAGCCACATTCGCGTTTACGCAGATGTACGTAGCACGTAGCACGAGGGAATTTATTTTCCGCCTGTTGTTCCGAAGGCATCGGGGAACCTTCAACGGGATTCATCGGGGCCTCGCCATGATCTTGCGTTGTATGCGAGTAATAACTCAAAAAAACAAAAGAACGCCCCAAACAAACCTCCGGTATATTCCCTGACATAGCTTTCGTAGAAAGCCACACACGCCCCCTGCCTACATCGCCAAAGGAAATACCCTACATGTATTTTACACCACCACAGCCTGAGCCTATTTCGCTATTTTTAATTTTGCGGTCACCAGCCGAATAGTTCACCACTTCTAGAGGATCTTAGCCCGGAGGTCAACAGCAGCAGTGTACAATTGAAGGAAACCTCCCAACCCC
>Ga0307511_10001393_pt1 | contig 25526 bp, 16 predicted proteins | sample 13_EM_MG_FD_200266 | JGI IMG/M metagenome (GOLD analysis project Ga0307511, IMG submission 200266) | Populus trichocarpa ectomycorrhiza microbial communities from riparian zone in the Pacific Northwest, United States - 13_EM | ecosystem: Host-associated > Plants > Roots > Unclassified | place...
GAAAAAATACCTTTAGGTACCGTGGGGTTGGGATTAATGGGCAGCAGCATTGCTACCTGCATTCTTGCGGCGGGGCATCCCGTCACTTCCCTGGTAAAAACACTTGATAAAACAGATGAGATCCGTAAAAGGATACTGGGCTACCTGGAGGAGATGAAAACAGAAGGGATGCTGAACGAAGATCCTGTGGCTGTTGTGCAAAGGCTGATCATTACGGATGATGTAGCCTTGCTGAGGGGGTACGAAGTCGTGATCGAATCCATTATCGAAAGTCCGGAAGAAAAAAAATTGATCTATGCAAAGCTGGAGACGGTATTATCTCCCACGGCCATCATCGGCAGCAATACATCTGCGATCCCTGTGACGGTCTTACAGGAAGGCATGCTGCATCCGGAAAGGATGTTGGGCATGCATTGGGCGGAACCTGCCCATATTACCAGATTTCTGGAGGTGATCTGCGGCGACCGTTCGGATCTGTCATTCGCTCAAACCATTATTTCATTGGCGGAGTCGTGGGGGAAAGAGCCTTCCCTGCTGAAGAAAGATATCCGCGGCTTCATCACGAACCGCATTATGTATGCCATGCTGCGGGAAGCTTTTAACCTGGTAGAGAAGGGGTATGCCACGGTGGAGGACGTAGACCGTTCTCTACGAAATGACCTTGGGTATTGGATCACTTTCGCGGGGCCTTTCCGTTTTATGGACCTTACCGGTATTCCCGCTTATCTGACGGTCATGAAGGATCTCTGGCCCGAACTGGATAATTCTGCGGCGACGCCAGCGCTGATGGAGCGGCTGGTGAAAGAAGGGGCCCGGGGGGTGAGCAATGCGCGGGGTTTTTACCCTTATACTCCGGAGAGTGCGGAGCACTGGGAAAAATCATTTATCGAATTCAGTTATGATATCAGGAAACTGGCAGAAAAATATTCACAACATTTATGAGTGGAAAGACGGCTATACGTTCTGTTAAGGCTACGGAGGTGATCGTGCCGGCGAGACCGGGAAGTCTCAATTCGGAGAATGTACTGGATAAGGACAAGGCATTTGCCAAAAAATTCCTCACGGGAGAAAGCTGGACGGAATTCGCCAATCAGCCTAAATGGATCCTGGAGATCACGCTGGAGAATGGGCTGACGGGCATTGGGGAGACTTATCGCAGCGCTAACCCGGAGCTGATCCTCCGGGCGATGAAGGAATTTGGCGGGGCGGATATTTTAACACTCAACTGGCGCCGGCTTCCTGTCGGGGACCAGCGGATCTATGAAGCGTTCGAGACGGCTATTCTGGACCTGGCGGGTAAACTGATGCATGCGCCTATCCACCAGTTATTGGGAGGCGCCTACCGCGAAAGGGTGGATTGCAATGGCTGGACGGGCCGTCGGACCCCGGAGGATGCTGCACGGAAGGCCTTCGAAGCTATGGAGAAGGGGCATAAAGTTTTCAAGTTCAAATGTTCTGATGAAGATCCTGTACGGCTGTGGACGGAGGCGATCCGGGCTGCGTGCGGGGACGGCATCCGGATCATCCTCGATCCGAATCAACGTTGGAACGATGTGGATACGACGCTGCGGCTGATGGACGGTGTAGACAAGAAGATTATGCTGGGACTGGAAGACCCGATCCTGCATGCCGATGTGGAAGGGTTCCGCTATTTGAGGCAGGAGCTGGGCATTCCTCTCTACCGGCATATTTCCCTGCCTTATACGCAGGATATTACGGATATGATACGTTTTGTCAGGGCGGATGCGGTGGATGGTTACAATTTCAATGGCTCTGCCTACAACAGCATCCTGTTGGCTGAGATCGCGTATCTGGAAGGGAAACCCTGCTGGCGTGGTTCGGAAGTGGACCTTGGCATTTCCGAGACTATGGGGTTACATATTGCCGCTGCCAGTGTGAACTGCACGATACCCTCGGATATTTTCGGGGAGCTGGTAAGGGCTGATGACCTGATCACAGCGCCTATCCGTTTTGAAGACGGGGCCGCGATCGTGCCCCAGGGAGCAGGGCTGGGCGTAGAGCTGGATCAGGAGCAGTTGAAAAAATATAAGACCGGTCAGCATCTGACCATTACCGCTTAATAACATTTATGAAGAAAGGCATTGTCGCGTGGATCACGCTCTTGTTTTGTAACCTGATATGGTCGTTCCATTTTACCAGCATCAAACTGACGCAGGCACAGGTAGGTCCCTATTTTACTGTATGGGCGCCGATGTTGCTGGCCACTCTCTTCCTGGCCCCGTTCGTGATCAAGGACTTTAAAAAGGGGAAGAAGAAGTTAAAGGATGTGTTGGTCTTCGTACAGTTGGGGGCACTGGGGGCCTTTCCTTCCCAGGTATTGATGACTTATGGCACGCAGTATTCCCTGGCCAGTAATGCCGCCATCCTGGTGCTGGCTCTTCCGGTCATTACGGCGGTGTTCGCCTTTCTGATCCTGAAGGAAAAGATGAACAGGCTCCGATGGATCAGCTTTGCCATCGCCATCATCGGGGTCATACTTTGTTCCACCAATGATATCCGGCAGGCAGATCTCAGTTCGAAGTATGCGGTAGGGAACCTTCTCATCTTTCTGGCCATTGTGGGCAATGCGTACTACAATGTCGGCTGTAAGAAGGTAGCAGACAGGTTTACCGAGATGGAGATGGTATTCTATACTTACCTGGTGCTGGTGATCATGCTGACGCCCCTGGTATTGTATTATGAACCGGGCATGTTTGCCAAAGTCCCTCAGTTCACCTTACAGACCTGGCTGGGGATGGCTTCGTTGACCCTTTTCCATAATTTCCTTTCCATGTTGTTGTTCTTTAGGGTCCTGAAATTCCTGGATGCGACGCAGGTGGCTTTGTCCAATTACATGATCACGTTCATGGGGCTGCCGATAGCTGCTATATTCCTGGGGGAGACCTTAAGCGTACAATCTGTGATTGGAGGGGTGCTGGTATTGCTGGCCACGCTGATCCTGACTATCGTGGACCACCGTACTTATAAAAATAATATGCTAAAACTGAATATCTAAATAATATGATCATGGATAAAAATGGAAATGAATTGTTCGGAGTAGTGCCCATCGTGCCGACCCCTTTTACGGAAGACGAGGAGATAGATGAAGCCGCATTGTGCAGGCTCATTGATTTCGCCATAGCGGGCGGTATAAAGGCTGTCTGTCTTCCTGCGTATGCCAGTGAATTTTACAAGTTGACCGACGAGGAGAGATTGCGTGTCGTGAAAATAGCGATCGGGCATTCGGCGGGGCGGATCAAGATCGTGGCCCAGTCCAATCATCCGTCATTGAAGATCGCCATCCGGTTGGCACAGGCAAATGTAAAGGCCGGCGCCGATGTGATTTCCCTGGCGGTGCCCCGGATATTCGGGTTGCCGGATAGTTCGCTGAGAGCGTACCTGTCGGCATTTCTTCAATCCGTGCCCGGGATACCGGTGCTGATCCAGGATTTCAACCCTGGTGGCGCTTCCATCAGCGCGCCCTTTATCAGGGAATTGATGGAAACGCATCCGAATTTCAAATACCTGAAGCTGGAAGAGCCATTGTGTGCGCCAAAATTCGAAGATATCATCCGCACCACAGAAGGGAAAGTGGGTTTGTTCGAGGGGTGGGGCGGCTTGTATATGCTGGAGTTAGTGCCTCTTGGTATTGCAGGGGTAATGCCCGGCCTGGCCGTTGCGGATATCCTGCAAAAGGTTTTTATACTGAGAAGGGAGGGGAAGCATGACAAGGCTTTTGATCTATTTGAAAGGGTGATGCCGCAGATATTTTTCTCGCTGCAGAATATGGAGTTATTCCATTATGCCGAGAAGGAGCTGCTCATTGCGCGGGGCGTATTGAGCAACAGCATAGCCCGTAAAGCGGCCTATATACCTGATCCATCGAGTGTGAAGTATATAAAAGAGTTGAATCGCCGGGTGGTGGAGTTGGTAAACGACAAGAGTTTTTAATAATAAACTATTCAGCATGGATGATTTTAATAAGCAGGTGGCCATTGTCACCGGTGCGGCCTCGGGGATCGGGTCAGCCATAGCGCATAAGCTGCTGGCAAAAGGCGCACGGGTGGTCGTATTTGATCTGAACAGCAAGGGCCTGCACGAGGAGTTCGAAAGGTATGGGGAAAGGGTACGGCTGGTCTCTATCGATGTCTCCGACCAGGCCCTGGTGGAAAAGACTATCCAGGATGTTGTAGCCCGGTTCGTAAGGATCGACATCCTGGTGAATTGTGTCGGTATCACGGGGGTCACCAATATCCATAGTCATGAGGTGGATAGCGTGGACCTGCATAAGGTATTTGAAATTAATTTTATGAGCAGTTTTTATACTTCCAGAGCGGTCTTGCCGCATATGATCTCCAGGAGTTATGGCCGTATACTGCACATCTCCTCTATTTCGGGAAAGGAGGGGAATGCGGGGATGCTGGCTTATTCCGCGTCAAAGGCGGCGGTGATCTGTATGGCGAAGGTGCAGGGAAAGGAATATGCGGAGAGGGGTATTACCGTCAATGCCCTTGCGCCTGCTGTCATTAAAACGCCGTTGGTGGACATGATGCCTGAACAGCAGGTGAAATACATGACAGACAAGATCCCCATGAAACGTTGCGGGTCATTGGAGGAGGCGGCCAATATCGCTGCCTATATTGTTTCTCCGAATAACAGCTTTACAACCGGCTTTACGTTCGATCTTTCCGGCGGCAGGGCCACTTACTAGGGATTCCGGCTATTTCCTGCAATAAGATGGTGTGATCAGACCTGGGAGCCGGATAAGAACCGGCATTTATATTCCTTGGGAATGAGTCCCGTGTGTTTTTTAAAATGGCGGTAAAAATTGGAGAGGTTCTCAAAGCCACTTTGGTAGCAGATCTCCGAGATGCTGTAATTGCCTTCCATTAACAGCCTGCAGGCATGGCTTATCCGTATTTCGGTCACATAATTGGAAAATGTCTTCCGGGTATGGTGTTTAAAATAGCGGGAGAAGGAGGCGATGCTCATATTTAGCTTCTCTGCTATTTCTTCAATGTAAATTTCATTTTTATAGTTTTTCAGAATGAATTGAAAGACTGTGTCGATCTTGTCCGTGTCATTGGTATTGTTGGCGGTAAATGCCCTGGACAGGATGGGTTCCACTTCTTTGCTGCCGGATAAGAATACGAGGATCTCCAATAGTTTCAGCAGGCGATTTGCCGGAGGAGCGGACTGCATTTCCTTTAGTTTTCCCTTGACGTATGCATTGGACTTTCCGGTGATCTCGAGTCCGAGGGCCGATCTGTCCAGCAGCCGGCGTACTCCTTTCATTTCGGGCAGGTCGAAAAAGGAGTTGCCTGGAAAGTCGTCTGTAAAATGAATAAAGCTGGATCTGGCGACCAGGTTCTTATTCTGGTAGTATTCTTCCGTATTTCTGTATAGATGAGGAATATTGGGCCCGATCAGCATCAGGTCGCTCTCTTTGATAAAGCTGACCTTGTCTCCGATAAATCTTGTGCCTTCTGTCTTGTCGATTAAAACAAGTTCATATTCTTTATGAAAGTGCCAGGCTTTGTCAAAATAATTACATTCCCAATTAATGTAAATAAAGGAAGAGTCCGGAGATAAAGGGAGCTTATGTAACTGGGGCCTCATGCTTGCTGATAATTTTTAGTAGAGCCTTAAAGGGGTCAATTTATTGTAAAAAAATCAAATACGTAAAAATTTATTCTTGCGGCCGGGCGGGCGAGGATTTACCGGGGCAAGCGGTATATTTGTTGAAATAAATTTGGCCCGGAAGGATGGAAATCCATAAATATAATCCTACAGAAGCCCTCAGGCCTTTTGTGAATTGCATCCTGATTGTAGAAAGTGACAGGGAGGTTACCAACAGACTTTTGCCCGGTACCGCGCCTGTCATGGCATTCCGCTTTAAAGGGGTAGTTTATATCAACAATAATACTGTCCCAGGATTTGGCATTACAGGAATGGTCAGGGTTGCGCGATCGGCTCGTTATACTTCAGGAGCTGGCGTTTTGCTGGTGCTTTTTAAGGAAGGTGGCGCCGCGGCTTTTGTGGATGTACCTTTGCATGAATTTTCCGGGCTTACGATAAATTTGGACAATTTATTTCCCGCTAATGAGCTACAAAAGCTGGAAGAAATCCTTGGGATGCTTGGTGCAAATACCGATAGAGTTACTGCAGTTGAAAGATTTCTGCTGTCGCATTTGAAAAGAAATGAAAAGGATGCAGTTATCAGTAAGGCAATAGACATCATCAAATCAGGAAATGGCAATTTTAAAGTAAAGGAACTGGTATCTACTCTCAATACCAACATAGATTCGTTTGAAAAAAGATTCCGCAGCCAGGTAGGGATATCTCCTAAACATTTCTCTTCGATCATCAGGATCAGGTCGGTTATCAGTAACTATCAACCGGATCAGGATCTTACCGGTATTTCGCTGGATGCCGGCTTCTTTGACCAGTCACATTTTAACAGGGATTTTAAGGCTTTTACCGGAGAAAGCCCAGGTCAGTTCTTTAAGAAGGGGCTGCAGCAATGGTAATTCCCCCTACCTGCTTTCAAACTTGATTTTGTACAATTATCTACTTTCGGCGTACTGTAATTTTGGGTTCTTAAAATTATAGTACATGAAAAAATCATTCTTACTTATTGCTACTGCGAGCACCGGTCTCCTGGCGGGACCAAAAGCTTTTAGCCGGACAGAAAGCGGTAAAATAACTTTTAAACAAGAAAATAAAATGAGCGCCGAAACACTTTTTCCTGAAAAAAAGTACGTTAATGTCCTTGGAAAGAATATCGCCTATGTGGAAACCGGAACCGGTGACCCTATTATCTTTCTTCACGGAAATCCTACTTCTTCCTATCTATGGAGGAACATCATTCCTTATGTATCTAATTTAGGACGCTGTATTGCCCCTGATTTAATCGGCATGGGGGATTCGGAGAAGCTTTCAGATCCAAAATCTTATACGTTTGAAGAAAACAGCCGTTTTCTCGATGCCTTTTATGAAAAGCTGGGGATTACCAGGAAAATAACTTTTGTAGTACACGACTGGGGTTCGGCGCTTGCGTTTGACTGGGCCCGGCGACATCCTGACGCCGTTAAAGGAATCGCTTTTATGGAAGCCATTACATTACAATATAAATGGGATCAGATGCCTCCAAAAGGTAAAGAGATCTTTCAGGCCTTGCGTTCTCCTGCCGGCGAAAAAATGGTACTGGAACAGAATTCCTTTATAGAAGTCAATATTCCTTTATCTCATCTGAAGACCTTAACGCAGGAAGAGCACGACGAATATCGCAGGCCCTTCCTGGTTCCCGGAGAAGGCCGCCGCGCCATGCTTTCCTGGGCGCGTCAACTCCCTTTTGAGGGCGAGCCTTCCACCGTTACGGAGATCACAAAAAACTATGTCGAATGGCTGAAGCAAAGCCAACTGCCAAAACTATATGTTGAGGCTGATCCGGGAATGACACTCCCTGATGCCAAAAAGTTCTGCAGCAGCCTTCCTAACACTACCAAGGTTATTGTGAAGGGCTTGCATTATCCCCAGGAAGATTCGCCGGTTGAAGTTGGTACAGCTTTGTCAGTATGGATACAAGGACTGAACTTACGATAGCGAATACAAATCAACAGTTATTCATTTATAAAAAGGGAAGCCATGCTGTGGCTTCCCTTTTACATGTAGATAACTGGATAATAAGCGGGTAACCGATTTATTTTTTAATGATCAGTTTCACGGCGTGCCGGTCATCCGGTCGAACGATATATACTCCCGGTGTTACGGCCGAGGTGAGTTTTATTTCTATCAATCCCGGCTGCCCCTGCCGGACCGATTGACTCAGAACCAAATTCCCGTCAATACTATAGAGCCTGACGAGCATATCTTTATTGATCCAGTTGCTGCCCGTCCTGATAAAAAAGCTGTTACCGGTTACAGGATTGGGATAAACAGTCATCCCGCCGGAAGCGGCTTCGTCGACATTTATTATGGCGGGGGTGGCTGTTACTGCGGTTTTGGGGGAAGACAGATTATTCAGGACTCCTACCAACTGCCATTGCTGATTGTTACCGCCGTTATAGGTCCATTGCTCGACGTTGGCTCCGTCGGCTGTAGAACTGCCCGTAACGTCCACAGCCTTGCCGCTGTTCACAGGTGTAATGCGAAAATACCCTCCGCTTGTCGGTGTGAATGTGAATTTCTGGTTATTGCCGCCATTATAAGTCCATATCTGGATATTAGCGCCATCGGCGGTGGAATTGCTGGCAACGTCCAGTGATTTGCCGCTGGCGGCGCCGATGATCTGGTACTGGCCGCTACCCAGGTAGGTCAGCGTCCATTGCTGGCAGGGGCAATCATTAGCTGTCCATTGTTGAACGTTCGTGCCGTCGGCTGTTCCGTTATTGGTCACATCCAGCGCCTTACCGCTGTGCCGGGCCAGAATTTTATAGGTTCCGTTGGGAATAGGCTGGGGAACACCTGCGACGACGGTGACATTGTCAAAAGTTGTGTTGTCAAGCGCTCCTGTAGTACTGCCCGAGCAGGCGGCCAGCCCCACATAATACGTGGTGGCCATTGTCACCGTGCTAGTGCCTACGGTAAACCAGGTGGCGCCGTCTGAGGATTCGAAGGCGGTGAAGGTGCTACCTGAACGTTGCAGTCTGAACCAGGCGGGCAGCCAGGTATAGTCATTCCCGCCTACAAAGCTCATGGAGCCTCCGGTTGTAGAGCGTGTTCCGAATCCGGCCTCTCGCCATCCCGCATCTCCCAGCTTCATGACCAGGGTCTTTGCACCTGCGGCGAGCGATTCGCGGATCATGATCCCTGTCTTGCTCAACGTCCCGGTGATATTTATTAGTCGTGCAGTGATCGTATAGTCTCCGGTCACGCTCGTATAGGCATAGCCAAAGGCATCACCGGTGCCTCCGATGGTGGTGCCGGAGCCACTGACGATATAGGTATTGTTGCCGAGGGTGGAATAGCTGGCGCTGCCGGCTGCGCTTACCGTCCCGATATCCTGTCTTGCCCATCCTGTGGGCAATGCGGCGGCGGCGGCAGGCGTGGCGGTCACTTGCGGAGAATTGGCGCTGGTCCCTGACTGGTTGATGGATGCGACTACGTAATAATAGGTGGTACCATTGGTTACGCTCCCGTCTGTGTATTGGGGGGTGGTATTGTTGGTGATGGTGGAGAGTGTCGTGTATGGGCCGCCGCTAACAGTGGCGCGTCGCACTACGTATCCCTGGCTGGTGTTGCCTGCAGCTAGTACCCATTTCACCGACACGCGCGAAACGCCTGCCGTGGCCACCACGCCGGTGGGTGCCGGGGGCGTCGGGGAGGGCGGATAAGGGGAGGTGGCAGTGCTAAGCGTGAATGTCAATGTCCCATAACCAAAATGATCGACACTGCCATGTTCGGGCCGCATCAGTTGCGCCATGGCCTGAACGCCCGGAGAGCTGATACCCTGCTGGACCACGTAGTGGTTGTAGAGCAGCTCCCAGATTGGGCGGTCGTCCAGGCGGCCCCGGCCATTAATGGAGACCCAGTCCTGGTTAGCAGCCTGGCAATTGGTATAGAAGGTATAGGGTACGGGCCGCCAGAGGTTGGTCTGGGCGACATATTCGGCACCTGCCAGCAGGCGGTTGCCGGAATATCCAAAGAGGTCGAGGCCTTGGTTCCACGCCGTCTGGCAGACATAACCCAGCATCCCTACGCCGAGCTGGGCATGTTCCTGGTCGCGGCCACTTTCCTGCCATTGCCCGATATTGCCGGGTTGCAGGGTGTAGACGGCATTCATGATGCTGCCGGCTCCCGCACCGGTCTTAAAATAGTTCACTCCCTCGTTATACTTTGCGGTATCGTCGCAAAGGACTCCCATGGCGATGAGGGCTCCCAGATTGCAAATATCCCAGTTGGCCCAGTAATTGGTAATACAGGCCCCGTTATGGTTCGTAAGAAAATCATGGCATACCGGATACCAATAAGTGGTCATCATGTTCTTAAACCGGGTGAAGTCTGTAGCAGTCCATCCGGAATAGATCCGTAGCACTTCTGCCGCCAGGGCGAAATCGAAGATGGAGATACCGCTCAGGCCGGGTATATCGGTGCCGGTGGGCACCTGGTTTACTGTCGAGGACCAGGCATTGCAGATCCGGACGGCACAGTCGGCATAGCTGGTATTTCCGGAAATATACCAGCGGATGGCATTGAGATAGGCGGCGTGGGCATCGGCATCAGCCCGTTGGCGGTTAGCCCCCATATTTGCCTGGGGGGCTGCTGTATAGGTGCTTTGCGCCTGTGCATCGGCGATCAGCACGTTCCAGTCATCAATCCAGGGATGAGCGCCTGCGGCCACCTGGGTCTTCATCCGGTCCAGATCGGCCTGGGTGTGGAGGCCGCCGGGATGGACAAAGGTCTGTGCTCCTGCGTGTGGGCGGGGGAAGAGTAAGGAAAGGAATACGCAGGCATAAAGAGGGATAAGGCGAATTGGCATAATCGTTAGATTTAAAGTTTTTTAAAAAGTATGCGAAAAAAGAAGACAGATAATTATAACCTCATTATTTTCCGACAAACTGTACATAGTAAGTGGTAGAATTGGACAGGTCGTAAGCGCTCAGGCACAAATGTTCACCACTACCGATCTGAAAGGAGCAATAGCCTCCATAATTAAACCAATTGGTGGGAGTGCCCCCGCCTGTCTTATGGGCGGAGGAAATCCCTGTTCCGGCGATGCAAAAAAAAGCGGCCAGGCTGGCCATTGTAATTTTCATTTGGAAGCTTCTCATAATTGTAAAGTTTAATTAGAAGCCCAAATTAGAGATATCAGGTATAATTGGTAGGGGGTGGAGAGGTCAAAAAGAGGGGTAAAATGGTAATTTTGACTATTTATTGAGCGTATAGTGGCTGCTGAAGGTCTTACGATTGCATGGAGATGAGAATTTATATATAAGTTTGACCTGATTTTTTAAAATTTACCAGTGAGATGGAATTTATATTCAAGCCCTTTCCAATAATCTTCTGTCTATTGTTTGCAGGCATTGCTGATGCTCAACGTACGGCCGATGGAACTCATAAAAAAATGTATGCCAATGGCAAAGAGATCTCTCCGGACCTTTTCGGAATCTTCTTTGAGGATCTAAGTTATGCAGCAGACGGAGGCCTTTATGCCGAATTAATTCAAAACAGGTCTTTTGAATATGCTCCGAGTGACCGGAAAGACTGGCATTCATTTACTGCGTGGGAATATATTACCCGCGGGTATGGATATGGAACAATCTCTGTGGAAACACAGGCGCCTGTTCATCCGAACAATCCCCATTATGTTGTCCTGAGAGTAGATGATGCAGGGCAGGAGGGTGTTGGTTTAATGAATGGCGGTTATGATGGAATAGTTATCAGGGCGGGGGAGAAGTATAATTTTTCGATGTTCATGCGGTTGGTTTCGGACTCGTCCATGCCGTTATCTATACAGTTGCGAAGTAAAAAAGGGGATATTTATGGAGAGGCGACCCTTACAGCTCATACAAAGGAATGGGAAAAGTATGGGGCTGTGATTGAAGCCACCCATAATGATGACAGTGCTGTTGTGGCTATCGTCGCCAAAAGTAAAGGAGCCCTGGCAATAGATATGGTTTCGCTGATCCCGGACAAAACCTTTCGCGGCAGGGTAAATGGGATGCGGGCAGATCTGGGCCAGGCGATTGCGGATCTGAAGCCAAAATTTATGCGATTCCCTGGTGGTTGCCTCGTTCATGGCGACGGAGTAGAGAATATGTATCGTTGGAAAAATACTATCGGCCCGGTAGAGCAGCGTAAAGAGCAGCGGAGTATCTGGAATTATCATCAGTCCGTGGGGCTTGGGTATTTTGAATACTTCCAGTTCTGCGAGGACATCGGCGCCAAGCCGTTGCCTGTGGTGCCGGCAGCAGTAAGTTGCCAGAACTCGGGGGGCACCTGGAGGATAGGGGGGACGGGGCAAAGGGGTTTGCCCATGGATGAAATGTCCGGCTATATTGATGAGGTGCTGGATCTGATCGAATATGCCAATGGGCCGGCAACTTCTGTCTGGGGGGCAAAAAGGGTAGCCGCAGGGCATCCCCAACCCTTTAACCTGGAATATCTTGCCATAGGCAATGAGGACAAGCAAACACCGGCTTTCAGGGAGCGGTTTAAACTTATTTACGAGGCTGTTAAACATAAGCATCCTGAAATTACCGTCATTGGAACGGTGGGCCCCTTCCCGAAAGGAGAAGATTACGAATTGGGCTGGGATTTTGCCAATCAAAACGCCGTACAAATGGTAGACGAACACTACTATGAAAAGCCGGAATGGTTCCTGGTTAATAAAGGTCGTTATGATGGCTATGACCGTTCGAAATCCAAGATTTATGTGGGGGAGTACGCTTCACAGGGCAACACACTGTTCAATGCTCTTGCCGAAGCGGTGTACATGGTCTCGCTGGAACGCAATGGAGATGTGGTCAGGATGGCATCTTATGCGCCACTTTTAGCAAGAACGGGGCATACATCCTGGAACCCCAATCTCATTTATTTTACCGGCGCCGGCATTTCTCTCACTCCCAATTATTACGTGCAGAAATTATTTTCCAATAACCAGGGGGATGTTTATTATCCGGGTGTCATTTCTTTCAGAGATGTTGATAGCGTAGGATCCGGCAACTCCAGGATCGCGGCATCCTGTGTAAGGGATAGTAAAACCGGGGATATTATTGTGAAGCTGGTGAATGCGGGCGAATCTTCTGTTCGGGCGCAAGCCGATCTTTCCCGTTTTGGTTCCTTGAATGGTAATGCTAACCTTATCTTTTTAAGTGGCAAACCCGGGGGCAAAAGTAGTTTGGCTGAATCCCAGGATGTGATTTCTTCAACGGCTGTTCTCAAGGTGTCAAAATCCTTCACTTACGATATTCCTCCATACTCGTTATCTGTTATCAGAATAAAAAGAAAAAAATGAGTTTACCCCGGCCGCTTTTGGGTTGAATTACGTATAAACAGTTCGGTCGGGAAAACTTTTTTTACAAATTCGGTGACGGGCCTTTTACTTTCGATCAATTCGATCAGCATTTCCGTGGCTGCTTTGCCGATCTCGAAAGCCGGCTGGCGGATGGTGGTGAGGGAGGGGCAGAATAATTCAGGAGCGTTGAAATTGCTGAATCCGGCGATGGCCATCTGTTCCGGGATCTTCAAACTTTTTTTGTGAATGATGGAAAAACATCCCATGGTGAGGCGGTCCGAAGCGCAAAGCAGGGCATCAGGCGGATCGGGCAGGGCGAGCAGTTCATCCATCGCCGTCCCGATCTCTTCGAAGAGCATGCCACCGTGCATGCAGTATTTTATATAGGATTCGTTGAGTGCGATGCCGTTTTCGCGTAAGGCCTTTTCATATCCTTCTCTTCTTTCCCGTGTGATGGAGATATGGGGAGAGCTGGTGATGTGGGCGATCTTGCGGTAGCCGGAGTCGATGAGGTGACGGGTGCCTTCATAAGCGCCGCCCATATTGTCTGCCACGACCCGGTGCGTCGCCAGTTGATCGGTCACGCGGTCAAAGAATACGATGGGCAGTCCCTGTTCGTGGAGCCGGGTGAAATGACTGAGGTCTTCCGATTCCGTGGATAAGGATACCAGCAGTCCGTCTACGGATCTCCAGGTAAGGTTCTCCACATTTTTTATTTCCTGTTTGCAGGATTCCTGGCTTTGTGTGATGATGACGAGGTAGTCTCTGCTATTGGCTGCTGATTCGATGCCGCTGATCACTTCCGCGAAAAACACATTGGGGATATTGCAGAGCACTACCCCGATGCTGCGGCTGCGCTGATTTTTCAGGCTCTGCGCTAAAAGATTGGGCCTGTAGTGGTGGACCTCTGCGTATTCCTGCACCATCCTGCGGGTCTCCTCGCTGATCTTATAACTATCTTTAAGAGCCCGGGATACGGTGGAATATGATAAATTCAGCGCCTTAGCAATGTCTTTGATGGTGATACTCTCCAATCTCATTCCTTACATATTTCCGGATAAAAATACGATTTGTGCCAACGTTTGCCCAAATAAACTTCACACTTTCCGATGCATCCGGTTTGTTTGGGGTGTACCTTCAATGGAATAGAACGGCGAGCTTAATCGATTAAGCTCTTCTGCCGGAAAAACGGTTTGCTTCGCCAGGGGCTTTGCTCTCTGCCAGCAGCCTATTGCCTTCCGGTGATTATAAATTTCCTTCTTTTTTCAAACCTTATTTAGTCTCAAACCTTTTCCATGCCTGTATTGTGCCAACGTTTGCACAAATAAACAGGGCTGGTTTTCAGCAGCGAAGAACATTTAAACGTTAATTTGACACGAATTTGCAAGATCTGCTTAATCGATTAAGCAGATGACAATAAATACCGAACCAGTTTATCTTAATCGGTTAAGTAACGGGTTAAGGTGTGGTGGGAAAAACGAATTGCTATGCCGGAAAAAAAGATCTCCATACATGATCTGGCCAGACAACTGAATGTATCGTCTGCAACGGTCTCCTTTGTACTGAACGGGAAGGCTTCGGAGAAGCGTATCAGCAGGGCTGTGGAAAATAAGATCCTGAAATATGCCCAGAAATCGGGTTACCGGCCCAACCGGGTGGCTAAAAGTCTGCGGACCGGTAAGAGCCGGATTATCGGTATGCTGGTAGAAGGCATCTCCGATCCGTTCTTTTCCAGCATTGCGCGTATCGTCGAAGAGCAGATCCACCAGTATGACTATAAGATATTTTACGCCAGTACGAATAATGATCCGGCTATTGCCAAAGAGCTGATCAAAGCTTACCGGGATACCCAGGTGGATGGTTATATCATTGCGCCTCCTCCGGGTATTGAGGAGGATGTGAAGTCCCTGCTGGAGGATGGCTTTCCTGTTGTGCTGTTCGATAGGTATTTCCCGGAGCTGACTACCCATAACATTGTAGCCAACAATTTTGACGGCGCCTATCAGGCTGTTCTTCATTTTGTACAGAATGGGTATAAGAGGATCGGCATTGTTACGCTGGATTCCGCCCAGATACAGATGGAGGAGCGTCTGAGCGGCTATTTCAGGGCGATGGAAGAGAACGGCCTGAAGCCCCTGGTGCGGAAGATCCCTTATGGCCGGAATCCGGATAGTATTATAGAGGGGGTGAAATCTTTCCTGGATAAAAAGCATCGGCCGGAAGCCATTCTCTTCGCGACCAATTACCTGGCGGTGAGTGGGCTGAAAGTGATTGCCGATCTGCGATGCCGTATTCCGGAGGATATAGCCGTTATCGGCTTCGATGATAATTCTCATTTTTCGTTGTTCTCTCCTTCTATAACGGCGGTGGCTCAGCCGGTGGAGGATATTTCCAGGACAGTGGTGGAGAGGTTGATGACCTGTCTGGCGGAAGGGGATAAGCCCCCGCCGATGGGAACGACTATGTTCCCCACCAGGCTGATCGTCCGGGAATCTTCCGCGAAAGCGGTGAAAAGTCCGAATCCGCCAAAGGAGGCAAAAGCTCCTCAACAGAAAACACAACAATCTATCACCATAAACACTGCTATATGAAGAACAGATCGTTCTTGCCATTGAGAAGAATCGGGTTTTATTCCTTTCTTCTCGCTCTTCTTACATTCATTGTACAAGCACCGGTATTTGCACAGAACGGATCGAATTCCGTTACCGGAAAAATTACGGATGCCGTCACGGGGCAGCCCATCCCAGGGGCTACTGTAAAGGTGAAAGGAAGTTCCAAAGGCGTCTCCACAGATGCCGCCGGGATATTTACCATTAATGCGGCTCCTTCTGCGATCCTTGTCATCAGTTATGTTGGGTATGCGGGGCAGGAAGTATCAGCTTCGGCCGACCTGTCCTCCCTCCGTCTTAGTCAGGCGTCCAAGGACCTGGGTGAAGTGGTGGTGGTAGGATATGGTACGCAGAAGAAAGCCTCGCTGACGGGAGCCGTATCGGTGGTGACTGCTAAAAACTTCCAGGACCGCGGCCCGATCGCCAATCCTATAGCGGCTTTGCAGGGGCAGGTGCCGGGTGTGGTCGTTACCCGGAGCTCTGCTGCTCCAGGCCGGGAAGCCTGGAATTTCCAGGTAAGGGGGGCTACTTCTATCAACAGTACCGATCCATTGATCATTATCGACGGTATTCCTGTTTCGACACCTATATATGGGGCTCCACCTCCGGGCGCGACTCCGGGGACACCTGTAAACAGTAATCCGGGCAATACCGGTCTGGGGGTAACGATGAACAGCGCCAATGCGCTGAGTTCTCTCAACCCTTCGGATATCGAGAGCATCTCTGTCTTAAAAGATGCAGCCGCCTCCATTTATGGTAGCAGGGCTGCCGGCGGTGTCGTCCTTATCACTACCAAAAAAGGCAGGTCGGGAAAGCCGGTCCTGCAATATGAGGGTACTGTTTCCACGAAAAAAAAGGGACTGATGTATAAGCTGGCCAATGGTCCACAATGGGGGCACGGGATTATGGATGCCCTCACCAATGACTATTTCGGCAACCCGAATAAAAGTTATATCTGGTACAGGATGGGAAGTCTGATGAACAATGCTCCCGACTCCGGCTATATCGATCTGAATTATACTTATACGGTAGATCCAACGACGGGGAAGCTGACCTATGTAGGTACTCCGGTGGCTCCTGCCAGTAACCCGGCTAATCCCGGTTTTGGCGACGTGAAGGACATCACTTTCTTCAATACCAACTGGAACGATATTCTCTGGGGAGGTGGGGCGGTGTCCAATACGCATAATCTTAGCCTTGCCGGCAGGACTGAAAAATCAGGTTACCGGCTGTCTCTTCGGTATTCTGATGATGGAAGCCTGTTGAAATGGGGCGACAATTCCAATAAGCTGTATAATGTACGGCTGGCCAATGATTGGACCATTACGAACAAGCTGAAGGTGGAAACGAATCTCAGTGTGGAAGAGAATGATATCCTCATGCCCACTGCCCTGACCAATGGAAACGTGCTGGGCAATTATATGCAGCCGGGATTTCCTACGGTGACCAAAAACGGCCAACCCTATGCGTGGGGTACGCAATACGATCCGAACTGGCAGGCGAAATTGGGGGGAAGCACCAAGGAGTCTAATACAAGGATCTATGCCAACCTGGGTCTTACCTATTCTATCACCAAACACCTCCGTTTCCTCGGTAAGGTCGCCTACGACCCTTCTGTCACGGATGTAAAAGCACAGAATAAGGTGATCCATTGGTGGAATTATGCCGGTACGATACAGGCGCCTGACGCCCCTACCCAGGCCAACGGCTATTATCAGCGACAAACGACCAAGGAGGGGTACTACAATCTGAACGGATATTTCGAGTATCGTAATACGTTTGGGACCAACCATGATCTTGCAGTGACGGCGGGTAGCCAATATGAACGGGATGAGTACGATTATTACAGTGCCAAGACCACTTCACTTACCAATGACAATGTGCCTTCTCTAAATCTAAGCATCGGGGACCCTACGACCAAGAGTGTTAACGAGCTACAATCTCATTGGGCCCTGGGCTCTTATTTCGGCCGGCTGAACTATGCGTATAAGGGGAAATATCTTTTCGAGGCGCAGGCCCGGTATGATGGCTCTTCCCGATTCGCCCCGGAAGACCGTTGGAAGATGTTCTATGGGTTTTCCGGCGGCTGGCGTATTATCGACGAGAATTTCATGAAAAAGCAGAAGGTCTTTAGCGACCTGAAACTTAGAGCTTCCTGGGGACAGGTGGGTAACCAGAATGGAATAGGCTTATATGATTATATCAATACTCTGGGCAGTACGGTCACCAGTGGATCCGCCAGCAGCGGGGTTCCCCTTTTAGGGGCCAATCCCGTAGTCTATATAAATCCCAGCGGGTCGCTTGTCAGCCTGAACAGGACCTGGGAGACTATTCAAAATGAGAATGCGGGTCTTGATTTCGGGCTGCTGCAAGACCGTCTGACGGGAACTTTCGACTATTATATCCGGAATAATAACAATATGCTGATCGGTATTACCTATCCTTCCGTGGTGGGCGCCAATGCTCCTCAATCCAATAGCGGGCACCTGCGTACCTGGGGTTGGGAGACTACTTTGGGATGGAGGGATCAGATCGGCAAGTTGACCTATCATGTGGCAGCCACTGTATCGGATAACCGGAACAAGCTGGTAAGCCTGCAAGGTGCATCGGTGATGACACCCGGGTATACTGACGGCACATCTGCTCATCCTTATGTACAAGGGTATCCTATTGGTTCTATTTTTGGTTTGAAATATGCAGGCCGCATCCAGGACCAGAAGACAGCGGATGCCGTCAATGCGATAGGGGCTGGTAACAATATAGGCCTTCCGCTAAAGGTCGGCTCTCAACCCGGCGCCCGTATGGGTGATAATTACTATGTGGATGTGAACCATGATGGCAAGCTGACCACGCCAGGGGACCTGGTCTACCTGGGAAGGGACGATCCCCGGTATGTTTATTCTCTTAACCTGGGCCTGGAATGGAAGGGAATCGATTTCTCCACCGTCTTCCAGGGGGTAGGTTCCAGGGCGGTCTACCGTGGCTATAATGTCGTGGAAGTGCCATACCAGAATTTGTACCAGGGAGAAGGCGCCTATTGGGTAGGGAATACCTGGACACCGTCTCATACCAACGCCTTTTATCCGAACCTCTCTGCTAACCAGAATGGGCAGACGTACAATACCTATAATTACCAGCCTTCCAGTTGGTCCGGCACTGTTCAGAACGGTGCTTATGTCCGCCTGAAGAATTTAGTGCTGGGATATACGATCCCTCAATCTCTGATCGAGAAGATCAAGCTGCAAAAAGTGCGGATCTATTTCTCCGGGCAGGATCTTTGGGAAAAGACGGCTATCCATGATGGCTGGGATCCGGAAGCATCCAGGACGATCAGCAACCTGGAACGCTATCCGTTCTACCGCTATCTGACATTCGGATTAAATGTCACTTTCTAATCGTTAAAATGCGAAATATGAAAAAGCTCATCATACAATCAATTTTTTCCTTAATGGCCCTGGTCCTGTGTTTTATGCAGTCGGGCTGTAACAAGGCCCTGAACCTTAAACCCCTGGACCAGTTGTCCGACGCTGCTTACTGGCAGACGCCCAGTGATTTTCAACTGGCGGCCAATGCCTTCTATACTTATGAACGTTCTTTCCTGGACGTGATCTTCGATGTGCCTGTCGGGGTGAGCACCAATGCTAATCCGCATGCTGACATGAAAGGCGACCTGGTGAATACCGCCAATGGTTTCAGCAGGGGGACCAATACAGCACCTACTACGGATAATATCTGGAGCACCGGCGGCGCCTGGAGTAAAATAAGGAATACCAATTACCTGATCGCCAAAGCCGCTACTTATCCCAAGCCTGCCGATATCGCCCGGTATGTGGCCGAAGCGAAATTCTTCCGGGCTTATGTCTATTTCGATCTCCTGCAGATATATGGCGCCGTGCCGCTGATACTGACTCCCATCACGCCTGATTCCATGGCTGTATATGGTCCCAGGGCCAGCCGTGACTCGGTAGTGAACCAGATCATTGCGGATCTGAATGACGCTATACCCAACCTGCCGCTGCAAAGCAATATTGGCGACAATGGCCGGGTCAGCCAGGGTGCTGCGCAGGCTTTTCTGTCACGGGTAGCCTTGTACGAAGGAACCTGGCAGGAGTTCCGGGGTAATACGGCAAGAGCCAATAGCCTACTGGATATCGCCATTTCAGCCAGCAATGCTGTCATGATCAGCAACCAGTACAGCCTGTTCGCCCCGGCTGCCCTGGGAGACTCTGCACAAAAATACCTGTTCATCCTGGAAAATAACGGGACCAGCGGTACGGGACTGACGCCTCCTGCCGATCCGCGCTCCAATCCGGCCGGTTTGCAAAAATCCGCCAACAACGAATATATCCTGGCTAACCGGTATGATCATGCTACCCGGCAGATCCGGCAGAATGTCACGCACACGATGTTCGGCTATGATCTTACGAAGAATTTTGCCGATCTCTATCTCTGCAAGGATGGATTGCCTGTCGATAAGTCGCCTTTGTTCCAGGGATATTCTACCATGAACTCTGAATTTATCAACCGGGAAAACCGCATGCGGTATAACATGATGGTGGCCGGTCAGTATTACTGGAGCGGGAATGCCAACTGGAGAGTGGATTATTTAGGGGATGCCATTGAAAGGGCCAATTCGAATGGAGGAGCTTTCAAGCCTTATAATAATAGCCTTACCGGTTATCACAACCAGAAATGGGCCGTGGAGAAGAATGATTATGACAATGAAGAAGCTATGGATTATCCCGTGATCCGATATGCAGAAGTGCTGCTGAACTATGCAGAGGCTGTGTTCGAGCGTAACGGGAGCATCAGCAACGCGGACCTGGATAAATCCCTGAACCTGGTGAGACTGCGGGTGAATAAGGACAATGGCATGCCTCCGCTGAGCAATGAGCTGGTGGGCGCCAATGGGCTGGATATGCGTACGGAGATCCGCCGGGAGAGGACGATTGAATTATACCTGGAGGGCTTTCGCGTGGATGACCTGAAACGCTGGCATGACCTGGCCAGCTTCCAGAAGCCGTTGTTGGGCATTACCTGGACAGGCACCCAATTCCAGACGACCTGGCCTACACAGTCCACTATCCCGAAGGATGGCAATGGTAACCTGATCGTGGATAATATCCGTAATTTTTCTGAAAAGGATTTTCTCTGGCCGATCCCCACGCAGCAGGTTCAATTAAACCCTGCGCTGGGACAAAATCCGGGCTGGCAGTAGTTAAATGAAAAGAGGGTATTTGGGGATTGATGGATTAATGAAGAACCGAGTTATAAATGGGGGAACCATGCAAACGAAAAGATCAATGCATAAGATCAGGATTGTAATGAGCTGTTTCCTCCTGCTGGCTGCCCATACCCTGATGGCACAGATGGCTTTCCCATCCCTGGACCGGACCATACAGGGGTGGGTAGACAGCGGTGATTACTCCGGCGCTTCGTTGATCGTGGCGAGGATGGGGCATGGTTCGGATGAGCCGGGTTCTGGTGCGGATGGTAGAATTGGTGTTCCCGGTGCGGGTATGGTAGGTGGGGACAAGCTGATCTATGAAAAATATTTTGGCAATTATAAACCGGAGACTGTTGCCTATATCGCTTCAGCCGGAAAATGGCTGGCGGCGGCTACCATTGCTGCTGTGGTGGACGAGGGGCTGTTATCCTGGGATGATCCTGTAAAGAAATGGTTGCCTGCCTTTACGGGGTCTAAGGGAGAAGCTACCCTCCGGCAATTGCTGTCTCATACGGCCGGTTATCCTGATTATCAGCCGCAGGGGCGGCATCCCGATAATTACTCTTCGCTGCAGGAGTCCGTATCCCATATTATAGATCTACCTGCCGAGACGACACCGGGAGCTGTCTTTCATTATGGCGGGCTTGCGATGCAGGTGGCTGGGCGGATGGCGGAGCTGGCCACCGGAAAAGATTGGGAGACGATCTTTCAGGAAAAGATAGCGATGCCACTCGATATGTCTTTGACTCATTTTATACCGGTAGACACGACGCCGGGGCATAATCCCATGTTGGGCGGAGGGGCCCGGACGGCCTTGCGGGATTATTTTCATTTTCTGGAGATGATAGCTCACGACGGGCTATACCGGGGTAAAAGAATACTAACGGAAAAGGTTATCCGGGAAATGCAGGCCGACCAGGTCTGTTCTGCCCGGTTGATGCCGGGAGGAGGCGGTGAATATGTGGCCAGGATACGGGGACGATCGGCATCTGATATATATGGACTGGGCGAATGGCGGGAAGAAGTGAATAAGAAAGGGGATGCGACCCTGATCAGCAGTCCGAGCTGGGCAGGTGCCTATCCCTGGATCGATAAGAAGAATAAAATATATGGATTTTTTCTGGCCCGGGTGAATGTGGAGAAGGCGAATGCCGGACATTTTTCTGCTTTTTACAGCAGCCCGGTGATTCCCATGCTGGTGAGGGAGAGCCTGTCGGCTGTGAAACAGGGCTGGGGTGAAAAGAAATGAGCTATTTTGTGAGATCTAAATATATCGTATGTGGACACTTATTCCGAGAGTTGTCATTTTGGTGGGGTTGGCAGGTGCTGTCTTTTCTCACACGGCTACGGCCCAAAAGATAAAGGCGCATCCTTATCTTTTTTTTACGCCGGCCGCTATCAACTCTTTTAAGGATCGGATCCATGCAGACACGGCGGCGGATAATGCCTGGCAGGCAATAAAGAGCAAGGCAGATAACGCTGTATCGGCGGGGAAAGGCGGGGATATGGAATCTCTTTGTCTGGCTTACCGGATGACCGGGGACACGAAATATGCGCAAAGGGCGAAAGAGCTATTGGTATCCCTGGTGAACAGTGCGGCCTGGGATGGTATGGATGACCGGACTCCCAGATGGAATTCGGGGCTGGCGACGGGAAAGAGCTGTTTTACTTCTTCTCTTGGTTTTGATTGCCTCTATGATTATCTGACGGAGGCCGAAAGAAAGGAGATCGCGGGTAAGATCGTTCGATTGGGTATTGAGCCTTCCATTGGGGATTGGATATCTGCTGATAAAAGATTGCATTCTCTTAACTCTATGGGGCATAACTGGTGGAGTGCTGTTGTACATGAAGCGGGAGTGGCTTCCCTGGCCGTGATGAATGAAGTTCTGGCAGCTCGTGGCTGGGCGGAGGAGGCGATGAGGTCGTCGAAAGAATGGTTTGCCTTCTCCGGGAGCGTATTGGATAACAAGCCTATGAGTTTTGATGAGGATGGAGGATTTTATGAGAGCATCGGGTATGCCAATTTTGCTCTCTCGGAATACCTGCTCTTCCGGTTGGCCTGGACGCATGCTGTTTCTCCGATCACCATGCCTTATGACAATATGCTGGTAAAGACGATGGATTGGTTCATTCATGGTTGTTATCCGAATGCGGGGCCTATTCAATCGCTGAACTTTGGGGATTCCAATCCTTTCGGCAATGCACAGAAGCCTGTCCGGTTGATGATGGCGCTGGGATTTAAAAAAGAAAGCTATAGCTGGTACCTGCAGCAGATAGACGCTGGCGGGCCGCGGGGAGAGTCCGGCAATAACGACCCCCTGGGGCTGGTCTATGCGCCTGCCAGGACAACTGCTGTGAAGGGCGCTTCTGCCGGCGGTGGCGGGGAGAGTATTCCCGGTTTGCCGTGTTCAGCACTTTATAAGGATATGGGCTGGGCTACCTTGCGTTCGTCCTGGGAACCCAATGCTACGCTGTTGGGGGTGAAATCGGGATTTACCTGGAATCATGCCCATGCGGATGCCGGTTCCTTTGTGTTGTATCATAAAGGTAAAAATCTGCTGATAGACGGGGGCGATGCCTTTTATGGCTCCGATGAGTACAGCACTTATTTTGTCCGGAGCGAGGCCCATAATGTTATGCTGTTTAACGGTAAGGCTCAGGACCCGCAGGATCAATACCATGCCGTCAAAAATCCCGGTCATCTTTATAACCTGATGGACGGAGGATCGATCAAGTATGTGCTGGCGGATGCACAGGGGCCGACGGCGCATTATTTCCTCCGTAATTACCGGAGTTTTCTCTGGATCGGAAAAGTCATTCTCGTTATCGATGACGTGAAGTCATACGAACCGGGGAAATTCGAATGGCTGATGCATTTTGATGAGAGTGTCAAACGTAAAGGACCTGATTTTGAGATCACCCATGGAGATGCTGCTGTATTGGTACGGCCTCTTTTTCCCGAGACCCTGCCGATGGGCTATCCTCATGACTTCCCGGAGAAAATGGTGGTGGAAGAGCGCCTGGGTTACAAAGATCATGATGTAAAAACGAGGATACCCTATTATTCTGTCTCTCCTCCTGAGCCTGGCAGTGTTCAGAAATTTATCAATGCTATTATTTTATTGGATGATGAAAATAAGCCGGTGTCTACGTTCATGGGATCTTCAGGGGCCAGCGGCAATGCAGGGAGAAGTAATCTGCCGCAGATCGAAAAGCTGGAAGGAAAGGATATGATTGGAGTACGCATCCGGCAGGGTGGAAAAGTAACGGATGTATATTTCAACCTGCTGGCGGATGGCCGGTTGATGCACCGCAATAGTATTAACGTATTTAATGGCTGGGAGACGGATGCGTATATGATGGCGGTGACGTATCCGGAGAAGAGCGGCGGCGTGGGGAACGGGTTTTCCGGGGATGGGTACGCTGCCAGTGTTGGTCCGGATCAGGTGATAGAATATTTTATCGGCAATGGAAGTTATTTGCGCAAGGATGAGAAGGTCGTTCTGCATTCTTTGTCGAAAGTGTTTATGATTGCGAAGACGGGGGCGGGGTCTGTGAATGCCGGCGGGGCTGCGGATAAGATGGGTGCTGCCGGGAGGGCGATGGGTGGTGAACCCGAGGTGATCCTACAGGGCCAGCCGGTAATGCATGTCAATCTGTTGCTGAAAGATAAAGCCTCGTCATTGCTGCTGAATGGACGCGCTGTTAAACCGCAATATGGGAAGGATCATAATTCGCTGGTGATAGATATTAATGAAAGAACGCCTGCGAATGAATAAGTTGTTTATGAATAAGCTATTTTTTTCGGCGGGAGTGGGTATGTTCGGGAGCCTACTCTTTGCCTGTGTGATGGCTCCGACGATTGCAAGATCCCAGTATGCCGGGCAGCATACTGCTGAAAGCAAAATATCTGTGAAGATACCTGTTAAGGCGTCGAGCTTTGACCTGCAGGATATAAGATTGCTGGGAGGCCCTTTTAAAGATAATATGGACCGGGAGGGTCGCTGGCTCTTGTCTTTGCCGACGGAGCGGCTGTTGCACAGTTTCCGGGTGAATGCCGGTATGCTGACGGATAAAAAAGACAGTAAGACCAAGATGCCGCAACCTTTGGGCGGATGGGAGGAACTGGACATGGAATTGAGGGGGCATAGCATCGGTCATATCTTATCGGGTCTGGCTTTCCAGTATGCATCAACGGGAGAAGATTCATTTCGGATCAAGGGAGACAGCCTTGTTGCCGGATTGGGAGAAGTGCAGATGGTATTGAATGAAGATGGCTATCTAAGCGCCTTTCCGCAAAATTATATTGACCGGAATATTGCCGGGAAGGCTGTATGGGCGCCCTGGTATACTTTGCATAAGATCGTGGCGGGACTGATCGATCAGTACTGGTATGCGGGTAACGGGATGGCTTTGGAGATCGCTATTCGAATGGCGGCCTGGGCGCATAAAAAGCTATCACCTCTGCCCTCGGGCCAACTGGCGTTGATGCTACGTAATGAGTTCGGGGGAATGAACGAAGCCTGGTATAATTTATATGCTATTACCGGTAATCCGGAAGATAAGGCCCTGGGCGATCTGTTCTATCATGGGGCAGTACTGGATCCGCTGGCCAGACGGGAAGACAAGCTGAATAAAATGCATGCCAACACGGTCATCCCGAAGATCAATGGGGAAGCGCGGGACTATGAATTGACCGGTGACGAGAAAGACAGGGGCATCGTTGAATTTT
>Ga0307511_10001394_pt1 | contig 25494 bp, 12 predicted proteins | sample 13_EM_MG_FD_200266 | JGI IMG/M metagenome (GOLD analysis project Ga0307511, IMG submission 200266) | Populus trichocarpa ectomycorrhiza microbial communities from riparian zone in the Pacific Northwest, United States - 13_EM | ecosystem: Host-associated > Plants > Roots > Unclassified | place...
CCACCCAATACCGGGCAGTGATCGGCGGATGTTCTACCGTCAACTCCAGTGCAGCCACCATCACCGTGAGTGCCGCTTCTGTAGGCGGTACAGTGAGCGGAAGCACGACGGTCTGCTCCGGCAGCAACAGCGGTACCCTCACCCTGTCCGGCCAGACCGGTACCATTACCAAATGGCAGTTCTCCATCAATGGAGGCACCAGCTGGACGGATATCGCCAACACGACGACTTCACAGACGTATAGCAACCTGACCCAGACCACTCAATACCGGGCAGTGATCGGCGGATGTTCTACCGTCAACTCCAGTGCAGCTACCATCACCGTGAGTGCCGCTTCTGTAGGCGGTACGGTGAGCGGAAGCACGACGGTTTGCTCCGGCAGCAACAGTGGCACCCTCACCTTGTCCGGTCAGACCGGTACCATTACCAAATGGCAGTTCTCCATCAATGGAGGCAGCACCTGGACGGATATCGCCAACACAACAACTTCTCAGACCTATAGCAACCTGACCCAGACGACCCAATACCGGGCAGTGATCGGCGGATGTTCTACCGTCAACTCCAGTGCAGCCACCATCACCGTGAGTGCCGCTTCTGTAGGCGGTACGGTGAGCGGAAGCACAACGGTCTGCTCCGGCAGCAACAGTGGCACCCTCACCTTGTCCGGTCAGACCGGCGCCATCACCAAATGGCAGTTCTCTACCAACGGAGGCAGCACCTGGACGGATATCGCCAACACGACGACTTCACAGACGTATAGTAACCTGACCCAGACGACCCAATACCGGGCAGTGATCGGCGGATGTTCTACCGTCAACTCCAGTGCAGCTACCATCACCGTGAGTGCCGCATCTGTAGGCGGTACGGTGAGCGGAAGCACAAGCGTCTGTTCAGGCAGCAACAGTGGCATGTTGACCTTGTCGGGTCAGACCGGCGCCGTGATCCGGTGGGAATCCTCTACCAATGGCGGAAGTACCTGGTCAACGATCGCCAACACGACGACTTCACAGACGTATAGCAACCTGACCCAGACGACCCAATACCGGGCGGTAGTGCAGAGCGGGCTTTGTACCTTGGCAAATTCCACCGCGGCTACCATTACCGTAAATACTTCCGCAGTAGGCGGCACGGTAATGGGAAGTACGACCGTCTGCACAGGCAGCAATAGTGGTACGGTAAGCTTGTTCGGCCAGGTAGGCACCATTATTAAATGGCAGTTCTCCATCAATGGAGGAACTACCTGGACGGATATCGCCAACACGACGACTTCCCAGACGTATAGCAACCTGACCCAGACCAGGCAATACCGGGCAGTGATCGGCGGATGTTCTACCGTCAACTCCAGCGCTGCGACGATCACTGTCAATCCGCTTTCAGTCGGCGGTACGGTGAGCGGAAGCACAACGGCCTGTTCAGGCAGCAACGGCGGCACGCTAACCTTGTCCGGTCAGACCGGCGCCGTGATCCGGTGGGAATTCTCCACCAACGGTGGAAGTACCTGGTCAACGATCGCCAACACAACGACTTCACAGACTTATAGCAACCTGACCCAGACCAGGCAATACCGGGCAGTAGTGCTGAGCGGGGTCTGTGCTTCGGCCAACTCATCGGTGGCTATCATTACAATCAACAGTGCGCCCGTAGGCGGCACGGTGAGCGGAAGCACGACCGTCTGCTCCGGCAGCAACAGCGGTACGGTAACGTTGTCGGGTCAATCAGGTACCATCACTAAATGGCAGTTCTCCATCAACGGAGGCAGCACCTGGACGGATATCACCAACACGACGACTTCACAGACTTATAGCAATCTTACCCAAACTACTCAATACCGTGCGGTCATCGGAGGATGCTCCTCAACGGTGAACTCCAGCGCTGCAACGATCACCATCGGTGCGTCGCCTGTAGTAACAATTACCGCTTCGGATGCGGCCAATGAGTTCTGCAACAGCCTTGTTCTTACCGCCAACTCATCAGTAACAGCCCAGTCATACCTGTGGTCGAACAACGCAACCACGCAATCTGTAAAACTAGGCACCCAAAATACTGCCGGTAATTACAGCGTGGTGGTGACCAGTTCAGGTGGTTGTACAGGCACGGCGACATATAATTACAATCCCCAGGCTGTGGCCAGTAGTTACACTATCCTGGGTATTACGGGCGTAAGCCTCAGCACGGCGAATAATGTACAGACCGGAAGTGTAGGCGCTACCAGCAGCAATGGTACCATATCGATCGGGAATAGTAGCGCTGTGGCATCGACGGGCGCCTTCGTAAAGGCGAAAAATCTAAATATCAGCGCGGGTGCGAATGTCCCGATAAGGGTCAGTTCGCCCGCGATAGTAACCTTGCCCACCATGCTGTATAATACCACGAGTACGAGCGGGTTGTCGAACGTCAGTGTTTCGAATAATGCAAGCGGAACTTTAAATGGCAATTACAGGAACCTTACGATCGGCACTAATTGTAATATCACGCTTACCGGTTCTATTTTTGGGTTGATCACGGTAAAAGCAGGCAGTATCGTCCGGTTCTCACAGTCGACGGTCAATGTCAATGGAATCACCCTGCAGCAAGGCAACTCCTCCGCTTCGACGAGGTTGGCTTTTTCACAGGGCAGCACGGTAAGATCAAGCGGTGATATTAATGTGGCATCCCAATGCGCGATCAACCCGGATGGTTATAATGTGATCTTCTACGTGGGTAACAATACCAATTCCAGTCCGGTTAATTTCAGCGTGGCATCTGGTGGTAATACAACGGTTAATGCCAGTATGTACCTGCCCAATGGCACCCTGTCCGTGGGAGGAAATGCAAGCAACAATACCTACATGAACGGTAAGTTTATTGCAAGCCAGGTGACGACCAACGGGCAGAGCGTTATTTGGAATGCATATAATTGTTCATCGGGCTCTTCCTTAGCGAAGGGGCCTATCAGTCCTGATCTCCTGGTAAATACACAGTCGATCGTGGCAACTGACGAAGTGCCGGATCAGCCTACGATGACTGCTACGGTGACACCGAATCCAACGCAGACTTATTTTACACTCCGCATACAAAGCACCAGTTTGGAAGATGTAGTGATAAAAGTGTATGATATGGCGGGTCGCCAGATTGAACAAATGAATGGTTCAGTCGGTCAGGCATTCCAGTTCGGTGGCCGGTACATGCAAGGGATGTATATTGTTGATGTTCACCAGGGAACTATGGTGAAAGTATTAAAGGTTATAAAGATGTAAACAGATCTTGTATCCCATAGAGGGAGAGGCTGTCGCTCATTTGAGACGTCCACTCCCAATTTTTGATAGCCTCATAAGGCAAAACCAAAGGCTCGTATGACGTCGAGTTTACGAGCCTTCCTTTTTCCAAATATTGCATAAAGACCAGAAAAGTTGTAACTTATATATAATTAATTTGCCTATTACCTAAGCTAAATCGTGCTATTATGAGAAAGATTTTAAGTTACAGGTTGGCACTTATTACACTCCCCTTTTTTTTAAATTCCGCTCACGGCCAGCCTGACCGTTTTGCCTATGCAGTTACAGCTATTAATAAAAAGGGCAGCGAGTGGGTCGCTTTACGCCGGCTGGATACCAGAACAGGTGAGTTCAGCAGTATGCTGCTAAACCTGTCCGACAAGGACCAGGCATTATATGATCTCTCGACGTATAAGCCGGTTTTCAAAAAAGAGATGGCTATTCCCGTAACCGGAGCGGCTGACCTCTCCGGCGCCCCTGGCAATAATAGTCCGGCTCCGGGGCTCAACAGCAGTGTGGCAGCCATTGCCTATGATAAAAAGACCAACCGGCTCTACTATATTCCCATGAATACCGATCAGCTCCGCTATGTCGATCTCTCCACGATGACGGTAATGGGCGTTATGGATCAATCTTTCAGCAAAGCAGGCAACTACGTTTTCCAGACTGCCAGCCCCATCACGCGGCTGGTGATTGCTCCCGATGATGATGGGTATACCATCACCAATGACGGGAATCACCTGATCCGCTTTACAACGAAGGGAGCGCCAACCCTCACTGACCTCGGAGAACTGGTCGACAATCCGCTCAACAACGAAATGACCATTCACAATGCCTGCGCCAACTCCGGCGGTGACCTGGTTGCCGATGATGCCGGATACCTGTATCTTATCACTGCCAGTAACCGGGTATTCAAAGTGGATATCACCACCAGGACGACCTCTTTTCTGGCCAATATTTCAGGGCTGCCACAGCAATTTACCACCAATGGGGCCGCCGTAGATGAGAATGGCAAACTGTTAGTGACCAGTTCTGTGTATACGGATGCTTATTTTATAGTTGATCCCGAAACATGGACTGCATCGCCATTCCCAACAATTCATGAAATTTATGGCAGTGCCGATCTCGCCAACAGCAATGTATTACGAACAAAATCTACCGTAGCATCCAATGTGTTTTTGAATGAGCCTCCGGAAAAATTCAGCAAGATCAAGGTCTTTCCCGATCCCGTACTGTTTGATGAAATCAACATTCGGTTCAATGATCTGCCACCAGGCAATTATACTATTCAAATGGCCAATGTATTGGGCCGAAAAGTGCTGGAGCAGAAGGTGACAATTGTCAGACATACCCAGACCGCGACCTTGCATATTTCCGGTTATACGGCTCAGGGACTTTACTATATACGTATATTGGATAAAAACGATAATGTAGTGGGCGTGCAAACGCTGGCAGTAGAAAGATGGTAGACCTCCGTCGCACATTATTTATAATAAAAAACCCGTGCATTTCCGCACGGGCCCTTCAAATTTATTTATATGCGATCACTTATATATGCGCATCAATCTTCTTAACGAAATTAGACTTGGGTTGAGCGCCTACCAATTTATCGACTACCTTACCACCCTTGATGAAAAGGATCGCTGGAATGCTGGTAATGCCATAGTTGACGGACAACTGAGGATTATGATCCACATTCACTTTACCCACATTGATCTTTTCGCCATACTCTTTGGATAATTCTTCGATGACCGGTCCGATAGCGCGGCAGGGACCACACCATTCTGCCCAAAAATCCACAATGGTCAACTTATCGGAGGAGATCACCTTGTCCTGGAAATTGGTATCTGTTAATTCTAAAGCCATGATTGAGTGTTTTTTATGTTATATGATGTATTTTTTACTGCACAAATGTCCGACTATTTCACCACTTCTTTGGTCGTATAAACGACAATCCACTAAAATCCTCGACTAATCCCCCAATTCCCTCCCTTCTGTCATCCCCATCGCCGCCTGTAATGACCCATCCGCTCTTTCCGGCCGCTTGCTCAAATCTGCTAAACAAATCCCAGTTATAATGGCAAAAAGCCTTCCAGAGCCTCCCGACTGGTGTTTTGTCAGACCGTAACCACCTGAACCTCCATCTCCGGCGTTCTTTCAAGAAAAGCAGCCATTTCGTCATTCATCTCGAATCCCATCGCCAGACTATACATGCTCACCTGCGCCTTAGTCTTCGGCTCCTTGATATTGAATTTCAGGGAAGATTTCCCCGGATATTTCTTAATATTGGCTTCGATGAACTGCACCAGCTCTGCATTAATAAAACGTGCTTCCACATCCATTATTACCTGCTTGGTCAGAATAGGCTTGATACTTTCCAGCAACATCATCTTCTCAATCCTGAATTCGAATTCCGCTTTGTTAAATCGTTGCTTGAAGCTCCCGGTAATGAACAGATTTTTCCCTTTTTCCAGATAATTGGAATACCGGGCATAATCCTCGCTCCATAACATGAACTCCGCTTTCCCCGTATAATCCTCGATAGTAAGGGAGCCGAATTGCTTACCTGTCTTACTGACCCGGTGCTGCGCATCCACCACCAGTCCCGCCAGCCGGAAAGGCTTGCCCGGATTTGCCTGCAGGTTTACTGCATCCTTCACTTCATTGTATTCACCCAGCTGCGTAATGCCATAATGCGTGATCTCGAACTTGAAATGGTCGAGGGGATGTCCGCTCATGAACATGCCCGTCACCTCCTTTTCATAGTTCAATAACTCCGTAAGGCTCCAGGGCTCGCAGGCAGGGATCTTCGGGGTGGCGACATCCGGCATTACCAGGTCGCCAAACAGGCTATTGCTGCTCTGGGTGGAATTCGTCTGGTATACATTCCCGAATTTGATGATCTTTTCCAGTCCCGTGGCCGTGTCGCCGGGAGCCATAAAGAAATACTGCGCCCGGTGGAATTCGGTAAAACAATCGAATCCTCCCGCATAAGCCAGGCTTTCCAATGTCTTTTTGTTCACCGTTCGCTGGTTGATCCTTTTGATCAGGTCGAACATGGATTTATAAGGACCTCCTTTTACTCTTTCATCGATAATGCCCTCTACGGCCGCCTCACCTACCCCTTTGAGTCCTCCAAGCCCCACCCGGACCTCTCCTTTCTGATTGACGGCAAACCCCTTCTTCGATTCATTGATATCCGGGCCTAATACCTTCAGTCCCATACGCTTACACTCTTCCATGAAGAACGTGATCTTTTCGATGCTGCCCGCATGGTTCAGCACCGCCGCCATATACTCGGAAGGGTAGTGGGCTTTTAAATAAGCGGTCTGGAAAGCCACATAGGCGTAACAGGTGGAGTGAGACTTGTTAAAGGCATACTGGGCAAAAGCTTCCCAGTCCGTCCATATCTTTTCCAGCTTATCGGCTGCCAGCCCCTTGGCGCTGGCCCCCTTGATAAACTGGCTCTTCATTTTGTCCAGAATGGATTTCTGCTTTTTCCCCATCGCCTTCCGCAACACGTCCGCATCCCCCTTGCTGAACCCCGCCAGCTTCTGCGCCAGCAACATCACCTGTTCCTGGTATACCGTGATACCATAGGTGTCCTTGAGGTATTCTTCCATTTCCGGCAGGTCGAAGACAATATCCTCTCTGCCGTGCTTACGGTCGATATAATTGGGAATATAGGCAATGGGACCTGGGCGATACAGGGCATTCATGGCGATCAGGTCATTGAACCTATCCGGTTTCAGGTCGCGCAGGTATTTTTGCATACCGGGGCTTTCAAACTGGAACGTCCCGATCGTCTCCGCCCGTTGATAAAGCGCGTAAGTCTCCGGATCATCCAGGGGGATCGTGTCGATATCAATTTCCACCCCGTGATTTTCTTTAATAAGCTCCAGGGCCGTCTTCAGGATATTCAGGGTCTTTAATCCCAGAAAGTCCATTTTGATAACACCGGCATCTTCGATAATGCTTCCTTCGATCTGTGTCACCAGCAGATTCGAGTCCTTGGCCGTGCAGACAGGAATGATATTCAGCAGATCCTCCGGCGCAATGATAATGCCCGCTGCGTGCAGGCCCGTACTCCGTACAGATCCTTCCAGGCGTTCCGCTTCATGCAGTACCCGGCTGCGGATATCGTCGCCTCTATAGATCTCACGGATCTTCTTCACATTCTCCATATCGTCCGGCCCGACTCCGTCCTTCTCTTCCAAAGATTTTTCACCATCTTTGGGTGTCATCGGAGCCTGTAATACTCTCCTCAGCTCAATACCGGGCCTGTCCGGCACTAATTTGGCCAGGGCATTGGATTCCACCAGCGGAAGGTCCAGGGCGCGGGCGACATCCTTGATACTCATCTTGGCTGCCATCGTACCATAGGTAACGATCTGGGCCACCTGGTTCTTACCGTACTTTTCCACCACATACTCGATTACCCGTCCCCGGCCCTCATCATCGAAATCCGTATCGATATCCGGCATCGACTTACGGTCCGGGTTAAGGAACCTTTCGAAGAGAAGGTCGTACTTGATGGGATCGATATTGGTAATACCGATGCAATAGGCCACCACGCTGCCCGCCGCCGATCCACGGCCCGGGCCTATGAAGACCCCCATATCCCGTCCGGCCTTGATGAAATCACTCACGATTAAGAAATATCCGGCGAATCCCATGGTCTTGATCGTGAACAATTCGAAGTCCAGTCTTTCCTGTATTTCCGGAGTCAGGTCGCTATAGCGGAGTTTGGCCCCTTCCTGGGTAATATGCCGCAGGTATTCCCACTGGTTCAGCGTACTCTCGGCATGGATCTGGAACTCTGGCGGTACCGGGAAATTCGGCAGCATGATATCCTTCTTCAGGTTCAGCACCTCCACTTTCGATGCGACAAGATTTGTATTGTCGATTGCCTCCGGTATATCGTGGAAGAGCTTGGACATCTCTTCCGTAGTCTTGAAATAGAACTGGTCATTCGGGAATTTGAAACGACGGCTCTTCGAATTGGCATCGTCGTTCGAAAAATCGTCATAACCCGGCGTGGCTTGCTTTTCACCCGTATTGATACAGAGGAGGATGTCATGGGCATTATAATCGTCCCGGTCTGTATAATGACTGTCATTGGTAGCAATGACGGGAACATTGTACTTCTTCGCAAACTTCAGCAATAGCTGGTTGATCACCTCCTGTTCTTTGATATCGTGTCGTTGCAGTTCGATGATGTAATCCTCTCCGAAAATATCCAGCCACCATTTGAACTCCTTTTCCGCCTTTTCCTCTCCCTCATGTAAAATGGTCTGGGGAACATAGGCCCCGATACAGCAGGTGGTGGCGATCAGCCCTTCATGGTATTGCAGGATCAACGATTTGTCTATCCGGGGATACTTGCTGTACATGCCTTCCATATATCCCAGAGAAGTAAGCTTAATGATGTTCTGGTAGCCCACTTTGTTCTTGGCCAGCAGCACCTGGTGATAGCGATGGTCCCGCTGCTCTTTCGTGAACACCTTCCGGTGCCGGTCCTCTACCACGTAAAACTCACAGCCGACAATGGGCTTTACCTTTAAGGTGCCATCATCGTTCTTGTGTTTATAAGCTTCTGCTACAAATTCAAAGGCGCCGAACATATTCCCGTGGTCAGTAATAGCGAGCGCAGGCATGCCATCCTTCACTGCTTTTTTATAGAGGCTTTGAATAGAGGCCGCACCGTCCAATAGGGAGAATTGCGTATGGGTATGTAAATGTGAAAATTTAGACATAAGGACCTGCAATTAACTAACAAAATTCAACATAGCTTGTTTAGAAAAAAGCACATTCTTTCCACAGGTCTTATTGTGGGAGTTTCCTGGCAGTTTTGAGGCGGGATGAGCGCAATTTCAGCCTTTTCCCCAACCGTCCGGTCCTTTACCGGGCAATAAGGCTTACTTCCGGAACATAAAACTAATAATCCCTATAACAGCTCCGATAATTGCCAGAAATTGAACCAGGCTGGCCCGGTAAATGGATTTTTTTCCCACACCCCCCAATCTCCATCAACTAAATAAATACTGAATATCCTCCTCGCTCAACGACTTCACAAATCCATCATCTTCGGAAACAAGATCCTCCGCCAACTGCTTCTTTCGTTGCTGAAGGTTGATAATCTTTTCTTCAATAGTATCCTTGCAGATCATCTTATAGGCGAATACATTTTTAGTTTGTCCGATACGGTGAGTTCGGTCGATCGCCTGCTGCTGCACCGCCGTATTCCACCAGGGATCGAAGAGGAACACATAACTGGCTGCTGTAAGGTTCAGCCCGGCATTACCGGCCTTCAGACTAATCAGGAATACATTTGTCTTGTCCTCTTCCTGCTGGAAGCGGCTGACCATCTCCGCCCGTTTAGCCGGAGGCGTTTGCCCGTCGAAATGATAATAGGCAATGCCCCGCTGCCGGCATTGCTCACCCAGCAGATCCAGCATGCTGGTGAACTGGGAAAAGACCAGCACCTTATGTTCTTTCAGATTGTCGCATAGTTCGCTGATCAGCAGTTCGGTCTTCACAGAATCCATACAGGTCTGTTCTTCCACCGGCAACAGTAACGGCGAATTGCATACCTGTCTCAGCTTTAGCATGCCCTGCAATACGGCCAGCTTACTCTTATTCAATCCCTCCTTTTTAATATTCAGGAACAGGCTGCTGCGAATGCTCTCCTTTATTTCATCATAGAGTTGCTTCTGTGCTGTGCTCATGTCGCACCATAAGATTATTTCCGTCTTTGGCGGAAGGTCCCGTGCGACCTGTTCCTTGGTCCTGCGCAGCACAAAGGGCGCCGTCAGCTTCTGTAAGGCGCGGATCTTATCGGCATCATGGTCTCTGTCTATGGCATCGGCATATTCCCGTTTGAAGAATTCGCGGCCGCCCAGTATGCCGGGCAACAGGAAATTGAGCTGGGCGTAGAGGTCGAATGTGTTATTCATGACAGGGGTCCCGCTCAAGGCTATGCGTGTGGCGGCAAGCAGCCTGCTTACGGCTTTTGTCACCTGCGCCGCCGGGTTCTTGATATTATGGCTTTCATCCAGCACCACCGTTCCGAAAGGCAGTAAACTCATTGATTCGATATCCGCGCGCATCGTCCCATAGCTGGTAATGATGATCTGATAACCCTCTTTTTCCAGTTCCTTTTCATTGCGGCCAGCCCCATGATACACCAGGGTGGAAAGGGTAGGGGCAAATCGCTGTAATTCCTCCTGCCAGTTGTAGATCAGCGACGAAGGACAGACGATGAGATGCCGTGCTCCCGGATGCTGAGCCGACTGGTGTGCCAGGAGGCAGATCGTCTGAAGGGTTTTACCCAATCCCATATCATCAGCCAGGCAGGCTCCGGCGCCAGCCTCAGCCAGCAACAACATCCATTCGTATCCCTTTTGTTGATAAGGACGCAGCGTCGCCTGCACAGTCTGGGGGACAGGATAGAGAGGACCCGAACCCTGTTGCCAGTCCTGCCATTTTTCCCACCAGCTTTTCTTCAGCACATTGTTGAAGACCTGCCCATCCTTTCCGGCCTGTAGTTCACTGAAAGCCAACCACCGGGGAGCCTGTATTTCCTTTTTCGAGATCTTCCCATGCCGGATAAGCGTACCATAACGCTCCATCCATTCATCGGTGAGGACGCCCAGTGATCCGTCTTTAAGCAGAATGGCCCGTTGACCGGCCAGCAGCATTTTTTGCAGCTCAGGCAGCAACACCTCTTCATCGCCGAAGAAAACTGCCATTTTCAGGGTCAGCCAATCACCTTCCTCTTTCAGCAGGGAGCTATCCATAGTGATCTTATGCGGTGAATACCGGAAATGCTGGAGCATATCCATCCCTGTCAACTGTATATTCAGTTCCAGCAGACGATGATATACTTTCATGAACCACTGCTTTTTCTGCGCCTCGGCAAAAGAAAGATAATAGTAGCCGTTCAATTGCTTTGGAAAGCTTGCATGCAGGGATTCCAGCAACTGCAGGAAGGTCGCTTCCGCCTCTTTATCCCTTTGTATAAGATAAGTCTCTCCGTTGCGAATCGTCTCATGGTTATCCTTCCAGGGCCCTTCCACAACAAATCCATCATAAAGCCACTGTGGCGTCAGCACCAGGAATGACCCGCTGATCTCACTCAACAGCACCCGGTTTACCGGCGTGACCTGTATACCCGTCTTTGCCAGCAGATTGTTGCGCTTTACCGTGTACCGTTCTTCCAGTTTAGCCAGGATCTCCCGGGCAAAAACATCGGGTTGGGTACTGTATTGCTGCGGATCTTTTTCCTGCAGCCATTCCAGGGTCTGGTAATCGGCATAGGGTAATATAAAATATTCGTTGCCGCTTTCCAGCAGGAACTGATGACGCCGGAACTGACTATAAGGATAATCTCTCCCGTTCATGCTGACCAGGATACCGAGTCTAAACTCCCCGTCTTCCTGATTCACCTCAAAATGCAGCTGTGGCCTGGAGGCACTGAAGGTACAAGGGCCTGTCCTGAAATTTCCCTTGTCGCCGGGCAATTTGTGATACCACTTCAGCAACCCGGCAAATGGCTTCATTTGCTCCAGGAGTTCATGCAGCTTACGGGTCATGGCATTCTTATAATAAGATTCGAAGGGGACGCCGGCCCGCTGAGCGGTATGCCGTTTTTGAATATGCTCTCTTATCCGGTATATCCCTACTTCAGTGAAGGATGCCAATACCTCGATGGCCTGCCCGGGAAGCTGAGAATAGTGCCTTCGTATTTCACTGTTATTCAGCTCGCAGGTCTCAAATTGCACGGGTACAGGAGCCCTGGCAGCTCCGTATACCTTTGCAGTCCCCGGACCTTTGGTTATCTCGGGCGCTTTGGTAATATGAAGCGATTCCAATACGATATGATCTTCCTGTAAACGATGGGGGGATAACAACAATACTGTTTTAAGCTCGCTTTTTGAAGATGCCATTTAGTTTTTAATATGAATTGCAGGAAATATCCGACCGGATAAATCTCCAAATTTAGGGAAAATCCTGCTAAAGGCGGATATGCCCCGGGCACTCTTACCCGCACAAATCACGCGCCGTCGTTTTGGCAAATTTTTTGCTATCTTTGTACCTGTGCCAATATCCTACAAAGTGGAAAATATGTTGAAAAATCTCATATTCATACTGTCCCTTGCTTGTATAGCAACCAGTTGCAGTACCCAGAGGTCAACTTCCTCCAGGTCATCGGCTCCGGTTGCCACTACCAATACACAGAAATCTTCCAATTCTTCGATCCAGTTTATCAATGATATTGCTATCAAACCGGATGCACACCGGGATAACACGGGCAGCTCCATAACCACCCTATCCAATAACAATACCGGCCATGCGGCTTACGCATCCGGTGAGATCGAGAACTTTGCCACCCTTCAATTCAAATACGCCATCCTGGAGAACGCCTCTGTAGAAGAAATGGACAACCAGAAATTGCTGAGTTTTATGGAATACTGGTACGGCACCCCTTACCATTATGGCGGCACTACCCGTGAAGGGATCGACTGCTCGGCCTTTGCCTTCCTGCTCATGTCCTCCGTATACGGAATAGCCGCCCTTCCCCGCACCTCTAAAGAACAATACGAAGCGACCCGGAGGATCCGGCGTGACGAACTGCAGGAGGGCGACCTGGTCTTTTTTCACACGTTGGGCAAACGCAGGGCTGTCACGCATGTAGGAGTATACCTGCGGAACAATAAATTTATCCATGCCAGCGTATCCGGCGTGATGATCAGCGATATGAACGATGGGTATTATGACAAGCATTTTATCGGGGCAGGCAGGATCGTTGACCAGGCTACCTCGGGACTGAACCAGGCTCCCGGCCGGCAAATACAGCCATAAGGGAGAGGCGGCTATTTTCCCACCCCCATCCTCTTCTTCACCGTATTCCATACCGGGATAATATCTTCAGAAAGATGCAGCCCAAGCACCCCGCTGCCAAAGATTCCGATAAAGACAATACTTCGCAGGAACAGGCCCGGAAATCCACGATAGGATCCGAACAGGGCATGGCAAACAAAATATCCCGCCAGCCCCAGTAACAAGGTATAAAGAGATTTGAACGTAAAAGGCTGCATCTTGAATTTCACGTAGAGAAACCCACAGCGGATCCCATTGTACGCCGTGAAAGTCAACAGGTCGGCAATCGCCGGTCCGATCACCCCCAACTTTTTCGCCAATACATAATTCAGCGGCAGCGTCAGCACTACCAGGATAATCCCCGTAAAGAAGTCAAAGCGCCAGAAAGTGGAAGTGGCGATCATTTGACTATTCAGTCCCGTGCCCATATCGACGATACGCATCAGTCCGATGAACAGGAATACATATCGTGCATCGAGGTAATCATTCTTTAAATGGAAGGTCAACACCCCATCGGTAAAATTGATCCAGATCAGGATGAACATGCCGACGGAAAAGATCAACTGGTTGATGGAAGACCGGTGATAGATCCGGTTGATCTTTCCATAATCCTTGTCCTTCCAGGCCTGGGATAAAGGCGCAATGGCCGCTGCGATGATCACCCGCTGCGGAGCCTGCATCAGGCTGGCGATATTCTGCGCCAGCTGATAGACCCCTACGAATGCCAGCCCTCCGGGGACGACGGCTGCAATGACGAACTGGGCAAAATAGGTAGAGATGTTGTACACCAGCGTCCCGCTCCACACCAGGCTGGCCTGTGTGACGATCTTCCGGAAGAACTTTTTGCTGACACGGCTGGGCGAAAAATGGAAATACAGCTTTCCCTTAACGATCAGGTAGATCAGCAGGATCAATGCCGTCAGGATATACGTGAACGCATAGATCTTTATGAAGGTGTCAAAGCTCTTCAGAATGCCGGCAAAAAAGAGCAGGATCAGCACCAGGGTGAACAGCCGGAACTGGCCCTCCCGTAAATAGGTAGTGAAAACGGATTTCTTTAACTGCCAGGCAAAGGCCTCCAGCAGGGAGAAAACAGTCAGACCAGCGCCGAAAAGAAAGGTCCAGTAATAATAATGCACAAAATCTGCGGACTGCGCACCGAATTTTTGCACGACCAGGTCTTTGAAGGCAAATCCCCCCGCCATGACCAGCAAAAACCCCAGGAAACTGGTCAACAGCGCCCAGCTCATCATATCATTCTCCTTTACGGGGAGATTATCATTGTAATAGGGATAGAATTTGTAGATATAATTCTGCATGCCCAGGTTCGCAAACGAATAGATCACGTTGCCCATGGCCAGGAACATCCCTATCAGCCCATATTGGGCGGGGTTAAACCACTTCGTGAAAAGGATCGTATTTAAAAAACCTAATGCAAAGCCTCCATACACAATCACCGAAGAAATAATGCTCTGCCGCCGGATAGTGCTCATGCCGTAAAATTAGCCCAGTTTTTTGACCGTTATATAAAAATTACGGTCAACGGAAAAATTAGGGTCTGCCCCCCCGGTCTTCCCGCGGTCGGCCTTACTACTGTCAACCCCCGCCCCTGTATTCCCCATCGGCGCCCCGGGATTCTCTTTGGCAGTATCCGCCCCGGTGTCCCCACCTTGCGGCGCCATGGATAAGGTCTTCCAATCCTCCGTAGGAGTGATCCATTGCTCCTTCTGCCCGGCTACTATTACCCTGACAGGCATGTTAAACCCCTTTACGCAATTCGTCCAGTGATAGGACAACAGCGTATTGCTGTTCATCTTATATTCCAGGGCAGGTATCTTCGTCGTCCGCAAATACTGGTCGAACACCTTGGACAGATCCTTCTTCGCATACTGGCTGATATAGGCCTCGATCTGCTGCGTCGTAACGGTCTTATGATAGAAAGTAGTTCCGAGTCCATGCAATAGCCCCCGGTAACCCTCATCTCCAAGGATCTGCCGGATCATATGCAGCATATTGCCGCCCTTATAATACATATCGCCGGAACCTTCATTATTCACCCCATAAGTGCCGATAATGGGTTTGTCATTACGGATATTCTTCCGGGTGCCAATGACATAATCATCACCGGCTTCCACTCCATCCTGGCAGGTAGTATATAAGGTCTCGGAATAATTGGTAAAGCTCTCATGGATCCACATATCAGCCAGGTCATTGGAAGTAATGCTGTTGCCAAACCATTCATGCCCGCTCTCATGCACGATGATAAAATCCCATTTCAATCCCCAACCCGACCCCGAAAGATCCCGGCCCAGATACCCATTTTTAAAATGATTGCCGTAAGCCACCGCACTCTGATGCTCCATCCCTAAATGAGGGGCCTGCACCAGCTTATACCCGTCTTCATAGAAAGGGTAGGGGCCCATCCAGGATTCAAAACAATGCAGCATGTTATCCGCTTGCCTGAATTGTTCCTTTGCCTTATCCAGCTCGTAATCCAATACCCAGAAATCGCAGTCCAGCTTTCCTTTTTCCCCTGAATAATCTTCATGCCAGCTCACATATTTACCTATATAGGGGATGATATCGTAATTGTTGATTGGATTGACCACATTCCAGGTATACGTGATCATCCCATCCGCGGACGCTGATTTTCCCAGCAGCCTGCCGTTACCTACCGCAACCAGCGTATCCGGAACGGTGATGCTCAGTGTCGCGCCGCTATCCGGCTCATCACTCTGGTGGTCCTTGCAGGGATACCAGACGCTGGCCCCTAACCCCTGGCAGGCCACGCTCATCCAGGGACGGCTCAGACTATCCTTCGTCCAGATCCATCCCCCATCCCAGGGCGGGCGGATCGCTGCACGGGGAGTCCCTTCAAAATTCACTGTCAGGGTCTCTATACTTCCCTTTTTCACCGTTTTAGGTAAATAGACATGAAAGGCATTCCCCTCTCTTTTATATTTCAATTTACTATTGCGCCAGCGAATAGAAAGGATACGCATGGGTTCCTGCAGATCGATCTGCAGCACCTTCCCGGAGGTCAACGCCTGCCACCGGATCCCGCTCATCCCCTTGATGGATTTCTTTGCATAATCCGGGGTAACCTGAATATCGTAATGGAGCACATTCCACCAGGCACGTTCAGGGGTAATGGACCCCCGCAGCGTGTCGGCGTGGGTGAATTTTTCTTTTTCCCCCGCGGCTAATTGCGCGGAACAAAAGGGAACAACAAAAAAGGATATTCCAATGACAAGTAAGATTACGCGGCGCATTGCTTAATTTTAATGTTAGGCTCCAAAAAATGAAGATATATAAACATTTCCCATTTCCATTCTTAAAATATACGAACGGACGTAAGAACAGCTTGAAGCTTACAGCTGCAAGCTTCAAGCGGCCTTCTGTAAATGGCTGGCTTGTAGCTAATAGCTTGCCGCTAACAGCTTTCCCCTGGCTTGCAGCTTGTTGCTTGCAGCTAACAGCTTGCTCTCCCCCCACAACTCCCGACGGGAAAAAAGTATTTCATTATAACGAAACGGATGGCATAGCCACCCTGGACCCGGCTTTTGCAAAGAACCGGTCGATCATGTGGCCCATTCATCAGTTGTACAGCACCCTGGTAGAGACGGATAAAGACCTCCATTTCGTCCCCTCCCTGGCAAAGACCTGGGAAGTCTCGGCCGATAAAAAGACCTGGCTTTTTCATTTGCGTACAGACGTTTTTTTTCATGACAATGAGGCCTTCCCCGATGGCAAAGGAAGACGGATGACAGCAGGGGATATCGTCTATAGTTTCTCCCGGATCATCGACAAAATGACCGCCAGCAGCGGCGCCTGGATCTTCAACAACAGAGTCGATCCGTCCGGGCCCTTCCGGGCCATCGATGACAGCACTTTCCAACTGAAGCTGCTAAGCCCCTTCAATCCCATCCTGGGCCTCCTCAGTATGGAATATTGTTCCGTGGTCCCCCGGGAAGTAGTGCAGCGCTACGGGAAAGATTTCCGGAGCCACCCCTGCGGCACAGGCCCCTTCCGGTTCAAATCCTGGGAAGAAGGCCAGGCCCTCATACTGCTGAAAAATGACAACTATTTTGAAAAAGATAGCGCCGGCCGGCCGCTGCCCTACCTGGATGCCCTTAAAATAAGTCTCTTCGACGAAAAAGCGACGGAATTCCTTTTATTCCGGCAGGGCCAGCTCGATTTTCTCAACGAAATAGACCCCTCCTTTAAAGACGAGGTATTGAATAAAAAAGGAGAGCTCAAACAGCAATGGAAAGGAAAGCTGATTTTGACAGCCTCCCCCCAGCTCAACACGGAATATCTGGGCATCCTGGTCGACACGGCGAGTGAATGGGTGAAGGGATCTCCTTTGCGATGGAGACAGGTACGACAGGCGATCAACTACGGGTTCGACCGCCGCAAAATGATGCTCTACCTGAAGAACTCCCTGGGCATCCCCGCCGAGAGCGGGTTCGTGCCCGCCGGCCTGCCGTCTTTTGATTCCTCCGCTGTGAAAGGGTATCACTTCGATCCCATGAAGGCCCGCCGGCTACTCGCGGAAGCAGGTTACCCCGAAGGTAAAGGAATGCCCCCCATCAAGCTTTTGACCATTGCCAACTACGCGGATTTCTCCAGCTTCATAGCCAAAGAGCTGGAAGATATCGGGTTTAAGATCCAGGTGGAAGTGGTACAAAAAAGCCTTTTGCTGGAACAGACCGCCCGCTCCCAGGCCCTTTTTTTCCGGGGAAGCTGGATCGCCGATTATCCCGATGCAGAAAATTACCTGAGCGTATTCTATTCCAGGAACCCCGCTCCTCCCAATTATACCCGGTATAAGGACCCTGCCTTCGACCGCCTCTATGAACAGGCCCTCCTGGAAAACAACGACTCCCTGAGATATAAACTATACCGGCAAATGGATCAGTTGGTCATCGATGCGGCGCCTGTAGTGCCTCTCTGGTACGATGAATCCGTCCACCTGGTGACCCCCCGGGTGAAAGGAATGGAATCCAATGCCCTCAACTTACTGGAACTGCGTAAAGTGGATATTGTATCACCCCCCCGCTGACCCCTTGTAGCTATTTTAGAACCAGACAGGCTGTATCAAAATCGGACACCCCCTGTATTGAAAACGTACTCATGGGCAATTTCATATAGTCTAACCTGCTGGTAATCAAGTTATCTATTCATGGATCTTTTTTTGTACCCATGCCTGGAAGAACGAATAATGCTAAAAGTACTGCCATGATTAAAAATTACTTCAAAATTGCCTGGCGGAATTTAATCAGGAACAAGGGGTATTCAACTATTAATATTCTTGGTCTTGCAATAGGCATGGCCGTTGCCTTGCTGATCAGCCTTTGGATCTGGGATGAGATATCCTATAATAAAAACTTTAAAAATTATGACCGGCTGGTAAGGGTCATGGTCAATTCGACACATGGCAACAATACCCGTACCATGTATACCGTACCTATTCCCTTGTCGGTTGAGCTGCGCACCAAATACGGGGCTGACTTTAAAAAAGTAGCCCTGGCTTCCCGGAATTATACGCATACAATGGATTTTGCCGACAAACAACTGTCGCAAAGCGGCATGTTCGTACAGCCTGAAATGGTGGAAATGCTCTCCCTGAAAATGATCAAAGGCACCTGGGCCTGCTTAAATGATCCTTCCTCCATCGCTATCAATCAATCGCTGGCAACAGCTCTCTTCGGGAACGAAGAACCCATAAATAAAATAGTAAAGTTCGATAATAAGAGTAGCCTCAAAGTAACAGGCGTCTATGAAGACCTGCCGCGTAATGCAGAGTTTAACGATGCGAACTTTTTTATTCCCTGGCAATATTTAGTGTCGGATCAGGCCTGGGTAAAAAATTCAGAGAGTCAATGGAATAGCAATTCTTTCCTGATATTTGCTCAATTGCAGGATAACGCCGATGCGAATAAGCTCGCGGACAAAGTAAAAGCCGCCCTTACAGGACATGAAAGAAAGGACAAACCGGTAGTCCTGCTGCATCCCATGAGCAAATGGCGACTGTATAGCGAATTCAAAGACGGAAAGAACACGGGCGGCACCATACAATTTGTATGGATGTTCGGCATCGTGGGCTCTTTTGTGCTCCTGCTGGCCTGTATAAATTTTATGAACCTCAGCACAGCCCGTTCAGAGAAACGCGCCAAGGAAGTAGGTATCCGCAAAGCAGTTGGTTCCTTACGCAGGCAACTTATCTGGCAGTTCCTGGGGGAATCGGCCCTGATCGCCTGCATATCTTTCGCAGGCTCCCTGCTGTTGGTTCAACTCTCATTGCCCTGGTTCAACCACCTGGCAGATAAACAGGTGCATATTTTCTGGCACAGCACGCTGTTCTGGTTGCTGGCGATAGGGTTCACCCTCTTCACAGGCCTCATTTCCGGCAGCTATCCCGCCTTTTATCTTTCCTCCTTTAACTCCGTAAGGGCATTGAAAGGCGTCTTTAAAGCGGGACCTTTTGCCGCCGTACCCCGTAAAGCACTGGTAGTTCTTCAATTCACCGTGTCCGTATCCCTGATCATTGGCACCCTCATCGTCTTTAAGCAAATACAATTCGCCCGGAACAGACCCGTGGGCTATACCCGGGACGGACTGATCACCGTTGATGTAAACTCACAGGTTTTGATGGAGCATTACAAGGCGTTACGGGAAGAACTGATGAATACCGGCGCAATCAGCAATGTGGCGCAATCAGGTAGCCCTACGACAGCAGTATGGGCTAACCAGAGCGGGTTTGACTGGAAGGGGAAAGACCCCAATCTGTCCCCGAGTTTTGCCGTTGTGCCCGTCTCGGTGGACTTTGGCAAGACGGTTGGCTGGCAGTTTGAAGAGGGCCGTGATTTTTCAAAGGATTTTGCTTCCGATTCTACCGGCCTTATCCTGAATGAAACAGCAGTAAAATATATGGGATTGGGGTCTCCGGTAGGGGAGACAGTGAAATATCTTTATAGCAGCTATCCCAACAAAAATTTCCGGGTAGTGGGGGTCATAAAAGACATGGTCATGGAATCTCCTTTTACTCCTGTCAAGCCCACCATCTTTATGATGGATACCTCTGGGTCCAGCTTGAATACCATTACGGTTAAAATGAATGCTGCCATGAGTACCCGTAAGGCATTGCCGCTGATCGGGTCCGTATTTAAAAAATACAATCCCGGCTTGCCTTTCAGTTTCTCTTTCAATGATGAAGACTATGCAAAAAAATTCAGATCGGAACAGCGTATCGGCAGCCTCGCTACTTTTTTTGCCGTCTTCGCCATTTTTATAAGCTGCCTGGGCCTTTTCGGATTGGCCTCTTTTATGGCGGAACAACGTACAAAGGAGATCGGGGTAAGAAAAATATTGGGCGCCTCTACCTTTCATCTATGGGGCCTGCTGTCAAAAGATTTCCTCGTGCTGGTCATCATTTCCTTTTTTATCGCTATACCCGGATCTTATTACCTGATGCATAACTGGCTGCAGCAATACGATTACAGGACGGAGATTTCATCCTGGATATTTATTGTTACGGGTATACTTGCTTTACTGATCACATTACTGACAGTCAGTTTTCAGTCCATCAGAGCATCCCTTGCCAATCCGGTGAAGAGTTTACGGACTGAATAAAACAACCTCACAGAGGTTGTTTTATTCAGTCCTGCTTCTAGTTATTCTTTTTCAGTTTATCCTTAAATACTTTCTCAAACTTCTCCACTTTCGGCCGGATCACCAGGTTGCAATAGGGCTGCGAACCATGTAATCTGAAATAGTCCTGGTGATAATCCTCTGCAGGATAGAATTTCGTGAAAGCCGTGATCTCCGTTACAATGGGCTTGTCATAGGCCCCGCTCTTGTTCAGCTTCTCTTTATAATGTTCCGCTTTTTCTTTCTGTTCCTCATTGTGATAGAAGATGGCGCTGCGATACTGAGTGCCTACATCATTCCCCTGCCTGTTCAGGCTGGTGGGATCATGCGCCTCCCAGAATACTTCCAGCAATTCATCAAACGTAATAACGGCCGGATCATAAATGATTTGCAGGGATTCCGCATGACCGGTCGTGCCCGTACAAACTTCTTCATAGGAAGGATTCGCCACATGACCACCCGTATACCCTGAGGTGGCTTTTACTACTCCCTTTAACTCCTGGAAAACAGCTTCCGTACACCAGAAGCATCCGGTTCCAAAAGTCGCTGTATCCAATTTTTTTCCCGCCGGGATTGTTTCATCAGTCATAAGAATCTTGCTTTTATTGATAGGTTCCCTGGTTGTCGGCTCACAGGAGGCCGAGAATAAGGCTAGTGAAGTAACTACAGATAAAAAGATCATGGCTCTATACATTGGGTTAAAAATTTTGTTTTCCGCACTCCACAAAATTATTGCTCTACATCCTCGTCATAATGTACGCTATATGACAAATAATTGGTTTTAAATGTTCGTTAACAAGGCAGGTTGATCGGTTGCCAATAATGCAGCCACTCCCCGCGTTTTCACTTCACCGGGCCCAATTCCCGAATCTTGTAAAGTAAAGTTGTAAGTTTAGTTTGTAAAGTAACTTTATAAATTTACCTTTGCATAATGAAAGCCTCCAATAAGGATATTGAAATAGCCGCCGGTCTGCGCTCCGTTATCCACCGCCTGGTAAAAGTCCTCCGCAGACAGACCCACAACCAGGAAATGCTGTCCCTGACAGAACGCTCCTCCCTGGGCCTGCTTTACCAGCATGGGGAACTGCTCCCCAGCGAACTGGCCCAGATGGAAAAAGTGACCACCCAGTCCATGTCCCAGGTCATCAACCACCTGTTCAAATCAGGGTTTATTATCAAAACACCCTCCGGCGAGGACAAAAGAAAGGTGAAATTATCGCTCACCCCTGCCGGCAAACACTATATCGAACAGCTACGACAGGAGAAACAGGAATGGCTGGCCCGGATCCTCCACGAAAAGACCACGGAGAAGGAGAAGGACATTCTAATGCAAGCCATGAATATTTTGACAAAATTGATTGATGAACCCGAGCAGAATAGATAATCATGAATTTACAGACGTTCAGCGCTTTAAAGAGCCATAACTACCGGCTTTATTTTTATGGACAATCCGTATCCCTCATCGGTACCTGGATGCAACGAACGGCATTAAGCTGGATCGTTTACACGATGACCCATTCCACCTTTATGCTGGGGCTGACCCTCTTCGCTGGCCAGTTCCCTTCATTTTTGCTATCCATTTTCGGCGGAGTGGTATCCGACCGCTACGATCGTTTCCGTGTCCTCCTCTTCACCCAATTCGCCTCCCTGATACAAGCCGTCTGTTTGGCAGCCCTGATCCTGCTGGGGCACTACGCTGTGTGGGAATTGCTCCTGATCAGCGTCCTGTTAGGCAGTATTAATGCCTTCGACGTCCCGGCCAGGCAATCCCTGGTCTATGAAATGGTCGATAACAAAAATGATCTCCCCAACGCCCTGGCCCTTAACTCTTCCATGGTCAACCTGGCAAGACTGATCGGACCAGCCATGGCAGGTATTGTACTGGAAAAACTGGGAGCGGGCGTCTGCTTCCTGCTGAACGCCGCCAGCTTCGTCGCCGTAATAGCTTCTCTTTTACGCATGAAATTGCCCGCCTACAAACAGGGGAGCCGTGACAAAAAAGTATTGGTGGAGCTCAGGGAAGGGTTTACCTATCTGCGGCATACCCCTTCGATCGCTAAAGTGATCCTGATGCTGGCAGGCATGAGCCTCCTGGTAATACCCTACGTCACCCTCTTGCCTGTCTATGCAAAGGTCATCTTCAAAGGCAACGCCTCCACGTTCGGATATATCAACAGCTTTATCGGTTTGGGAGCCATCAGCGGCGGCCTCTTCCTTGCCAGCATGGGAGCGAAGATCGACCGGAAGAAAATATTGTGGATCAACACCCTGGTTTTCGGGATCGGGCTCATCCTGTTCTCGTACACTACCTCGTTCCCCCTCGCCATGCTCTTTGCCTCCTTATCCGGCTTCGGAATGATGGCCCAGACGACGATCTCCAACACAATCATCCAGACGACGGTGGACCCGGCCATGCGGGGAAGGGTGATCAGCTACTTCGCCATGGCTTATTTCGGTATGCAGCCCCTGGGCAGCCTCCTGGTGGGGGCCGTTTCCCAATATATCGGAGCCCCCAATACCATGCTGATCGAAGGACTTTGCGCCCTCGTGGTCGTAGCCCTCTTCTGGTCCTTCCTGTCGAAAAAGAATGGAAACTTCACGCAAAGGCCTAAAGACCGCACTAAGGATTATCATTTATCCGTCCTGTCCGATGGCTGTGCCGCCGGGATTAAGTAGGCATTTGTAAGAAATAGCCGGCGAACATGCGTACCTTTGCTGCTCTTAAAAAATTAAAAGGAGCCCTTTAGGGGTGTAGGGGTATGAAAATTTTTCCGGAATCGGCTTTGGTGCAATTAGAGTTTGACAAAATCAGGACTTTGCTGGCTGAGCATTGCAATACAGAATATGCCCGGGCAAAAGCCGGGGATCTCCGTATCCATACCCGCCGCGAATTCATTGAATGGGAACTGCGGCAGGCCCATGAATTCAAACTCCTGTCGCAGAACGGGCAATACTTCCCTAACGACCAGAGTCTCAACCTTTCCCGGGAATTGAAACTATTGGGCATTCCCGGGGCCACGCTCACCGGCGAACAGTTCCTGCAGATCCGTAAGCTGGCGGAAAGCATGCAAAGCATCTTCCGGTGGTTCGACCCGGAAAGAAAGATCGCTTACCCGGCCCTGGCCAGAGTGATCGTACGCACCCAATACGAAAAAAGCATTATAACAAAGATCGACGAAGTCCTGGACGAATCAGGCATCGTCCGGGACAACGCCTCGGAAGAACTGGCCAATATCCGGTTGAGCCTCTTCCGGAAGAGAAATGAGCTGAGACGCCAATTCGACCGGATCCTTTCCAAACTGGGCAAATCCGGGTATGTGGCGGATATCGAAGAGTCTTTCCTGAATGGCAGAAGGGTAGTAGCGATCTTCGCTGAACACAAGCGGCAGGTAAAAGGCATCCTGCACGGTGAGAGCGACACCCGCCGGACCTCTTTTATCGAACCGGAAGAGACGATCGAACTCAACAATGATGTCTTTTCCCTGGAGCATGCTGAGAGCAAGGAAGTCTACCGCATCCTCCGGGAGCTGACCACTCAGTTGTCCGGACACGCGCCCTTACTGGCGACCTGGCACGATATCCTGGGTGAATTTGACTTTATCCGGGCTAAGGCCAGGCTGGCCATCGACATGAACGCCAACTTCCCCCAGTTATTGGACAAGGCGCATGTACATCTCCGGCAGGCGTATCACCCTCTTTTGTACCTATACAACCGGAAGAACCAGAAACCGACCATTCCCACGAATATCAACCTGAATGAAAAGGATCGTCTCCTCGTTATTTCAGGCCCGAATGCAGGGGGAAAGACAGTGACGATGAAGACGGTAGGCCTCCTGCAACTAATGATCCAGAGCGGCCTGCTGGTGCCCGTTCATCCGGATTCCGAAATGGGCATCTTCAAACAGATCATGATCCATATCGGCGATACCCAAAGCCTGGAATTCGAATTGAGCACCTATAGCTCCCACCTGAAGAACATGAAGTATTTCATGGAGAATGCCAATGGAAAAACGCTGTTCTTCATCGATGAGCTGGGTAGCGGCAGCGATCCCAACCTGGGCGGCGCCTTTGCAGAAGTGATCCTGGAAGAGCTGGTGCGTAAGCATTCCTTCGGCATCGTCACCACGCATTACCTCAACCTGAAAGTAATGGCGAATAAGACGCCGGGGATCATTAATGGCGCCATGGCTTTTGACGAGACCAATCTCGCACCCCTTTACAAGCTTATCATCGGCAAGCCGGGCAGCTCCTATACTTTTTCCATCGCCGAACGCATCGGGCTGGAGCCCAGGCTCATCCAGCGGGCCCGCACCCTGGTCGACGAAGACCATTTCCGCCTGGATAAATTGCTGAACAGGACCGAACAGGACCTTCGCCATCTCGAACAGCGGGAAAAAGACCTGCAGAAGCTGCTGAAGGAAAACGAAAAACTGAAAAAGGAAATGGAAGCCCTGATCCACCGGGAGCGACACGACCAGCAGGTGGAATTGCTGAAACACCAGAATAAGATCACCGAAGAACGGATGGTATACCTGAAGGAAATGGAACGCAAATTGAAGCAGATCATTTTCGATTGGCGTAAGTCGGACGATAAGAACGAAGTCATTCGCCAGATGCAGATACTGCTGTTCAAACAGAAAGAGAAGCAGGGGAATGAAAAGGTAAAGAAGAAATTCGATTCCAAATACGAAGAAGTAGGCGGCAA
>Ga0307511_10001395_pt1 | contig 25491 bp, 25 predicted proteins | sample 13_EM_MG_FD_200266 | JGI IMG/M metagenome (GOLD analysis project Ga0307511, IMG submission 200266) | Populus trichocarpa ectomycorrhiza microbial communities from riparian zone in the Pacific Northwest, United States - 13_EM | ecosystem: Host-associated > Plants > Roots > Unclassified | place...
CCAGCGGCTCGCTGGCGGCTTCGGCAACATCGCCGCCGGGCCGGCGGCGGTCCAGCCGGCGAGGCCGCCGGCGCTACGAGTTCCGGGCGAATCCACTGCCTCACCCCATTCATGCTGACCAAACTCTGGCTCATCCCCCTGCTGCCACTGATCGGCTTTCTGCTGAACGGACTGTTCGGCAAACGCCTCGGCAAAGGGTTCGTGAACGCGGCCGCGCTCCTGGCTTCGTTCGGCGCAGCGATCGCCGGAACGATCGCCGTTTTCCAGTACCACGCGTCCTATCCAACCGGCGAACGGCACGTCAACCTCGTCTACAACTGGATCTCCTCCGGCGGCATCGGTGCCGACCTCGCCTTCCAGCTCGATCCCCTCAGCGTGATCATGCTCATGGTGGTCACGTGGATCGGCTTCCTGATCCACCTCTACTCCGTCGGCTACATGGCCCACGAGCATGGATACGCGCGCTACTTCGCCTACCTCAACCTCTTCCTCTCCGAGATGCTCGTCCTCATCTTGGGATCGAGCTATCTATTGATGTTCGTCGGATGGGAAGGAGTGGGACTCTGCTCCTACCTCCTCATCGGCTTCTACTACGAGACCGACTACGCCCCCGCCGCCGGCAAGAAAGCCTTCGTCGTCAACCGCATCGGCGACTTCGGCTTCCTCATCGCCATGTTCCTGATGTTCGCCTACTTCGGGAGCGTCGACTTCGCCAAGGTCTCGCAGATTGCCAGCGCTGGCGGGGTCGAACACTGGCTGCTGACTGCCATCTGCCTGCTGCTTTTCCTCGGCGCCTGCGGCAAAAGCGCCCAGATCCCGCTCTACGTCTGGCTGCCCGACGCCATGGCCGGACCGACGCCGGTCTCCGCGCTCATCCACGCCGCCACGATGGTCACCGCCGGCGTCTACATGGTCGTCCGCTCGAATGCGCTTTATCGACTGGCTCCTGGCGCGATGATGGTGGTCGCGCTCGTCGGCGCGCTCACCGCGCTCTTCGCCGCAACGATCGGGATTAGGCAGTGGGACATCAAGAAAGTCCTGGCCTACTCCACCGTCTCGCAACTCGGCTTCATGTTCATCGGCGCCGGCGTCGGCGCTTTCACCGCCGGCATCTTCCATCTCGTCACGCACGCCTTCTTCAAGGCCTGCCTCTTCCTCGGCTCGGGCTCAGTCATTCACGCCATGAGTGGCGAACAGGACATGCGCAAGATGGGCGGCCTGAAGTCGAAGATCCCCATCACCTACTGGACGTTCCTAATCGCCACGATCGCCATCGCCGGCATCCCGCCGCTGGCCGGCTTCTTCTCGAAAGACGAGATCCTGGCCTCAGCGCTGGCCAATCCCTACTTCCCGCAATGGTTCAACGCCCTGATCTGGATCCTCGGAACGCTGGCCGCCTTCTGCACGGCGTTCTACATGTTCCGTCTCGTTTACCTGACCTTCTTCGGGAGCTTCCGCGGAACGCATGAACAGGAACATCACCTGCACGAGTCGCCATGGACGATGACGTTGCCGCTGATCGTGCTGGCCACGCTCTCGGCGATCGGCGGCGCGCTCCTCGGGTGGCCGCACAGGCACTTCCTCGCAGCCTGGCTGCATCCGATCTTCCCCGAGATCGCGGGCGTCCCCGAGGCGCAATACGAGATCAATCCCAACCTCGAATATGGATTGATGTTCGTCTCCACCGCCATCGCCGCCCTCGGCATCTGGGTCGCCTACGCCCGCTTCTACAAACGCGGACTGGCTGCCGACGAACAGTTCGCCAACGCCATGCCGGCCGTCGCGAAGGGGATGGAGAACAAGTGGTACGTCGATGAGCTCTACGGCAAGTTAATCGTCCGCCCGCTCGAAGCACTCTCGCAATTCCTCTGGCGCGGCATCGACGCCCTGATCGACGGCCTGCTGGCGCTCCTCGGCTACGTCGTCGCCGCCATCGGCGACCTGCTCCGCTTCTTCCAGACCGGCAACGTGAGGAACTACGCGCTGATGTTCTTTCTCGGAGTGATCGTGTTCGTGTGGGTGCTGGCATGAAGCGGTTACGCGGTCTCGCGGTTGCGCAGTCTCGCGGTAGGGAACTCACCGCGCAGGAGCCGACTCCGAACACCCCGAGACCGCGCAACCGCGCAACCACGAGACCGCCGCTATGATCAACACCCTCTCCATCACCCTCTGGCTCCCCATCGCCGCGGCGGTGATCCTGGGCTTCTTCCCGAAAACCGCGGCTAACGCCATCAAAGCCTTCGGACTGCTCGCCTCGATCGCCACCTTCATCGTCTCGCTGACCATCCTCAGCCAGTTCAAAGAAGGCGTTGCCGGTTTCCAGCTCGTCGAGTCGCTGCAATGGATTCCGCAGTGGGGAATCCGCTACTCCCTCGGCGTCGACGGCATCTCGCTCTGGCTCGTACTGCTGACGACGCTCCTGACGCCGATCGTTTTCCTGTCTTCCTGGAATACGATCCACAAGCATCCGAAGGAGTACGTCATCGCCTTCCTGATCATGGAAGCGGCGATGATCGGCGTGTTCGTCGCCACCGATCTCCTGCTGTTCTACGTCTTCTTCGAGCTGACGCTTCTGCCGATGTACCTCGTCATCGGCGTCTGGGGCGGCGCGAACCGGATCTACGCGGCCATCAAGTTCTTCCTTTTCACGATCGCCGGCTCGCTGCTGATGCTCCTCGGCATCATCTATCTCGCCTTCGCCCATCTCCACGACACCGGCACGATCACCTTCGCCGTCACGGAGCTGTACGGAACGTTGCTGACCCCGCACGCGCAGACGCTGCTCTTCTTCGCCTTCGCGCTGGCCTTCGCCATCAAAGTCCCGTTGTTCCCACTGCACACCTGGCTCCCCGACGCGCACGTCGAAGCGCCCACCGGCGGCTCGATCATCCTGGCCGGCGTGATGCTGAAGATGGGGACGTACGGCTTCCTCCGCTTCGTCCTGCCGTTCTTCCCCGACGCCACCGCCAAATACGCTGGCCTGCTCATCGCACTGGCCGTGATCGGCATCGTCTATGGCGCGCTCGTAGCCTGGGTCCAGCCGGACATGAAGAAGCTGGTGGCCTACTCCTCGGTCTCGCACCTCGGCTTCTGCGTTCTCGGAATCTTCGCCCTGAATCAGACTTCGATCGAAGGCTCGATCCTGCAGATGGTCAATCACGGCCTTTCGACCGGCGCGCTCTTCCTCTGCGTCGGCGTCATCTACGAACGACGCCACACGCGCCTGCTCGCTGACTACGGCGGACTGGCCAAGACGATGCCGGTCTTCGCCACGTTCTTCATCATCTCGATGCTCTCGTCGGTTGGATTACCTGGACTGAACGGCTTCGTCGGCGAGTTCCTCATCCTGGCGGGGTCGTTCCAGACATGGCCACGATGGACGATTGTCGCAGCGACCGGGGTCATCCTCTCGGCCATCTACCTGCTTTGGCTGATCCAACGAGTCTTCTTCGGGCCGATCACGAAAGAAGAAAACCGCAACGTCAAAGAGATCGCCTGGAACGAGATCGCCGCGCTCGTGCCGCTGGTCATCCTCATGGTCTGGATCGGCGTCCGCCCCAACACCTTCCTGCGCAAGATGACGCCAAGCGTGCAACAACTCCTCCAGATCGCCCACAAGACCGACGCCAACAAAGCCGTGATCGCGAAAAACAGCCTCCCTCGTCCCTCGGCCATCGTCCCTGACGCAGGAGGTGTTCGTTGAATCTCACCCCTCTCCTCGAAGCCGGCTGGATGAACGCCATCCTCCCCGAGGCGATCTTGTCCATTGGCGGAATCCTGCTCATCCTCTTCGACGCCTTCGCGCCGAAGCTGCGCAGCGCCACCGCGCCGCTGGCCCTGATGGTCTTCGTCTTCGCCGGGTGGGGCGAGCTGTTCCTCGTCGGCGGCGACTTCTTTGGCAACACCTACCAGATCAGCGCCATCACGGTGATCTTCGACTGCACCTTCCTCCTGGCGGCCATCCTTGCCACGCTCTTCGCCAAGGCCTATTTGGCCCGCGAAGGATTCGAGCGCGGCGAGTTCTACGCGCTGCTGATGTGGGGAACGGTGGGGATGATGATGATGGCCAAGGGGCTCGACCTCCTCATCGTCATCCTTGGCCTGGAGCTGCTCTCGATCTGCATCTTCATCCTGGTCGGCTTCCATCGCCGCATCGCCGTCTCGAACGAGGCCAGCCTCAAGTACTTCCTGATGGGTGCGTTCGCCACCGGCTTCGTCCTCTACGGAACGGCCCTCTTCTACGGCGCCACCGGCTCGACGAACTTCGCCGCCTTCTCGCACTACTTCCGAACCGCCGACGCCAGCAATCCTCTTCTGACGATTGCTTTCATCCTGCTGATGTCCGGCCTCGGTTTCAAGCTGGCCGTGGCCCCGTTTCATGGCTGGGCGCCCGACGTTTATCAGGGAGCGCCTTCGCCAATCTCCGGCTGGATCTCGACGGCGCCGAAAGCAGCCACGCTCATCGCTCTCGTCCGCATCTTCGCTTCGATGACGCCGGTCATCCAACAGGCTTCGTGGATGAAGATGGTGGCCGCGCTGTCGGTTCTCTCCATGATCATCGGCAACGCAGTGGCCATCGCCCAGCGCGATCTCAAGCGGATGCTGGCCTACTCCGGCATCGCCCACGTCGGCTACATGCTCATCGCCCTCCTGACGCTGCGCGACGAGTCGGTGGCCGCCATCAGCGTCTACGTGATCACATACGCGCTCATGAACATCGGCGCCTTCGGCGTGATCTCGATGCTGGCCAAGAATCAGAACGATCCGCAGACACTCGACGACATCGCCGGCCTCGGCTTCCGCCGCCCGTTCTACGGCCTGGCCCTGACCATCTGCATGTTCTCGCTCTCCGGCCTCCCGCCCACGGCCGGATTCATCGCCAAGTTCTACATCTTCAAGACCGCCGTCGACACCGGCCACATGACGATCGCGCTGATCGGCATTCTGACCAGCATCGTTTCGGTCTACTACTACCTGCGCGTCGTCTATTTCCTGTACATGAAGGAAGGGGAGGCGATGGCGCATGACATCGACACCGACTTCTTCGGCACCAGCGCATTGCTGATCTCGCTCATCGGCATCTTCGCCATCGGCCTCTTCCCCACGCCACTCTTCAACGCGGCCGGAGCCGCAGCGCGCGCGCTCCTGCCTTAGTCCGCGGCTCATGTCGAACGACCGGCAGAACAGCAACGATCGAGAAGCAGTCTCCGAGATGACGACCGGCAGATTGTCGGTCTACCTGCGCTGCCTGACGTTCCTGGAATCCGTCGGACAATCGACGGTCTCCTCAGCCGAGCTGGCCGAACGCTTCCATCTCAACTCCGCCCAGATCCGCAAAGACCTGGCCTGCTTCGGTGAGTTCGGGACGCGCGGCGTCGGCTACAACGTTTCGCGATTGAAGGACCATCTCGTTCGCGAGCTCGGCCTCGATCGCGTGCGCCGCGTCCTCATCGCCGGCGCCGGCAACCTCGGCATGGCCCTGGCCGACTACGCCGGTTTCAACGACCACGGCTTCGAGATCGCCGCGCTCATCGACAACGATCCTGACAAGATCGGACGCCGTTCCCGCAGCGGCATCGAGGTCCTGCCATGGGACGAATTGACGACAATCGTCCACCAGCACAAGGTCGACATCGGAATCGTGGCAGTCACCGCCGCCGCCGCCCAGGCCGTCTACGACGCCTTCGCTGACGCCGGCCTCATCGCCGTATTGAATTTCGCCCCCACCCAACTGCGCGCCCGGCCGGGCGTGAAGGTCAAGTCGGTCGATCTCCGCATCAACCTCGAGTCGCTGTCGTTCTATCTGAAGAATGTCGAGGACGAGGGGACGTAGGGCGCTCCGGAGTCAAACGGACGTAAGAATGCCAAGGCGTCCTCCAGTTTGACTGGATTGGGCCGTCTTCGTATAATTCCCTCCAATTCCGGAAATCGGTCGGGACTCATGCCGCACTCGTCTGTTAGTGGAGACCTGTACGCAAATGCCCTCTTATCAAACGCTTGACGGGCTCTGCGAGGAAATCGAGAGCCATCCTGTCTTTGCAAACCCGTACTTCGACTCTCTGCAGCGTTCGACTTGGACCAGGGACACATACGACCTGCACCGGGCCAACTTCTTCTATCGAACCGAGCTCACGGTCAAGACGATCGCCCACGTCTGTGCCCGGGCCGCAGACGAAGACGACATGCCGACGCTCATCCTATTCACCTACATCCTGAACGAGGAGTGCGGCAACGGCGAGATGAAAGACTGCCACGCCGTGCTCATGGAGGGCGCGCACAATCTCTTCGGGCGCAAGGCATTCGACCTCGAACCGCTCGCGGTGACCGCGGCGGGCACTAGCCCGCTCATCGCCGAGGGGACCAATCGGTATCGCAAGCGCTTGCAGGAGCTGGCCGGCGGAAGCTACCAGCGCATGCTTGGAGTGGCGATGGCTCTCGAGTCTCACGCTTCAAGAATGCTGACCCATTGCCGCACTGCATTTCGCGCTCATGCCGAGCGCTTCGATCGGTCGCAGTTCGTCCGCGAGGTCGAGGTGTACTTCAACGTGCACTTGAACGCCGGCGTCGAGGAGCGTCACGCCGCCGACGCCACCCAGTGCGTGCGCCGGAACTGCCGTACCCCGGCCGATCTGGCCGAGGTCAGGTACGGGGCGCAGGAAATGCTGAACGTACAACTCGACATGTGGCACGATCTTCATCGAAGGGCCACCGAGCTCCAGAGCCGACACCTTGCCTAGCTCACGTTTTTCCCTGACCAGTGCCACGCTGCCCGAATCGATCACCCACGGTACGAAAGCAAAGATCGACGCCATCAACAAGAGTGGCCGGCCGGACGCGCAGGTCATCGATCTGAGTATCGGCACGCTCGATCTCCCCGCCGATCCATCGATCGACGCCGGCGTTCGCGATTTCATCAAACGCAATGCCGAGACGATTCACGCCTTCGCTCCGGTGAAAGGCTTTCCGTCCCTGCGCCAGGCGCTGGCCGCCAAGATCAAGCGGCTGCACGGCGTCGGCGTCGACCCCGAAACCGAGATCATCGTCACCCCGGGCGGTATCAAGGGGTCTCTCACCGTGATGTTCCAGACCTTCCTCGACCCGGGCGACGAGGTGGTCGTGCCCGTACCCAACTGGCCGCACTACGCCGACATGCTTCGGCTGAATCGGGCCGTTCCGCGCTTCGTCCCCGCACGCCCGCCAGAGGCAGGGCTGACACCGCGGGATCTCGAGGCAAACATCAACGCGAACACCCAGATCATCATCCTGGGCGACTGCATCAATCCGACCGGCAAGGTCTACACATCCGAGGAGTTGCGGAGCCTCGCGCAGGTCATCGCGACGCATAACGTTCGTCGCGAGGCTGAAGGAATGCGCCCCATGCAGGTGCTCTTCGACTGCCCGTACGAGGCTCACGTCTTCGGCCCGCGCCCGGTCACATTCGCGGCCATCGAGGTGGAGGTACCGGGCCACGGAATGTATCCGCTCCGCAAGTGCACGGCCACGCTCACCGGTCCCGGAAAAACGTACGGCATGCACGGCGATCGCATCGGCTACGTCTGGGCGGACGCGGAGGCGATCGGCATCGCCGCGCGCGTCCAGGTGAACACGAATTCGTTCGCCTCCACCTACGGACAGGTAGCGACCAGTGTGGCCGTTCAGCCAGCCTTGGACGACGTGGTGGCCGGCCGAGGTCAGAACGCTCGCAGCAACCTCGACGTCGTCGCGCGGCGGCTGGCGAACGTGGGTGAATTACGTTTCGCCTATCCCGACGGCGGCTACTTCCTCTTCGTCGACTTCTCGCACTACGCACCCCTCTACGAAGAGCTCGGCATCGAGGACGCGGAACAGTTTCTGCTGCACAAGGCGCGCGTCGCCGCGATCAGCGGAACGCACTTCGGCCCGGAGATGGACGAGATGAAGCACTTCGTGCGCCTCAACTGCGGACGGACCATCGACCTGCTGAACGAAGCCTGTGCGCGGATCGAAAAGGCGCTTTCCGCGTTGAGCGTCCCGCAGGAGGCCATGCACGGGTGACGACGATCTCGAACGAATTTGGTGAAATGCGGTCAAGCCGCGCCGACGATCCCCCTCCGGGCCCTCAGGTCATTGGAGAGTCAGGGCTCGCTCACCATCTCGATCTTTACGACCGCCTGGCAGATCGGCGCCGGGAGTCAGCGGGCTATCGCGCGGTCCTGGAAGAGGTTCTCGGATTCTCGCTTCAAGAAGCGGTGATCTCGACCTCCGAGCACGCCGCGCCGTTCAACTTCGCCTCGAGCGTCAGCTACGCCCTGCCGCAATGGGCGATTCAGCGCGCGGGGTTGCGGCCTGCGGCCCGTATCGTGATCACGGTCGCCGCCCTCGTCCCGTTCGACAACCGGCACTACCCTCGGGGATTCGTTCAGGACGGAGCCCCTCGGCTGACCCTCTTCCCGAATCGGGTCATGAAGTCCTGCCCGATGCTCCAGCCCCCGGTGGACCTCGAGGCGCGCGTCGCGATCCAGGCGGAGGCCACGCAGTTCCTCGGAAAGTATCCCTGGCTCCGCCCGCTTCTGACCGGCCCGCAGTCGTTTCAGGACGCCGCGCATCAGATGTGCGCCGTCATGGAGGCGATGGCGGCGAAGTGGTTTCCCGGCGCGCCCAACCCCGTAACGGTCCGCTCCATGGAGGAAGTGGCGCGGCGGATGTTGGTGCGGCTCATCTCCTCCCGCGATCCATGGCTGGACCGGCTGCTCTTCGATCCCTCCGTTCGCTCGCTGATCGCGCAGCGGCTGATGGGGACGGTCTGCGCCTGGGGAGCGCACCATGGCTCGTTCCTCTTCTGGAATCGCCGCAGTGAACGGCTCGGCCGGTTCGTCGAGGAAGATGGATGCCTGGTCGATGGCGACACACGCGTCCCGCTCACCCGCGAGGCGATCCTCAACGGGCTCCTCACGCGCTCCATCCTGCCCGGCGTTTTCCTGTCGCTGCTCGTGATCTCGTACCTCCCGGGACTGGCAGTGGCCGGCGGACCGAAGCAGCCGGACTACTACCGCGACATGATTCAAGCGGCGAACGAAGTCGGCGGCGTGTCCCGAGGGGAGGAACTTTCAACCTACGGATACTGGTGTGTCGACATGAATCGTCTGACCCCGCACCGGGCGGCCACGAAGCACATCCCAAAAGACGGCGCCGGTCTTTCTCTCACCGATGGCACCTGCGACGCCGAGTGGATCTGCGAGCAGCTCGGGCAGGTCCCGGTGCTCCCGATTCCTCCGACCGTTACCTACGCTTGAGGATCAGTCGCGCCGAAAGGCGGCAGCGACAATCTTCTTGAGCGTGACCTCGAAGCTCGGATTGGTCCACAGCCGGCTGCCAGACCACAGGCCGGGGTTGGCGTTTACTTCGATCACCGTGACCCGTTCTTGATCGTCCATCCGCAAATCGAACGTCGAGTACCCCTGAATATCGAGGGCTTTCATCGCGGTGCGCGCCATGGCCGCGATCTCTTCGGTTTTTCGGCGAGGGATATCGGCCAGATCGCGGGTCACCTGACGCAGACGCTGGAGCCTGCCGTTGATTCGGATAGCTTCCGTCCTGAAGCCCCAGCCAGGCTTGGCCGTGCCGAAGTGCCATTCGATGATCGCGCCCGGCTTGATAGACGTGGCCGTCGCTTCGATCATGCTCATTCGGAACTCACGCCCTACGACAAATTCATCGCACAGTGCCGTAGTCCCGAATCTCCGCCAGATGCGCTCCGCTCGTTTCCGCGCTTCCTCGGGCGTTTTCACCAGGCTGTCATCGTTAATGCCCGCAGAGCTGGCCAGCGAGCTCGGCTTCACAAGAAACGGCGGCGGCAGATTGATTGCGGCCTGTTCGCCCTGAACCAACTCCACGAAACCCGGCACACGGACTCCCGCCGCTGTCAGAAGATGCCGCGATCGCGTTTTGTCATTGGCCAGGGCAATGCCTCGGGGTGACGAGCCGGTGTACCGAAACCCGAGAATCTCGAGCAGACCGACAAAGGAGGCTTCGAGCGGGTGGCTCGCGTAGGCAAGATTGACGACTACATCCGGCCGAAGCTTCAGAAGTTGATCGATCGCTGCTTTGTTGTTCTCGCCAACGCTGACCAAAGTGACCTTGTTGTAGATCCGTCGCAGCCCTTCAACGACAGAGATGTCATACGCGGCCCGCGTGCAGCGCGACTTCGATGTTTGAATCTGGGACGCGATGTCGTCGTCGATGACGCAGGCAACAGAGAGCTTGATCATATGGGCTGAATTACCCTCCGCTGACCGCCGGCAGGATGATGATCTCCGCTCCATCACGAATCGGCGCAGCCAGCCCGCCGATGTCCCGGAAACTGTCGCCGTCAACGAAGACGTTGATGTGCTGCCGCACTTCACCGAGCTCAGTGACGATGCGATCGTGAACCTTGGGATAGTCCGTGCCGAGGAGAGAGAGGGCGGCGGAAATCGATCCGGCTGAACCGTCGACACGAATCTCGCTGCGGCCGCCAGTGAGCTCGCGTAACGGACCCGGGATCACGAACGTAAATGCCATCACTTCTTCTTCGATAAGGAAACGCGCGCCGCCTTCACCGAAACGACTGGCGGAAGACCGTCCACCAGTTCCTCCCAGTTCTTCCCCTCATCGGCGGAACCGAAGAGCTTCCCGCTCCTCGTCCCGAAATAGACGCCGGCCGGATCGAGCGAATCGACGGCAAAAGAGTCGCGAAGGACAGCTTCGTACGCTCCCTTCTGCGGCAAACCTTTCGTCAGCGCCTTCCAATGCTCGCCGCCGTTGCGCGTCCGGTAGACGCGTAGCTTTCCCTCTGGCGTGCAGCGAAAACCGTCCGACTCCAGCGGAACGATCCACGCGCAGTCCGGATCCTCAGGATGGATGCCGAGGGCGAAACCGAAATCGGAAGGGACGCCGTTGGCGATGTCCGTCCAGCTCTCGCCGCAATCATCGCTGCGATACAAGCCCCAGTGGTTCTGCAGGAACATCCGATCCGGCCGCTGCTTCGACTGCACCACCTTGTGCACGCACTGCCCAAACTCCGGGTATTTGTCAGGAAGAAAGTCGGCACGCACACTTTTGTTCGACGGCCGCCAGCTCTCGCCGCCGTCTTCCGTCACGTACATCCCGGCAGTCGAAACGGCCACGCGGATTCGATCCGCACGCGCCGGATCGAGCAGGATCGTGTGCAGACAAAGCCCGCCACCACCCGGCTGCCACTTCGGCCGCTGCGGATGATTCCAGAGTCCCTCGACTAGCCCCCACGACTCGCCGCCATCCGTCGATTTGAACAGCGCGGCCGGCTCGACGCCGCAGTAGAGCGCGTCGGTTTCGCCCTCGCGTCCCGGCGCGATCTGCCAGATGTTCGCCAGTGCCGCGCCGGTACCTTCTGGGAACTTGACGTTCGCAACCTGCGGGTCGGTCCAGCTCTCGCCGAAATCATCGCTCGATCGCAGCAGCGCTCCCCAATGCATGCTCTGCGGGCCTGCCCAGATGCGATGCCGTCCCCCGCGGCCGTCGTAGGCCATGGCATAGACCGCGCTGCCGGGAAAGTACGGGCCGCCCATGTCCCACTTCCCCCGTTTCTTGTTCGCACGAAGGATGAAGGCCCCTTTCATCGTGCCGACGAGCAGCAGGACATCGCCGTTGCGGGGAGTGACGTGACGAGTGACTGGCATCGTGTTTCTCCTGTCAGATCCGTTGCTGGAAGGCCGGAGATTGTATGCTCACTGAATGGATGTCGTCCTCTTCGGCGCGACGGGAATGGTAGGTCAGGGCGTTCTCAGAGAATGCCTGCTCGATCCCGAGGTGCGGCGGGTTCTCTCGATCGGACGCACCGGAACCGGCCAGCAACACCCGAAACTGCACGAGATCGTTCGCGACAACCTGTTCGACTACTCAGACATGGAGTCTGATCTCGCCGGATACGACGCCTGTTTCTTCTGCCTCGGCGTTTCTGCAGCCGGCAAGACAGAAGCGGAGTACCGGCGAATTACCTACGACATCACGCTGGCAGCGGCCACGACGCTGGCCAGACTCAATCCGCAGATGACGTTCATCTACGTCTCCGGAACCGGGACCGACAGCACGGAACGCGGCCGCACCATGTGGGCCCGCGTCAAAGGCAGCACCGAGAACGCCATCCTCCGCCTCCCGTTCAAAGCCGCCTACATGTTCCGTCCGGCTGGCATTCAGCCGATGCACGGCGAAACGTCGAAGACGCGGCTCTACCGCGTGTTCTACGTGATCGCCCGTCCGCTGATGCCGCTCCTGAAGCGCCTCTTTCCGCGTTCGATGACAACGACAGAGCAACTCGGACGAGCGATGATCGCCGCGGCGCGTAATGGCGCGCCGCAGGCGATCCTTGAAACGGAAGACATCAACCGGCTCTAGAACACCTCTCCGATCCAGAACTCCGTGCGGAACTTGCCGTTGACGTGCCGCAAATCGGTGCGCTTGGCGAAGTCCCAATGCAGCTCAAGACCGAGCATGTTGAACGAAATACCGTAACCGACGGCGGCGACGCCATCGACGAGGCGTCTGTCTTTCCAGAACGTGTACGGCTGACCTGGGAGTTTCGCGCCGCCAATGTCGAAGAACAGATTGGCGCGAATGCCGGTAAATGCCACGATCGGTGTGGCCAGAACATCGATCAGCGGGAAGCGCAGCTCGACGTTCGCGTATGCGGCCTGAGTCCCGATGATCGACCGGAAATCGTAGCCGCGTACCGTATTGAGGCCGCCGAAGTAGTAGAAATTCGGGAAATCGCCGCGCGAATAGCCTACGAAAAGGCGCGTCGCCAGCAGCGAGCGAGAGGTAATCGGCAGGTACTGTCTCGCGTCGAGTGTGTAGTCGTTCGTCAGGATCGATCCGCCGCTGCCGCCGATGCTGTTGTTCGCGCCGCGATGAACATTCGGCGCGAAAAGTGTCCCGACGTCATAACGATGTCCCGAGATCGGACCGAACTCCTTGAAGCTCGTCGTGTCGCCGCTGAAATTGGCTGTAATCAACGGGAAATTGTCGCGGCGATTGACAAAGAAGAGGTTGCCGCCTGCGTCGAGAAGCGGGTAATTCACGTCGCGCGCTTCGTAGCCGAGCCCCGCGTCGAGCCGGTGATAGCGATCGAATGGGTGACTGAGGATGCCGATCGCACCCGTTTCGCGATAGAGCTGATGCCGGTCGATCGTGAAATCCGTTTCGGAACGGAACGTCGAATAAAACGCGCGGCTGTCGAAAACGCGGAAACCCCAGTTCGTCCGGTTGTGCAGATCGAGGTAAAGGAAATCGAAGTTCGAGAACGACGACACCGAATCGAGCGCGGCGATGAAACGCCGGTCGCCGAGCATGTCGCTCATGTAGATCACAGAGCGCGATACCAGAAGGTTCTCGGAGGTCACACCAGCATTGACTTCGACGTCGTCGATGAACATCTTGAAGCCGCTCGGCTTCTCGATCTTCTCCGGATCGATCGTCACCTCGACGGGCGGCTGGAAGAGCGTGCGGGCCGATGCTTGCATCGGCGCCGACGGCAGCGTCGTCTTCTCCGCGGCGTGCAGTGGTTTATCAGTCGTCGTCGAATAGAGGCGCCAGTGGCGTTTGTAGTACGAGGCGTAGACCATCCGCTCGCGATTGTTCGAGCCGGTGAAAACAACCGGCGTGAAACAGCCGCCGACGACGTCCGTGTACTGCAGGACGTCGCCGTTATCGAGATTGAGCGAGTAAATGTTGTACGCAGCGTATTTCGTCAGATCGACCGGTGGCGTTGCCCCCTCCGGCTTCGCTTTCGCTTCAGCGTTCTGATAGATCTGCGCAGCCTGCTCGATATTGCGGCCGGTTTGCTTATCCGAGGCAAAGAAAATGCGCTTGCCGTCAGGGGAGAACCAAGAGTCGATATCGTTCCAGTCGCCAGTGGTGATCTGGTAACGCTCCGCATAATTGGAAAGATTCAGCTTGAACAGCTTCGCGTAGCCATTCACCACCGACGAATAGACAATCCACTTGCCGTCCGGAGAGAAAACCGGTGAACCGTCGAAGAACTTGTCATTCGTTACGTTCGTGATCGCGCCGCTGGCGACGTCGTAGAGATAAATGTCAGGAACGTTCCCCTTGAACGCGGCAAAGGCAATCGTTTTCCCGTTCGGTGAGTACGCAGGCGAAAGCTGCTGCTCGAAATCCATTTTCACCGAGCGCTCCAGGGCGCCGTTGAGAGCATTGATCAGCAGCAGGTTGCGGCCGCGCTCCTTCTTGACGAAGAGCGCGATCTGATCGCCGCTCGGGGCAAAGGCAATGTCACGGCCCATGACCGGGCCGACCGTCAGCATCTGAGCGATCGGATACTCGTACTTCGTCGTATGCCTGCCCATCAGATTGCGGAGCAAGCGCCGCTCGGGGATGTTGTAGAGAATGACGTCGACCTGTTCCTTGTAGGTGGCGTACGACGCCAGCAGATCGCCCGACGGCGACGGAACCGGCGAAATATCTTCACTATCGACATACTCGCCGATCTTGAACGGATCGCCATACTCCTGTGGCTCGCCCTTGGCTACGAGGGCGGGGAGATACTGCTTGCGAAGCCACGTACGGAACTGTGAATCGAATTCGTCCGGCTTCACGTCAAAGGCCCGCTTGAGCGCCTTGTCGACTGAGTTTCCTAACGTATTGCGATACTCGTAGATGAAATCGCGCAGCCCTTCCCATCCATACTTCTGCTGGATGTATTGGAAAACTGCGTGACCGAAACGATAGGCGAAATAGCCGCCGCCCTGCGCGTGTGAGATAGCCGGAACCTGGTCGTTGACTACGGCATCGCGCAGGACCATGCGGTCTTTCGAGTCTTCGTCGTTCCCCATGAACGACGCCAGCCCTTCCATCAGCCAGGTGGGCGGATTCGACGTGACCTCTTTTCCAAGTTTCCCCTGAAAGAGAATCTCGTACTCGAAGACGTGCGTGAGCTCGTGCTGGATGAGCTGCAGCAACTTCTCGTCGGTCGTATCGATCGGGATGACCATCCGATTGCGCGTTGGCTCTGCAAACGCGCCAACACCCTCCGGGATGAAGTTCAGATCGACATTGGTCTGCTCGAACGCCGAGTGGGTCGCGTAATAGATGATCGGGATTTTCTTGGAAATCTGGAAGTTGAATTTTCGCGAGAGATCGTCGTAGGCGCTTTCGGCCATGTCGACGACTTTCTCCAGCGCCGGCTTTTCTTCATCGTAGAAATAGATGTCGAAATGCGTGGCGTGGTAGATGTTCCAGTGGAACTTGTCGTAGACGATCTTGTTTTGCCCGAACGGAAAAGCGCTCGGCGCGATGAGGATGGAGACGAGGAAGAGCAGAGCGATCGATCGCTTCAAGATGTGCCTCCGTAAGCTGAAACTCAGCCGTAATATACAGAAAACGCTGTAATAGGCGCCCGAGAATTATCACTTAGAAACAACACGAGAACTGAACTCGTACTGGAAACCGCCAATTCTGACAATTCGTCGCTTTTCTCGTGTTAAGCCACAACCAGTGTGGCCACAACTGGTCGCTTGCCTAAGTGCAGGATCGTCAGCATGATCCTGAATATACGGAGGCGCTTGCTGTTGCGCGGGAGCAGCAGTAGAAGCGTGATCTTTCGTTCTCGGAAGCCGATCGCGACTAAAAAGTATCATAAGCAGTACAGCCATGAACTCGATTGCTCCCTCAGATTCGCGTGAGATGTTAATAATCTCCTTCGCAAGACCGATCAGTTCATGAGTGTGTAGAAGAGGTTTTAAGATACCCATTGTGCCTCCCGAAGCTCCAAGCTACTCTGCCGGGAATTTCTTATTAACTGAGTTTTACGACAGGGCGTACCCATCGAGACCGCTACTCAGTAAACACGTATCTCGTGGCGGACGTCTCCTGGGGAACGAAAATACCGACGAGTTGAGTCTCCATAGACCGGAGGTTCTCAAAAAGCCCAAGAATCTCGTCGTAATTGCGCTGATCGAATTCCTTGAAATCGCGGAAATTGTCCTCGATCACCTTCTCGCCGGTATCGGCATTGAAGACGGCGATGTCGATATCGAAGACGAAACCGGTCGTCTCCACGAGGACCTGCCGATAGTACGTCCTGCCATCCGCCGGCGAGACATACTCCTCGGTCTTGTAGCCGGACTTGTCATTGACGTCGAAATCGACGATGCCGGAGACGATGAAATCGGCGCCTGTCTTTGCGCCGAGGCTCTTCCAGTAATCGCGATTTGCCTCGAGCGCCTTCATGTCCGTGCCCGGCAGACGCGTCTGGGGCATATCGACGAGACGCAGCTTTGTGCTCTTGGTGAGCTGCTTTTTCAGGTAACGCTGAAACTCGGCCTGCACATCGACCTTCGAGGCGCGATCGTTTTTCTTTTCCCGATTGGCGATGACGAATGGCGCGATAGCCATCTTTTCGTCGCCGCTGATCTGCAGTTTCGGTTTGAGGGGAAGCTTGAGTTTGACTTCGGTCACTCCGGCGATGGCGGTGAGCGGCAGTAGCGAAACGAGAACGATTGCGGCAAAGCGTTTCATACGGCACCTCCCGGGGGATTCGGCGACGGCGGAGTTGGCGGTGGCTGCGGACGGTCGCTCGGCTTGGCTCCGGGCGGATTCACGGGCTGCGGCACCTCAGCGCCGACCGGCCTGTCCGGCTGACCGTTGGAAATCGTCGTCCCCGACACGCCGGGCTGGATACCCGGAATCGGCGTGGCCGTCGCCTTCGGCGTGGCCTGCCGCTTCTTGTTGCGCGACAGGAACTCGACGAAGCGGCTGTAATTCTTCTGAATGTAGGGGTTGGTGCGATCGAGCTTCAGCGCCTCGAGGTATTCCTTGCGCGCCTTCTCGAAATCGCCGTTGGCCTCGTAGGCCACGGCCAGGTTGTTGTGAGCCTGCGCGTTGCCGGGATTGATCTGGATGGCGCGCTCGAACCGGAACATCGCCTCGCGCCAGAGATTCATCTTCGCCATCTGCACGCCGAAGTTGTCCTGCGTCGCGGGCCGTGACAAATCGGAGGAGTGCGAACATCCGATCGCCAGCACCAGCGTGGCGATGACAGTCCCAAGGCGAAGCGTCCCTCTCATCGTCGATCTCCCTCCGCACGCGACAGGTGATGCAACCCGGACTTTACCGGACAGGGCTGTGAGATTACCATTGTCACGGCGGCGTCCCACACGCATCGCTCCCTCCCGCGGCACCAACACGCCCATGCCCGAAGTCCCGCTCCGCGATCGTCTGATCGCGTATGCCTTGCTTCCCCTCTCCCCCGCCCGCATCCGCCTGCTCGTCAAAACATTCGATCCGTTGTCAGCGATGTGCACTGCGTCCCCTGCCATGCTGCGGCAACTGCTAAGTATCGACGGTGCCGATGGCGGCGCTCCGTGGCGGAACGATGAACTTCGCAAACAGGTCGATGCCCTGCGCGACGCAGCCGTCACGCTGGCCGATGACGAATACCCAGCCCTGCTACGGCAGCTCGTCGATCCGCCGCTGGCACTTTTCTATCGCGGCAATTTGGCCTTAGCGCAGAAGCCGGCAGTTGCGATGGTCGGCTCGCGGCGTGCGTCGCCCTACGCGCTGAGCGTCGCCGCTCATCTCGCGCGCGACCTGGTTTCGACCGGGATCTCGATCGTCTCGGGCCTGGCCCTCGGCGTCGACGCAGCAGCGCACCAGGCCACTCTCGATGCCTCCGGCGAGACGATCGCAATCCTCGGCACAGGCATCGATATCGTCTATCCCCGTTCGAACAAGCGCCTGTTCAACAGGATCGAAGAGCGCGGCCTGATCCTGACCGAGTTTCCTCCGGGCACGCCGCCGTTCCGATACAACTTTCCGATCCGCAATCGGATTATCAGCGGCATCACGCTGGGGACGGTGATCATCGAAGCAACCGGCCGCAGCGGCTCGCTGATCACTGCACGAACCGCTGCCGAACAGAATCGCGAAGTCTTCGCCGTGCCTGGATCGATCTTCTCTCCCGGCTCCGAGGGAACGCATCGCCTCGTTCAGTACGGCGCCAAACTCGTTCACGACGCCAACGACATCCTCGATGAGCTTCCCGGCAGATTGAAGGTTCCCACCGCCGCTCCTGAACTGCCCGAAATCCCACAGCGCGAAGTTCTCGAAGCCTTCCACCGCGAGCGAGGCACCCACATCGACGGGGCCGCGGAGTCGCTCGGCCGGTCAGTTGCCATGCTCTCCGAGCCCGTCCTCCAGCTCGAACTGGACGGCTGGCTCAAAGCGCTTCCGGGAGGGCGGTATGTGCGGGTTCGGTAGGAACCGTCGCAGTGTCGATCCCACAGCAAGCACGCGTTGGCAAGCCGCGGAGCGGCGAAATCTACGTAGCCCACGGCGTGAGCCGTGGGAAAGAGCGCCCCACCAATACGAGCCGCGGAGCGGCGACATCTCGAATGCCACCCAACGACGGGAGATATTCGAATGAGCCACCGATTCACTTCCCTTTTCACACATCTCATTTTCAGCACGAAGGATCGATTTCCCCATCTTGATGCCGATCTCGGGGCTGAGTGTCGTGCCTACATCGGCGGGATTATTGAGAACGTCGGTGGCCGCCGCATCGCCATAGGCGGCGTCGCTGACCACATTCATCTGCTCGTGGATATGCCAGCGACGATTGCGCTGTCGGATTTCGTTCGCACGATCAAATCAAACTCGTCGAAGTGGATTCACGAGAGCCGGAACCGACCGAAGTTTGCGTGGCAAAAAGGGTACGCGGCGTTCAGCGTTAGCCGATCGGGTGTCGATCGCGTGGTCCGGTACATCGACACGCAGGAGGAGCATCATCGCCGTATCGGCTACCAGGATGAAGTGCGCGTATTCCTCAAGAAGCATGGGATCGCGGGAGACGAGCGATATATGTGGGAATGATCGGATTGAGATGTCGCCGCTCCGCGGCTGGATTTGTTGGGCATCCTGGTCCCACGGCTCACGCCGTGGGCTACATAGATTTCGCCGCTCCGCGGCTTTGCGATGGCCCGCTCAACTGTGCATCGGCCCAGGTGCCAGCCAGCCCTTGGCGATACAAGTCCGCTACGACGGCGTCGTCGTCTCCCGCATCTTCTTCACCTTCACCGCGATGAGCGCGACGGGGATACCGATCTGCAGCAGTCGCTTCACAACCTTCGGGAACCCGAAGCCGACCAGGAATCCCACCACCGCCCCTCCCGCCACTAACTGGGGCGCGTGTTCGGCGGCGATGGACTTGATATCGAGTTGCTTGCGGATGCGGCGGTCCAGTTCATCGATGCGGTCGCCGACACGGTCGCGGGCGCCTTCGATGGTCTGATCGAGCTGCTGCTTTTCGTCGTCCATCTACTTGCTCCTCGCAGCTTGCTCGATGTCGCTCTTGATCGACTCGAAATCAGTCTTCAGACTCTCGATCGACTTCGCCGGCACGAACTGCACGGCTTCGAACTTTTTCTTTCCCATCAGCGCCATCACGGCGGCAGTTGCGAGGAGGACGACCGTCACGATTAATGCCGACAGCCATGCCGGGACGCCGAGGCGGACCAGGACGAGCATGATGGTCACGAAGAGGAAAGCCAGGCCGAAGAGGCCGACGAAGAGCGCGCCGGCGAAGAGGCCGATGCCACCGCCGAGTTTCGCGACCGTATCCTTGACTTCAAGTTTGAGCAGCGCGATCTCGCCACGAAACAGCGTGGTGATGTCCTCGGTCAGCTCCTTGATGATGGTGCCAAGGGTCCGTTCCGAATCCGTCTCTGCATTTCGAGCCATAACGTTGAGGCCGGGAGCAAAAGGGGTGCCTCGCCGCTACAATCGCGGCGATGCCTTCTGATGTCGTCGAGCTGGTGAAGGACTTCCGCTTCGAGGCGGCGCACTTTCTACCCCATGTGCCGGAGGGACACAAGTGCCGCCGCATGCACGGCCACTCCTTTCGCGGCGAAGTTGCGGTGCGTGGAACGATCGATCCGGTGGTGGGCTGGCTGATCGATTTCGCCGATCTGAAGCGCGCCGTCGATCCGATCGTCGACCAGCTCGATCACTACTTGCTGAACGAGATCGAAGGACTACAGAACCCGACGTCCGAACTGCTGGCGATCTGGATCTGGGAGCGGCTCGCGCCGAAGGTCCCGCAACTGCATCGCATCACAATCGAGGAAACTTGCAGTTCGAGGTGCCACTACTACGGCCGTGCGCTGTAATCTCGGTGCATGCAGAAAACGCTTCTCCTCGCTGGTGGTCGACACCGGCCTGCATTCGAAACGCTGGACGCGCGAGCAGGTCGTCCAGTTCTTCCACGAGCACACCTCCGAGGATGAGGTGGAGGTGCAGAGCGAAACTGACCGCTACATCGTCTGGCCCGGCCAGGCCCTCGGTTACAAGATCGGATCGCTGAAAATCACCGAGCTACGCGAACGCGCCCGCCACGAGCTCGGCGATCATTTCGACATCCGCGCCTTCCACGACGAAGTCCTAGGGGCCGGCGCGCTGCCGATGGATGTGTTGGAGCAGAGGATTAATGATTGGATAGGGAGGATGAAGAAGTAGTCAGATTGCCCCGTGCGGCACGCACGGCGGTATGATTTCACCCATGAAACCTGGCGCGATATCTACCATGGATTCTGCCGGTCGGCTGGTCTTGCCGAGGGAAATCCGCGACCAGGCGAAACTCGAGCCCGGCATGCCGCTGCGAATTGCCTTCCGTGACGGCCGGGTCGAGATTGAGCCGATGCCGCGCGAAGTACGGATCGTTCGCAAAGGCCGGATGCGAATCGCCGTCCCCATCCAGGAAAGCGAGGCCTTGCGGAGCGATGCGGTCCGGGAGGCGACGACCTCTGTTCGCGAGCGCAGGCGATGATTGCTGTCGACAGCAGCGTCGTCATCGCAGGACTTCTGAGCTGGCACGAGTTTCACCAGCGCGCGTTCCAGGCGTTGGGAAAAGCGATGTCGGGCCGGCGCCTTCTCATCCCGTTCCCTGCTCTCGTTGAAAGCTATTCGGTGATGACGCGACTTCCATCTCCCCACCGTCTACGTCCGGAAACTGCACAACAGCTTTTGCATGACTCGTTCAGCGACGTTCGCGTCGTGGGCCTTTCACCTCGGAAGGCATGGATGTTTCTCGGAGATTGTGTAGCCTCGGCAACTGCTGGCGGGCGTGTCTATGACGCTGTGGTTGCGTCAGCGGCAATCGAAGCACACGCGCGCGAGTTGCTGACCTTCAATCCACGCGACTTCGAGATGTTCAGCGACCGCATCGCGATCATCGTTCCGTAACGGACAGCTAGCCGGCCGACGACCTTGTGGGAGATGTTGTGATCGAGAAGCAGTTTCACGCGTGAGAGACTGCCGTCTTCCGCGTAATTCATGCTCGGTATCTTAGAAAGGGCAGGAGCCGCCCCGCTCGATCTCGCGCATCACGCCTTCCTCAGGAGTTCGGCGTCGAGAAACCAATGAACTGTATGCCTATTGCCTGGCCTTCGGGACCGTGCAGAGATGAAAGGCGCGGAGGAAAAGCCATAAGGCCACGCGCACGCACACGTTGCCAAAAGCGTTCGTCGGCTTGAGTAACGATTCGGTACATTTCGCACTTCAGCTGTGCCTTTTGAGCGACATCTAAAGATTGGACGAAGCCAAATTTATTTGAGCCGGGAGGAAACAACGCATCTGTTTCGCGATCCGTTTCGACACGCTGGAGTTCTACGAGCTCGTGCAGGGCGGCCTGATCTATCTGTGGTGACATGGTCTTAATTCTACACCCGACCTTGTCGTTTGAAGATCGCATCGCTTTGGCCACAGAGGGATCCACCTCTAAACATATGCTCGCCATTTGTCTTTGGCGTGCTTATACCAGTCGGCAACCTGACACCCGTTCATGCACGCACTTAACGACATAGTCGGCAGTTCTCCGGCTCCGCGCTCACGGAGGACGCAAGCGTTCCGTTCGACCAAAATCGGAATAACATCGTCCCCTCACACGCTTCGCCACCACGCAACCTCATGAAAATCCATCTCGTATCCCTCGAAGACGGCATCACCGCTACCGGCTTCCGGAAGTTCGCGGCGTATGCCGAGAAGATCAATCCGGACACTCGCACGTTCTACGTCGGGACGCAGCGATATCGGTCGATGTGGAAGTCGTTTGTCCGGAAGGTGGGAGAGGGGCGGGCGTTTGGAGCGCCTGAGGTTGAGGAGATCGCGCAGGAGCTGGCGCAGGCGGACGTCGTCGCGTTTTCATCGATGACGGGTTACGCCGACCTGACCAAAGAGCTGGCCACACGCGTGCGCGAGATCAACCCCAAGGCGTACTCGATGTGGGGCGGGATTCATCCGATCATCTACCCCGAGGATGCCATCAAGGCGGATGTGGATGCCATCTGCACCGGTGAGGGAGAGCTGGCCTTTGCCGAGTGGCTGCATCACTTCGAGAACGGCAGCGACTTTCAAAAGACCAGCAGCTTCTGGTTCAAAGACCGCGCATCTGGCGAGATCAAACGCAACGTCTTCCGGCCGCTGATGTCGTCATCGGAGCTGGCTGCCCTCCCCTATCCGAAGTACGGCGGCGCGGAAGGGATCTACCAGCCGGAGAAGGGATTTCGGCAGGTCACGCGCGGCGACTATCTGGCCAACAACGGCCTTGCCTATCCGGCGGTCTGGTCGATCGGCTGTCCTCTGCACTGCACCTACTGCGGCAACACCGTGTTCATCGCCAACGACGCCAACTACCGCAAGATCCGGCACAGCGGCGTCGACTACATCATCGGCGAGGTGCAGGCGGCGCTGAAGGTTCATCCATATTTGAAAACTGTCCTCTTCTACGACGACAGTTTCATGGCCATCTCTCTTCGAGAATTGACTGACTTTGCCACGCGCTGGCGCGAGCAGGTGGGCATCGAGTTCTGCATCTACGGCGTGATTCCCACCTACGTACAGCGCGACAAAGTGGAGATCCTGACGTGGGCGGGGATGAACCGCGTGCGCATGGGCATCCAGAGCGGCAGCGAGCGGATCCTCAAGTTCTACAAGCGGCCCACGCCCACCGTGCGCGTGGAACAGGCCGCGGCGGTGCTGGCCGAATTCGCCGACTACCAGATCAATCCGTCGTACGACATCATCGTCGACAATCCGGTCGAGACGCGGCAGGACGTAGTCGACACGCTGGAGCTGATCTATCGCCTGGCCAAGCCGTTCACACTCAACATCTTTTCGTTGCGCGTCATCCCCAACACATCGCTCGAACAGCAGATGATCGCCGAGGGGTTTGACGTCGAGCAGATCAACGAAAACTACACCGCGCTGCGGCCGACCTGGGCCAACGTCATGCTCTACGTGCTGATGGTCTGGAAGCCGCCGCGCAAACTGTTCGATCGCTGGCTGTCCAAGGTTCGCGCCTACAACGAGCCGCAGAAGTCGTATCCGATCCTCATTCTTCTGGCGCGCATTCCCTGGCTGATTCAACAGGGTCTCCTGCATCTCAAGCACGGCGAGTTCTCGGTCATCACCGGCTATCCCGGCTACATTCTCTGGCGCATCGGAGCTCTGAAGATGCTGAAGAAGCTCTTCAGCCGCAAGCTGGTGCTGTCGGAGGAGAAGTGGGCCGGACGCATCGCTCCTGACGCGGCTGCTTGAGGCTGCGGGCGGGCGTATGATGGCGCGGCCCAGAAACGCCGGGAAGCACGCTCGGCATAAGGATCTTCAATGGTCGGCAACCGACTCCGCACCGCGCGTCAGTCGCGAAATCTATCGCTCACCGAGTTGGCCGCACGAGCGGAGATCAGCGCCGCCACGCTATCCCGCATTGAGCGCGACAAGCAGAATCTCGATCTCGGCCTCTTCCTCACTCTCACCCGCATCCTCAAGCTGACGCCGCACGAAGTCCTCGGCGATACCGAAGAAGACGACGGTCTCACCCCAATCGTCCGCACCATCAGCAGCATGCAGACGCACGAGCGCGCCAAGCTCTGGCGCTCGCTGGCCGCGGAGCGCAGGTCGCGCCGTCCGCACAGGGTCGACGGCCGTGTCGTGGCCAACGAAGTGGAAGAGCTTCTCGCTCAGGTCGATTTCATCCGCGGCGAGATCGAGTTGGTGCACAAGCGGCTGCGCCGGCGGTAGCTACGCCGAAACCTCGCGCCGCGCGTAACGTTGCAGTGCCACCCGCAACAACTCGACCGATTTCCGCAGATCGCCTTCGTTGAGCACATACGCGATGCGAATCTCGCTCTTGCCGAGTCCTGATGCATAGAACCCGCTGCCCGGCGCGATCATCACCGTCGCGCCATCGTGTTCGAAGTCGGTCAGGAGCCACACCGCGAAGTCCTCGGCATCGCGAACCGGCAGCTTCGGCACGCAGTAGAACGCGCCCTCAGGTCTGGCCAGCTCGACACCGGGTATCGAATGCAGACCTTCGTACAGCACGTCGCGCCGGCGTTGATACTCATCCGTCACGTCTCGCGTGTACTCCTCGCCGAGGCTCGCTGCTCCGACCGCGATGAACTGCGCCAGGCCGGGAGGCGAGAGCCGCCCCTGCGCCATTCGCAGGCAGGCGTCATAGACCTCGGGATTGCGCGTGACAAGCGCGCCGAGGCGGATGCCACAGGCGCTGTAACGCTTGGAAAGACTGTCGACGACGATCGCGAAATCGTCGGCATCGCTCAACTCCAGCGCGCTGATCGCCTTCCGCCCGTCGTAGACAAACTCGCGATACACCTCATCCGAAATCAGGAAGAGACCATGATCGCGGCAGAAACCGGCCAGCATCTCCAACTCGTCGTGCGTATAGACAGTGCCCGTCGGATTGTTGGGATTGCAGAGGACGACGATGCGTGTGCGCGGCGTCAGCGCGTTCTCGAAGACCTCCCGAGGCGGAAGATGAAATCCGTCGCGCCCGCGTGCGGTGACCGGCACAATGTTGAGACCGGCCATGGTGGTGAAGGCGCGATAGTTCGCGTAAAACGGCTCGACGAGGAGAATGTCGTCGCCTTCATTGGCGCATGCGAGAAAGGCGAAGAGAAGTGCCTCGCTGCCGCCGGTCGTAGCCAGGATCTGACGCGTGTCGATCGAAACGCCGAGGCGACGCGCGTAGTAATCGCGAAGCGAATCGAGGAAGGCCGGAGTGCCGGTCGACGGCGAATATTCGAGCACCTTGTCATCGATCTGTTTGAGCCGGTCGAGCATGCACGCCGGCGTCTCGATGTCAGGCTGCCCGATGTTGAGGTGATAGACCTTCGTGCCGCGCGACTTGGCCAACTCCGCCAGCGGCGCGAGTTTCCGGATCGGCGATGCAGGCATCGCATGCGCGCGCCGCGACAAGGCAAAGGTGCGCACGGTCTCGTCAAGAGCTGTAGTCATGCGGCGCTCAAACTGCGAAGGCGATGCCGTTATTGCGGTTGCGGGGTCGGGAGTTGCTGGGTTGCCAAGTTGCTGGGTTGCCGAGTTGCCAGGTTGCCGAGTCGCTGATGGCTCCAGTTCAATAAGAGGTTCGGCAACTTGGCAACTTGGCAACTCGGCAACTTGGCAACC
>Ga0307511_10001396_pt1 | contig 25487 bp, 29 predicted proteins | sample 13_EM_MG_FD_200266 | JGI IMG/M metagenome (GOLD analysis project Ga0307511, IMG submission 200266) | Populus trichocarpa ectomycorrhiza microbial communities from riparian zone in the Pacific Northwest, United States - 13_EM | ecosystem: Host-associated > Plants > Roots > Unclassified | place...
ATCTCCCTTGTTCAAGTAAACGAGAGTGGAACCACTGCGGATCTCGCCCTCGGTCACGGGTGTCCAGACCCTCAACAGTAATTGGATTTCATGTTGGAGGGAGAGTCCAAGGTTCCCCTTCTGGTCCCGATCCGAAGGGGGGTTGGCGCGGTCGGAGGACATGAGCGATATTTTTGATTTTGCTCCTTTTGACATAGCCGATCTGAAATTCCAAATCTAAACTAAAAATTAAGTCCGGCGGTGACCGAGGGTTTTTTGAAATATAATTCAAAGGAACAACTAAAGAGCTTAAACCCCTCTCCGGGGACTAAAAAAAGATACTTTATTTACCGGCCGTCGATCGAGTCGCCACCGGACGAAGCGGCCTAATGGTGTCCATTGAAAACCGTCGAACCGGACACAAAAGACAACCTTAAAATGCGCTCCGTTATCGTGCCCCAGCTGTCACCGGACACAAGGGCTCGAGCGAACACGATCCAGCAAACGTTGTGTCGAATTCATTGGCCTTCATTCTGTCGCACAATACACACCGGCCGGCGAAGGGCAATCAACAGACCCACATTGATATCCGACCAGTCCCAGAGAGGGATCATGTCAGTAACATCAAGGAAACGTTGTATCGAACTCTGATTGAATTCACTGAACTCTGTACTGGGTACTGAAGTCGTCGGAAGTGGTGGATCAACGGAGATGGGTGCTCCCAAGCTTCGTGGTCAGGGCGGTAACAGCTCCAACGTTCCAAATAACCAGCTTCCCATCCACCCCGGTCGTAGTAACCTTAGTGATCGCCCCACCCTGCCCTTGGTAAGGCCGCACGCTCGTGATGGTGTTCTGATGCACCGTAAACAGTTCGGATTCTTCTTGAGAGCTCCCACCGCCGGCACCGGCGCCAGAGATACCCCTGGAATCTGCGTTCTTAAAGGTGTTGAAGGCCGCGCTGTTCAATCTCCCAGGTCCACCAGGGCTGAACCTGGAAGGACTGAGAGCAGATTTAGGAGCAGATGTGTCGTCGAGGCTTCCGATGAGCTTCCACCCACCCTCGTTTCCGGAGAAGACGTAAGGTTGGCAATCATGACCAGCAGCGACGATGGCGTCCTCGGAGGTCCATACGAGGGTGACGAGAGGGAGAGTGGATATTCTGACGGTACGGATTGCAGGACCGGATCCTGGATAGACGATACTGATTGTACTGTCGTGACCTTTGCGAGCATACTCAACCTCACGTCCGTAGAAATGAATAAAATGGGCTTGCCTGCGAATGCGAGAACATCTCCAGAGGGCGAGAAAGAAACGGTATGGACCCAACCTCCAGCAGGGCTAGCGAATTCACCACAAACGGTGCCGAATGGAAGTTTTTCACCCCAAAACGTGGGCGCAGGCCTTGGTACCTCACCGTAAGTTGCCAGATAATCGGGTATGGGGGAGAAACACCCACTTCTTGTCAACATCCTTGATATATGCAGAGAAAACGCGAGCCTTCATGTCTGCGCTTCCAGCGGCCAACAAGACATTGTTCGGATGCCAATCGATGGAAAGAACGGTAGACCTGATAGGTTTCTTGAGGAGTTTCGAGACCCACCAGTATGCTGCCCGGAGTGGACAAAAAATAAATAGCGTTTAAACGGTCAATTATTGGCCATTCTGTCGCGTACTTTTGTCCCCCAGCTCTAAGTCAATAAACGCGATTCTGTATGTTGGGAATTGGACGTGTTAGGTGTAAATAGGATCTATTCTCAATCGTTGCAACGAGACGGAGCGTAAATTGCAATCATTGATTTTCGGGTGTGGATGTGTGAACTCATGCAAAATTACCGTATGTACGCTTCGGATGACTCAAAATTGAACGTCTCGCTAGGTGTTTTTATATGATTTCTGGGCATCCAAAGCGAACATACGGTAATTTTGCATGAGTTCACACATCCACACCCGAAAACCAATGATTGCAATTTATGTTCCGTCTCGTTGCAATGATTGAGAATAGATCCTATTTACACCTAACACGTCCCATTCCCAACATACAGAATCGCGTTTATTGACTTAGAGCTGGGGGACAAAAGTACGCGACAGAATGGCCAATAATTGACCGTTTAAACGCTATTTATTTTTTGTCCACTCCGGGCAGCATAGTCTGGAATGTCGTATCGTTCGTCGGCGTGGAGACCCAAGGCGACTCGGCGATTGAAGTGTTTGGTGGCGGAGTAGAGGACGATTTTGGCCATGGATGTTTCGTCGGCGAAGGATCCAACAAATACGACGAGGGTCGGGCGAACACGAGCAGTCGCGCGGAGAGAGGGAAGGAAAGCCCTGGTCAAGAACAGCGAGAAGAGAGAGTTGGCCCGGACTTGGTCCATGTGTTCTTCCTCTGCCCACTCGTCGAAGCTACGCGAAAGGAGCTGTGTGGTCAGTACGAAACACCTCTATGATAGGGCAGAGTCTCCAGACCTTTCAGGGCGGATTATGGACGTTCCAACATTGTTCACGAAGATCGACACGTTCAAACCCCCAAACCTCTTCGCAATTCCCTCAAAGTCGACCCCGGCCTTGCTCGCATCCTCCAGAAAGTACTTCACAGCCTGAACCTTCCCCGTCCTCTTCGACTTGGTGCTCTGGATCTCCTCAATCACGTCCTTGAGCTTCTTCTCGTTCCTTCCGTGCAAGATGAGGTTGAACCCTTTGTTGTAGAGCTCCCGAGCGGTAGCTTTTCCGATTCCATCGGTCGCCCCAGTGACGAGTGCGTAAGGAGACGGGCCTTGGAGGTATTTCTCCCAGCGATTGGTGGGTCGGAGGAAGTAGAACCAGATGAAATCGAGGAAGGTCCTCAGTTTTGCGAGACACGCGACGAGACCGATGTAGTAGATGATGTTGGTCATGGAAGATGCGGTATGGGAGGGGAGCGTCCTGTGGGGAATCCTGCTTTTATGAGTACTGAGCGCATTCACAACCAACCAGGGGTAAGAAGCCTAGAAGTCGGATCGAATACCCGCGGTCAACATCTTGGTCGTGGTGTCATGTCGAGTCTGGCGTTTTAGTGCTGCGGTTCCGACCCTTCTCGCAGCTCATGAGAGAAACCACCGTGTGTGACGAGAAGTTACAAGACAACGCAAATCCGCGGAGTGCTGCGACCACAGTACAGCGGAACTGGGAAAGGACGAAACAGTTGGCAGATTACATCATCATCGTCAGCCACGGATAGCGCCGAGGGAATGTCCAAGGAGAGATACCATTGCTACTGATAAGTTACAACATAGCAAGAGAGATTAACGCAAAGAATACAAGACTGTAGATACCACCAAAGATGACACTTGCAGGCTTCGAAGAACCATTAGTGCTTCCTCCATTGTTCCCCCCGGACGTGTTATTTGCAGAAAAGTTCCCAGATGGCCCTCCTCCACTCGGCTCACCAGGAGGCAATTGCTTATTAAACATGACAACCACGGCACCGGGTCCGGGAACCTGAACATCACAACCGCTCGCACAAGAGAGGGTCTTGTACTCCTGCTTTCCTGCGGGTTGACCGTCTCCGCTCTTCGCCCAAGTCAGGCCGGCCCATGTGATGTCTAAAGCCTCTTCGGGCTTCGGCGCAGTCAAGTACGCTGCGGTAACGTTGTTGCCACCCACGGTCTTGGGAAGAGTGAAGGTGGTCCCATTTCCGGCGTAGTTGATCAAAACCACGCGGTATAAATTCGAGGTTGCGGAATCGTAGACCGCGTATCCCGCATTGGTAAGGCCATTGACGTTCAGGTCGACCACTTTGCTTCCATTGAAGGATTGGAGGGCCAGCATGACAGGGGGGTATGCGTAGTGGACGGGTTTCGTTTCGAAGTTCGTCCCTTCGTTCGGGTAATCGAACAAGTTGGAATCGTTTCCCCGTTCCTTCGTGTGCATGTACAACGCGGAGTAGCCGACGGACGCGAGTTGGAGAGCGTAGTCGATGGTCCAGAGGGTTCCGGTGAAAGTGTTTGGGATGTTTCCCTTGCAATCGGTGGCCGTGATAGAGTACTGGGAGAGGACGATCGGTTTTCCGGTTGATTTCGCGACAATGAGGCCCTGTTGTTGCCATTGTCCCTCCCTCACGACTAAACACCGGTCAGGGCGATTACAGAGAGGGTACACGAAGATCACTGTACCGTTTGGGTGTGAGGCATTGAAGGTCGGGTCAATAACTGCCGCACAGACCTCCGGAGTGATACGTTGAAGCCTGAAACAGAAGAGGTTAATCGCTCCAGCAACGCACCCAAAACTAGTGACGTACGTGATATACTTTAGTTCGCTCTTGTAGGAGCTGAACCAATCCCCTTGTAACACCGTCGCGAGGTCCTGGGACAGATGATCCAGCTCACGATGGAATCGAAAATCATCAATGGTGTGCACCCACCCACTCGGGGACCGACCCACCGGACACCGTCGGTCCGGCCATCAGGGGTTCTCCACCACCGTTAAGATCACCAAAAGCCAAATGCTGGAACCCTGTAAACGACGTGTTGTAATCCTAGTTTTCAGGGGGATGGTTGGTAAATAACGGGCTAAATGCTGGTCAGGGTGTTTTTCACCTTCACGTAGTCGTTAATCGTGTAGTTGGATGATTCTGGTCGGATACCCTCGGTGAGGTAAAGATCAGGGCCCTGAGGGAAATCGAATCAGGTGCCCACAGGACGACCGAGGGGAACGGGCTCTTACGCTACCAAGGGTATATGCGTCGATGTTCTGGAGCTCTAACTTGGTGGTGGTGGCAAATGCCATCAATCCCTGGCCGCTAGGCTCCTTCAAACTCAAATCTAGATGGGTGGTCAAAGCGGTCCCGAACAATCAACAAGTTCGGCTCACTAAGGAGGTAGGTAACCCCAAGCCTCTTCGACAGTGTCTGCAAAACACCGACCACAGTGGGCCCGAACACGCCCGTTCCATCCGATGGCTTGGGTTCTCCCCCGGGTCCTGAGGCGAACACCTCGGCGTAAGTGTAGTTTTCACTCGACCTTCCTCCAATCCGAACCCTCAAGGGAATACCAGACAGTAGGCGACTGTACGAGTTGAGATGGTTCACGGTTTGAGACTTGACTGTGGTTGCGTTCGAGCCGACTTTATCACCGTCCGGGCAGAGATCCGCAGCGTCAGCGCTCGACCACGAAATATAAACTGGGATCGAACTCACAGTACTTGTCGAACGCGCTCAACTCGAAGCTGACACCCAAGAAGTTGCCCTTGACGGCTGTAATAGTGTTCGGGGGCGAAGAAGGAACAGAAACATCTACGGCCTGGACGGGCGACGCGGGGAATGCACAAGTGGCAATGACGAGAGCCAAGGTCAACCGTCGTAACTGGATCATCGTATGATCTTGCGAGCTGTTCAACGAGCGGGAGGATCAAGGAGGAGAGAGAACCAGAGAGCAGGTGGAGAGAATGATCGCCGCCGACCACCAGCTTCTAAGTACCTCGTGGCTGCGAGGAACTTTATCCTCGGTTGCGAGATCCGCCCACTGCCAAGAGTTGGTGGGTTAGTATGATGGGGTTTTACATGACGCAGGTGACCTGTTCGATTCAATCCGTGAGACCGCCGCGTCGCTCTCTTGATTCGACAGCGCCTCAGTTATCACGGGCGACCCGTATCCATGTGGGCACCCCACAAAGTTCGCCGGATATCCATCTCGACTCGCGTGTGCGTGAAGGTTCACCCCCTCTTGCTTCGGTTGTCTCTAGCGACGCAGCGATCGCGTAAGTGTCGGTTGACCGAAACCGATCGCAACGGACCGTCACTTCACCGACGCCCGTGCTGGATACCCGGCGTTTTACACACAGGCTACCATGCTCGGCGACAACGCGTCCCACCGCGTCTTCAAGATCAGCGAATTGTCGAGAGCCATCGCCAGTCACCTCATCCCCATCAGCCCAGAAAGCACCGTGAACCTCGCTCGCACATGTCGGTACCTCGAAGAACCCGTTCTCAGCGCGTTATGGGAGGAACAATCGTGGGTGGTGGTCCTTCTGAAGGTTTTGCCCGAAGGGTCTTTGGATCACAAATATATAGAGTCCAGTAGCGGATGGGAGGTATGTGGCTGGGATCTCCCGCCGCAGGCACCGAACGCTCAAGTCAGTCGTTTTAGTACAGGATCGTGGGGAATCCGTCGCCAGAGGCTTGGAACAGGGTCCGGCGTTACGCGTCCTGGATGCATAGAGTCAGTATGGACGAAGGGGGCTTCCTTGGGGAAGACACCATCCGCCAATTCCGCCTCAACGCACCCGCTGGAGGGTGGTTCCCAGCGCTGCGGGATTTCCGTTGGATCATCTCGACAGCCCATCTCCCTTACGTCGACCTATTCTTTTCACCGAACTTGGTTTATGTTCGGATCTACACTCCGCGGGCATGGAGCGACTCCAGATTCCCCCTCGATATTCTGCCGGCTCTCGCCTCAACCATCTCCGCGTTACCGACATCCGCTCTTCATTCACTATCGATATGCGCTGTGTTTAGAGCCAGTCTTAACGACGCGCCCTGGGCGTATTTCAAGGACTCGTTCTCCTCCGCCGTTTTGCGTTGTGGGCCATCGCTCATGAACCTCGTTTCCCCGATTCCATTGTCGGATGCGGCAGTAGACCACGTGATTCGGCTTCCGCACCTCCGCACATGGAACGTCGAAGGTCCTCCACCTAACTTCTCTGCTTCTTCTCCCCCGCTCGTTTTCCCCCCTCTCACGGAATTTAGACTCGGAGAAGCCTCCACGCCTGGATGGCTTTCATTGTTCCGACGATTAGAAGTCCCCACTTCCGCCACCCAAGGCGTGACACCATTGTCTGGGATGAAGGAATCGTTAAGAGCTTTCGGCGTGGACGCTCCTTCCACCGCCCCCAAGATCGTCATTCCTTCCTTCTCCACGATTCGAATGTTTCGAAACTTGCTCGATCTGGACGTGGGGGGCTACTGTCCCAACAGACAATGCACATTCGAACTGAATGATGACAACGTCAGGGAGCTCGCTACGGCCCTGCCTCAGCTGGAGACTCTTCTCCTCGGATACCCATGTGACAAAAACACCTGTGTCACGACGGTCGCTTGCCTTTTGCAGATTTCTGTTCATTGCGTTAAATTGCAGCATCTGGTTATCCACTTCAACACCACCAACATCGTCGGCGATCTCAAGAACATCTCAATGAACCCTCGATTCCAGGAATTGCACTCGCTTCCAAAATGCAAACTCTGGTATTTGGTAGTCCGCAACGTACCACTCGTTCTCAACGATTCCGATGTCGATACTGTGGTAGATGGGATGAGAAGTATTTTCCCATGGCTGCGGGGGTTTAGCGGGTCCAAACTTTGGAGTAAACTGTCAAAGAAACTGGGGCCATGGAGGAAGTGAACGCCCCTGGCATGCCGTCGGTGAGTGTGGTCTTTCCCTTCGCTTGACACGTTTCTGAATCACCGGTGAACCCGTGGAGCAGGAACAATACCCTCAACTCTCCCTTGCGCCCATCGACCATCAAAAGATACACCGCAAACTCATCGCGGTTTACCAGAACCTGGCTCCAAACCTGTACCCTGTCGAGTAGTCACCAGCAGGCGGTCCACGGCCGACATCTTGTACCTCTCCGTATTGTATAATAGTGTCGTCTTCCGGTTAGAAGTGCAATCGTTGTGCGAACGACAATGTGGATCCAAGATGCTTCCAAAGGGAAGCGCAGGGTCCTCAATTGCTAGTCATCGACATCTCGAGTCCCGGCGCAAGCGCTAAATCCATCATATTTTGCACCCGACCTACTATGCTCAGCGACAACGCATCCCACCGCATTTTCAAGATCAGCGAATTGTCGAGAGCGATCGCCGGTCGGCTCACCTCCGTCAGCCAAGAAAGTACCGTAAACCTCGCTTGCACATGCCGGTACCTCGAAGAACCCGTTCTTAGCGCGTTATGGGAGACGCAACCACGGTTGAGTACCCTTCTGAAGGTTTTGCCTGAAGTGATTTGGGATTGTGACCATGGGGTAAGCGGTCTGGATCTTTCGTTGGAGATACCGAACGCTCAGACCAGGTTTTTTTAGTACGAGATCGTGGGGGATCCGCCACCGGAGACTTGGAACAGGGTCCAGCGCTATGCGTCTTGGATGCAAGATGTCCGCGTGGGTGAGGGGGTGGTCATCGCGGAGGATACCGTCCGCCAATTCCGCCTCAATTCACCTGCTGGCGGGTGGTTCCCGGCACTGCGGATTCTAGAATGGGTGATCTCGGAAAACAACCTTCCTTACGTCGATCTACTCTTTTCCCCGCTTTTGGAGAGGGCTTATATCGACGCCCCACGGTTGTGGAACCTTTCTGGATTCCCCCGCGTTATCCTGCCCACCATCGCCTCGACCATCTCCGCGTTGCCAGTCTCCGCTCTCCGAATCTTATGTACAGGTAATCCGCTTGGCGCCAGTATTTATATCATGTCGGCCTGGGCGCATCTCAAAGATTCATTCTCCTCCGTCGTTTTGCGCTGCGGACCGTCACTCACACACCTCTCCTCCGTGATCCCGTTGTCGGACGCGGCAGTGGACCATGTGATTCGGCTTCCCCACCTCCGTGCCTGGGAGATCGTAGGACCCCCACCGAGCCGTTCTACTCCACCTACCCTAATGGTTTTCCCCCCTCTCAGACGGCTCGGACTTAGGGGGGCCTCCGCCGGTGGATGGCTTTCACTGTTCCAACGTTTGGTAGACCGCGTTTCTGTCACGCCAAGCGTGGAACCGTTGTACATGGTTAAAGAATCGCTCACAGTCCTGAACGCCGAGTTTCGTCCCACTGCCACCGTCATCGATGTTCCCCTTACCTCCCCAATTCGAATGTTTCGGAACTTGGTCGATCTGAACATAAGGACCTCATGCCACAAGGGCCGGTGTAACTCCAAGCTGAAGAATGATGAAGTCGCCGAGCTCGCCATGGCCCTGCCCCGACTGCAGCGTCTTTGCCTCGGATTCCCGTGCGAGGAAAACATCCGCGCTACGACTGCAGCTTGCCTCCTCCCGATTTCCGTTCATTGCCTCAGGTTGGGAGTCTTGTCGATCCACTTCAACACTACGAACATCATTGACGATCTCAAGAACATTCCAGCGGATCCCCAATTCCGGGAGTTATTTTCGCTCCCGAAATGCAGACTCTCGCGTTTGGATGTCCGCGATGCACCACTCACCCTCGATGAATCTGATTTCGAAACCGTCGCAGATGGGATGAAAGGTATTTTCCCAGACCTGACGGGGTTCGATGCCCCCGGCGTTTGGTACGAGCTATCCGAGAAATTGTAAGGAGCTCGAGAGTGTGGACACCGGCGCGTCATCTGTGAGTATAATCTTAGTCTTCCCCTTCATTTAATTCATCCCTGAATCACAATTGCCCCGTGAAGCTTGAACAGCACCCCCACACTCGCCCCGCCCCCATTGATCCGAGTCGGGCGTCGCAAGGTACTATACCCCAGGCTCGTTGTGATTCAAACAAGCGTCAATTTCTGCCAGGACTTGGTTCCTTACCAGTGCGCAGCCGGGTGATTATCGACTATCGGCGCGCGGGAGGTCCAGTCAGGGTTGTGCTATTCGCTGTTACCATGTATCTCATCTCCACATCGTTTCGTAGTACCGCCTTACGATTAGAAGTGCAATCACTGTATGAATGACAGTCTGGCAGACCCAACCAAAGTTGCTGGCGGGTAAATCCAACACCCCCTCGATTCTCGTGCATCAACAATTCGACTCTCCGAGTGATCAGCTATTGGCACCCCGGCCACGACGGGCAGAAATGTAGTTAGATCCACTCCTTGCGCCATCAACAAAAGTATCCGATAAGAAAACTGCACATAATGGATACGGTTCATTGGTGGTCAGGGGCCGGGACTGATACTGGTTTATGATCGTACATAGGATGGACTGCGAGGGTGATCATGAATAAGATGTGTCTAGTCTAGGTGGGAGTGGTTGGGTTCTACACGATGAATAAATAAGCAATTTGGTGGCGGTTCTGGAGAGTGTCAAAAATCGGCTATGGAGGTGATGGTAAGGTTGGAGGTGGCGTTACTGTGAGCACTGTGGGAAGGCGGGTTCTTATATAAACCAGACACGCGTCAAAAAAAAGAGAAGTTGGCCACCATGACGATTCGAATTCTTGGGCGCAGTGTCGATGGGGTTTCTGCTGGGTATAATCCGTTTCTTTTCCTTCGCCTGACGCTGAAAACCATGTCAGCACATTCTCGAACTGGACATGCATCGAAACAACCTCGACGTCGGGGGGTGGTTCACTGTCTTTACTTTCAAGGGTACGGAGCGTTTCACCGTCGGGCGTTCCCCGCCGCCTTGGGTTGTTGGGGCTGTCCAATGTTCACTGTCTTGGTTGTTATCGTCGTGGTTGCGACCGTTTCGGTCTTAACCGTTTTAACGATCTTGGTCCCTGCACGGGGGCCGGGGCTTTCAAATATTTCGGTTTTCACCGTCGTGGTTGACACGGGAATGGGGGGGTTCGTGGTGGGGTTCACGGGGGGGTTCACAGGGCGGTTTGCGGGGGGGTTCGCCGGGCGTTTTACTTTTGAGGACTCCGAACCCATTTATTCAAGGAGCGACCTGTTGGTGGGGTAGATCAGAGAGTGAAGAGTCGGCTCAGACACTGAGTGTAAATGAGCCGTCTCGAAGCGCGAGGGTTCCGGCGACGCGACGACGAGCCCGTCACAGGTACAGTTTGGGGGGGGGGGGGGGGTAAAAATAAAGAGGAGTGAACGGGTGCGAGACTCGGGGTTGTGGGGTAGTGGCACTGGGGTGAGGGTTGGGGCTGGTTGGGGCTTGTTCTTCGACTATCTATGCCCTCGGCTTTAAGTAGATTGGACTGCACCTCCGCTACCATGGCGTCTAAGCTGGACGTACTTGATCTTTGTACGATGTATACCTCGTTTACTGGAACCTTTTTGTTACTCGTTGTATAGTCTCCTCAATCAGACCACAAATAGCACCGACGATCGTCTACTCGGCATGTAGCATTATTGTGCCCATTGTATAGTTTTGGACTTGGATTATATGATGCCAAGTAAGAGTGGGTGACTCTCCGTAGACTAGATAAAACCAGATGTATACACATCCGTCGTAGAAGAGTGCCACTGGCCGAGGTTCCTCAATATTCCTCAATATCGCAACCCCCTGCGAGGTATATCTTGATCAAGTTGAAAGTCGGGGTGTAGAGGTAACGTTAGCATTGTATTGGGCCGAAGCAGGTGGGATTGTGGTCCTCCCTGGTCCTATAGTTTGGTCGGCGGGTTGAGTTTCGAGTGAAATGGCCCCAGCGTTGTGATTCCAGAAGTGCTATTTAGAGACAACATCCGCAACCCGAGGCAACAGACAGGGTCCTGATAGTTCCTTATCAGGTTTGATATTCATCTGGGTTCGTTTGCATACATCGTGCATTCTATGGACAGCGTCACCCACTTTCCGTGGCTAAGTTAGGACGGTTTAAAAATCCACGATGGGTCCCACTGGTCACAGCGAATTGTATTGTTTCGAGCCCCAGGCAACTGTCGGGGTCCTGACAGTTCCATTTTCCAGCCGAGATATTTGAGGGTTAGATCTTCTAACTGGGCAACGGAAGGCCGCCCAACTATGCAAGGGCCTGTAACTGTAAGTCAATTGATGGCGAACGATATTAGCTTGAGCGCGCCACCTCTTTTTCGAGCCGGTGGGGCCGACCGCCCCACGTGCCACTCCCCGGACACTGAGTTTCTCAGGTTCTCTGAAGTTCTGCACAGGGCTACCAGTACTATGATTGACGGCAACGCAGTCCATCGAGTTCTCAGGATTGGCGAACTGACGAGGGCCATCACCAGCCATCTCACCTCCACCGGCCGAAAGAGCGCCACGAATCTCGCTTGCACATGCCGATACCTCGAAGAACCCGTGCTCAGCACGCTATGGGAGGAACAATCGTGGCTGGAAACCCTTCTGTGGGTTCTGCCTGAAGAAACTCGGGATCGTATAAATCCGGGGTTTGGTGAATGGGTGGTACGCGGTCCGAGTCTTCCAATTCAATCAGATGTTGAATGCTCAAGTTGGGTTTGCTTCAGTACAGGATCGCGGGGCCGCCAGAGGTTTGGAAGAGAGTCCACCGCTACGCGTCTTGGATGCGCCGAATCAGCGTGGGTTGCCGGAAGGTCCTTGGAGAGGCGGCCATCCGCCAATTCCGCCTCAACTCACCTGCTGACGGATGGTTCCCAGCATTGCGGGTTTTGGATTGGGTCATCACAGAACACAATCTCCCTTATATCGATCTGGTATTATCACCAAGTTTGGAGGCGATTACGATCTCCACTCCGCCGTGGTGGATTTTACCCAGATTTACCCGCAGTATTCTACCGGCTCTCACCCCAATCTTCTCCGTGTTACCGGCACCCACTCTCCAAACCCTACATTTTTCCACCGACAACCACGATATTCCCTGGGAAGACCTCAAGAACTCGTTCTCCTCTGTCGTTTTACGTTGTGGGCCATCGCTTACTACTCTCGTCTCCTCGGTTCCGTTGTCGGATGCAGCGGTAGACCATACGATTCGGCTCCCCCACATTAGTACCTGGGTTGTTGAAGGTCCTCCGCCAAACCACTCTCCTTCATATTCCCCAACCGTTTTCCCCCCTCTCACGCAGTTCGGACTCGGGGTAACCGCTGGATACGGATGGCTTTCGCTGTTCCAACGCTTAGAAGACCACGTTTCCACCACACAAAGCATGACGCCATTGTACAGGGTGAAGGAATCATTAAAATCCCTGAGCGTTGGATATTCTTCAGCCATCCCCATTGTCGATATCTCTCTTATCTCCCCAATTCGAATATTTCGGAACTTGGCCACTCTGGATGTAGCGACCTCCTACTACCATGGACAATGCACGTTCGGACTAAACAACAACGATATCACCGAGCTCGTTATGGCCCTACCTCAACCGGAGCGTCTTCACCTCAGATCCCCGTGTCAGGAAAATACCTGCGCCACCAGTGTTGTTTGCCTTCTCCAAATTTCCGTCCGTTGCCACAAGTTGGGAATCTTGTCGATCCACTTTAATACTACGAATATCGTCGACGATCTCAAGAACATTCCAGTGGATCCACAGCTCCAAGAATTATGCTCACTTCCAAGGTGCACGCTCCCGTTCTTTGAAGCCCACGGAATGCCACTCACCATCGATGAGTCCGATTTTAAAACTGTGGTAGACGGGATGAGAGATATTTTCCCGTCCCTGGGGTTCTGTACCCCCCTTGAGGGCACTTGGGATGGGCTTGCCAGGAGAATCGAGGAGCTTCAGCGTACGTGAGCACTCTCAGCGCGCTGTCGGTGAGTGCAGTCTTAGATTTCCTCTTCACCTGACGTATCCCTTGATCGCAGTTCAACCGGCGAAGCATGAATTCTGCTCGGGTGTAAAACGCTCACAGAATTGTAACCGGCAGGTGGCCGAGTCAGGGTGATGTCGTCGACCGTAATTTTGTCCCCCCCACGAACTCCTTTGGTAGCATCGCTTTTCAATCAGAAGGCCAATCGTTGCCTGAACAGCGGTCTGGTATTAGGCGGAAATTCCGATGTGTTTGCAAGGAAGTTGCAGACCAAACCACTGTCGTGAACGGCAGAGATCGGCACTGGGGTTGGAGGGTACGGAGGGTCACCCGCGCCGAGCGATTGTCGATATCCACATCCCTATGGATACGTACGCCCCGCAGTCATTCCCGGTCCATAAAAATTGAGTGTCTGAGGTGTTTCCGCGCAAAAAAAAAAAAAAAAAAGGGGGGGGGGGGGTCTTCCTGCGTTTCCGGCACGCGAGGCGAGGTACCGTTTCCCAGTGGGAGGAATCGCCGTAAACCGCCTCAGTTCCATTATCAATTTCGCCCTCACGTCTCCGATTCAATCCGCTTTAGCTTGCATCGATGGTGTTTACAGACTCCGATAGGAATAAAATGTAAACAGCGGTCAAGCATGGAGACCCATCCAAACACGGAGGGCTGGGGTCCTGGACCTTCACTCAGGCCGCAACGTTGTTCTGGCGAATTTCACGTCTGACGTTCTCCGTTTAATCCACCTTTCGCCTCTCAGCGTCAGCGGTCCCTGAAAAGCTCACCGCACCTACCTCCCTACTCTCTGATCCCCTTGAACCTTGGCCGTTCCATAGTCTGTTGGAAGCTCGACTCATGTTTGTAGGCCCAGCATCATATCTTAGTTATGACAACGACACACAGCTGTGTTCCCACCCACATACATGTGGCCGTTTTCCCAGAGAGCACCGCGAGCTCGTGGTGCACACACTGTACAAGCAGCTCGGTGACCCATAGTACCAGACGCCGCTGAATTTGTAAACCATTCCCTCAGAATACGCAATTGGTAGCTAACCTTTCTCGTACAAGGTACTTGCAAAGAGCAGTAAGGCGTAGGCGTGAGTTAAGGGTGAGTGATCGGGGACGTTGCTGTTGGACTCGGCTCTTTGCTCCTGGCAGTGAGATGTCACCAATTTGCACCAGTTGCAAACCGACCGGCAAACGCCGATCGCCCTGGACCGCCCTCCCACCACTGCCTTCATACCCAACTTAGCTCTTGCCATGATCGATGACGGCGCACTCCATCGCGTTCTCAAGATCGGTGAACTGACGAGGGCCATCGCAAGTCACCTCACCCCCATCAGCCGAAAGAGCGCCGTGAATCTCGCCTGTACGTGTCGGTACCTCGAAGAACCCGTTCTCAGCACGTTATGGGAGGAACAATCGCGGCTGGATACTCTCCTGGAGGTTCTACCTGAAGAAACTCGGGATTGTATATCTCCAAGGTATAACGAATGTGTGGTACGTGGTCTGGGTCTTGCATTGCGGATGTTGAATGCTCAAGTTATGTTTGCTTCAGTTCAGGATCGTGGGGGATCTGCCACCAGAGGCTTGGAAGAGAGTCCACCGCTACGCGTCTTGGATGCGTCGAATCCGTGTGGATCATCTAGACGTCCTCGGGGAAGAGGCCGTCCGCCAATTCCGCCTCAATTCACCTTCTGACGGATGGTTCCCAGCGTTACGCAGTTTGGCTTGGACCACCTCAGCGCGTAACCTCCTTTACATCGATCTGCTCTTTTCGCCATATTTAGAGGAGGTTTGGATCTCCACTCCACCGTCGTGGGGTCGTTCAAGATTTCCTCGCGATATCCTACCAGCTCTCACCTCGACCATCTCCACCTTGCCAACATCCGCTCTTAAAACCCTGCAGTTAGGTCCTGTGTTGGGCACTGATACTCGTGACACTCACTGGGTGCATTTTAAAGACTCGTTCTCCTCCGTCGTTTTGCGCTGTGGACCATCGCTCATGCACCTCGCGTCCCCAGTCCCATTATCAGACATTGCAGTTGATCATGTGATTCGGCTCCCCCACCTCCGTACCTGGGGCATCGAAGGTCCCCCACCAAACTACTCTGTATCATCCCCGTTGCCAGATTTCCCGACCCTCACAGGGTTTACACTCGGGGAGTATGCTGCACGTGGATGGCTCTCCTTGTTCAAACGTTTGGAGGACCGTGTTTCCGTCACGCAAGGCACGACCCCATTGTACAGGGTGAAAGAATCTTTAAAATCACTGAGCGTCGATGTCCCTTCTACCACCCCCATTATCGATATCTCCCTCACCTCCCCGATCCAAATGTTTCGGAACTTAGTCACCCTGGACGTAGTGGTCGGCTGTGGCCAGGGCCAATGCGCCTTCAAGCTGAACAACGATGACGTCACAAACCTTGCTTTAGCCCTGTTTCAACTGGAGCGTCTTCACCTCGGATTCCCATGCCAGGAAAACACTTGTACCACGACTGTCGCTTGCCTCCTTCCGATTTCCGTTTATTGCGTCAAGTTGGAAATCCTGGAAATCCACTTCAACACGACGAACATCGTTGACGATCTCAAGAACATCCCAGCAGATCCTAAATTCCAAGAGTTACGCTCACTTCCTAGAGGCGCACTCTGGCATTTGGGTGTCCACGGGATGCCACTCATCCTCGATGAGTCCGATTTTGAAACCGTGGTGGACGGGATGGTCGATATTTTCCCGTCCCTGACGCGCTGCGCTGGGTACGGGGATACTTGGGTCAAGCTCACGAAGGAAATCGAGGCACTTCCGCGAATGCGAACACTCCTAGTACGTTGCCGTTGGTAGTAGCCTTAGATTTCCCATTCACCTGATCCATTCCTCGATCGCAGATGGACCAGTAGAGCGTGAAGGATATACCCACACCGCCCCTTTCACCTCCCCGGACGTTTGCCAACTTCACCGACGTCGACCACAGCCGCAGAAGCTATGACGGTATCCACTACTCTGGGTTTTGGGGATATGTCATAACTTTGGGGCGTGGTCTGACTCTCTTCGTCATGGCCCCGGTCGACCTCTTGGTGTTGATTGCCCCTCAAAATTTCGCCATTACCCGTATCTCTACTCTTTGGTTCCTTCGAACCACGACAGTTCAATTAGTTTGTGAGAAGCTTCATTCGTGTTCACAGGTTAAGGGCTACATATTAGTTATTGTAGCGCCAAAATTGGTTTATAACCCATTGTAAGCTCATATAGTTCGTTACAAGCCCTTTTTGGGGAAGCAGCCCGATCACCTAGTGCTGCAAGGCAAGACTATGGCAGTCTTTTTTTTCCACGAGCAGCCAACGACTCGCGTCTTTTTCTCGCGTATTTACACATCCGGTGGAAACTATTTCATTGCACAACCACTTGTTAAGCGTAGCGAATCTGAGAGGTGTACAGATGCAGGGAGAAGCCCCCAGCATCACAAACGCGCCGCCGGAGATGATTGTATCTTCACCACGACTTTCCCAAACTGTTCGCCTTTCTCGAGGATTTCGAACCCTCTCTCGATCGACTCTAGACCGTCCACAGTATGCGAGATAATCGGGACGAGTTTCTTCTCCGCGATAAAGTCGGTGGCGTCCATGAGATCCTTCTTTGACCCCATCGTTGAGCCTTACAAGAGTGGTTCAGTGGACATTTGAGCGAAGAAGGAGATTATACGCACCTATGAGCTGGATGTTTCGTAAAATCTCACGCATAGAGAAGCTGATCTTTCCTCCTGCGTCGCTGCGGAGATACGCTTTAGTGGAGAGATCGCATACGGATATCCTAGAGCCTCACATCCCGTATAGCACGATCTTCGCACCAGGCTTGAGAAGTTTTACCGTGCGCTCGACGATGTCCCTTCCAGCAGAGTCGATTACCGCGTCCAAAAGACCTTTGCCCTCCTTCTGCAGGAGCCTTCCAAGCTGGTCAGGCCAGTCCTCTGTGAAACGAGATAGGTCAAGCTGGGATAGGCACCTGATTAAAGGGGGGATACCTGCCATCTTTGTAGTTGACACCACCTTTAACACCGAGGGGAAGTAGTTTTTGGATCTTCTTGTGGCTGCCACTCGTCACGAACACATTTGCACCTTTTGCAATGGATAGTTGAACCGCAAGCAAAGCCACACCTCCCCCTGCTCCAGTGATGAGAACGTTGCGACCCTTATCTGCGCCGGCGTTGATGACAGCAGCCCTGAACTCACGTTTGAACGCACAAAAGTTTAAAAAGGGGGTGGAGGACAAACCTCCATGCGGTCACTCCGCCAACGGGCCACACAGCAGCTCCCTCAGAAGAAAGGTGGTCTGGGGTTGGAATGACATATTTGCGCTCAACCACAACATATTCTGCGAACGTTCCAATGGGAGGGTTAGAACCACCACCAACAATACCGAACCTATAATGGAGAGCAATCAGACGACGGCAAAAGCAGAAAGGCTCCTCTGGCACTTTGACTCTGGTCCGTAAGGGTCAGAATCCCACCCGCGGGTGGGTACAAGGAATACCTTCCTGGACAAAAGAGGATCGTTTCTGTCAGACGAGGCGACAACGGTGCCTAAACCAGACGTCAGTTTAGCCCGCCTGATTGGATCGCGCACCGACACACCCGCTCCGTCCGCGCCGTAGACACTCCCAATGGTTATGCCCGGGTACAGACCTTTCCGGGTCCAAACCTAGAAGGGTTGATGACAGCTGCGCAAAGAGACGAGCGCTACAACCTCACCTCTCTGTGGTTGAAACCTGCGGCCTCAATCTTGACGAGGACTTGGCCATCTTTGAGAGGTGGAATGTCTCTATCCTCGAGTGCCACGTCGAACTTGTACAGGCCACTTTGGTCCCCCGCCATCCGGAGGACAATCGCTCTGGAGCGCTGGGGAATGTCGCTGAGAGACATTAGTAAGGATACCTTGAACTCTCGGTCGCGCCTCCCCCGAGCGGGTGTTTGAATTATGCTTGGACATCATCACGGGGCCGGACTTAGGTAATCGATCGCCTCAATGCCTCGACAATTGCGATCACGTCGGCCTCCTCCGAACTACGCGTCTCTGCACACCGGCGAGGTAGGAGTGTACGTTCCAGATCCAGAGGAACAAGAGAGCGGTAGCGAATTTGCTGCGAACGATTCGGATGGGAATGGTGCCCGAACGCGCCCGATGATGCTGCCGAACCTGACGTCGACTCAGGCTCTGAGGACGAACGAGGTGGTGAAGGGGGCCCTTCACCTAGAGCTACCCCTCAGGTGAGGGGGGGATTCCAAGTCGCAGGGTCCTAGCCCGATATCGCGGGCCAAGTCAATTCCCCCGACAATCCATCGGCATCACCCCCAGTTCACGGACTTCTCGAGGATAGAGCCTGGTTTAAGGAGGCTGCTCCTGACACTTCTTTCACCTCTGAGGTGGGCCAACGGCAGGTGGTCTATGACACTGTCAAACTCGGTGGGACATATCAAACAATTTCCGAGAGGTCAGTTCTTCGTACACCTATTTCCCTCTCCTAATTCAAATAGATCTACAGAGAAGCTTCACTATATCTCATATATCCGACGGGGTCCAAAGTGCATGGGCTATCCCGTCACTTTGGACCGTCCGGCAACCAAACCAAAACGTATATCAACCCGCTGGAAAGCACCGACCTTTATGCGTTATTACCAACTTTCTCGTTCTTAGGCTCCCAGCTCATGAGTAAACGGTAGAAGTAATACCCAAGGTAACGCACCCGTGTGGGGTTGGATTGGCGCCCCCCTCATCCTGACGTCCGCGAACGTAGGTGTGATGGCGCCGTCAGTTTTTCTAACCTCTGAGCTCCCTCGGCAGATATTTCGTATCGCCAGTACATTGCAGTTGGATCACATCCATCCACGTACGCGCCCAAAACTGGTGCAAGGGTGTCCCGGTCATCCCTAAGTAGCATCCAGATTTGGACTTTCTGTCTGGAGGAAGGCAAAGCAACAACATGATCCTGTGAGTTGCGTTTTACAGCGGATCACGAATTTTTTATCGAGGCTTTTCAGCTTGGATCGGTGGAAGGCAGGCCGGATCAATCCCGTAAACTTGATCTGCTTGCGGAACCTTTGAGGGTGGATCGTTCTCCGTGTTCGCTATCTCGCATCCAAGAGACCTCCGGCCGCCGAAAGCCCCAGGTCTGATTTATATTGAGTGGAATTCCCTCTGACTTCTCCTTCACACATGAAGCCCCGTGCCTAGTGAAGGTCGAGTCAATACTGCGCATCGAACCGCAAGACACGAGCTGTTGGCCCAACCGTAAAGTGGTCGCCATCGGGCGCACAAACGGTGGGGTATGACCGACCCATGAATCGAATCAGCCATTTTTCTATTACAAGATCTACCAACTAGATTACAGTCGCAACGCGGGAGAGTACCGGATGCTGGACCGATTCTTGCCTCGAGTAGGCCTTCCTTCCCTTTCCCCTCTCCATATCCTGACAAATGTGACCTGGGATAGGAGACTATTGATCGGCTCGCAACTAAGAAAGAGGGGTCTAAAACCCGGGAACCGGCCCTGCTCAGACGAATGCTGGAGCATGGGCGCCGGATGTGAGCGTGCAAAGAGCGGTGTGGAATAATGGGAGCGGGTTGCGCAGCTGTCAGCTTCTAGTATCTGGGACAGCTCGGGGCTTGGAGCCTGGTGGGATCGAGACACTGCGTGAGGAGGTGGATGGGGATGGGGAAATTGATATGGATGATGACGAGGGTAGTAGTGGTGAGGGAGAGGGTTCGGACGGAAGTCAGCTGTGCCATTGAACGACGCGTCCGCGCGCTCGTTTCGCTGAGTCTAGCGAATGTGTGGGGATGAGTGGGTTGAGACAATCACTGTGTGAGTGGGGGATGACAATCACCTGTGTGAGTGGGTTATAACAATCATCGTGCGAGTGGCTTATAACAATCACCGCGCGAGTGGCTTATGACAATCACTGTGTGAGTGGGTTGTGATAGCCACTGCGTGAGTGGGTTATGACCGCTAGAATGTATTTCCTCCAAGTATAAGAACGGTCGCATGAAAAAGTAGACGGTTCAAACCACCCCTGTCGCTCCCACTCACAAATCAAGACACCTTATCTCCTACACGTCTCGACACTATGTCCGCTCCGCGTATTTGGTTGAGTGAGGAGCACATGTCACATCGCACCGTCCGATAGAACTGACGAAGACCACACATAGTCACTGGCGCGTCCTCCGGCATCGGTCTGTCGATGACCAAGACCGTCCTAGACAACGGAGACATCGCGATCGCCACCCTCCGTAAATCCTCGGCCTTGGACGATCTCAAGGCCCAGTACCCCTCCGACAAACTCCACATCCTCAAGCTCGACGTTACCAACGAAGACGAGATCATCGCAGCCTTCAAGTACGCCGAAGAGGAGCTCGGTCGCATCGACATTGTCTTCAACAATGCAGGTCACAGCCTAGTAGCGGAGATCGAAGGAACCTCCCACGATGTGGCAAGGAAGATGTTCGATGTCAACTTCTGGGGAGCCATGAATATTTCCAAGGAGACCATCCGGTTCTTCCGTGAGGTCAATAAGCCTCAGGGGGGAAAGTTGTGGAACGTCTCCTCAATGACCGGTATCCTCCCACTTGCTGCTCTGGGATACTACAGCGCATCGAAGCATGGTAAGGTCGCTGATGATGTCCTCAATGAACACTGAGTGATTTACCTTTTCCCCGCCAGCTCTGGAAGGAGCCACAGAGGCTCTTGCTGCCGAGCTCGACCCAAAGTGGGACGTCAAGGTTTGTGCAAATTAGGTTCCGTCGTAAACGATCTAACATTCGAAAAGATCACCCTTCTAGAATTCGGGGCTTTCAAGACCAGGATTATGGAACCAGAATCCACACCTACGTTCCCGGTCCACCCCGCCTACACCGATCCTACGCTGACGGGAAACATCCTGCGCAATCAGGCGGTCAACGGGACGTACCCAAGCGGGGACACCGACAAAGCCACCGCGATGATTTTCCATAAGCTCGCAAACGATCCAGAACCCTCGCTGAGGGTCGGCGTTGGGTTGGACTCCAATGGTGGCATAAAACAGAAGTTGAAGAATGTCGAGGCGGATATCGCGAAGCACGAGAGCTGGTCTGACAACCTCTATTAAATGGACGTGTCACAAGTGTTTACTGAGGGCTAAAGTTGCCCATGCAATATGAATATGTCTCCAACGTAGAAACGGATGATTGCTGATACTTGCCGGTGGGGGTAAAATGAAGTTGATTGTCCCTGCCCGAGAGAACTTTGGGAGGGTGTATTTAGAGGCTATTTGGATCCACGAGCTCCTCTTGAGTCCTTTGTTTTCACCGACTCGGGAGCAGGACAGTCTGATGTATGCTTGGCGAGATCGATGACCAATTCCACACGTGGTGGATCATTTTTCACTTGAAACACCGCTAAACGAAGCAAGTCTTCGCCGAAGCGTACCCCCGTTCCGCTAAATGACTCGTAGAGCTCCTTCGCCCGGAAACAGAGCCTTGCGATAATCGTGATCTTGGACACCACTCCGGAAGTGATGGTGGGAAAACAGGGCAAATATACCAAGCCGCGGTCAACCATGAGAGCTAACGGGACCTCCCGGAGACATCTGAAAGGAGAGGGCTCTTAGACCTGGATCTGGCACTGGAGGTGGATGAGGCGGATAGGATCCCGGTTTGGCTGGGATGGGCTTACAGATTCGGTCGCCTGAGCTTGATTTCGGGCATATTAAGGAGAGGACGTATGTGCTGCAATAAGAAGTCAGGAGTCAGAATGAAGGAACCGGTCACTAAAGCGCGACTCATAGGATATGGAACACACCAACCGTCACCGAGCCTCATGATCGCAATCAAAGTCCACCAACATCAGGATCGTCCACGTAAGGCCTCCTGGTGTTCGGGATCCCCGAGAGTCTGGAGTGTACTCCGCGAGGCAGTTGGGATTGATGGTCAGGAACAGTATCAGGGCTTTAACGAGGGAGTGGATCCATTGGTCCGGAGGGGCGCGTCGAGCCAACGTTGCCACAACTTGCCTCCGAGGATGAGTGTGTAGAAGAGGTTGACTTGGGTCGGTGGGCACGCCCTCTGCAGTGACAAACGGACGGTTTGTCTTTGTGTAGGTGGTCGATTATGTGGTCGTGGATTTACTGGGGAACCGACGCATGACGATCATGTCTGAGGAACAGGCGCCCGATTGATTGGCTCGATCGCGTTGGGATACAACCGTGACGAACCTTCGCGGTGTTTGACTAGTGACTACTTATTCGATTCTCCAAAAATCCGCACCTCTCCATCGTTGTTGCCTCCAACATGCTACCCGTCAACACGGGAGCATCTTTGGTGCTCCTCGACAAATACCCGAACTTGAAGGCGATATATTGTTTCCTGCGGGTCGTCGCCGAGGATATCCGCCGCCTCGAAGTTTACTGCGGAGTATTCAACGAGCCTCCAGACATTGTTGGCGAGAGGGGAAAAGGTAGAGGCCAAGACGCTCCTCGGAGTCCTCAAGAAGGACGTGGAAATGGTGACGGAGACGGTTGGGAAGGGAATGACCAAGAAACTACTTATGGGCCGGAATCAAGGTGCCAGAGGAGCATTTCTGCTTTTACCGTCGTCTGATTGCTCTCCATTATAGGTTCGGCATTGTTGATGGTGGTTTTAACCGTCCCATCGGAAGGTTCGCGGACCATGTTGTAGTTGAGTGCAAATATGACATTCCAATTCCAGACCACCTTTGTCTGAGGAGGCTGCGGGCATGGCCTACTGGCGGAGCAACCACATGGAGGTTTGTTCTCTCCACTCTTCAGACTTCTGTGCGTTTAACCGTGAGCTCAGGGCTGCTAAATAAACGCCGGCGCGGATATGAAGGATCGCAGCGTTCTCACCACTGGAGCAGGGGGAAGTGTGGCAACCCCGCCGCTCACGGCGCCACCTTACAGCAGTTGGATCCCCAGTGACCGCTAGTTCTGCGCTCGTTGATGAGTCCGATTTTGACACCGTGGTAGATGGAATGAGAGATCTTTTCCCACCTCCGTCTGATACACCATGAAGGTCTTGGAGATATTTGGGATAGCAGCCAAGGCCCCTGAGAAAACTGTGGGGCCGTGTTCGGTCTTACATGGATCTATCCTACCCGGCCCCCGTGGTGCCAACCGTGGTCAACGCCCTGCCTGGTCCTTCCGTGGGATTTTCTCCTCGTCCGTGGTGCTTTTCTCCCTTCGTTCCACGGAGTTCTGTCACTCGCCATGGCCCGGCGACATGGTCGCACACACGGGCAGCATCGATCCCCATGCTTCCTCGGTCCTCTCTCCGTGGCTGGGACCAAGCCACCTGAGACTCTCTATAAATACCCCCTCTAGAGGAAGTTCCATCCTCACCAAACCACCCTCGCCCCCAACCGCGCTCTGAACAACGCACCCCACTCTTCACCACACCCTCGTGTTCGCCTTCGATGACCAAAGTCACGGAGGTTCTACCTTCTCTTCTTGTCCCTGCGAGTCCTAGGCCCAGGACCGAGGTCTCACGCAAAACACCCGTAAGTTCTCGTTCCCCATTCGTTCCATCACATCTCTGACGGTTAACGGTAGAGTGTCTGGGATCGCTCCCCGTCTCCCCTGGCGCCGGAGGTTGTCAAAGACTAAAACGGGTCACCGAAACGTCCTACCATTCTATGGTATGTATATTTCCCAAACTCTTTCCATCCACTGCCGACTGATGTTGACACTTCGCCATTTTAGGGTACAAACCCGTGCGAAAGAGGAATCCAAACCTCACGCCAGAAACGTACCCCAGATCCAGGTGATCATTGGTCGACTGGTCGTTCAATCTCTCCGAGCCGGACTCCACATCGCTGCTTTGGTTTCCGATCGGTTCCTCCTCCTTGCCGGTCCGTCCCAGATCCGTGACTCACGATCGCTGGATGAAGCAAGATGAGTGGACCTGCTGCGGGGTCACGATGGACAGGGCTCGTTTATACGGGAAGGTCATCGATGGGGGAATGACGAGGGATCAGGGGATGGCTTGTGACCGGGGATTGCTTGAGGACCTTCGCTAGGAGGGACGCCCTAAAGAGACACGTCGATAATCCGATGATCCCCTGCATTGGCCACATGGACTCGTACCCACTCAATCCAAAGACGGGGCTCCCTAGTCATTGCGGTCGATTATTATCTTTAGTTAGCTAGGAATGGGTCAGGGTAGCGATAGTTTTAGTAGCCCTCTGATGAGCCCCTTCGCAAGGGCGAAACCCAAAAAATTAATTCACCGGACTATGTGCTTTCGTCGCGCTGTCATCGCTTCCTTCATTGTATATATGAGACGCGTTTCGATGGATATAATACACTTGTAATACGAAGTCGCCCAATATAACGTGTTGGAAGTTCTCTGCATACAATCTCCCGCGCGACTGTGTTCCAAAACAATTGAAAGCTTGCATGAATTCCAGAAGATGTCTAAAGTCAATGATAGAGAAGTAAGATGGGGAGTTGCGCTGATAAGCAATACCCTTTGAAAATGCTCAAGTGGATCAACAATCCAAGGAATCGTATGGTTATGGTTGGGAATTAATCCACCGTTCCAGCGATCAACGGCGGCGGGATGTTTCCCCTCCGCCTGACGTGTTCCTGGATCCCAAGTGAATCGGCGAAGTGCGAATAATATACGTGCAACAACTTCTGCCGGGACCTGGCTCCCCACCACTGGTGCCCCGCCGAACGAAACTTGGTATTATCGGCCGTCTTTTTGTACCTCTTCTCCACGACCACTCTTGTATAGGGAGCAGCATCGTCATCCAGCTGCCAGAGTTCGACGGCGTACTCGACGCGTTTGAAGGAGAACGGGCACAACTACTGACGAAACCCAAGATGTGTAAATTCCGGTTCCGGGCTTCTCCCGATCGGCGAAAAGCAGGAGACGGAGTGAAACTTCGATCATACCACGACCCGGAGAGGCCAACAGATTCGGAACCTCCTTGTCGCGCTTCCGGTCTCGCGGATTAAACTTCGGCTGTGCCTTTGCGACTGCGAAACATATAACCAGGGTTCAGAGCGCGAACAGAACACCTACGTGTTCGTAAAGTATACAAGCACGGGACGAGGAAAAGGGAATGGGAAAACAGTTTTCGTACATCTGAATCTACACATACAACCACCTCCCCCTGCTCTCCACCCACTCCACAAGG
>Ga0307511_10001397_pt1 | contig 25465 bp, 25 predicted proteins | sample 13_EM_MG_FD_200266 | JGI IMG/M metagenome (GOLD analysis project Ga0307511, IMG submission 200266) | Populus trichocarpa ectomycorrhiza microbial communities from riparian zone in the Pacific Northwest, United States - 13_EM | ecosystem: Host-associated > Plants > Roots > Unclassified | place...
AGATCGGCGACGAACTGGGCATCTCGCAGATGCATGTGTCGCGGCTGCTGTCGCGGACGCTGGTGAAGCTGCGAAAGGGACTGACGGTCGAGGAGTAGGCCTCCGCCGGTCCTCCGGGAGTCGTCCTGGGAGGGGCGTCTCCCCCTTGGCTGTCATCTTCCCCTTGACTGTGGTGAGCGCGGCGCGCGTGCGCGCCGCGCTCAGGCCGTTCCCGGGCGCGGCTCACAGAACTGCGGAATGTCTGCGCGCCGTCAGCCCCGCCGACTGGCGGTCGGTGTCTCGCCGAAGCGCTTCCTGTACGCCTTGACGAAATGACTGCCGTCGGCGAAGTGCCAGCGGGCAGCCAGTTCGGACACGGTCAGGCGCGTGGCGACCAGCTCCGCCCTGGCCCGTTCGAGGCGTCGCTCGCGGACGTACGCCATGACCGACGACGTGGCCTGCTGGTCGAACACACGGTAGAGCGTGCGGACCGACACATGGAGTGCGTCCGCGATGTCCCGGGGACTCAGGTCGGCATCGTGGAGCAGCCGGACCTCGATGTGCTCCTTCGCCGCCGCGAGAAGCGTCGGCGTGACGTACGCGTCGTCGATGACCTGGTCGTTCAGCAGCCCTTGGAACAACTCGACGGTCGCGTTGCGCGCCGCCGCGGCGGCGGCGGGTGCGAGTTGGTCCGACATCTCCGAGAAGAGACGGAGATGAGCGAGCAGCAATCGTGCGGCGGGAGAGTCCTGTTCGGCGGTGACGGCGAGGGTGTTCACCGGGAAGCGCAACGCGCTCGCGGGCACGGCCACCGCCAGCGCTCGCGTACCCCGGGCGACCTCGAAATCCCAGGGTCCCTCGTTCCTGCGGACGCACAGTGCCCCGGCTCCCGCCCTGAACTGCCGGTTCCGCGAGACGAACCGCCACCCACCGCTGAACGTGATGTGCGTGACGACCCGGTCCCCTTGGTGCCCGACCGGACCGCCGGTGCGCCCGGCGATCGCGTGGCTGTACTGGTCCTCGACGTGGAGATCGAGCATCTTCTGGGCCTTGATGCGGACCCGGTACGCCCCTTCGCTGTGCCGCGGCAGCATCAGCGGAGGGGCCGGCACCGACTCGCCGCCCTGGTGTCGCCATTCGCTGAGCAGCACGTGGTTCCGGTTCTCGTCGGCGTAGGGCACGCCGATGTCGACCACGGGCGGCGCGTCACCGCCCACCCGCCAGGCGGATATGCCGAGGCTGCTGTCCACCCGGACAGGCTAGAGGCGCGGGCCGCTACGACGACAAGGGGCGCGCCCACGGTCCGGCGGGCATCGCGGTGGCAGGGAAGTACAAGACAGGTGGCCGACCGGGACAAGACTCGGAGGACCGGAGCGGAAAGAGTGGCCGTAACGAGCCCTCAGCGTGGGTTCGTCATCGCGCATTCCTCCACAACGGGAGCAAGTTTCATGACCGAGTCCGTGGTCTCCCTCTTCGAGAAGCTCGTCCAGGCCGACCCGCCCGCCGACGCACCCGTGCTGTTCGACACGGCATGCGTGATCGGCGGCAGCATCGCGGGGCTGCTGGCGGCACGGGTGCTCTCCGACCGCGCCCGCCGGGTCGTCGTCATCGAGTCCGACGACCTCTCGGCGGAGACGGGGGCCCGCCCCGGTGTGCCCCAGAACCGGCAGGTGCACACGCTGCTCCCGGCCGGTCAGCAGTGGGTGGAGCGGTGGCTTCCGGGAATCACGGAGGAAGCACAGGCCCGCGGTGCCTCGTTCGCCGGACCCGACAAGGCGGTCACCACCGTCAACGGCATACCGCAGGCAGCGGACGGCGAGGACCACCACCTGCTCGCGATCGGCCGCCCTCTGCTGGAGGCCCTGATCCGGAACCGGGTCACGGCCCTCCCCAACGTGTCCGTCCTGCGCGGGCAGGCGACCGGACTGGACTACCGCGACGACACCGTCAGCGCCGTCCGCTACCTCCCGACTTATCGCGAAGACCAGGCCGACAGGAGCATGGAGGTGCTGGAGGCGGACTTCGTCGTGGACGCCATGGGCCGCTCCAGCAGGCTGTCCAGCTGGCTCAAGGAGAGCGGCTACGACCACCCCCGGCTGGAGCGGCTGGCAGCCCCCATCAACTACGCAACGGCGCTGTTCGAGCGGCGGGAGGAGTTCGCCGACCTTGAGACGGCGTGCGCACTGGGGCTCTTCACGCCGGACTACCCCTCGGCCGGAGTGTCCGTCGCGGCGGCGAACGCGATCGAGGACGGGCAGTGGCTCGTCATGCTGATGGGGTACGGCGACAGCCGGCCCGGCCGGACCATCGGCGAGTTCCGCGAGGCCTGCGCCAAGCTGCCCCCGGTGTTCACCGACGTCACGGCCGGCGCCGTCATCGGCGACGTGGTGACCTACCACCAGGCCGAGAGCCGACGGCGCCACTTCGCCGAGGTGGACCGCTTTCCCGCCCGGCTGGTCAGCGTGGGGGACGCCGTGGCGTCATTCAACCCCATCCACGGCCAGGGCATGAGCTCCGCCACGCTGCACGCCTCGTGCCTGGCCTCGTACCTCTCCGGCGGCCCCGAACTCGGCACGGCCGCCCGGGAGTTCTTCCGTCTCCAGCAAGTGGTCGTGGACGCCGCCTGGAAAGTCTCCGCCGGAAGTGACGCCGCCCGGCTCGACGCGCTGAACGGTACCGAGGTGCCGGACGACGTACGGCAGCAGCGGTGGGCCATGGACCAGATCGCGGCCGCCACCCTCTCCGACGGTGAGGTCACGCGCGCGTTCCACTACGTCTCGTACATGCTGCGCCACCCCGCCACGCTGGCCGACCCGGCACTGCTGGCGAAAGCGGTCGCCGCCAACGAGGGAGCCACGGCCAAGTGACCGACGCCAACGTCAACGCCTACACCGGCGCCGGCACCGGCACCGCGATCGACCGCTACATCGATCTGGCCGATCTGGCGGTGCACGACGAGTCTGCGCTCGCCGAACTCCTGGCACTGTTCGCCCCCGACGCGACCGTACGGCTCGTTTCGGAGCCGGTCCACGGTCAGGCGGCCCTCGCCGCTTTCTACCGTGCGCACATCGCTTCCTTCGCCGACACCAAGCACTACTGGAACACCACGATGCTCGACGACGGCACCCTGCGGGCCGAGTGGGTGTGCGCGGCTCGTATGGCGGACGACCAGCTCATGACGGTTGCCGGCGTGGAGCACGCGAGGCTCGACGGGGACGGCCTGATCACCGATCTGCGCAACGAGTTCACCCGGCTCCCCGGCTGAGAAGTCCGTGGACGGGGTGATCCGCCCGGCGATCTCGACCGCGACGGCGGTGACGGGGTTTCGCCGGTGCCGCCGAGTGGGATGTGAAGCAGCGACGGCGGCGGTGTGACGTTCGGCTCCCGCAATCCGGGAGCCGAACGAGCAGACTGGCAGGGGGAGTTGGGCATGCGGGCAGAGAACATCGACGAGGTCGTGGACGGGCTCGCCGAGATCGTGCGGGAGGCGACCCGTACCGGTGACCGGATCGGATACTTCGCGGCGCTGTACAGACAGGTGACCGTCGAGATCCGTACGGCCATCCATGAGGGACAGTTCGAGGACGGCCCCCGGATGGACCGTTTCGACACGCTCTTCGGCAACCGCTACTTCGAGGCGCACGACGCCTGGCTCCGCGACCGCAGCGGGCCGCGCTGCTGGCGAGAGACGTTCGGACTGCTGGAGGACTCCGACACCGTCATCGTCCAGCACCTGATCCTCGGGGTGAACGCGCACATCAACCTGGACCTGGCCGTAACCGCTGCACGGACGAGCCCCGGGGAGGACATCCAGGCGCTGCGGCACGACTTCCTGCTGATCAACGACATCCTTGCGGGGGTGGTGCTGGTGCTGGAGGACTCGGTGGGCGCCGTGTCCCCCCTCCTGTCCCTGCTGGACAAGGTCGGGGGCCGCACGGACGAGAAAATCCTGGACTTCAGTGTCGTCCAGTCCCGGCAGGAGGCCTGGTACAACGCGGTCCTGCTGGCAGGCCAGACGGAAGCGGAACGCGAGGCGACCATCGAGCGGCTGGACGTCCGGGCTACGGTACTGGCCCGGTTGATCGCCCGGCCGGGTCTTCTCGTTCGACCGGCGCTGGAGCTGATCCGGGGAACCGAGAGCGGCGACGTGGCGGCTGTCATTGCGCATCTGGACGGGGCGATGGAGCGGGCGTCGGCCGGGCGGGGCACGACGGGGTGAGGCCCGGCGGATCCCCTCTCCGCTTCAAGACCCCTCGGTGAACAACTCCCCCACGTCGACGATCTCGTAGGAGCGGTCGAGCCAGGTGCCGAGTTCGTCGAGGTCGGTGGAGGCGAGGATGCGGTCGCGGACGGGGGCGGGGACGTCGATCTGACGCCGTTGGAGAGTACGCAGAATGGCCGCCGACCACCCCTCGGCGCGCCCCTCCTCCCGGCCCTCGTCCCGCACCTGCTCCGCCAGCGGGTGCCGCCAGAAGTACTGGATCGCCGTCATCAGGTCCCTCCACATCTGCTGGGCCTGGCGGTCTGCCAGGCACGAGTCGACGAACTGCACGAAGACCGCGGCGCTGTCCGGGTCGATGGTCCGCAGGGCGGTTGCCAGGTTTTCCAGTATGGCGGCGGCCTGCGGACCTCGGCCATGTGTCATGGCGGAAAGCACCGCAAGGGGTACGTCCCGTTCGGCCTCGCGCTCGTCCACGATCACCGGCACGTTGTCCGGGCCCAGAACGAAGGGGCGCACCGTCAGCGAGGGGCACCCGCGCACCCCGAGGTGAATGGGCTCCGCCGCCCAGCGGGCCGTGGCGTGGCTCTGAGTGATGACGATGAGCACGGGCTCGCAGCGGTACTTCTCGTGCAGGTAGCTGAGGTAGTACGGCCAACTGCCGCGTTTCCTCTTGTCGATATCGCCCTGAGACTCGACGACCAAGAGGTAGGCCCCTTCGTCCGTCTCCGCCCGGAGCAACGTGTCCACGCGCCTCTCGACCGGTTCGATCTCGGTGAGGTCCACATTCAGGGCGGCGAACTCACGCGGTTCGGGGAAGGGGATGCGTAACACGCTCTGCAGGGCGCGGGTGAGAAGCGCGGGGTCCTTCTGGAAGATCCGGTGCAGCGCCTCGTGGGACGAGCTGACCATCAACTCTCCTTTCTGTCCGATCTATTCGGGGTGATCAACGATCTAGGCGGCGTCCAGGTCACACCACACGTACTTGCCGCGCTGCCCGTTCCTCGACAACGGCTGCCAGCCCCAGAGGTCGGAGCAGGCCCGCACCAACGCGAGCCCCCTCCCCGCCTCTGCATCCAACAGATTCGCCAACTGCCCCGGCGGTTCGGGAGGTTCGGGGTCCGCGTCCCACGCCCCGACCCGCAGCACCCCCGCCGACCACCGCACGCGGAGCATCACCGGCCCCTTGGTGTGCGGTACGGCGTTGGCGACCAGCTCCGTCGCGAGAAGTTCGGCGGTGTCCACGACCCGGATGAGGCCGTGCGCGGTGAGAACGAGGCGCAGGGTGCGGCGACAGACGGTGACGGCGCGGCGGTCGTGCGGGACGGAGAGGGAGTACTCCCAGGGTTCGGGCTCGGTTTCGGGCATGCGGCAGCTCCAGGGCGGTGGGGTGATGTGTGGCAGGCGGTGGCATTGCCGCAGCCGTCATGGCAGGACGAAGCGGTGCGCTTCCGCAGCGTGTACGTCGCATCACCGACAGTAGGGTGTAAATTCATACCCTCGCAACCGCCTCGCGTAATCTGACCCCGAACGAGGAGTCCCAGAGAGGCAGTTACTCGGATGACCATGCGGAACCAGCCCACCGCCCGACACGTGCGTCTGGGTTCCGAGTTGCGCAAACTACGGGAGGCCGCCGGCAAGCCGGCCAAAGAGGTGGCCGGGCTCCTCGGAATGAGTTCGGCGCACATGAGCCAGATCGAAGCCGGCAGTTCAGCCATCAGTGAGGAGCGACTCCGCAGGTTGGCCGCTCACTGCGCCTGCACGGACGAGGAGTTGATCGAGGCCCTTGCGGCGATGGCGACCGAGCGCACACGCGGGTGGTGGGACGAGTACAAGGGAGTCCTGCCCCAGGTGAACCTGGACGTGGCCGAGGCGGAGCACCACGCGAAGTTTCTGCGGGAAGTCGTGATCACGCATGTCCCCGGGCTGCTCCAGACACCGGACTACGCGCGGGCGGTCTTCGGGTACATGCGCCCGGAACTGCCGGAGAGTGAGCTGGCGCCCCGGGTGGACCACCGGATGAAACGACGAGCCGTCATCGAGGGCGACAACCCGACCCCGTACGAGACGATCATCCACGAGTTCGCGCTGCGAATCCGCGTGGCCGACCGCCAGGCATCCATCGCTCAACTCCGCCGCATCCTGGCCGAGATCGAGGAGGGACACGCCACCGTGCGCGTCATCCCGACCGATCAGGACGACTTCGCCGGTGCCGGCGCCTCGATGATGTACATGGGCGGCCCACTGGCCCAACTGGACACCGGGCTCAGGGACACCCCAGGTGGGACCATGTTCATCGATGCCGAAGCACAGTTGAAACGACTCCGAGCACTCTTCCGTAAGGTGGAGAAGGCGTCGCTGGAGCCCACGGCGTCACGGGACTTCATCCACCATCTGACGAAGGAACTGTGAGACGCACCATGAGCCACGCCCTGCACTGGCAGAAGTCCACGTTCTCGGACGGCGGCGAAGGCAACACCTGCGTCGAGCTCGCCGCCACCCCCACCACCACCCTCCACCTCCGCGAAAGCGAAGTCCCCGACACCCAACTCACCATCTCCGCGGCCCCCTTGACCCACCTCATACGCGGCGTGAAGTCGGGCCAGTTCCTCAGCGAAGGATGATCGGGTTGCTCAGGGCCGCCATGCTCCCTCCGGGATGACGTACCTCAACACGGATGAACGGCGACTCTCGCGCACTGGTCCGCCACTCCACCGCGCCCGCTCCCGCAACAGGCAGCGAAGCAACGTGGGCCTCCCCCCACTCGGTGTGAAAACTGACCACCCCCGAAGGCACACCACACACACCCACCCGAGCCACCACCGGCCCGTCGCCGCTCGCCAACTTCCCACCGATACCCACTCGTTGAGCACCGGCAGACACAGTGAACGACAGCTCGACGGCGGCCGAACCGGCGATCCAACTCCACCCGGCGCGAATGCCGGCGAGCACCGCGTCGGTACTCAGCTCCTCGGCCCGCACGACCGTGTGCGGAATACCGATCTGGCCCGACAGGTGCGTGTCGCTGTTCCCCATCGCCGGCCGCCACCAGCCCCGGCGGATGTCGTCGCCCAGACCTCGACTCCACTCGGTCAGAGCCGCCTCGTTGTCGGCCTGCCAGGGCAGGTCCGATCGCCACGGCCCGTTCCACACCTCCACCACATCGAACCCCTGGTACGGATACATGAACGTGCCCGATTCGTACGGCGCGTGTGGATGAGCCGCCACGCACAGCCCACCACCGCGACGGACCTCGTCGAGATGCCGGTCGACCACCCCGTCCCGCACGCCGTACCGCCAGTCGACCACCTGCCCCGGCCGGAGACCCAGCGCGAGCCAGTGCCCGGTGCGGGTGGTGACCTCCTGCCCCGGAACCACCAGCAGATCGTCTCCGGCGTACCGGCCCCAAGCGCCGTGCGTGTCCGCATTGTTGTGCTCGGTGGCCGCCAGAAAATCCAGCCCGGCCGCTCGGGCCTCGTCGGCAAGACGTTCCGGCGTCAGCTCACCGCCGTTCGAGGACGCCGAGTGCACATGACAGTCACCTCGGTACCAGCCGTCTTCCCGACCGGCCACCCGCACCGCACTCGGCATCCTTCTCCTTGCCCGGCCCGATCACGCGGCATCCAGTGCTCCCGTGATCTTGCGGATCATCTCGGTCATGACGGGCCCGGGTTCGCCCTTGACGGTCCGTACGGACTCTTCCATGGCTACGAGGACGGTGCCACGGAAGTTGTCGGCCTCGGCCGGGTCCTGCTCCCCGAGCAGAACCATGGTCGCCCTCAGGGCCGGCAGCACCCGGTCGGCGAGCTCGGCGACGGACCTGCCGCCCAGGCCGCTGATCTTCGACTTCTCGGCGAGGACGTGGCCGACCTGCCCGGTCGCGGAGAACAGCGCGATGCTGCCCCGGGTGGCGATCCGGTGCGGCGAGCCGGCCGCACCGGCTGCCGCCATGAGCGACACGGCGCCGTACGCGGCGGTCCGCAGAGTGGCCTTGTCCTGGTCGGTGAGGTTGAGGGTGTGGGTGGCGGTGATAGCCATGGTGGTGTGCTCCTTGGAGTGGGCGGGCTGGCCTTCTGGCCTTTCTGGAACAGAGCCTGCGCCCAGCCGGTTTCACGACGGCCTCACCGCGCTTTCAGCGCACAAAACGTGTATCGCCGTAGCTGCTGCACGCCTAGCCTGTGGGCCATGCATCAGGGTCGACGGCGCGACCGGCGTCCAACTCATCGCGCGGAAGCGGGAGCGGTACCGGTCCAACACCCGGATCCGGCCTGGACAGTGGACGGGGCCGACGTGGTGATCGTCGGCTATTTCTCCGGCAGGCAGAAGAACTCCGCCGCGCTGATGGACTCCGCGGCCCGGGAGTTGGAGACGCGCGGCGCGCGAATCGTGGGCCGGATCGTGCAACGGCGCGGCGTCTCGGACGGCGGGGTCAGGAAGATGTCACTGCCCTATTCCGCGCGGACCCTGCTGAACCACGGAAAGGTCCGGGAAGCAGCGCTGCTCTGTGAGAAGACCGCCGCCGGAGCGGCGGTCTTCGTGCCCCCTCTGACACCGCGTCAGCGTCGTGCGCTGACCGGAATGCTCGGCTGTCCCGCCGTAAGTCTCGCTGAAGTCCTGGCAGTTGGCTGAAGCCGGCTCACTCCACCGTCACCGACTTCGCCAGGTTCCGCGGCTGGTCCACCTCGTTGCCGCGAGCCGTGGCCAGTTCGCAGGCGAAGACCTGCAACGGGACCGTGGCGACGAGGGGTTGCAGCAACGTGGGCGTGGCCGGGATCCGGATCAGGTGGTCGGCGTACGGGACGACCGTCTCGTCGCCCTCCTCCGCGATCACGATGGTCATCGCGCCCCGCGCCCGGATCTCCTGGATGTTGGACACGATCTTGTCGTGGAGGACGGAACGGCCGCGCGGGGAGGGAACGACCACCACGACCGGCATGCCCTCCTCGATGAGCGCGATCGGCCCGTGCTTCAGCTCCCCCGCCGCGAAGCCCTCGGCGTGCATGTACGCCAACTCCTTGAGTTTCAGGGCGCCTTCGAGAGCGACCGGGTAGCCGACGTGGCGTCCCAGGAAGAGCACGGTGTTCTTGGAAGCCACCGATCGCGCCAACTCCCGTACCGGCTCCATGGTTTCCAGCACCCGTTCGACCTCGCCGGAGATCTGCGAGAGGTCGCGGATGACGGCCTGGATCTCGTCGCCCCACTTGGTGCCCCGCACCTGGCCGAGATACAGGGCGACCAGATAGCACGCCACCAGCTGTGTCAGGAACGCCTTCGTGGACGCCACGGCGACCTCGGGGCCGGCGTGCGTGTACAGCACCGCGTCCGACTCACGGGGAATCGTCGAGCCGTTGGTGTTGCAGATGGCCAGGACTTTTGAGCCCTGCTCCCTCGCGTGCCGCAGCGCCATCAGCGTGTCCATCGTCTCGCCGGACTGCGAGATGGCGATGACCAGGGACCGCGCGCCCAGGATCGGGTCCCGGTAGCGGAACTCGCTCGCCAGCTCCACCTCGCACGGGATCCGCGTCCAGTGCTCGATGGCGTACTTGGCGATCAGCCCGGCGTGGAAGGCCGTACCGCAGGCGACGATGACGACCTTGTCGATCTCGCGCAGTTCGCGGACGGGGATGCGAACCTCGTCCAGCGTCAGCAGGCCGGCCGCGTCGATACGGCCCAGCAGGGTGTCCGCGACCGCCTTCGGCTGCTCGGCGATCTCCTTGAGCATGAAGTAGTCGTAGCCGCCCTTCTCGGCGGCGGAGGCGTCCCAGTCGACGTGGTAGGAGCGGACCTCGGCCGGAGCGCCGTCGAAACCGGTGACCGTCACGCCGTCGCGGCGCAGCTCGACCACCTGGTCCTGCCCGAGCTCGATCGCGGACCGCGTGTGGGCGATGAACGCGGCGACGTCGGAGGCGAGAAAGGCCTCGCCCTCGCCGACGCCGACCACGAGCGGCGAGTTGCGTCGCGCGCCGACGACCACGTCCGGCTCGTCCGCGTGTACGGCGACCAGCGTGAACGCGCCCTCCAGGCGCCGGCACACCTGCCGCATCGCCTCCGCGAGGTCCGCGCACGCCGAGAACTCCTCGGCCAGCAGATGCGCGACCACCTCGGTGTCCGTGTCGGAGGCGAGATCGTGGCCGCGCTCGGTCAACTCGGCCCGCAGACAGGCGAAGTTCTCGATGATGCCGTTGTGGACGACGGCGACCCGGCCCGCGTTGTCGAGGTGCGGATGGGCGTTGGCGTCCGTCGGCCCGCCGTGCGTGGCCCAGCGGGTGTGCCCGATACCGGTCGACCCCGCCGGCAGCGGCCGATCGACCAGTTCCTTCTCCAGATTGACGAGTTTCCCGGCCTTCTTGGCCGCCGCCAGCCCGCCGTCGGCGAGCACGGCCACGCCCGCCGAGTCGTAACCCCGGTACTCCAGCCGCTTCAGTCCGGCCATCACCACATCAAGCGCCGACTGCGACCCCACGTATCCCACGATTCCGCACATGCGCGGCAGCCTAGGCGCCGAGGCCCTCCCGAACACGGCACTTCGTGCCCGATTTCGGAAATTCCGGCCACCGGCCGACGCGTCTGATACAGCTTCCGGACACCCCCACGTGACACACCCCACCCACCACCCCGTTCAAACTCCGTTAACAATGGACTGTGATCTCTCCGGTCTCCCCGATGCCCCGGAGCGCCCACCGGCACAAGCCGGAGGCGACTCCCTACGTCGACCTCACCCGAGCCGAGTGGAGCGCGCTGCGCGACAAGACGCCGCTGCCGCTCACCGCCGACGAGGTCGAGAAGCTGCGCGGCCTCGGTGATGTCATCGACCTCGACGAGGTGCGGGACATCTACCTCCCGCTGTCCAGACTCCTCAACCTCTACGTCGGCGCCACGGACGGCCTCAGAAGCGCCCTGAACACCTTCCTGGGCGAGCAGGGCTCCCAGTCCGGCACCCCGTTCGTCATAGGGGTCGCGGGGTCGGTGGCCGTAGGAAAGTCGACCGTCGCGCGCCTCCTCCAGGCGCTGCTCTCCCGCTGGCCCGAGCACCCCCGCGTGGAGCTGGTCACCACCGACGGGTTCCTGCTGCCCACACGGGAGCTGCAGGCGCGCGGGCTGATGTCGCGGAAGGGGTTCCCGGAGTCGTACGACCGGCGGGCGCTCACCCGTTTCGTCGCCGACATCAAGGCGGGCAAGGACGAGGTCACCGCGCCCGTCTACTCGCATCTCATCTACGACATCGTGCCTGATCAGCGGCTCACGGTCCGGCGGCCCGACATCCTGATCGTGGAGGGGCTGAACGTGCTGCAGCCCGCGCTCCCGGGCAAGGACGGCCGTACGCGGGTCGGTCTCGCCGACTACTTCGACTTCAGCGTGTACGTCGACGCGAGCGCCGAGGACATCGAGCGCTGGTACCTGAACCGGTTCCGCAAGCTGCGGGCCACCGCGTTCCAGAACCCGGACTCGTACTTCCGCAAGTACACCCAGGTCTCCGAGGACGAGGCCGTCGACTACGCCCGCACCCTCTGGCGCACCATCAACAAGCCCAACCTGGTGGAGAACATCGCCCCCACCCGGGGCCGCGCCACCCTCGTCATCCGCAAGGGCACCGACCACAAGGTGCAGCGGCTCAGCCTGCGCAAACTGTGACGGCTACCCTGCCCGCATGCTGCATCTGCGTCTGATCACCCCGGTCGACCGGACCGACGCCGTGGTCCGCCTGATCGAGAAAACGGTCGGGACCGCGCATGTCGTCGTGCTGCCGGGTGCCGCCCGCAACCCCGTCGGCGACGTCGTGATGTGTGACGTCGCCCGCGAGGCCGGTGACGAACTCATCGGAGGGCTGAGGGAGTTGGGGCTCGACCGGACCGGTTCCATCGCCGTCGAGAACATCGACCTGTCGCTGTCGAAGCGGGCCGACAAGGCGGAGGACGAGGCGCCCGGCGAGGGCGCGGACGCGGTGCTGTGGGAGCACCTGGCGGACGCGACGCACGAGGAGTCGACGCTCACCGTCACCTATGTCGCGTTCCTGACCGTCGCCACGATGCTCGCGGCCTGCGGTGTGATGCTGGACAACGCGATCCTGATCGTGGGCGCGATGGCCGTGGGCCCGGAGTTCGGGCCGCTCGCGGGGATCTCGACGGCGTTGGTGCGGCGGGCGCCGCGACTGGTGTGGCGGTCGCTGTGGGCGCTGCTGGCCGGGTTCGCGGTGGCCATGGTGCTGACGGCGGGCTTCAGTTGGCTGATGGACGCGTTCGGGCTTTTCAGCCGGTCGATGATCAATGGGGCCCGACCCAACACCGCCTTCATCTGGAAGCCCGACTGGATGTCCTTCGTCGTCGCCTTCCTGGCCGGCATCGCGGGCACGTTGTCGCTGACGTCCGCGAAGTCCGGCGCGCTGATCGGCGTGGCGATCTCGGTGACGACGGTCCCGGCCGCCGCGAACGCCGCCGTCTCCCTCAACTACACCGACTACGCCCAGACTTGGGGCTCCACTTGGCAGCTCCTCGCCAACCTCGGCGGCATCGTGCTGGCCGGCACGCTCACGCTGCTCGCCCAGAAGGCGTTCTGGACCTGGCAGCGCGAGCGCGTCACCGCTCAACTCCCTTAACCGAGCGCCGACTTCACCGCGTCCGCCAACCGCCCGGCCACAGACCGCGCCTGGTCGATGTCAGCGGCCTCCACCATCACCCGTACCAACGGCTCGGTACCCGAAGGCCGGAGCAACACCCGCCCGGTGGAGCCGAGTTCACGCTCCGCCTCGGCAACAGCCGCGGCCAGATCGGCTGAGGTGCCGACCCGCGTGCGGTCCACGTCCGGCACATTGATGAGCACCTGCGGCAGCCGCGTCATCACGGACGCGAGGTCCTTGAGCGTACGGCCGGTGTCGGCGACCCGGGCCGCCAGCATCAGGCCGGTCAGCGTGCCGTCGCCGGTGGTGGCGTGGTCGAGGATGATGACGTGCCCTGACTGCTCGCCGCCCAGCGCGTAGCCGTGCTCCTTCATCTCCTCCAGGACGTAGCGGTCGCCGACCGCGGTCTGGACGAGCGTCAGGCCCTCGCGTTCCATGGCCAGTTTGAAGCCGAGGTTCGACATGACGGTCGCGACGACGGTGTCGGAGCGCAGTGCGGAACGCTCCCGCATCGCCAGCGCGAGTACGGCCATGATCTGGTCCCCGTCGACCTCTTCGCCGGTGTGGTCCACGGCCAGGCAGCGGTCGGCGTCACCGTCGTGCGCGATGCCGAAGTCGGCGCCGTGCTCGACGACGGCGGCCTTCAGCAGCCCGAGATGGGTGGAGCCGCAGCCGTCGTTGATGTTCAGGCCGTCGGGGTCGGTGCCGATGGTGATGATCTCGGCGCCGGCCCGGGAGAAGGCCTCCGGGGAGACGCGGGCGGCGGCGCCGTGCGCCTCGTCGAGGACGATCTTCAGGCCGTCGAGGCGGTTCGGGAGCACGCCGATGAGGTGGGCGACGTACTGGTCGAAGCCTTCGTTGTAGTGCCGGACCCGGCCGACGCCCGAGCCGGTCGGACGGTCCCAGGGGGCGCCGGTGCGGTGCTCCTCGTAGACCTTCTCGATCCGGTCCTCCAGCTCGTCGTCGAGCTTGTGCCCGCCGCGCGCGAGGAACTTCAGGCCGTTGTCGGGCATGGCGTTGTGGCTCGCGGAGAGCACCACACCGAGGTCGGCGCCCAGCACACCGGTGAGATACGCCACCGCGGGGGTGGGCAGCACACCGACGAGCAGTACGTCCACTCCCGAGCTGGCGAGGCCGGCGACCACGGCGGCCTCCAGGAACTCCCCGGACGCGCGCGGGTCCCGCCCGACCACGGCCGTCGCCCGGTGGCCCGCGAAGGTGCCCGCCTCGGCCAGCACATGCGCCGCCGCGACGGAGAGGCCGAGGGCCAGCTCGGCCGTCAGATCCGCGTTGGCGACACCGCGCACGCCGTCCGTGCCGAAGAGTCGTCCCACTTGTCCTCCTGAGGAAGGCGAAAGTTCTGCAGGGCGAAAGTCCTGCGTTCCAGGCATAGGATGCCTGGCCATCCGATCACACAAGCCTTTGAGCGCCTTGTGCCGTTATACGCCCCGGACTGTGATAAACGAACGCCCCGACGGCACGAGTGGCGTGCCGCCGGGGCGTTCGGAGTACAGACAGCAGAGCAGGCGCGATTTAGCGCTTGCTGTACTGCGGAGCCTTGCGGGCCTTCTTCAGACCGGCCTTCTTGCGCTCGACCGCACGGTCGTCGCGACGGAGGTAACCGGCCTTCTTGAGGGCGCCGCGGTTGTTGTCCACGTCCGCCTCGTTCAGCGCGCGGGCCACGCCGAGGCGCAGGGCACCGGCCTGACCGGAGACGCCGCCACCCGAGATGCGGGCGATGACGTCGTAGCGGCCGTCGAGCTCGAGCACCTTGAAGGGCTCGTTGACTTCCTGCTGGTGGACCTTGTTCGGGAAGTAGTCCTCAAGCGTGCGCCCGTTGACCTTCCACTTGCCGGTGCCGGGCACGATGCGAACGCGCGCGATGGCGTTCTTGCGGCGGCCCAGGCCGGCGGCCGGCTGCGGGTCGCCGAAGCGGCCGGCGAGCGACTCCGAGGTGTACTCGCCCTCGACGGGCACCTCGGACTCGGTGGTGTAGCTCTCGATGTCGACGAGCTCGGTCTCGGTCTCTTCGACCGGCTGCTCAACGGTGGTCTCGGCCACGGTTCTCCTCAGATTCTTTTCTGTCTTAGGGGGTGTGTGGCCGGAACTACTGCGCGACCTGGGTGATCTCGAACGGCACCGGCTGCTGGGCAGCGTGCGGGTGCTGGTCGCCCGAGTAGACCTTCAGCTTGCTGATCATCTGACGGCCCAGGGTGTTCTTGGGGATCATGCCCTTGATGGCCTTCTCGACGGCCTTCTCGGGGTTCTTCGCCAGCAGCTCGTCGTAGCGGACGGAGCGCAGACCACCCGGGTAGCCGGAGTGGCGGTACGCCAGCTTCTGGGTCTTCTTGTTGCCGGACAGGTGAACCTTGTCGGCGTTGATGATGATGACGAAGTCGCCCATGTCCATGTGCGGGGCATAGGTCGGCTTGTGCTTGCCGCGGAGGAGGTTCGCAGCAGTGGTAGCCAGACGGCCGAGGACGATGTCCTGAGCGTCGATGACGTGCCACTGGCGAGTCACATCGCCGGGCTTGGGGCTGTACGTACGCACTTCGCAGCCTTCTTCTTCAGTGGATGGGTGCTGAAACATGGCATCACTGAAGCGATCGTGCAGCTGGGGACGACAGTGCCGGGTCCAGCGCCCGTATGCCGCCCACTGGTAACTGCTCCAGGGAACCTACGTAAGGGCTTCTCGCGTGAGAACGACCAAGCCGATACGCATAACAAACCGTAAGAGTACTCGTGCTGCCCCGGACGGGTCAAAACGGGGTGCGACCTGCCGACCCACCCCGGCTTCACCAGGCCCGCCGGCCGCGCACAGCGAGTGATCCGGCACATACCGTGACGACCCCAACCCCAGTTGCTCCAGGGCTCATTGAGACGCACGTGCACGGCCGTTGCCCCGTCTAGGATGCGACCCATGAGCTTTGGGCAGGGGGGACCCCAGTCCCAGTGGGATCCCTGGAAACCGCAATCGCAGCAGCCGTGGGGCGGCAACGTCGACGACGAGACCCCGGACTGGGCCGCGCTCGCCGACCGGGCGGAAACGCGCAACCGGCGCAAGAGAGTGCTGCTCATAGGCGGCGGCGCGGTCGCGACGATAGCCGTCGGGACGGCCGTGGCCATGGCCGTGATGTCGGCGAACGGCGACGACACCGCGTCCGGGAAGCCGACGAACCTGCCCGCGAGCGGGTCTCTGCCGAGCGTCGGCGCCACCTCGCCGTCCTTCGCGCCGACCAGCGCGCCGCCGCCGCTGGACCCGAAGGAGTTCATCTCCAGCAAGGCCAAGGACACCGCGCCGCTCAGCGCGGAACTCCTCTTCCCCGGCACGCAGTTGACCATGGGCTCGACCGTGTACAAGAAGGGCCCGACGGCCGACACCACGAACTGTGTCTCGGCCGCCCAGTCGACCCTCCCGAAGGTCCTCACGGCCAACGACTGCACCCGTCTGATGCGCGTCACCTACACCAAGGGCAATGTCGCGGTGACGGTCGGCGTGGCCGTCTTCGACTCCGAGGCCCAGGCGACCAAGGTCAAGACCCAGGCGGACAAGAAGGCCATCATCCGCTCGCTGTCCGGCAAGGGCGTCAAGCCGTTCTGCGACGGCGCGGTGTGCCGTACGACCACCAACTCCTACGGCCGCTACGCCTACTTCACGATCGCCGGTTTCACCAACGGCACGGACGTGACGACGAAGGACACCCAGGTCTTCACCATCGGCGACGACCTGGCCGAGTTCGCGTTCCGGCAGATCGGCAGGCGGGGCGAGGCCCAGGCCTCGGCGGCAGCGGCGGCCGGATAACCGGCCGGCCCCCGCCACCGGGCGGGCGCCGCCGCCCTGCCGGTGATCAGCTCCAGTCACGCGCCTCGGCCAGCACCGGTGCCTCCCGGTGGGGAGGGAAGGCGGGTACTTCGTCACGCGGGTCCGCCACGGTGTGTTCCCGCCTTCCGCCGGCCGTTCTGAAGACCCACGTCCGGTAGGACCAGAACCGGAAGAGGGTCGCGACACCGATGCCGAGGAACTTGCTGGCGTTGGTGGCGATCGGGCTGTCCCAGCCGAGTCCGTAGGTGGTCGCGTAGAGGACCGAGTTCTCGATGACGAGGCCGACCGCGCTGAAGAAGAGGAAGAGACCCAGCTCTCTTCGTCTGCCGGTCCGGTCGTCCTGGGCCCGGTCCCGGTAGGCGAAGTACCGCAGGCCCAGGTAGTTGCCCAGGATCGCGCAGGCCGTGGCCACGACACCCGCCCGCACGGTCTGCCAGTGGGCGACGCTCCTGATGAGGTTGAAGACCCCGAGGTTGACCACGAATCCCGACAGCCCGACCACGCCGAACTTCGCGATCTCGCGGTACAGATGTCCCCACCGCGAGGGAGTCGCATGCCGTCCGCTCACGGTCCGGATCAGCCCCGTCTGTGGCGCAGCCGCAGCCGCAGCGGCACCACGGCCGACTCCAGCTGTGTGGCGAAGTTCATCTTGGACACGCCTTCGGTGCGCTCCTCGAACCGGATCGGGATCTCGACCGCGCTGTGTCCGGCCCGTACGGCCTTGAACTTCAGCTCGACCTGGAAGCTGTAGCCGGCGCTGTCCAGGGTCGCGAGGTCCACGTCACGCAGCGTCTGTGCCGACCACAGGTTGAAGCCGGCCGTGATGTCCCGGATCTTGGTGCCGAGCACGGTCCGGGCGTAGCGGTTGGCGAACCGGGACAGCAGGACGCGGTGCCTGCCCCAGTCCTCGTCCAGCGAGCCGCCCTCGACGTACCGGCTGCCGACGACCAGGCCGACTCCCGAGGCCACGGCCGTGCCGAGCATCCGCGGGACCGCCTCGACGGGATGGCTTCCGTCGGCGTCCATCTGGACGACGTAGGCGGCGCCCTCCGCGAGCGCGGCGCTCATGCCCGCGACGTACGCGCGCCCGAGGCCGTCCTTCTCGGTGCGGTGCAGCACGCTCATCCGGCGTCGTCCGGCGGGCCGGTCGGCGTTGTACTTCTCGGCGAGTTCCTCGGCGATCCGCCCGGTGCCGTCGGGGCTCGAATCGTCGACGATCTTCAGGTGCAGCCCGTCGATCGGCAGGCCGAGGACCAGCTCGGCCATCCGGGGCAGGTTCGCCGCCTCGTTGTACGTCGGCATCACGACCGTGACCGGTACGCCGGGGTGTCTGTCGATGTCTGTCATGTCTTTCTCTTCCCTCCCCTAGAGGCCCTGAAGGGACCTCTCCCCAACCGGCGCGGGTCTGCCCAGCGCGCGGAAATGCCAGCCCGCCGCGGTCCAGCGGTCCGCGTCGAGCACGCCCCGGCCGTCCACGAGGTACGGACGGGACACCAGCCGCGCGGCCCGCTCCGGGTCGATCTCCCGGAACTGCGGCCACTCGGTGAGATGCAGCACGAGGTCGGCTCCCCTGAGCGCCTCCTCGGCCGACATCGCGTAGCCGAGGAGCGGGAACGCCTTGCGGGCGTTGTCCAGCGCCTCGGGGTCGTAGACCGTGACGTCGGCGCCGTCGAGCCGCAGCCGGGCGGCCACGTTGAGCGCGGGCGAGTCGCGGATGTCGTCGGAGCCGGGCTTGAAGGCCGCTCCGAGTACGGCGATCCGGGCGCCGAGCACCGATCCCCCGCACAGCTCGCGCGCCAGCTCGACGACCTTGTCGCGGCGGCGCATGTTGATCGCGTCGACCTCGCGCAGGAACGCCAGGGAGACGCCGAGTTCGTCGGCGCGGTGCGCGAAGGCGCGGATGTCCTTGGGCAGGCAACCGCCTCCGAAGCCGACTCCGGCGCGCAGGAACTTCCGGCCGATCCGGTCGTCGTGGCCGATCGCCTCGGCGAGGACGCCGACGTCGCCGCCGGCCGCCTCGCAGATCTCGGCCATCGCGTTGATGAAGGAGATCTTGGTGGCGAGGAAGGCGTTGGCGGCCGTCTTGACGAGTTCGGCGGTCGGGAAGTCGGCGGTGACCAGCGGGGTACCGGCGTCGAGGACGGGGGCGTATACCTGACGGAGGATCGTTTCCGCGCGCGAAGACCGCACCCCGAAAACCAGCCGGTCCGGCCGCAGGGTGTCCTCGACGGCGAAGCCCTCGCGCAGGAACTCCGGGTTCCAGGCGACCTCGGCGCCGAACGTGTCGGCGAGCCGTCCGGCCGTCCCGACCGGCACGGTCGACTTGCCCACCAGCAGCGCGCCCTCCGCCGCGTGCCCGGCGATCGCCGCGAAGGCCGCGTCGACGTACGTCAGGTCGGCGCCCTCGGAATCCTGGCGCTGCGGGGTGCCGACACACACGAAGTGCACGTCGGCGAAGGCGCCGGCCGCCGCGTAGTCGGTGGTGAACCGGAGCCGTCCGCTCGCCGTGTGCTTCGCGATCAGCTCCGGCAGCCCGGGCTCGTGGAACGGCACCCGCCCCGCCTGCAGCGCGGCGACCTTGTCGGGGTCCACGTCGACCCCGAGCACCTCGTGGCCGAGCTCGGCCATGCAGGCGGCATGGGTGGCACCGAGATAGCCGGTGCCGATGACTGTGAGCCGCATCCAGCGGCCTCCTTCACAACTCCGTGTCAGCCGCTACTTGCGTTCGAGGACCTGCACCACGACATGGTTCAACTTCACCGTGCGACCGGCCTTGAAGGACTTCTCGATCGCCGCCGCGGTCTTCTCGTTCATGCCGGTGAGCAGCGGACGCCCGTCGCTGACGGTGGAGACCAGCCACAGCCGGTCGGTGCCCTTGAGACAGCTCGCCGGCCTGCGGCACTCGGTGGCGCCGTAGGACCCGTTCTGTTGCGGGGTGTACTCCATGAGCACGTCCTTGGGGGCCTTGCGATCCCGCAGTTCGTACGCCATGGCCCGGCGCTCCGACATCCCGCCGTTGAAGATCATCCCGTCGCCGGACCTCTCGCCCGCCGCGATGGCGTTCGCCGCGCCCCGGAAGTCCGGTTCCATCGGCAGGTCCTTCTTGGCGTCGCCGATCGCCGGCCACGCCACGAAGGCGTACCCGGCCGCCACGGCCGCGACAAGCAGCCCGCTCAGCACCTGCGCGCCGGTCCCCCGGCGGGCGTCGGGGTCGAGCCTGCCGACGAGCCGGGTCAGGCCTGCGGCCACCAGCAGCGTCCATGCCGGGATGGTGAACAGCAGGTACCGCGGCAGGAAGAGGTGCATTTGGTTGGCGGTCACGAAAGTGAGCACCGGCGGCAGGACAGCCCAGGCGGCGAGCAGCACCGAGTACCGCCCGGCCACCAGCAGGCCGACCACGCCGAGGGCCATCACCGCTCCGCCGGTGATCCACGACCCGAACAGGGTGTCCGGGAGCTGGGTCAGGTCCTTGGTCGTGGTGACGTTCCAGGCGATCTGGCCGCTCTGCCCGGTACCCTGCGCGACCATCGGGAAGGTGATGGACAGTCCCAGCATGGCCGCGCCGGCGAAGGCGTAGTGGGCGATGCGGTCGCCTCGCTTCTTGGCCAGGAAGACAAGCCACACATGCCCGGCGAGCACCGCCATGGCCACCAGGTGGCTGAACCCCGTGGCCGCGATGGCGAGCCCGTACAGCGTCCAGTTGCGCAGGCTCGGCCTGTCCAGCGCCCGGATCAGCCACAGGGTGGCCAACAGCGCGAACATCGTCGCGAAGGCGTACGGCCGGGCCTCCTGACCGTACCGGGTGATCATCGGGACCACCGCGAACAGCAGTCCGGCCAGCACCCCGGTGCGCACCGCGAACATCCGGCGCCCCAGGAGCCCGACCAGACCGGCCGAGACCGCCATGGCGAGCGCCTCCGGCAGCCGCAGCATCGCCGCCGAGTCCCCGGCGACGTCGATCCACAGATGCATGATCGCGTAGTACGGCGCGATCACGACGTCGATGCTGCCGATCAGTCGTCCGAGGTCGTGCCACGAGATCGTGGACGCCCACCAGGTGGCGTGCTCGTCGCGCCACAACTGGCGCCCGCCCAGCCCAGGCACCACACAGACGGCCGCGACCAGCGCGGGCAGCACGAAGGCGAGCCACGCCGAGCCCCGGCCGACGCCGTCGGCGGACCTCCGGTGCTCGGAGGAGGCGCCCTCCTCGGGTTTCTCGGCGGCCGTCTCGTCGACCGATGGTGTGTACGCCGTCATCGCTTCACCCAGATCCGGTACGGCTCCTGCCCGCCGTCCTTGTCGGAGGGCCGCAGCACGGCCAGCAGCCGGTAGTCCGCGTTGCCGCGCAGCACCTCGGGAACCGAGGCGGCCCGCAGCACGATCGCGTCGTAGGAACCCTTCTTCACCGCGGTCGCCAGAGCCGCGCCCCGCTCGGCGGGGTGCCACTGGGCGGGCTTCGTCCGCGCCCCGAGGTAGTAGGCGGAGATCTCCGGGTCGTCCGTCAGGTACTGGCCCTTGGTGTCCACGACCTCGCGCAGGGCGCCGATCATGGCGGCCGAGTCCGGCGGCCGGTACAGCCCTCCGGTCTGTGCCATGCCGATGACCAGGGCGGCGACGTAGATCATGATGCCGATCTGCGGGTACCGGAAGTGGGCGCCCATCATCCGCGAGACGCCGAGACCGGCCATCGGCACCGCGAAGAGCAGTCCGAAGCCGACGTGGATGTACAGCGAGCTGCCGTTGCCCAGCCAGGCCTGGTAGAGCGGGGCGAGCAGGGCGGTGGCACACATCGTCACACCGAGCAGGGAGCGCCGGATCGCGCCCGGTGCGCTGCCTTCGGCCCACGGCATCTCGCCCATCCGGGCCCGCCGGATGAACCCGACGGCACCGATCACCGCGACCAGCAGGACGACCCCGCCCCACTCGGCGCTCTCCTTGAGCAGCTCGACGGAGCTGTCGACGCCTTTGACGTTCCAACCGCTCGGCGTGCCGGCGAGCTGGACGCCGGCGAAGCACAGGGCACCGGTGGCACCCGCGAAGATCGCACCCCGCAGGAAAGCTCCCGCGCCCCGGAAACGGTAGGCGGTCAGTACGGCGAGCACAGTCAGCGTCGGCAGGTAAAGGGCGGCCGAGTAGGCGGCGAACGGCGCGAGGGCCGCGAAGGGCGCCGCGAACAGCACGGCCGCGGGGCTGGCCTGCCGGGTCCGGGCCAGCAGCCACAGGGCGGCGGCGAGAAGGAACAGCGACAGGGAGTGCAGGGAGGCGTAGCGGCCGGTGAAGGCGGTCGACTCCAGCACGGAGTACATGGCGGCGGCCGCGAGACCGGCCCGCGCGTTGAACAGCAGCCGGGTGGCGCCGAACAGCAGCGCCGTGGCCCCCAGCGCCCACGCCAGACTCAGCGCCCGGGCCCCGGCGAGACCGAGCTGGGAGACCAGCCCCGAGAGCTCGCCGTCGGATGTGAGGAACTTCGCCTCCTGGGGGAAGGCGCTGCCGTCGAGCCGGAAGGACAGCCCGGCCTGCACAAGCAGGATCAGGAGCAGGACGCCCCGGCTGATCCACGCCGAGCGGCTGTTGTCGACCGACCAGGCCGACACCGGGACCTCGGGCAGCACATAGCCCGGCTCGGGCTCCGGCTCAGGTTCGACGACGGTGTACTCCGGGACGTAGTACTCGGCGTCGGAGCCGCCCGTGTTGGGACGCGCGTAGTGCTGCTGCCCGGGTGTCGGCTGCTGCGGGATGTAGGGCTGCCCGCCGTACGGCTGCTGGTAGCCGTAGGCCTGCTGGTCTCCGTACGCCTGCTGATCTCCGTAGGCCTGCCGGTCGTCGTAGGCCTGCTGCTGTCCGTAGGCCTGCTGGTCGTCGTAGACCTGTTGCTGCTGCTCGGAGTAGGGCGGGTGGTGCTGCTGCCAGTCCTGTTGCTGCCCGGGCTCCGACCAACCGCCGTCCTGCTGCTGCGTCGTCATGAACGCGGCACCTCGAATCCGAAGTCGTCGTCGGCGATGAGGCGCTTGAACTCGGCCAGGGCGAGCGGGCTGCTCTGAATGCGCCAGTCGGCCCGCTTGGGGATGTTGAACCACAGAAAGCCGATGACGTCCTTGTCCGCCTTCACGCCTCCGAGCAGCGCGCGCACATCGGCGCGCCGCCGCTCCCCGGGCTCGGACGAGGTCTCGCTGATCAGCACCGGCTTGTCGGTGAACGCGTCGATCTGTTTGCGGGTCGGGCCGTAGAGGGTGTCGAAGGTGTGCGCACCGGTCTGCGTCCAGTAGCCGACGATGCCGACCCAGTCGACGTAGGCGTCACCGGGCCAGTACGGCTTCAGCTTCACGGAGGGGACCGGGTTGATGACGTTCGGGCTCCACACCCAGACGACGTTGGTGGCGCCGACCTCCTGGAAGACGTCGTGGATGTGCCGCCACGCCTTCACGAAGGTCGCGGGGGTGGTGTCCTTGGTGCCCCACGGATACCACCCGCCGTTCATCTCGTGGCCGAAGCTGATCGCCACGGGCACGTTCGTCTTGCGCACGCTGTCCGCGTACTTCTTGATGTACGTGTCCTGCGAGCCGTCGGCGATCCTGTCGAGGCCCGGCTTGAACGGCTCCCACGACACGTACATCAGACCGCCGTCGCCGAAGACGTTCTGCGCGCCCTTGGCGTTGAAGCCGTCGCCCCACGACGAGTAGGAGCCGACCAGGTCGGGCTTCTTGCCGACGGTCTCCGCGAAGGCGTCCACCGGCTTCAGCGAGCTGGGCGCGCCGTCCAGGGCCACCCCGAAGTACTCCTTGTCGGGGTGCAGCAGCGGTTTCACGTCGTACGGCGGCTGCGCCTCGGACGCCTTCGAGGAGGACCCGGCGGCCGGTTTCTTCGCGGCCTCCGCGGCAGGGTCGTCGCCCCCGAGCACGCCGCAACCGGCGACCGCCGCCAGGGACATCAGCGCCGCGCACAGCGGGAGTACGGTCCTGCGGATCATGCGGGCTCACCTGCCGAGGTGTGTTCCTTGGGCTGGATGAGCGCTCGCGCGACGACCAGCGCGTAGAACAGTCCGGAGGACAGGACGAGAGCGAAGTCCGGCGGATAGCCGGTGAACAGCCGGTACACGGCCGCGCCGACCCAGACCACGGCCGTGCCGCCGCTCCAGATCCACAGGCCGAGCCAGAACCGGCGGGTCTTGTTCTTCTTCGCGCCCTTGGAGCCGGTCGGCTGCCAGCCCATGCGCTGCTTGCGCAGGATGTCCCAGATGGCGAAGACATGCGCCCAGCCGTACATCATCCGCGCCGACCAGGCCTCCAGCCGGTACGGCGCCTTGTGCCACATCGGGAAGACGAGGGTGGTGTAGGCGATGCTGGGCAGCACCCAGACGAGGTGCTTGACCTGGAGCATCTCCGGGCTGGTGAGCAGCAGCATGATGGGCACGAGCGGCGCGAGGAAGGTGAACAGCGCCGTGTGGATGTAGTAGAAGAAGCCGGACATGTAGCAGAGCCGGCTGAAGAAACTGATCGGCGCGTCCCAGAACTTCTTGCTGGCGAGCAGCGACATCGAGCCGGAGCACCAGCGGTACTGCTGGTTGAAGAAGGCCCCGGCGGTGTCCGGGCACACGCCCGTGGACAGCGCGACCGGCACGTATTTCAGGTCCCAGCCGAGCCCGCGCAGGTCGAACCCGGTGTGCACGTCCTCGGAGTGCTCGATGAGGGTCGTGCCGCCGTTGGTGTCCAGCGCGGCCCGCCGGTAGATGGCACAGGAACCGACGCAGATGGCGCCGTCGCTGTTCTGCCGGGACACCTGCACGGACCGGTAGAACAGCTCCTGCACGGCACCGGCACCGCGCTCGATCCAGTTCTGCGAGTCCAGCACCCGGAAGTACTGCGGGGACTGCACGATCCCGATGCGCTCGTCGGCCTCCATGTACGGCAGCAGCTCCTCCAGGAGGTCGGAGCGCGGCGTGAAGTCGGCGTCGAGGATCAGGATGTACTTGCCGTCGGACTGACCGAACCCGAAGTGCAGGTTGCCGGCCTTCTTGAACCAGCCGCGGTTCTCGCGGGTGCCGTAGCGGAAGCCGAAGTCCCGGGCCATGGCGGCGAGTTCGGGGCTCGCGCCGTCGTCGAGGACGAAGGGCACACAGGTGCCGGGGTAGCGGTCGGCCAACTGCCGCACATGGGTCCAGGTGTTGTGCAGCACCTCGATGGGTTCGCCGCACACCGGCAGGAAGACGTCGACGCTGGGGTAGACCAGAGGCCGCCAGTCACGGACCAGCTGCTGGTGGTACTCGAAGTCGAAGTCGCGCGTGAAGCCGTTGACCTTCAGCGACACGAGGTAGTAGACGACGGTGAAGAACAGCGGTGGCGCGAAGATCCACATCAGTGGGCTGGCCTTGGTCAGCGCCACCTGACTGACGGTCAGACACCCGAAGCTGACGATCGAGGCGAGCGTCAGCACCCACAGGCGCCTCTTGACGTACGAATACTTCTCCGCATACGACGGCGGCGCGGGCAGAAGTCCCAGGGACGCCTGTTCGGCGCCACGCTTTCCTCCACGCCTTGTCGATCGATGCCCCCCGGCACCGGTCACTCCGGACATGCGGGCAGAGTCAATTGATGACATTTCTACCCTCCGGGCCACGGGCCCGATGTTCCCCACCCCAAAACGCCCCTTTCGAACAAAGGGGCTGGATGGGAAAGATTATCCGAGGGATGTGAATGACGTAAGAGCACTGTGAAGACATACGACCGACAAGTCCCCTTATGCGCCTTATCTTTGCTGAAGAGTGGGGTAACCATCAGGTTTCAGATCCGGACCACCCGGGCATACCCCGCCAGTTGTGCGCTTCTTGTCACAC
>Ga0307511_10001398_pt1 | contig 25462 bp, 18 predicted proteins | sample 13_EM_MG_FD_200266 | JGI IMG/M metagenome (GOLD analysis project Ga0307511, IMG submission 200266) | Populus trichocarpa ectomycorrhiza microbial communities from riparian zone in the Pacific Northwest, United States - 13_EM | ecosystem: Host-associated > Plants > Roots > Unclassified | place...
CAGGGCCTAGGTCCATTGTGTATGTCACCATATTGTGGTAAAGGTGGTGGACCTGGCAGGCCGTTTCCGTTGAAAGCGGGAGAGCGACTTGGTGGACCTGGCATGCCGTTTCCGTTGAAAGCGGGAGAGCGGCTTGGTGGTCCCATATGAGTGCTTCCCCCTCCGCCATCTCCTCCACCATTTGAATAGTATTCGGAATTGTTAGACTGCATCGATTGGTATCGTGATACCCCGGACCAGTCACTTCCGGCAACCGATACAGGCGAGAGAGCTGTTCGGGCGAGATTATTATTCATCTGACTCGTATGGGTACACGGACCGGCTTGTCGACGCTTCCACCTGCTCACTCGTCGACGCAGAACACCATGCAGAATAGAAAAGCAACCAACTCCTATTCTGTTGGCTCCAAATCTACTGGTTGCTTATGTAATCGGGATCGTCGCGCATTAGCCTAGCTAGAGTATCACGACTGAAACATTACAGCGCTTATCATTCACAGATGGGAACCAACTGTAGTGGTTGATCTCGTGCCATGTAGTGGTCTGGTTATAACTGTAGTCTGGCTTGAGATAACTGCTGGTTGACTGGAGGGCTAACTGTTGCCAACCAGACTACTATGCCATGTCATTTAGGACATTCCGTTCAATATACATATTGCTGCTGCATACCCCGCCCTCTTGGATCAGAGCGGGAGCCATGCAGTAAGGTAAGTTCGACTGTTAAAAATTCGTATCCGGTTATATATAAGTATCTGAGCAGAGTTAGAGGCAGCAAACATGAAATGTCTTGGGTGGCTGCGTTGCCAGGCAGGTTGGTTATAAGAGTATGCACCAACTAATATCGCAGGGTACACATACCAATGGCTCCCTGTAGAGATCATTATATTTTATCGCAAAACCGACCAATTGATCACATTTATACCCCTCTTATTGGCTGCGCTCGGACTGAGAATGTCCATACAATGAGGAAGGTAACAATGTCACCTTTAAAGTCTGGAGCAAAGGAGCCTCGTCTATCATTGCTTGTAAGGAGCCGGGGGATGGAGCACTGGACACGGGTATTCCACCTCTAATCTAGTTAATCGCTTCCTCACTGGATACCTTATACAAGTAGTCTCGTACCTCTGAAGGCGCTTGCCAGGTACAGAAATGGTAAAGGGAGGATACAGCCAAATCTAATTTCTTATATTGCATCCTACCTCTTTGTAGCAAAAAGCACGCGCACGGCTACCCTCCTCAAGCATATATGCAGTGAAAGGGGATCCAGCGAAGACGCATATGGAACTCATTTTCCCCTCCGACAAGACCCAACACTTCTGCGAAAAGGGAGTGGATTTCTGCTGGCATATACCTGAAGGCACCACTGATGTTGGCTAGTACTTTGTTGGCCTACTGGTAGTTTCGGCCTGGTCATATCATATCATTCTCATTGCAGCAACCAATTAAATGACTGGCATTCCCCAACTGGGTTCTACCTGTAGCTTGTTCATTTTAGAGTTGCTGAAAGTCTGGTTCATCGACGTCCGTCCATCCAATGGCTTCGCGGTTCATGTTATAGTATAATTCTTTGTGTTGCTGTTTGCTAAATGCTGTCCCTTCCGAGGCTGATTAGGCGTATAGACTCAAAAAAAATAAAAATAAAAAAAAGCCGTGCGGAGAAGGCATCATATGAGAATGTAGTTGTGCCGCTTTATCAGGACTTGCTTGGCATATGCTTGTTATCAAGTAGCGGAATGCCCTACATCCAACCACATCGCCAATTGAATGCCGCATCACATGTACAGGCCACCACCAAATGTACACTGGTAGGGCTGGGTCACTCGAGTAGGTACATGTATTGGTAGGTACATATGTACTAGCCCAGCTCTTGCCTATTGATCTGCTTCCTCAATTCCAGAACTCTAAAAAGCGCCTGTCGTTTCTAGTCGCGCATTTAAATAGGTACTACTAAGATGCTATCTAAGGTAGTGAATACCCACCATCAACAGATGCCAACCAACTTCCCCGGTGGCCCTCCTTCACCGCCAGCACCTTGGGTTATATCTCTTTGCTCGTCATGCTGCTCCCGTACGGGAGTTTGTATTTCATTGGCAAACCGCTCATAAAGCATTTTTGTTTCCTCCTACAGCATGCGGTAGGGTCAAGTCTGCCTGGAAACTTTGGATCTACATATAAAACATTGCTTGCAGCCTACAATGAGGCTCGGTCTTGGCAAATTGGGATTTAAATTCTGGGGAACTGAGAAACCATAACCAAAACCTTAAGCTAGGTAGAATATCAGAGCAAGGGCTAACGAATCAAAATCACTTGCTCCAGATTTACAACGTCAGCCGAGTAGGCTATCGGTACCCGAGGTGGTGAGAATTTCTTCTCGAATGTTCAACATTAACCAATTAAATCTGAGAAACATTCTGCAACAGACTAGAATGGCATGCATGTGGGAGTTTCTGGCTCGAGGCCGGGGAGTTTCTTACTATTTGGGAAGTGGCTGCCTAATCAGGAAATGAGGGCTGAAACTTTGCCGCTTTATGTTTGTAATTGGCGCACCATTCCCCCATTCATCAGTAAGATATCTACCATTGAACTTACCAAATAGTACCTCCATATTATCCATCATCTAGCATGGTTTACTGTCATTCTTTAACATTTGCCAGCTCCATAAAAAACCATAGATTGGGTAGGGGCCAGGGGAGAGAGAGCCTACCGTGCAACCGGAGGATGCGGTCCCTCGTCATAGGCGAATAACGAGTAATGATTCACCAATAAAAATACCCCCCCCAAAAAACCATAGATGATACTTCCACCATACTTACCTCCGGATTTAATTGCCTTTCATCATTGTCCCATCGCAGCTCCAAGTGACAATAAGCACATACCCTTCTTTTCCAACTCAGCCTTGTCTATAAGAACGAACTCCTCCTGCCCTGGGGTCATCCAAAACAGGTTGTTTCCCCTTACTAGTTGTACCTTTTTGTGTCCTGTCCGCTAGATTAAGTACGGGAGAAATGATTAATAGAACCAAAATGGTTCACCTTGGCTTCATCAAGTTGGTACCTTTCTCGTGCTAGCATTCATCAACTGGAATCATCTTATATGTGAGGTCTCGGATCCTAAAATCTATTCTCTTTTACACTTCGTGAATGGTCATGGTCGAATATGCATTCTTCCTTGAGCTCTTATTGCTAGGTTTGATAATTTTTCTAAGTTTTTTAATAATGTTTCAAATTCTTTATTTCTCAATCATCGTATCCTGGAGTCTTAACAACCAATTAATCAATACCTACTTTAGACGTATCCAAATAGTCGGCTAACCATAGTAACTTACCGTTTATCTGCTCCCTACCACATTTCCGTTATTTTAGTGTGCTACATTTAGCCAACAGTAGACATATCATACCGTACTGTGGAGGCCTCATTCCAACCCTTTAGAAATATCTGGCGGTCAAACAATTGGTCGACGCATGGCCAATGCTACTAGTGAATGACGAATTACGGCTTTGGGAAAATGCCGAGTGCGGGTTAGAGTAGTCTGGCTGGGTTGGAGGAGACTCTACGATGGTTGGCAGATCACCACATATTGACAAAGCAACTTAAGACCTTTTCTCTGGGAGCTCCTTTTCAAACCTGACTCCTCTTTTTTCTCAATAGTAACAGACAAAGTCACGCTTAGGCAATGGATAACGATGAACTGGACTTTCAACAACTCTAAACTGGACAAGCCACAATAAGAACCTAGTTGGGGGGAAACTACAAAATATGCCAGTCGTTTAATTGGAAAATGTTGCCGAAGGGCATGTAAAATGGTATGCAAACGTTCTGACAGAGTATGCATGATGATATTTAGTATAGTTAAACTCGTATAGGTGTATCCAGTACAGTAGAGCAGCATATTCAGTCGTCCTACATCGGGGGCCTGGAACAAGGCCCGGTTGTATGGGAATCTAACGTGCATCAAAGGCTCCCAGTCAACGTAGATGCAGCCAGACAAATTTAACTATGGAATCTTTCAATACATCTGACCACTCAGTGATATGAACTATCCAATCCCTGGACTCCTAGAGAAATCACTCAACTCGATAGGATGTACATACAGTACATATCTCTATTTAATTTAGCAGACTAATATTATTCTAGCAGACGGTCAGATGAAAAAGCAGGATCGCTATATCGGATTGTCGATCATTTGCATAGGATATGTGGGAGTAACTCCGTGGTTGTGTTGGTTGGTTCTCTTGGTGGTTGCTTTTCATCTATTTTTCCGCACATGGTGACTTTTTATTATTATTTAGACCGGGGTTTATATGTGCGTTTCGTTTATGTACAGTAGATAGAATGACTACATATTAATGAATTCCTGAATTTGATTATTTTCCTTTCCGGAGGAAGGGAGCGGAGCGAAGAAGATGGTGGGGTCCCTCTGGCATGGGTAGCAGCCATCCGTACCATCCAAATGTGCTTGTCAACAGTCTGTATGTCTTGTAGTTTACGAGACAAGTAAGGAAAATGAGTCTCGAACCGACGTCATGATACCTCTGCCAGTCTAGGATGCCAAAAGCTTGTGTGTGGCAACACCACTGCACCTAAATGGATTTGGTACTCGAATCCTGATCGCATAAAATATCGGCCGATTGTTTCAAGTGAAAGGCTGTGACGTGTAATTTGTGTTGAGCCCAATTCGATTGAAGTAACTGTACATCACGTATATAATCGGGACTATCAAGCTTATACTTGGGATTGGTACTTGGAGTTCTAAGCGAGGCTATTCTTAACATGAAGTTTCACTCCTCATGCAAGGGACCCGAGAGATTGGTATACTACTTTAGCAATCGCAAATTAAACCCCTGCAGTCATGGTCGACGTCTTAATAAAGTATAAAAGTGCCTCTTTCAGCTTTGATAGACAGTGATAATGAACAACCGTTGAAACAGCCGAACCTATCAGATGAACTATTCATGTTCGGGACATTGATATATTACCATACTTAGTACCACCAATACCTTACGAATGACTGTTGGGACGAGCAAGGAGTGACTAGTATTGGTGAAGGTTGCCATCATTCTGCTTGGTTGTTTTTTTCCTTTTCTTATGGTCAGACACATCGATCTCTGTGATGATTGCGACAGGTAGATCGACATCGACGACCCAATTGCCGCGCGGGAGGAGATATGTCAATTTATGGTGATCGACCAATCAACAACGACGAGTTCAACATCACAATCTCCCTTGACCGTTTCCCTGGGTGGTGGTGGAGCTATTGCACACAGTCCCCTTGGTAGAGTAGCTAGCTGCAGGGGATGAATAACCTTGACGCATTTGAAAAAGAAAAAAGAAAATGCCCGTTCCACTAGATATCTTGCATACTAATCAAATCAGAATGGAACCCAGAGCAGATATTTGAAATTGGATTGGTGCCGAACCCGCGGTATTACCCTTAACGCCTGAAATCTGCCCTATAACATACACCTAAAGGGGCAGGAAAAAATTGCCTTTATAAGAAGTAAGCAATACGGAATCCTCAGGCCTTGCGTTCTCCTTTTTATCGAGCCGCACGCAATACTTTGTTCTGAAGGGTTTTGAGCGGCTCAGAAGAATCCGCAAGTCCATACCACCGGAAGGTTAGGCCACTTAGTCTGCCATTCGGCCAGCACATCTGGAACTCTGGCATCAACAGTCTCCCTAGACCATCCTCTCCCCTCAACCTCTGCTTTCTCCCTCTCTTCTTTCGCTGCTGCCGTCAGCATGTCAGCCAGCTCCAAGATGCCCTTTCCTCCTACAATTGCTTCCTCATGGTTATCCTTGATATCCACGTTGATAACATGTACAGGCCTGTTGAGCGGACTTGCTCTGTTATGTAAGTCGTCGACAACCGCATCCCAACATCGCTCCTCGCACGTAATGACGACGTCCACCATACCCCCCTCAACTCCGGTTTCCTCCTCCGATGGGACTTCACCTAGGGCGCCAGTACCTCCAAGACGGGGCTGGCCCACTTTCCAGTCTTGCCATCGCTCAGGGCGCGCCTTGATCCGACGATTGCGGTCCAGCATGTTCAAAAGTCCATTGAGTGTATACAGCCGAGGATCCTTGCTCTTGAGTTCATTGTAGATTTCATCGTAAGTTGTGGCATTGAAAGAGTATATGTTAGGCTTATCGATAGCAGGTCCAGGCAGTCGGACAGCGGAACCAGTACCGAATGAAACGACTGGATATTTGCGAAGAGACAAAACTAGGTGGGCTTCCATGGAACTATTCTTGCTCATGACGGGTTAGAATGTTTATGATGTCAAAGGCTAGAGATATAGTATAAAAGGATGGTTGAGCCAGTGACGAAGTGTAGTAAGCATATTTTATGAATTATAGTATATTATCGAAGGCAACATCCATAGATGCATAATCTATCCACAAAACCACAGCGAACTCCTGTGCATTCTCGACAACTCCGTGCCGGTTTCACAACAAAACAAATAGGAAAAATGCTATGCGGGCAAAGCATGCTACACGCCAATGGCAGATAGATTCGTATCGATAATACATAGGTAAACTTACCGATTTTGATTACTGGCACAAACAGTGCAAAATTTTAAGGGATATTCTTTTGGTTCTGTGTTTTTATTCTCTCTGTCGTCTTTTCCGCTATCCTCGCCCCCATTCTCTGCTTGTGGAGTAATCGATTCATGAGGGGGTGCAGGCGCAAGTGTTGGAAGAGTAGATGCCGGGGTAATCATTGGGTCTCGTAATTTTCTGCCTTCCCTCAGTCCGATGTTTATGCTGACCAGTAACTCTCGATATATATAAGCGATTCGCTAGAATGCCCCCAGAAATCTGGAATGTTAGAGACGGAAACTAGACTAAGAGACAGCACATGCGTGACAAAATCAGACAGATACAACTAGGCAGGATAAGAAGGAGTGCTCGACGGTAATCAGATATTGTTGCGTAATTATAAAGATGTGTCCTCAGAGAACCGGAAGGCTCTAGGACAGCTCCAATATAAAGTGATCATCATATAGGGGCAGCAGCTCGGGAGAGGCATGATGGGGCGGAGCACTACTCACGTATATCAATGGTCCTGGCGTAGTTGACGGGGGCGAAGAGTGAGCTGGGGTCGCGATGGTTCTCGTGCTTGATGGTTGTGATAGTGCTTGGTTGTGAAAAAAAGTTCCTTGTAGACTCTTATGCGACCAACTGCTATGCCAAGCCCGAGGCTCTCTATTAGGGTTTCAACCAGAATGTAAGCGCTTACAGCAGCCAGTAGGTAGCTTGGCAGATGCCAGCTATAGCTGGTAAGCCAGGCAGCAAATACTCTGGCAGGCACGAGACAACACCAGACTACAAATGCTCTAGACGTGCATATTCTGTCTCTAGCCAGGTGGGCTGTCCCCTGTGTGACGGTGAAAAGCAGATCGCCAAGTCGTTTCAGGTCTATTTATAGAAACCAAGACAGTCAAAGGCAACCCCACGATAACTGGACGAAGTCTGTTGGAGCCAGTGGCGCATACATTGGATAATTTCCCGTGTTGTATAGCAGCAGCTGAAGGGCGTAAGGCTTGCTGAGGGGAAGTTGGGTCATGGAGTAGGGCTGAAGAGCCCAGTGGTCGGTTCGTATGGTGCTCCGAACTTGAGCAGCTTAAGCGCAGGCAGCTCAGGCTGCTCAGACTGCTTGCAAGCTGGCAACACCTTGTACCTGCTAGTGCGTGTGATATGGTGAGCGAGGAGGGCACGAGAACAGAAAGGCCAACGGTGACTGTATGAATTGCAGGTTGGTTAAACGCGGGGCCCACAGCTGGAGCTTGAAACTTGAAACGGCGGGAACAAGACCAAGGGGAGAAAGAGGTTCGGATATGTACCAGCGCCTGTTGACAAAGTGTGGTGGGCGATATTGCCGTGGAAATGCATAGGCTCGATGGCGATTTTGAATTTGGTTTTGGCTTTTCAGACCGTTTGACTGCGTTGACATATTACTTGCGCCTGCTTTGATCCTCAAATCTCTCGATGTATGTACCTACTACTTGACTTGCTCGCCCTGCCCTTACAGTCAAATCAATATCAAAGAATCATCTAAGTCTACTTCGAGAATACTCATACACTCCAACGCTCTTGCCCTTCTCATCTGTTGTATTGACCAAGGTCTCCCAGAAGGATCTTACCACGCGTAGCGTAAGTCCCAAGGCCATGAATGAAACCTTTACCACCCCACTCCAGTCCCCACTCATATCGCCCCTCCACCCCCACCTCTCGTCTGACTGTTGTCTCTCCCCCCGTCAACTCCTTGAGGCACAGAGATGCACCTGTATTGTCACTGACATTGACTGATATTGCTGGTCAGGTATCGGTCCTGTCACAAAGCTACTTAGGCAGGTACAGTGGTGCAGCAGGCACACTGGAACAGTACATTCTCGGACCCCACCTATACACTCAGGCACATCTGGCGAATCCTATTCCTTCCTTCTGTCGCATTCCTTCTGTTCGTACTTGCCCCTCTCATCCACCTTTTGGGGTTTGGAAACGCTATCCTAGGCACCACATACCCTGCCTGACCGCAACTTGACCACCGAACGATCTTAGGGTACTATTCGCCCCTGTGGTCAGTTCAAGTGCTATTCATCGTCGCACGTACCTGCAACATTAAGAGCCGCAGCTATAGTCGGTACTGCCCTTCACCATCATTCACCAGTCCAGTTGGCAAAGGGCGACCCAGGGACGTTGGTGGGAGAAAAAGCAGGAGCAAGACTAGCGAGCAATCAGCATATCAACACGCTTCTGTCAATTTTATTTGCTCGGCTTGAGAACGACCGGTTGTCTCGGACTTTCATTCGTCAATTCGCCCTATAATTTTGGTCTTTCGCAAGTCGTCTTGTTTTGAGGGTGGCATCTGGTGGCTTGGATCGCAATAGCAATTGTTCATAAACATGGCTACTACTGCATTCGCTCCATCAGCAGCCTCGCCAGTGCCATCTCCGCAACTCGACTCTCTTCAACCTGTTGCGGCTTCTCCACAGATAAGCCGGACATCTGCCCCGATGCAGCATAGTGCCTCACCTCCCTCGAATGCGGCGTCTTTTTCACCTAATCTTCTTTCGACAACCTCGCCGTCACCTTCGCACCTACGTCAGAGGCCAGCATACTCGCCTAATCCCTCTTCAAGACTATCTACTGCTTCTCTCTCATTTACACTTTCCCACAGGGATTCATTTGTACCACAGTATCCTTCATCTCTCTCATATACCTCTGTGAGGGATTTTGCTTATCCTAACCTGCATCCGCTTCATTATGGCCCTCAACCGGCGGCCGATACACCAGCATCGTCTCATCGCGGCAGTCAATTCCTCGACGCTGGTGTTAATGGAGGTGGGTGGTTTAGTGGCAATACCTTTGGATATGGTGGCTCCTCGGGTCAGTATAGGCGACTCAGTGACCCAGCCTATCCCTCGTTCGGCACAGAGGAGAGGAGTGGAGGATGGAGTGGGAACTGGGCTTCGGGGTCAAGGAAGGGAAGCACCGAGCATGGTGGAAAAGCAGATCAATTGCCACCCCTGCAGTTTGAAGATGGCCCCCCGTGGTTAGAGGACCCTGATTTACATAGCCCGGTGGTGATAAGTTCAAAGCACAGGAAACATAAATCTTCAGCTGCGCACATGCAAAGCTCTCAAGGTTACTCTCGAAGGCCCAGTAAGAACGCAGTTGTTGGGGACTTCAATGAAGGGTGGAGGGATGAGGCTTCCGCAGGAGGCCAAGGGTCTCGGAATAGTCACCCTGGTGATATTAGTGATGGGGAACCTGGTGGGGAATTCCATAATCAACCAGGGGGTCGGGGCTATTACACAAGCGAGCAGGATTCTGGAGACTTTGTGGGTGGTCCATATTCTCATGGAAATGGCAATCAAGAGTACTTCTCAGAAGAGGAAGATGGTGTGTATTCGGAGGATGGCGAAGACGATGACTTTGGAGACCCTAGTAGATTGTCGAATCAGTACTTTATCACGATTGCCTCGCCAGCTGAGGAGATGCATGGAAAGGCGGTTGCTCTATTTGATTTCCAAAAAGAGAATGAGAATGAATTAGGATTGGTAGAAGGCCAAGTTATCTGGGTTAGCTATCGTCATGGGATGGGGTGGCTTGTTGCAGAAGACCCAAAGACTAGAGAGTCAGGGCTCGTGCCAGAAGAATACGTGCGCTTGTTGCGGGATATTCAGCAGCCTTTATTCGTGGAGGGCTCCGGCGCTGAAGAGGATGAAGAGGAGGGTTCTGAACTTAACCTGACCACCTCATATTCTCCCCCAGCGTCAGCATATTCTAACGGGATGAAGCCTGTTGTATCCACGTTCTCCACCTCATCCCAAGACGTCCATCCTTATTCAGGCCCTTTGCACCAACCAGGGGAACAAGCTCCACCAAGGGCCCTCAGCAGAAGTGGGCATGGGGGATTGAACAGCCAAACACAGACGCCAACGATTGGAGGGTGGGAAGGTAGGATTGAGGCGTTGGAGAGGGCCCGGGAGCAGGCCTTGATGGAAGAGAACCACAGTGGTTATAAGCCGAGAACTGGTAGCACGGTTAGCAGCACTGGTGACGAGACTCCTCGAGCTGGTCATGGCGGAGGTTGGGGCGGGCCGCGGCGGGATAGTGGTGAAATTGGAGAGGGGGAGACTGGTCACAGGAGGAAGAACTCACGACTGGGCTTCGTGGACGAGGGCGAGGAGGGCCGGGACACAAACGCTGAACAGAACGGGACTACATCCAACAAAGGGAAAGGGCGGGCACCTGAAGAGACGCTTCCATCTACCGCCTTATCTCCCTCAGATTTACCACATGACAGTTCATCCCCCACAGCAAATGTACCGACTTCGGCCAATCAACCTGACGATTGCGCAGGTCTAGGCATCGACTTTCTAGATAGCAAAACCGCCAATACTGCATCACGGTGACCCACTCCAAAGAGAGAACCAAATGGGTGAGGCTGGGAACCTTCAAATGAAAAGTCACAGCGATTAGTCATTTCTTCTTACTGGTTGTTTGGAGTTTTATTTTAGGGGTAATGGAGTCCCGTGGAAATGAACCCAAAAGCATTGCTGTTCGGTGAGAACAGAGTGCTTCGCGGGCTATATATACGTATTTATGTGCGATGTACGGATTACTTTAATCTTTGACGATGGTGTGTCAGGAGGGAAGAATTGCTCTTCCATGGAAAGCTCTGCTAAGAGAGATAGGTGTGATGCTGTGTTATTCACGGCTTTTAACTTTCTGCTCGAATTTTTGCTTTGATAAATTGATTTTCATTGCGTTTGTCTCCTTTTCTGTCAATTAGTCCTTTTTATTCATTTCTTTGTATGCTTTTTCATCCCGAGTTCTTCACTCGTTAGCTCGGGCAGGGAAGGGTTGCCCAGTGACCTACTTACTATACCCTTGACATATCATATTCTCTCCCATCTTGTCGACGAAGAAGCTTTTGGTTCTGCGCACAAGATAACAATCACATCCCCAATGCTTGTAAATTGATCGCATGAATGATAAGAAGTATCTGCCGGTGTCATTGGTTTCTCTGGATTGTGAAGCAGTGATTCATCATGTGTTGTATGTTTGAACTTGCATGGGTCGCCGTTGGTAGATCGAGTTGCCCGCTGATATAACTCATGAGTTACCCTGAGTTTTCGAGAACTGGGTTGGCATTAGCCAGCAACAAAATTAGCCAGCAACAAAATTAGACACCTGTACAAGTGGCTAGAAGTGAACATATTCCCCTCAGCGTGCTTGTGCTGCCAACTAGCTAGCCGTGGGACCGCCCTTTTGCTTTCTCTGGGATTTCGAACCGGTCACCCCTGTTGAGTTGGGTTTGTTAAACTCACACTCTAGCCGCTGTGCTCAGGCAGGTTTGATAGGCATTGAAATATAAAGGAGCGATACCTAGCTTCATATTCTTGGAGGGTTGAGCAGAATGTGCGATTTGATGCACACTTTGGTAGATTTTGTATTTCGTGTACAAAGTCTCTCAAAACCTCCTGATTAAAAAAAAAAACTAAATGTAAAGACCACCAGTTTGAAAGCCTACTGCAAGATAAACCTCCATAAATGAAGGTGGCTAGGTACTTCAAGATGGTAAAAGAAGGCTTACAAGACAAACCTATAAGCAAGTTCGCCGCACCGCTTTTCAAGTACCTTATATACTAGGTAGATGATGTAAACTGGGGCTGTTGTATAAAGGAGAACGCTGGGCTTTTCAAACATTGCTAATATTTTTTGGGATGTGAAATTCACCAGCACCATAGGTATGTACAGCACGAATCTAGGGTACTGGTTAAGCAGAAGGTTTACTGTAATCTGCTCGACTCCAACCCCCCTTCCCAGGTGCAGCTGTGCTTGGATTTTGCGCTATTGATACTACTCTATAACTGGAACTCGCCCGGGAGGCCTCTACCCGTACGTAGGGGTTATACATGTACTTAGTATATTACTTGTGTGCTGGGGTCACCAGGGCTACCCTCAACACACCCTACTGTTGTCAGTCCGTCAAACCTAACATCTGTATAACATGCAGCCGAAATGCGTATAAAATCCTTCTGAAATGCTTAGAAATACTCTGGAAGCGCTCTGGTAACTATAGTGACAGCCAGATAGAAATGTAGGATCAATTTAAAGAGCTAGATATGATCTCCGCTGGCTCTAAAGATCAGGCTTAACAGACAGTGTGCAAGGAGGCAAGGGGCTTTTTCTCTTCTAATATTGTCTCGCGTGTATAGTGTAGTTCCACGCTGCCTTTTGAACCCCAGCATAAAGAGGTAGGTTCCGAATTGTACTATGGAGAGCCAACCAGGGCGGACCAGATATGGAATCAAGTTCACTCAATGTGGGTACCTTTACTAGGAGGAATCAGGTCCAACAATATGTCGGGCTACCTCGAGATCTTTCATGTTTAGGGAGTGGATAGAAAAACACTTTGCCCTAGGCAGCGGGTCAGACTATATCACCGGAATCAATTCATTTGTGAAATCACCCTAGGACACTATAAATGATCTAACATCACTCAACTGTCAACTACACTAGTATCAGAAGTTTCTCAAATTCATTAGACAGGCTATATTTAGCATGTAAGACCCGTATCTGTGCTCCACTCCACTATCTTACAAAGTGCAGCTCTTCAGCAGGCCCCACCTCTCACTTCTTTCCCCCACTCACTTCCTCCTCGGATGAAGGAGTAGAAGAGGAGAAGGGAGGAATTGATCTACCCCCTTCGAGAATCACAACATACTTATCATGTGCGAAGTAGGTGTTTGTAGGAGATGCCATGCTCTACGATCCCGCTGCTCCAGGTCCTGTGAGGGACGGAGTGGGTATAGTAAGCTGAGTATCTCCCTCAAAGGGGGGGTTGATTATGGGCGATACCCGCTGTGCTTCAGGGTAGTCTTGACTTGCACCACTTCTGCCATGAAGGACGACAGAGAGCCTAAAATACAACGAATACAAGAAAAGTGGACCACACCTCATTACCCCAATAGGGAGGGATAATACAGGCTGGCAAGGCGGAGACAGCATTGGAGGATTTGCTCATTTTTTTGATTCGGCCGTACCGCTATTTGACAGCAGTACAAGAGAACGAGCAACGTGTGGAAAGGGCCGCAGGAGAGCTGTGATGAAGGCGTAGTATTTTAAAATCCCTTTGACAAAAAAAAATATGAAAACCGTAGAAACAAAAAGCCGGAAAAAGACCCAACACCACACAATATAACCAGCCCTCGTACCCACCGTGTCATCTCGCTCATTAGAACAACACGGCGTAAACACACCTATAGCGGAATTCGTAATACTGGCTGAGGTGAGATTTCGGATAGGTCGATATTTGCGGCCTCTTCTAAATTCACTTTTTCTCCAGACACCCAATATCCATTGCTCCTACCCCAGACAACACTAAAAGACGAGGATGGTCATCTCTTAGTATTGTCTCGAGGCGCTCCAGACGTTCTTCAATAGACCATCACGCTGAGCAAGTCGGTTGAGGGAGTCATCAGCCTCACCCTGGGATCGTACGAAGCCGGAAAGAGCGTATGTGATGGTCTCGCCTATGTATCGGCCATTCTCGTCAACCTTGCCGACGGAGATCTGGATGGAAGCGTGGTCCTTGGCCTATATCAGGGAGGGAAACTAGTTAGGTTGATAGCTACCGGGGAAAAGTGGGGGTTCGGGTCGGACCTTGATAATACGGTTGGTGGCAGAGCACTTGCGTGGGACGTAGCTGTGGTCAAAAAGCCTCGTCAGTAAAAAACCTCCGAAAATCAGATTTTGGCGCCCACTCAAAGACTTGGAGATTGTTACTCACAGGTCGACGAGTTCTCCCTTTTCGTTCTCCATTTTGTCTGAGCTGAGGTTTTGTCTTTTGACTATCCAGCTCCCATTAGCCAAATCCCACCTTTCCCCCTCCCATCACCATTCCTCCAAAAATTCCAATTTGGTGCTGCGGGTCGTACTCACACGAACTTTGGTGAAGGCTATAAAGGTGCTTGTGCAGGTCGCTGAGTCGTCGGCTGTCGTGATACTGACTGTAAACTCAAGTTACCTTACCGGGCACTAAGGTCAGTGTGCCTTCGGAACTAATCTAGGGTATAGCCCTTCCATCGGGCCAAATTTCATAACGAAATTGGTCATTTTTGTGTGGGTGACTGCGTGAAGTGTGCGAAATCTTGGCGGCAACGTCAAAGTCACATGCTTTCTGCAACTGTTAATCGCTCTTATCAGATTCTTCATCTCGCCATGACGACCAAGGCGCAGGATGTGAAGCTTTAAAAAAAGTCTTTAACGAGCAAGACCAGATTCAGGCTTTACCCCGTTTCAGACACCAACCCCTCAAAATACTAGCGCCTAGGACGGAATCGATCCGCCTCAATAATCTGATTCGTCTCACCAACTATTGGAGATGACTGAGCATCCGTGATGCGCTTATTACCAAAATCGCCTGAAACTGTGAGAACGTGGTGATGGTGTGGTATCTAATCCTAGTTACGGTGATGTCCCCATACAAGGTCGTCATATATGGGGCGACGCAACTCCACGCGCAAGCAAGCATAACCGGACAAATCATAACAAGTAAATGAACCAGCATCGTGGCAGCCTCAAAATAGCAATCTCCCGGTTGGAAATCCCATCGACACATAAATAAATACAACGTGCTACTAATACATCTGAATATGGATACCAAACGCCAGGCTCCAAAAACCTGATATCAATGCAAAATCTGGGGCTAAAACCTTTTCCTGTCTGTCCCTTTCTGAGTTTCTCTCCAAACATTTATAACGGATCTCGCCTCTGCCCATTCTTTCACTACGAAAGGCGAAACCTCATCATCCATACCTACATTCCCAAATCCGACTTTATTCAACCAAATTGTGAAGTCTTCTAGAATTATAGGCTCGTACGTGAGAATCTTGTAGTGCCATGAATTCACTATATCGTTTGTGGAGCGGTATTCCGCTGTGATGGCTTGGGAGATGTAGCTATGTACCTTGTCGGCTTTATGGCCAGAGGGTGAAGCAGAGGGCCATCTCGTAAATACTGATGGACTTTTGCTTCTGCGGCTCTTGCGAGTTGGTGGAGAACGTGGGGATTTTGCCCGCTTTTTACCTTTTGACTTCGCAGGAGATGTTGCCCTTTTGCCCTTTGTCGTTTTATTTGACTGTGGACTGCCGGCCGTAGGTTCTGTAGGTTTTCCCTTTGATTTCTTGCCCTTGCTAGGGCTAGGAATAATGTCTGGTGCTCCAGTACTACTTCCGTCGGCAAGAGGTATTGAACCTGAGACCTCCGTGGAACGCTTCAAAGGGTCTTTCTTCCTTTTCTTCGTTGGCGGGGTCGTGCTTTCCTCCACAGAGTCTCCAATCTTGGGCGTTACTGACCCCGACATTCTCCCTTGACCGTTTTTTCTTCGTGTTTTCTGCTCAACCGGCAGCGACACCTCCAATCTTTTATTGTCTATCTTTGGCGTCTTCGACAGGTCCACAAAGTCGATGTCTGCAAGCTCATCGCTCGTGGAAGCGGCTTTCCATAAACCTTCACGTTTCAACGCATTTTTGGCCTTGATCCTCCCATTAGCGTCAAACTCCCTATGGAGGAGTTCCTCGGCCAGAGTATTGTGAGGGCTCCTAACTTTTGCAAGTGGCGAAATCCTATGATTGGAGGAGCTGGATGATTTTTGTAGGCCTGATACTTCAGTATCTGGGAGTGCATCAACTTTTCCATCCGTCAATTGGGAGAAAGTCCCAAATATGATTTGCTGCTCATTCGTCCTTCTTATGGCCGACTGTGGAGAAAGCGGTTTGGTGGGTTCGTCAACCTTCTCTTTCGAAGCCTTCCTGTCTCCCTTATGATTTTTGACTTTCTTTCCCCTAGTTGTATCTTTAGATTTTGTTTGCCTCTTTCGTTTCTTTGCCGAAGGTTCAGTATCATCTGGAGTAGCTTCAGGTGACTTTTTCGTGAGAAAATCAGCAACCGAAGGTGGCTGTGGGTTGTCTTCTTTCTCTGTACGGTATTGAGCAGCTGCCAGATCGGTAATTGCCTCGGCCTTTTTCCTGCCTCTCTTTCCAGAAGCTTTGGTAGAGCCCGAGATGGAGGATATTGACCGAGTCAAATGTGGCTTTTCCAGCATCTTGAAGCGAGAACTGTAAGCTTCAGTAGAACGAACTTAGAGCTAGGCACGGAACATACCTGAATGCACCGTTTGGTCGTTCCCAATGTCGAACCCAGTGACGCAATAGAAGTGGCTCCTACGCTGGGGGCAGATGCACTGTTGGAATTAAACTTGAAAAGCCCTATCTTGTCTCCAAGTCTCCGCTTCGGTGTGCTTGCATCTGTTGTTCCTGTAGTAAAGTCCTCGGGCTCGGCTTCTCCAAGACCCGCTTCATATTCAGTCCTGCGGACCATGGGTGAAGATATTATTTCCACCACTGGTATGGTGTTCTTGACAGGGGTCCAATCTCGCCTTCTTGCCGGTACAGGCAGCATAGGTGCCTCGTCTAATGCCGCTTCAGTATCCCTACTCCCCTCCTGCGTCGACTTCGTTACATCTGCATGCGAAGAGACCGGTTTATTGCGATCACCAGAGTTCGTTCGCTCCACAGTTGACAGACTTTTGGAGCTCTTGCTGGCATTGGAAGTCTTGCTCTTCTTCGAGAAATGGGAGGACACCATCGGCGTTCTCTTCACCGTGTTTTCAGGCTTGGCTACAGTCTTCCTTGGTGCCCTCTTCTTCGCAACGACAGATTTTGCTCGAGCAGTGATCTCTTCGGGTACAATGGCTGCGTACTCTTCTGTGTGCTGGTTGCCATCGATCCCAAACAGCAGATCTCCCTTCTGTTTCTCTGTTTCCAGTAATTCACTTGCGGTTTTGAAACTCTTTCCAATCTTGCTTTGACCTCCTCTCCGTACCTTGGGTTGTAGCAGGCCTCTCAACAGTTCCCCTGGTGACGGGAGTGGCGAAGATGAAGGCATCTTCCAGATGTCCTTGTGGTCCTTTGTCGGAGTACATAGGCCGTGCCCTGATGTTGCAATATCCTTGGCTCGTCCATTGTTTCTGGAGCCATCTTGAGATGTAGCCATAGGCGGTGGCGAGCTGGACAGAACTATCACCATGGATGGCTCCATTCTAGACAGCCCCTTTCTCGTCACCAAAGCGACCCCACGGTACTGTTTTTGCCAAATTCCTCGATAGATTTGTGATATCAGTGTCAGCCTGCCGGTCGAGGTGTAGACTGTAGGGCTGACGCGTTGAACCAAACTTACAGCTGCCCTTGCAGATGTAAGTAAGCAATACATATAATCGCAGAACACCCCGTTCTCGTGGTAGCTACGATCCGTGTTAGTCTGGTTGTGGTGTGACCAAGTTTATGAAATCTAACGCGCCTTCGGCCAATTTACAGCTGGTGACTGGGGCAAGCCACTTGATTTGATTTGTTATAACCCTTAACTCAGCTGGTGGACATTCTGCCACGCAGTAGTTCCGAACCAAATGGAAAGGAGAGTACTATAATTCACCTTTTCCTTATTTATTGTAGCGCCACTGCATGGCAGAATATTACATTTTCCACCGGATACTCCACGGTAGCTGCGACTAGGTAGGTTAGGTATATGTTGACATCGTGGTGACATCAATGGGTGTACGCTCGTAACACAACACAGCACAGTATCGAACGACGAACGATTAACCTGAGTAGACCTGCCTATGTACATACCTAACCACCTTGGATTTATATACCATTATATATACGTATACGCCCCCACTGCCGTTAAGAAACACATCTGCCTTTCGAGATCCCCTTCACTTTGATCCTTTTCACGGGTGGTACCTTGAGCTCTCAACTCCTTTTACTCCGCCAGATACCGCCAGATATAGAGAGGGAAAGGTCTTCAAATCATGGCGACGACCGCTTCAGTGTCAGAATCCCGCACTGGACTGTGCTCGCTCCCAAATGGCATGATTCCATATCTACTACCAACCCCAAGCTTTCCTAGAGCTGATACTTTTTTTATACAGAGCTTTTGTTTCAGATCCTCACATATCTTCCTCCCGACTCTCTCTGCAGCTTAGCTAGAGCATGTTCCCGCTTCTCAGAGCCTACCCTAGACGACACTCTATGGCATGCTTTTGTGGCACACCTTCGAATATCCTCGCCTGCACCATACAAGTCGTTTCGGGAACTTTACGTATCCCTTCGTCCACATCTTTACCTAGCCCCCCATCTCTGGTTCTCTACTCGACACATAGGGGGGTCACTCTATGTTTTCCGCTACAACCCTCAAACAGGGAACATTGAGGGCGTACCATTAGTGGGTGTACGTGGGTGGAGTGGTTTTGGGGAGGGGGCAGGAGAAGAAGAAGACTATATGTGGGATGATGACCAACTTATCAGCATCGCTACATTCAAGCGGCCAAAAGTGAGGTGCTTTGGGAACGACCCAAAGGTGAAGATTGTATGTGGGCCAGGTACATATTACGACAGGAAAACAGGATTAATGGTGGATCGGGCGACGGGAGATACTTGGAGATCTGGAGAGGCAGGTGTTGTCAGCCTGGGTAGGGTAAAGCTAGTCTCCCGGGATCCACTGGCCGAAGCTACAGCCAGGCCCAAGGGAGTCAATTATAGTTTAAGCCTTTCAGAAGATGACAGCGATGGATTTCTGGACGTACTACAGCAGGGTATTCCCTCCACGCCACGAACACCTGTGAGGGACATCCATGACCGCACACTCTGGCCACCACCCATGATGTCATCTCGCGAGTATGTACGTCTCCCCCCAATAGGGAAGGGTGGTGCCCATTCCATGGCAGACTGGGATGTGAATGTAACGAGTGTGCAAGGGCTTCCATGTGCCTTCTCTCGGTCAGACGCCAATGCTATACATACACATGACTCCTCTTCATTCCCAGAACCACCACCAACAGCAATGGACGGGGACTTCGCTTTTGACCATGTATATGTCTACAAATCAATGGAAAACTCGAACATTGGGGCTCCCCTGACCAGTCACTCGGTTTTCAAAACCGTCGACCTCTTTACCAAAGTCCATCCGTCCCTCTACACCCGACAAGTCCACTCCTCCACCACCGAACCAGAAAAAGAAATTGTAGACCTCGGTGGAGTCTGGCTTGGTGATTACTCTGCTCATGGACCGGAGTTTCTTCTGTTTCAGCACCGCAAAAGCCATAACAGGCGGCTTGAGGTCACGAAGCTTACAGGTGATACCAATGTTCCCCGAGGGGAATATACCTTTATTGTACCAAACATGGGCCACGGCGGCAGTGATGAGGGGCGTTCGAAACTTCCGAGTAGTTTCGTCCGCTACGCCCAGCCGGACACGGATCCCAAGATATGGAGTGGTAAGCCTGTGTATAAGGGACAGGGCCAACTTGCACACCACGGGTTCACTAGGAGAACGTGGAATGAGATAGAGCTGGTCGTTCTCAGTTCGGGGAGTGAGGCTGAAAAAAATAACGGAGATGTAGCCGTTATTTGGAAAGTACTAAATCATGCGTCCCGCGCGAGGAAAGTTGATGTAGACAGATTATTGTTTGGAGATTTATATTCCCGGCCAAAGACTCTGAAGGGCAAGATGACAGGAAGCGGTGAGGATGGAGAAGGGATCAAATATACCATGGACGAATCTGGACCAGTTACAAGGAACGTGCTATCACCTGCTTCTTGATATATATCATCTTGCGTGATATCGATAACCACAGAACTACCTTATGGCACATTGTCGCTGGTTGGAGATTGGTATTTGTTTAATCAGACTAAGATTGTACCATTAGCTAAGCCTCCCATCTCCCAAGGTGATACATGCATCTAAAGTACCGTAAAACCTCGCCTATAAGAAATGTTTCCTAACCAATAACAAATGCGAGGCCATCCAAAATTAGTTTTTTACATTCGGGGTGTTCTTATACACGGGGCCTTTGGGCGAGGCTATATATACTATAAAACTTAATCAACAACCCCATCTCCGAGCCTGAGCCCATGTGCTGGAGCCATCTCTAAATGAGTTTGAGGCTCCTCTTCCGTAATATATTGTGCCCCAACCATGTCAACATCTGCTCCCCTCCACCACTGAGAGCAGATTCAATTCAAGGTCTGAGTCGTCCAAATCAAATTGACGCTAGTGCCAGCAACAGATGCAGATGAAGTGAAGGTAGCTGATGGGCTCCGGTAATCGAGAAGGCCAACACTATTGATCTCAGCACCCTCCGTGTCATCTGTACTATGATGCCGAGCTTCCTTAAAAGATCGAATCTATATGAGACCAATGTTTTTTGCAATCTATTTCTGGTAAGAACTCGACATTCTGAGGGCAGTAAACTTATTTCTTATCTGCGCTATGCCTCTTTCTTACTTACGGGGATCAGGGTAAGGTGCAAGACTTTCTGGTGCCTTGACGTTTCATATACTCTTAATCGCAAAGTACTTTCTTATAGGCGGGGATTCTACGGTACTTGTGTATTAGTCCCGGCACTTACTTGTATGCACAGTCAAGGGCGAAAAGTGATCGGACAGCGTCAAGGGTGCAGGGCTGTAGTGAAGGACTATGACGGAAAAGAGTCAACACTGTACATTGTTAAGTCAACTGTACATAGTTTCTGATCATATCACTGGTACTACCACCGGCTGAAACCTACAGTACTGTACCTTTCTGTTGTGCTTGGCACGCCCCTGTCCAATCACTTTTCGCCCTTGACTTTTTGCCCAGCATTATGTATGCAAGCAAACTTGTAACCCCAATTAACAAACTACATACCCTGGCCAACGCTTCGCCACCATTTTATATTGTCTACCATACGTGTACGAGTCCGTATTTATAAGTATCCAAGAATGTTATCTGCTCTCCCAATATTGCCTAGGCATAATTAGAGCACCGACCCGAGCTCGAGTCGATCCCTACTAATCAAGAAAGTTTTTGTGCGAGGCTGTTTCCAATATAAACACATTGCTTAATTGGAACTCCAAGCCCATTGAAGCAATACCACTCTCCAGCTGATTATGAGACGAATGGCGCATCATATTCACATGTGCATGTAATGTAAGTACTGTACATATGTCTTACTTGTGATTGTGGATTTATTACGCTACGACTTACCAGACAGCCTGTCATTGGCTGTCCAATCATGACTAGTGATTCAGGCCACCCTGTGTGACGTGTGTAATCGCTGCCTACCAATTAAATACAGATCTTATGGTGCGAGACTACATTGGAGTGGCTTATATTCAGCCAATGACTCTAACAAATAGTCATAGTGTTCAGCGACATGCATGTCGTTACTCTTTTTACTCCGGATATTGCAAGCCGTGATGGAGCCTCAGCTGCTGCACATCTGCCTGAGGGTGGAGGAGCTACACACCGTAGTGAGAGACCCTTCGAAGAGCCGCTTCGCATGTAGATAAGTATCTAGTGGTTTAACCATCTGCTCTCCCTGTTTTTGTGCCCCCTATCTCGAGTTCTCCCTATCCACCCATACCAGATACCCGTACCCAACATAGACCAAGAAATACGAATCTATACCATACTATGTCTTCTAAACAGTACGAAGCTCGACGTCTTTACTCCCTTCACGTCTTTAAAGACAACGCTGGGTCCAACTGGGCCAACCCTACTGTTCACGTATTCCCCCTCTCGAGCAAATCATCCCATAAATTTGGTCAGCGCCCGCGCACTGGCAGGTATATTGGGGCAGGACCAAAGGGATACCCAGGAAACCGGGATGGCCTTGTGAACCTCTACCGCTTGCCCTCGGACCAGCTATCCTTCCTACAACAGTATGTAGGGAAGCTGAACACTGAGGTTGAAGAGCGGAAGGAGAAGCTAGTCCAGGACTGGAAATCCTCAATCCAACAGGAGGAGAACGAGGAATTCGAGAAGGAAATGAAGCGCACCGAAAAGCAGATGAAGTTGCTTGACCTCAAGCGCCAGTATCTGAAAGAAAAGAGACAAGATGGCGAAACCTCGGCAGAAAAGCAAAATCAAGGAGAGCGGGGAACAAGGAAGGACGTTAGAGGCCGTTGTGGAAACCGTTATGACTACGATTCTGACACCACCGCTCGCGGGGTCCCTGGCCGCCGGTATAGAGGCTACTACGCCCCTCCCCCTGCTCCCCCTATCCACCGCCCTCCACAGCCCGGATTCGCTACCAACCCTGCAACGCTTGAGACTCCATGGACCATTGAAGAGGTTGAATTGACCTTCATTCCAGAGAAAGTAAGACTTGCCACGCCAGGCTCAGGAAACCGCCACCTGGGGCTACATACCTTCAGAATAGGCGATCCGGTAGACGAAGTTAGGGGAGAAGTCAAGCTTGAAGTGGCAACAAACGTGATTGCCCCAGAATCATTCTCTTCATTTGCAGTGGTCTTGTCTCGTTCTCACGGAGTGGAATGTGATAATATACTACCATCACCATATTATTCACGAGGACATAGTCCTGCTAGGTCGTATCAAAGCGGCATCACGAGCCAGGATGAGGCGGAGGGGGAGGAGTGGGCGGAGACCGTGGAAAAACTGGAACCTCCAAAGACGTGTATCTTCCCTGTGGGATACCCCCCTATGGGAGGTCCTCCACCATTTTGGAACCCAACACCAGGAGCACCCGTACCATCTAACGTTGCTGAAGAGCAAAAGGGTTCAGAGGCGCCGAGCGAGACTGGGAAGGACGAAGATTCTTTCGAGACTGAAAGTAAGGCTGAGGAAGAGGGAGAAGGTTGTGGTGAGGGGACAGTATATGTCAGTGTTGTGAAGAGGACAGAGTAGGAGGATAGCAAGAGGGGTTTGGGAAGCCAGGGCTTGTGGGTATTGCTGAGGATTTTCGCTCACTCCTTTTGTCATTCATTAGTCTTGCTTATTTCCATTTTTCACACCCTCTGATATCACCTCTTTCTTTCAATTCATATATCCTTTCCTTAAAGCGTTGTCAACTCTTTTATGTAGGAAAGAGTCAGGGGATAAATATGGAGGAAATACAATATCTCTCCATCTCGTATCATCGAAAAGTGAATATCTGCTGTTCTAGGTGAGCCTGAACCCAGAAAGTATATACACCGTTAAAAACTCGTGAATAAGATCTTTATCTTGTTTAGGACCCCCCGCGAATAAGAGTCTGGCGGGAGCCTTCCTCTGTTGATGTGTAAGGGCCTTGTAAATAAGACCCCTGACTCGTACTAAGATTAAGTACCGTCATAACAGCGATGTGGATGAGGCACCGAGAATGAGGATACATACGATGAGCCTGTGAACTAGGGGTGGATTATGTAGCTTTATACGATGCCAGCCTGGCCTTTGAATAAGACGTTGCAGCCCGGACGGAGGACCTATGTTTAAGGTTTAAGGCCGCGGCGAGTTTTTATGATATATTTGGCTACCTACTGAAGTAAGTTCCTCGTTCGTCCACATCAGGTATGAGGCCAATTTGGGTAATACACAATCCACTTCCAGAGTTCGAACTGGACTACGGCACCATTGCAGAGTCATGCTAGGTCTGGTTACTGTGTATCAATAATATATAAGATGTTAATGTTGATTAGTTGATTTACGCTACCCACGCACGTAATATAGCTTTGCATGAATTTCTGGCGGGTACTCACAGTTTCACCAAGCACGTGTGAGACGGGACCGGCACGCCTAATGAATGGTCTAAACCCCCCCCACTAAGCTCCAATCCACAATTGCCCCATAGCACCGAGTTTATGACCATGCAGATGATACCTATCCAGGAGGAAAACGTACGAAAATTAACCGCTCAGGTTCTGCCCATTCGTAAGTAGTCTGATATCGACACCCCAAAGGTCAACTGCAGGTTTCCTATCACATGTCAGTGTTATGTTCAGGCAGTGCTATCTCTTATCTTACTACTTACTCCCTCCACATGGTGACCCCCGTGGTGAAAGTTTTCTGCGCAGAATTGAATTGCAAATGATGTGCTAGAGTTAGCCAGCAGCGAGGCTGCTGGGGTACCGTCTAAACTCGAAAACCGTGCTTTCGGGAGGACCGCCCGAAGCTCTACAGCAAAGGTTGCTCCGACTTTAGTTATAGTGTTCGATGAGAGTTCTCGTGCTCAAGTTCATAGGGGAGTACCGATTGATAGTAATGGTGGTATCCAATGGGTCGAGACTAGTATACAATAACTGAAAGCTCTATCAAATGATCGTTCGCACTTTCGTCCATCAGATTGGGCTTTCCCCAAACTTTGAGTTAGTGGGCTGTTATTGATAGTCAAATATGTATGCGAACTTACCCTGATGCCCAATATATCATTTTAATTCACTCAGTCACGTTGCATTTATCATGTACTTGCAGAGTACATTTGCAGATACACTGTCCATATGTTGTCCATCCATATATATTAAGGTGAGCTTTGAGAGCTGGGCACATGTATAGGGCTAGATACATGGTAAAAAGGTCTCGGTGGATAACATATATATCCCTCGACCTTTCCAAACTTTGTGGGTTGTTTTCTCGAACACCCAGGTGTCTCTTTTATCCTTTCCCACCTCTCTCCTGTGGAAGGTTTGACAGCTAGCTTCAAGCCCCGTCTTCCAGCCAAAAAAATTCAACAGCGAATATGCCTCAGCGCCCAGTTGAAGACTTTCGTCAAGAAGATATCGAAGACCCATTAGGTGAATGGTGCACAGGGGTCTTCAGTGATGCTCTTACCAGCGTTAAGGAGTTCAATCCCGCACTGCACTCTGATGATCCTATAACTCGAGATCATGTTATTCCGTTGAAAGCCCTCCATGGGGCTAAACAGTTTAGTTTCCAATTCGGAGTAACTCAGAGTCTTTCGGATGGGAAAATCAAGTTAGCGGACGACCTAGAGTTTCTATATCGGGAGCCTTTGAAAAAGGGTACGCTGAAGGGAACGACGGTGGCAGCAACAGAATTTTATAAGCGAGTTATTAATAGGTCCGCCGGTCTCTCTCTATTGTTATGGTAAGCCTGATGGCTGAACC
>Ga0307511_10001399_pt1 | contig 25449 bp, 31 predicted proteins | sample 13_EM_MG_FD_200266 | JGI IMG/M metagenome (GOLD analysis project Ga0307511, IMG submission 200266) | Populus trichocarpa ectomycorrhiza microbial communities from riparian zone in the Pacific Northwest, United States - 13_EM | ecosystem: Host-associated > Plants > Roots > Unclassified | place...
ATCCCGGCATTATATGCTTTTTACCATAATATAGGCTTCAGGCGGTCCCTGCTTTTATACTTTCACCATAATATAGGCTCTATGCGGTTCATGCGTATAATGCCTACATCAGGTCCCAACATCTCGGATGCGATCGGTAGAGTGTATTCCTATCAGGAAGTTCCGTTTCTATCTCAGCAGACATCTGACTTATTAATGATTGGGTATCAACAGCATGGTCTGGCTTAGATAGGTACCGGAAGCGACTTGGGATTCACGAGGGTAATCTAAGTCGATGGGCCAGCAGCCAGATTCTTCCACGCTGCCAAACTAACTTCTGGGCCAAAATCTCCTGCCTCGTCAAGATCAATACCCATAAAATATTGCCCAAATTGTTATTCCTGTTGGATTTACGGCAAACTAACATCGGAGGTGGCGGTTATACGGCTTCGCATGAGCTAGGTGGCAATTACAGGTATACGTATCATGTAGATGCCATGGTTGAGTGAAAATCGAACTACAGTCAAATCTGTCTTACTGCATGACGCTCGTCTGGACATTTGAGATGGAATAGGGAAGGTTATGCAGTACTAGCGAAAATGTAAAGAATAGCGTATATGCAACTAGCCCTTCTCCGCCCCAATATCTCAGCCCACCCCAAACCAATTCTCAAGGTGCGATTGCTGCTCGCGCTTAATACACAACTCCCACATCCGGTTCGTTAAAGTAGTGATGGAGTCCATAATGGATGCTGTATCTTGTGGAGTGGTACTCCAGAGTGAGGTCTGAATTATGTTGAGTAGTAGAACCTTTAATCCTTGCTTGAGCTCAATCCTGGTAATTAATGCGCGAGGTTCGGAGTCACCAAGACTAGTAGAATGGCTGCTAGCGGTAGATGCTTCATCTTGGTTTGATGGTACTGGAGGTGTGGAAACTGTAGAGATTTCTTCAATAGTGAGATTTGCCTAGCGTTCTGAAATATTTTCGTTTAGAAGACCTACAAAATGTTGTAAGTCTGGTTGATTGAGAAATTGAATTGACGGCATCGTATGTAATTGGACTCGGATAGACTCATGGACTTAACTTAACGCATAGAATAGATTTACATTGGTAAGACGGAAGGGCTCTACGGGACTCTCCAAACGTAGATGTGCCTTATCCCAAGAACAACATATCGTTTCCTCTGATACTTTAGACCATGCTTGCAGAACCGTTTGAATTGCAGTAAGCACATCAGGATTGTATTGAAGAGTTTTTTGTCAGCCAGTAGCAGAGGGGGTAGCTCATGATTCCAGAGTTATGTGAGCTTCCATAAGGCCTTGGGAGTGAAACTGCTGGCAGTATGCCTTTAAGGTTGCAGTGATTCTTTGGTCACAAAGTTGGAGATGAGAGGTTGTATTAGGTGGCAGAAACATTATTCAGATATTTGATGGAATATTGGCTTCTGGTACCTTATTATAAGTTAGAATATAGATCTAGTGGTTATAACAAAAAAATACATACCCTATGACTTGAAAGTCACTAGAATTAATACTACCTTCTGACCATAATGTAACTGAACCACTTCAACCATTCCATGAATAAAAATAAAATAAAACATGCATTTTCATTACTATGATTTTGCATTCGTAGCCAGTAAAGATTCAAACTTTTGAAGCATTATGGGTTTGCTGACTTACCAATAATTCATGGAGGTACTTTCTTGTCATAGGCATAGGCGCTCCCTGGAGTTGTGCACAGTCCAAGTCCATAACTGTCCGGTTACAACCACCTACCCTCGGTTCAAGATCAATAATGATCCCACTAGCCTCCCAGCCTAATTGCATCCTTTGAACATTCCGGGCTCTGTCGAGGAGAAAACACCATGGTAGTCGAAAATTCAGAACATTAATCCTTTTTGGGAATCATGGGACTGGCAGGTGTTCACGCCGGCTGCTTCGTTCTTCCACAACTTCGCTATCCCCGCAGTCTCCCCTACCCACGGCAACGGTTGATACACCTCGCTTGCACCAAAGGCTACTTCAACCACTGGCCCGTTAGTGAAATTGCAGTTCTTGAGGATAATAGTGCTACAACCAAAATTCGGCATACGTCTGCTATACTCCTCGGTGATGTGTTACTGGGAGCAGAGGTAAAACACTTTGGGAATCTTACTCAAAGGTGAGGTGCCTGGGATACCTAAGGCAATTGCAGGCCACTCGTGCGTGTTCAGGCCCCCTCAGGTTGTACTCATTCAGGTTGGCCAGTGCTTTGGGGTGCTCTCCGGTTGGAGGAGGTAACAGCGTTTCCTACAATTACTGAACTCATTAACTTCGTGACGAATGAACATTGGGAACACTTTTTCTGGGCGGACTGTACTTGCATTCAGGATGCATTATGGTGGCTGGCCCCGCACTCTGGAATTTGTGTACCTTAGAACCCCGCTTCAGATATTTCTACATCAAGTAGACTTGAGTTTGGGCCGAGGGTACTCTTAGCGGGGGTGGTTAACATCGGGAAAGGGCTCAGCAGACACAACGAGAACCATGAAGCGAACTCGTCATGGTAGGTGCCTTGGTTGCTCGTGTTTTGATCACTCCGTAGGCCGCAGGCTCTTCCTTCTCGACGCTCATGCGCCCGCTCCGCCGGCCATCGTTTCGGGCTCGCCCCGCCTAGATCCCCACTCTGGATACGTACTAGGCTTCTTCGCCTCTGCCGGCCGCTTTTATGCTCCCTGCCGCCCAAGCATCATCATAAAGTCCCGGGAACGGGGTCACCAACGGCATGTGGGTTAATCAGGTATTATGCGATATTTCCACCATCTGGGACTCAATATGCAAAGAAAGTTACTCAAATGTGGGATTGTGTTATAGATTAATATAATTTTCTTAAGAAAAGTGCGCAAGCTCAAGTTGCATTACTGCACCACTAACGCAGGGAGAAATGCACCGGTAAGCAGGAGGCTGGGCCTACTAAAGAGAGACCATGTGGGTTTTATTTGGCCACAATTATTGTTCCCACTTGGTACTTACGGTCTAGATACATGAAGAGCATAGAAGAATGGTTACCATCGTCTCATTCGGGGTGCGACTGAGTTATTCCCGGGAGTAGCTCAAGTAAACCCGGGGACCCTCGGCTAGTCTAGCAGTGATGCACCTTGGCGCTTGCCTACTTGTCGTAACAATATTGAATATATCTGTAATACACTTCTAAAATCTGATCCCATTTAGTTACATACTAGGCTCGAGTTCGTGAAAGATTCTATGATACCTGTTTCCCGTTTCCATGCGATATATGGTACCTCTCGTATGCTGCTCACCCTCATGTGCTCATGAACCACAGAAAAGTTCCCCCCTCTATCACACTCAACGCCTGTGCCTTCATATTGCTCTTCTAATCAGTTCTCATTTAAATGTACTAATAGATAATCAAGGCCCGCATCCCCGGCTAGTTACCTGCCCAGATTGTTCAACCTCTGGGTATTGCCGGGCCCCCTATTTACATATATGAAAATACAGAGGGTATAAACTATCACGCGCTCCCCCCCCTGGTCCAACGTATCCCGGCCTCCACCCTATCTTCCTTACCTTCGGAATATTGCCACAGCCGGCCCCACTCCCCGTCCGTCAATATGTCTTGTAGTCCCTTCTTTGGTGCGAATTTCGTGATAATCGGGTATGTGTTGATAGAAGGAGGATTATGCACTGTCGCCGCCTTGCTGAGATTCACAGATAACATACCTGCGGAGGTCCATTGGCAGGGGACTTAATGACAGCGACGCAAGCAGATGTTCCTGCACATTGAGTATGATGTGTAGTGTATATGGTTATTCGTGGGGTTGGTATTTGGGATGTATATGGACTTGCAGAATCTCTAATTTGCGTCTAGATTCATGTAATCGTTGCCGAGTAGCTACAACACACTTCTAAGCGTCTCTCCTGTGGATGCGTACCGTGAAAGGGTGCCCACAGATTGGATGAGATTGTGCAAAATGGAGATGGTGAAGGTATCAAGAGCTCTGTCTATGAATGACCTTGCTCATAATAGGTGATCTTTCATTGACCATCTATTTGGCTTTCGGTGTCATTTCGTTTCCTTCCCTGTCCTCAACATACGGATAAAGTGGGGCAATCGAAATCTCCCCAAATATTTTCCTTGCAGGTTCCGAAACAGCAAGGTCCACGTCCTTGATAGGAGTCATGAGCCTCTTCGTAATGGAAATCTTGATGGCCTCTTGAACTGTGCGAAGATAGATATCCTTGCATAATTTCATCGCCCTCCTGTGTACGCCACCTGCTACGTCTGTGGAACACATTTTGAGGTGTTCGTATAGATCCGACTCCAGGTCAGGCCGCAGTGTATTTCACTTGCCAGGAAGATGGGTCCCGGACTGAGGGCTACGGATCCTGAGCCCTGCTCTTGAAAAACTAGTGGTACCATTAGACATCAACTTAGGCAGAGGGCAGTTTGATTTTCTTGGCTCACCATAAGAAACAGACATTACCCCTAGCAGCGATCGTGGGGTAATTTGGAAGTGGACTCAATAAGGTGTGAATGTGACGATACGGGGAAAGTTCTGTCTAGGAACATCTGCATGCACAACGGTCAGGGCTGGAACCAATATAAATATGGATAACCACAAACACGCCCTGATAGTGATCAAAACGTGCCAGAAATGCCAGGCACTTCAATTGTGATAACGCCAGAGCTCCTTTGTATAGGGGGTGCAGTACCTTAGCGTAAAGGAGAGAGGAAAGTCTCGGAGAGCTGGGGATATTGTAGACATAGGGAAGCGCGTATCTTGTTGGCTCGAGGCCTGTAGATATATATAGGAGGGCATTATTATTAGGGAAACAGTTTCATGAGGGTTGGGGCGATGGACTGATGAGGTGGGGTTCCCGTGTTGGTAGATAAAGCCTATACTCGCGGAACTCTCGCTTACCACTTTGGGCCAGTAACCGTGCACGAACTTTTGAACTCCTTCCCAAACGGTAATTTCACCCTTCGATGCCTTGCTACATGCACAGTTCACCTCGTAGTCTAACCATATACATCGAGTTTCTTTGATTTTTAACGTAACTTTGAATATAGTGAACACCGCACAAAGGTCCGAAACCAAGAGATTTTGATAATCCAACAGGGCTTCGGATAGAAATAAGAGTTCATGAAGAAAGAAAGAACGATGGCACCACCACCGCTCCAGACGCTGGGTCTATCTGAAAGGTTAATGGCGTTGATACAGACGCTGCAGTATTGTTGGTTTCTGGGGTGCGTGCCCTCTGCCCTATTCCCGCCCACCAGGAACCCATCGGTCGCCGTTTTGCGGACCTTGGAAGTTAAGATCGATTAACAGGGGGGGCTTGCGGTGTTCTGTTGGCAAATACCATAATCTAGGAAGCATCTTTCTGACAGAGTGCTGTGGTTTTTCAGACACTTGACCCTTTTTCTGTCCACAATCTACTACACGATCGCTGTTGTGAGGTTCAAGGCCGTCTCTGGGGTAGCAGGGTTTAGCTACAGGCTTGGGTTCCTGAGCGCCGCTGTTACCCATGGGATTGTAGTGTGCAATGCATATCGGGTTAAGGTACAGAAGGGAGCGGCGGGGAAACTACAGCAACGGGTGTTGAGCTTGGTCCGGGATGAGAATGTACTGTATGCTGGTAAGTAATTGACATAGCCCTGGATGTTATATAACCGATGTCATATTCGGATATCTAATTTTCAAGTGTCAAGTCATGGCACTGATCTGGCTCTACTCTGAGTCCATCTGGTTAGCCCTTTTACCCCTCGCCCTCTACCCCACTGTCCACTTGCTCTCCTACACCGGCACTAAGGTCATCCCTGCCTTCGCCCCGACTGCTGATCTCCCAACTCCTGCGCCAGTGGCTAACTCTTCCGCCCCCCTTGGCGGTTGCCCGAATGTGCAAAGCTCATTCTCTGAATCTATCGTCACTTTCGTCATCCGAAACTACGACAACTTGATGGACGTGATCTGCAAGCTTGAGATTATGTTATGGGCGATGGTCTTGTCGGTACGTTGTTGTTGAGGAACTCGTGGGGTCTGTTGCTGTGCTATACTCTGTTCTTGAGGGTCAGGTATGCCCAGAATTTGTTTGTGAGACATGCTGTCCAGGGGTTGGGTACTCAGGGAGGTAAGTGGGTAAATAATGCTAGGGTGCCGGACGGCGCAAAGAATGCCTGGAACATTGCGAAGGACACGCTTAATAAAGTCCCAGAGGCCACATCGTTCTTGGACGCGCTGGCCAATGATGCCAATGCAGTGATGACCCAACAACAGGGGTGATTGAGAGATGCTCAATGTGCGGTGATTGGGTGAGGGCGGGCCTAGACCTGGGGGGTGGCAACTAGGGTTCCCGAGGGGCAGTCAGGTAATAATGAGAATAGATGTATGAGTGGTTATGGTGCCTATTGAATTGTTTCAGTTTGTTACTAGCTGCTAGAGGTGAATACATCCGTAAGGGTTTGTAAAGGCTCATTGCCCGTCATTATGTAGGCGCAGAAAATGGAACTTTTTTAGAAATCGTAGAAGACCCACTCCCGTAAGGCCTAGAGGGAGCCAGGATATTCAAACACACAATCCAATGGGAAAACAACGTTATCAGGGGTGGAAGCGGTGCTAGAAAGCGGTTGATTCCCTAGCAGGAATTGTGAGGGGGACAACACGGCTGATAACATGGGGTGGTTCCAATACTCCGTATGTTAAATGCAGAATTACATTTTGTATTTCAAGATAACACCAGAATGTCGATACCCACCGAAATTTGTGGGTAACAGGGTACTGGATGGTAGTAAAACACCAAATGAACTATGGAGGGCAATACTAGGTAGCGGACATATATGGTCACAAGGAAATCGGTGGACGAACTGTCAGCTGACTTGAGAAGATAGCGTCGTGGTAAGATATAACTATAGTCTTACAAAAAGAAAACCCCAGAGGGCAAACCGAGTAGTTCAGGGTAAGGATGTTCCAGCGAATTTGAATTCCAACATGTTGAATTCAATTCCCTACCCCAGCGTAGCTCCGGGTGCTACTATACTTATATATGCTATAGTGCGAAGTCTGATCGTCATAAGCAGCATGACCACTGAGCAGAGTAAGAAGACGGAATATAAAACCTCTCTGGCATTGATTCTGCATGTCATATGGCTCCTAAGCAATTAGGGTCGCGGCACTGTTCCTCTCCCCACACAACTCCCGGTAGCCCCAGTCAACCTAGCCTGGGAATTAGTGTGCGGACCGAAAACGACCTCTTTAACTCAGTGCTGTTCGTGTTGGGTAAGGGGACCGGGGATAGCGCTCCACGTATGCGAGGTATAAGACTAATTTCGTGTACTAAAATAGAAGACCTTGCTTAATGATAATAAATCACACAAGAAATCAACAAACTCCAATACCCTTACTCAAATAACACGAGAATCAGAATAATAACACCGCAAGGACCGGCTATTTAGAAACTCCTGGACCTAGTAGAACATTCACCAGTATCCATCTGCTCAACAGCGTAACCGTGTGTGGAGATAGGGCGTAAAATAAGAGTCGCTAACTTGCTGGGGCATACCTCGATGTTGTTCGTTCCATGATGGAAAATTGGGGTCGTGACAAGCTAAGGTGGGCGGGGCTAACGGTTTGGGGATCCTCCCAAGCTGGCTTTCATGTGCGAATGATGGTTAGTCTTTGGAACATCTAATAATGTAAGAGTCGGGTATTCGGAGGCTTTGTCGGGTGTATATGCGGCAAGGATAGTATTGTGGAGACTGCCATGGTCTACCGATGATTGATATGTGCACTCCTGAGGAGTAGGCCCACCGCGAGGTTATGGACCGGCCTTGAGGGGGAGGCAACCTATGGTAAACCACCCCTAATACCCTCCCACCCCCCCACTTTTGCGCAACATCATCAACTCTACCCTCTGCAGCAACTCCACCCTTCCATTGCGCTCCTTCGGGGCTCCCTGAGGGCACTCCTCTATTCACCTTCCCTCTAGTTAGTGACTTCCTTTTTTTGTGAGTCAGTAATGTTGGATTATCTAGTTTATGAGGGGCGCCAGGGTCTTGCCTCAATTTTCCACAGGCCGTGTAAATCACGCAATGATCACCTAGGGCGCCGCGTCGAGGATGAACATAAAACCCTCCGAGAAAGGATTGATCGCGCCGGTGGCTAGGGATGGGCGAGTAGTGATCTGAGGTACTGCAGCACAAGGCTGGCTGAATGCTCACATGTCAAGCGGAGTCCGTGTAGATCGCCCGTTGTCTTCCCTGCCCCGGTCACTGACACACCGTAATGATCACACCCGTGCCGTTTTTTGTTGTCGGTTCAAAATATTCACAGGAGAACACTGGAGTTGAGTTGGCGGTATTAGAGGTGAAGCTGCTCATGAACCCCGGATTACGCTTTGGTACATTCTGGCACTTTCGCCACCACCCGCCTGTACCATACACCAGCCTGTGTTGTGATTCGGTATAATTTGTATGGCCAGGGCTCCGTGGGCCTACCTCTGAGGAGGGCGGAGAACTAGTATACAACCCGGCGGACAGGGGATTGATGGTGCCGGTGCGATACCGCTGATCAAAATTACCCAAGCGAGAGTAGCGGCCGCCACCGACCTGCAGGACGAGCCCACTTGGTCGATCTCGACAACCAGGTGGTTTCCTACGTCCTGGAAAACAGAATTCGACAGAGCGAGACGAGCACTCCATGCATATCCAATTTTCGTGACGATTTGAAGAGAATCACAGAATCCCCTCGAGGGTCAAGTTTTGCCTGAACCCGAGCTTGGGGCAATTCCTCCAAACGTTGCAACCGTCTTTGGTGGGTAGCATTTACTAAGGATTCTACAGGCAAAAGCAGCGCAAGATCTCGGTGTCACCCCTTCCTTCCGAATCAACATTTCTTTGGGGAATTAAGCAGTATGCCTAGGCTAGCAGGATGCCAAAGGGCGGGAAAAATAAGGTGAAGGCGGTAGTCAAACCGTTGGCTTTCCCCTCCTTGGACAACGAACCGAGATACAGTACTCCGGAAGCACAACAACAATTGCCAACCCCGGAGCGCACTCCAGCTGTTACGGCTAGAAACCGGAAGTGTTGGTCAGATTATGTGGTTTCTCTGACTGAAATACTGACCAGAGCAAAAGTGTCAGGGAAGAAAGGTGAAATCTAGAGAAGAGATTAGCTGAGTTAGAACAAGAAGAAAGTGCTCGTGAGGAGGATTTCTTCGTCAAGGGTCCATGGGATTGAAAAGGGAACCCCGTGGGGTTCCTGGATTCCGACGACGAAGAAGCGGTAGATCAGATGGAAGACAGTAGCGGCGGAGAGGAAGAAATGGCAGGCAAACGGTAAAGGACTACCGGCAGCGATGGTATCGATCGCAACGCAGACAAAGCACGTGGAGGAGGAGAAGCCGATGCAGGTGGATCTTAGTATATAGACGGCTGAGATTGTACAGAAAGAGAGGGGTATACAGACGGAAGTATCACTGGAGGAGCTAGGAGAGGTGATGGATGGGAAGAAGAATGGGAGGAAAGGAAAGGGTAGGCCAAGGATAGCGAAGGCCCAGTGATGAAGGACGGGTCAGTCGATTCCGATACCAATCGGGAGTACGAGGATCTATCCAGCTACGAGGATGAGGACGAGGTTCTGGTGGCAGCACCCCCAGCCACAAAAAAACAGGCTATTCGACTTCCGGCTGCAAAGTCGGCTGGGAAGAAATCCCAACCAGCCAAAACACACCCACAGAATCCACCACCAGGCGACAACCGCCTTGTGAAGGCGATGGTCATCCATGGGGCCTCTGCCCAGAGACCCATGTCGGATATCACACAGGTTGTTGGAGCGAGAGGGATAATGGGGCCACTCTGGCTCCTTGGGGATATAGAGAGCGTGGGAAAAGCCACCAGCTCCGTCGTAGTGTTTTTTGATAAGAAGTTGGCACTCGGGAGCCACCTGAAGGTGAGGGGACGCTGGGTACCGATCGAAGCCGACGACTTTGATAGAGGGAGGAGAAGGGTGGAATGCAGTGATTGGTAATGGAAAACTCTTGATGTCGGCTACTATATCACATCGCTATTACCCCGACTGGTTCTTTCTTTGTTACCATATATCACGGGGAAGCGACATATCACCGGGAAGTGGTTGAGCGGGTTTTTCCGCATAGCTCAGCCATTCATAGGCTAAATAGGCTCAGAGTTTGGGGAACACTTGTTCATATATAGTATTTGCTTTCTCCATCCATCGAATGGCCCATCTCAAGTAGTGTTGCAACTACCAAGAAAATACTTATTTTGCCGAAATTTTGGTTTTGAGTGATATGGTATAGAAGGCAGAAGGCATTGGGGTATGTAATGGGTCAGAATCATTTTAGGCGCCTAATACATGAAGTCTGGAACACCCCGGGTGTATTAGAGATAAGATACGGTCCTATATTGCAAGTGTTGGTTGGTTAGGGGGGTACGCGAGACATTCTTCACCATAAACCCATCGACAAATGCCTGAATCTTGCATGCAATAGCTCAGGTGCTTTGTGAGGCTATGGGGTTTGATTTAATCACACTGGGTCTTCACTATATAGTCATATCGCAGTGTTTAGCTGTTACCGCATTTGGAGGCCACTACAATAAAATCACTTAAATGCAACTCCATATGGTGTACCATAGGTGGAAATGGATCTATTGAAATAGTCCATTCTATCAATATACCGGCTGGTGCATCTCGGTCCTGGTGAATACCCTATTCGTCTGATTTACCCCCGTTTGGGGCCCGCCGCTGGGGGGCGAACCAAACCAGGCCCCACCAGGTTGGCTGCTTTGGTAGGGCGAAATATTAACAAAGTTGAATATATGATATTAAGCTGGTGGGTCATTCATTTGGACTGACTTTAGGTAGTTTATTCTATGACATACTCCACCTCTACTGAAGCCCCCCTACTTCGGCGCACCCTAAACGGGGGTAAATCAGACGAATGGTATGTTGATTAGGCGTATAGACTTCACAAAAAAAAAAACCTGGGGCTGGAGGAACGCTAGGGTGCACGGGGGATTTCTCGACGTCGCTAGAGTCGTATGATACTAATAATATTTACTGGTCCATACTACTGGTCTATTACTTCAGCTTTGAGACTCTAGTGCACGTGCTTGCAGATACTTTGTCATCTTAGTCAGCTGGTGTATATAGTCTATCGTTAGTTCGGTAGATAGAACGAACACACCTCTCCCACGTTAGATTTATCTGAAAACATCAACCGGGCAAAAGGATATCCCACCACGAACCCTGTTAGATATTTTATTTTCTAAGAACAGCCATGTCAGAGGGGAGAACCCTGGCAAGCCCTCCCACCCAAATGACGATGGGTACCTCCGATGGACCCCGAGTTGACCATTCGACGGGCACCTCCGTTGGACCCCCAGTTGAATGGTCAACAGGGTCAGTTGTGGGAGGTCCGAGACGTGGAAGGAGGATGTCAAGAATGACAGGCCGACCGATATACCCGCCCCGTCGAAATCCCGGCCGGGGCAAGCCTCCTGGCCATGTCAAGCCTCCAGGCCCTGACAATGCTCCAGGCCGTGTCAACCCGCCAGGTCCTGTCAACATCCTCGGCCCTAGCGATCCTGCGGGTCCTGATAACCTGCCCGGCCCTGTCAACACTCCTACCGGGTGTCTTGCGCATACTCCTGACAGTAAGCTGTTCGATCTTCATACAAGGAAGCCATCTTCAACAGCCACCAGTGCGTTAGAGCCCCAGAGCGAGAGCTCTCACCGAGCTGAAAAAAGGTATGTGAATGATCTCAAGTCAATCTTCTCCAACTATGTGAGCACTGAAAACAGACGGCATAGGCTAGGTGAAACCCAAGAAGACAGCCAACCAATGCCATGCAAGAAGAGGACAACCAAAAACCAAACAAGTAGGAGTCACACGCATTGGTAGGTGTTTAAATAGTGCTTTGGTTTGGTGTGCACTAATTGAATTGGTTGTAGAACGTTGACCATTCCCTCACCCTAGGTCATCTATGGTGGACCCCAACATAGAGTTGGGACAAATGACCAGGTACAGATTCTATAACCCTCCCCTACCGACGGTGTGTGGCAGCTGATAACAACTTGGGTATCAGGGTAAAGTACTGTGCCGGGAGAAATCAGCGATGAGACTCGGATAGGGTTCGGTCATGTGCTTTGCGTACCCTCTTTGTCTACCGTTGTGGATATTTCTTGACTCCCTCATCTGTGTTCACCATATTATCAATTTACCATTCATTCCACTCACGCTTGTATCCAATATCTCGATCTGCGCTAGGCAGCCACGGAACCCAGCATTTAGCAGTTGATCGGACAACTAGGTTTTCAATTTTCACCATTCGGAAGGGGAACTTTCTGCTACTCCTAGTGGAGGCTCGACAAGCAACATATACCCAAGAAAATCTTGCAGCAGGATGGCGTGTGGGGGGTTTGATCCCATTTAATGCTCGGTATTTTGTAGCCAAGGTCCCACACGGACATGTCCCAGAATCATCATCGCCTCCTCCTACAATAACTTGGAAAAACGCTAGTGATCTCCTCCGCCATACCCGACAAAGTGAAGCTGATGCTAAACGGAGATAATCCTGTAGACCAGGAAGAGCCTTTGGATGCTATTTACGTTTGGGACGGATTGGAATTGGAGCAGATCGGGATCGGGATCTTGAGAAGGTTACCTTTTGAAAATGACAGGAAAAGCAAAGTTAGAGGCTCCTGAGGATAAAAGGCCCATTGTGAAGGGTTATGGTGAGGTCATTGATGGCAAGTCATTGGCTTGGTTGTATCAAGAGCGGCAGGAGGCAGATTTGAAGCGAGCTGAGAAAAGGCGTACCAAACAAGCGAAAGTACGCCTGGCGAAACCGGTGCTCATCACTCCAGCTCGTCCCTCTAGGGTCAAGGAGTTTACCATTCAATCACCAAATGAGATTGAGTAATTTGGTGATGAATTGGGGGAATGGGGCACAGAACGAGTTCATCTAGATCCTCTCTTTCAACCCTGTCTGTTATCACTGTTTCTACCCCATTACCCCGATTCCAGAGGGGTATGACCCCTCCGACCCCCCCTTCAGCTCTCACAGGGCCTCCCAGAGGTCTTGCGTTCGTTTTCCTTCTGTTACAACTACCCCGCACTCTCGTGTAACTAGATCTAGCTCGAAATGTGTCTAGGAATACGTGATCCGCATCCCCGTGATGTATGGTAATGGAAAAGTGTGTTAAATACAGGGTGGTTCACGCAAAGCTAAGCTGACTATTCCCCCAGGGGTTACGATTCAATCCCAAATGCACATAAAGATATCTAATAATCAATTAGAGCCATGGGATACATATCTGAGCAGGTTGTCGTTCACCAGGCCTTTTCCCTTATTGTAACCGCATTACCCCCCTTCTCGAAGGGTACTTCACCCCTCAAAGATATCTCTCGGAGGACTTTGGTTCGTGTTCCTTTGATTCCGTCCCCTCTGGGCTCTCCTTTCTTACGTTTTTGATGGATAGCAAAGGGCAATTAAAAGAACTGAATGTCATTAATCTCGCTTTCTGCAGTGCAGAAAGTAAAGCGGCATCCCAAGGTTGAAGCAGGTGGGTGCTATGGGGTGGCAGGCAATAGGGCGTCATATTTGCTGCGTGGCAATATTTCACAAGCTCCAGTGGTATATGGGGATCATGTCCTTCATAATTAGAAGGCGATAGGGGATCATGCTGTAACTCGGGGCTTGAGTATCGCATCAAGATGCCTCAGCCACTCCATACCTAACTTGCGATTTGTCCATCCTTTGAGAGAGATTTCAAATAAGTATTCTCCTGCCTCTGAATCTTCATTTACATGCTAGAGCCATCCCATATATCCCTCATGTCACTAATGGTGCCAATACAGTCATAATCCCACAAACAATATCAATAACTGTAATGAGCTCTCTGTTCCCATCCTGGGCCAGCTTGCCAGTCATTGCTCTTCCTCGCCGTTCACGGATTAACTTGCATCGCCCTGACTTGCCCATCACAAACCCCTTCTCCAAATTAAACCACATGTCTTCCGGAAGCTTGAATTTTCGGATTAGTCCCCGTAATTTCCGGAAGTGATTAATTAAGACCTTGGGATCACTGGTTTTAATTCGTTTTTTATTGAATGCAGCAGAGACCTTTGCAACAAGTGCTGGTTGTCGGTCGAGAAACCCTGTGATCCAGTTCTTGCCCGCTGTTCCAACTGGTATATACAGCGCACAATAGCCGCTGCCTTCACTAGGTACTGGCCTTCTTGTCCAGCTATTCTGGCATTTCCACCATGAAAACGACTGTGCAAGGTGGTATAAGCAACACCACAAATATTGGCAGGGTTCCGCCTTGATGAGTAGTCACAAGACTGCAATCCCTTAAACGCTTGAGCTATGGGTTACTCCTTTTCATGCTCCGACTTGAGCTTGCTCGGCTTCACTCGTCCCATGTTGGAGTGTGGACTGGCTGCTCTACCCTCCAAAATCTTTAGCTAATAAGCAACCTTGCCAGCGCAGATCACTCTTACCTGATTTCAATTTCCCCTTAAATTCCGGGTTCTCAGTAGTCAAACCTGAGGGCGAAGTGAAGTTGAACCGTTGGATTCAGCGCTTATCTGCATGCCCCGCATTTCAGCGTCGTAGACCCTTGTCTCTACGCTTGGCACTACGAGGTGGGGGCTAATCCACATCCCGGTGGTGATCCGCGTCCCCATGATGTGAAGTATAGGCGGAGATTGCTTTACATCCCCTCTCGCTGGCGGTAAATACAAGCTAGCTAATGTCTTCCGTCCGAAACACTGCCATAACCATTCCCAATTTGCATCTGATCCTACCGAACGGACAGGTTAACTATTTCGGTCATTCAGTGGTAGTATCTTGCCCAATGCGCCCTTGGGAACCCACAACGATTCCCAAATGCTTTCAACTTTCTGTAGCATCTAAAGGTCCTGCTTTACCTATAGGTGAGGTATTCCGGAACATTGCTGTGGTCTGTCAGTGGTGGCAGAGGCAGGAGCACTGCTTTTACGTATTTTTTTTTTTTTGATGTCCATACGCCTGATCAGCCTTAGGCTATGCGGCGGCCTGGATCCTTTGACGGAACCTTCATTGGGAGCGGTCGACCCCCGAGAAAACCAACTACATACAAACTGTGTGACACCCGAAAATGAACTCGCTGTGTAAGAAAGAAAGAAACAAGTCGGGGTGATTAAGACGTGGTATTAGCCAACACCGAAAGTCCTCCATCAGTAGTCACTGCATTCCACCCTTCTCCTTCCTCTGTCGAAGTCGTAGGCTTCAATCGGTAGCCAGCGTCCCCTCACCTTAAGGTGGCTCCTGAGTGCCAACTTCCTGTCATAAAAATACCACAACGGAGCTGGTGGCTTTGCCCAATCTCCGCATACCTCCCAAGAGCCAACGGGCCCCCATTATCCCCTTCAATACAACATCCTGTATCGTATCTGCCATAGGTCTTCGGCAGGGGACCCCATGGATCACCATCGCCTTTACTAACGGTCCGCTGTCGTCAGGCGATGTACTCCGAGGGGGTGTTTTTGCTGGTCAGGATCGCTTCCCAGCCGGTTTTGCTGCCGAACGATGAGCAGCCTGTTTTTTATTGGCCAGAGGTGATGCTACAAGAGCATCTTCCTCATCATACCCGGATAGGTCCTCGTACATCTCCCGATAGCTATCAGAATTGTCTGACCTGTCCTTCATCACCGTATCCTCACTGTCCTTGGCTCTCCCCTTCCCCTTCCTCTCTCTCTTCTTCTTCTCCATTGCCTTCTCCAACTCGTCCAAAGCCACTTCCGTCTGTATGCCGTCATTCACGCGCACCACCGTCGGTTCCTGGATATTGTCGGTGTGGGTGGCGATGATTACCATCTCGCCTGGCAGTGCCTTGCCCTTTGCCTGCCACTTCTTCCTTTCTGCCAACACGCCTTACCCGCCTTCGCCTGTGCCTCCTTCTCTGCCCATGCCTTCCACCTCTCCTCTGCCTTCTCCTCTGCCTCCTCTACCCTCCGCTCAGCAGCCTGCAGCTTCGCCTTCATCCGCACTCTATTCTCTACAAACATGGCGATCGGGTGGTCTGGTGTGGCTAGCTGCTTTTCCAATTCGGAAGAATCCTTCCTATCAGAAAGCTGTGCCGCTTGCTCCGTGAGCCCCGCAATTATGCTATTTCGTGCCTCCAGAGCATTTTCTGCATCGTCTTGCCGCTAGTAGAGCTTCCCCATCTGCCGCTCAAGTTTCATGAATGCATCTGCAATCCTCTTTCGACCCTCACTATCCACACTTTCGTCCTTATCAAGAATTCTGATTATTAGGTCGAATCGTTGCATGGCTACATCTGTTTCCACCAGCTCTGATTCCACAAAGTTGACCGTAAATATCAGTAAAAACTCAGCAACAATCTCCCAATCCCACTTTGTCATTGCCTCCAACCTCCTCTCCCTCAAATCTTTCCCTTCGCCACCCAAGGACCCTTAAAGTTATGGTCCTCATCACAAATCTCCCCACGAGCACTGTCCTCCTTCTCCTGCTCCTCCTCATGGACACTAGCCACTGGTTTCCTTAAGTCCGCCTGTACTAGTATCTCTCTAACAATGGCATCAGCTACCCTCACTAAGGGATCGGTAACCGACACCGACATCTCCGCCGTAAACTTCCTCCCCACTGATACCTACCGGTTGCCAGTCTTAACAGCTGGTGTAGGTTCCGGTGTAGGTAATTAAGGTGCAGACGCCTCTACCTCCCGAGTGCAGTATCTCGGTCTGTTGACTAGACCGGGGACAGCCATCGGGACTGTAGCCTTTCCATTACCTTTTTTCGGTGCTTTGGCATCCTTTCTAATTCCCAAAAAGATTGTGGAGCCGCTGCTCAAGGTGACGCCGAGATCTTACGCTGCTTTTCCCCAGTAGAATGCTTAGTTGTTGCACCCACCAATCGTTAGTGAACACGGTTGCAACGTTTTCAAAATCGCCTCAGTTCAGCTCGAGTTTTTGCGAAACTTGACCCGCGGGGGGATTCTGTAGCTCTCTTCAAATTGTCACGAAAATGGGATATTCGTGATGTGCTCGCTTCGCTCTGCCGAATTCTGTTTTCTCCAACGTCGGAAACCCTCTGGTTGTCGGGATCGACCAAGTTGGCTCGGCCTGTACGGTGTTGTTGGTGCTGTTATGTTGTTGCCATGATAGCAAGAGGAGACGATGGTGGTTGTGAGGCAAGTCTATGCGATTGATTTCTCCGGGGTAGAGGTCCTGTCGAACATGCACCTAAGATTACCCTGAGCTCAGACCCTTTTTGTTTTCATTCTGCAATGCATCTAGGATTTTATATTTATTATTGTCCAGGAAAGTACTTAGAACGAGTTATAATCTCCATGGAACCTCCCCTACAAAAATCTGAAAGAAATTAATAGCTTCTTTTCCCATTAGTTCCAAAAATTTGGGATTCTTCTTATTTTCCGGCCACTGGGCTACATACATGTACCAGCGTATTTGGCATCTGTTCATTTTACCATTTATATGTATACTCTATGGCATTGCATGGCCAGGGTGCCATAGAGTTGTGACAGTCCATATATATAGATATCTTATTCCCTTTGAGGACTAAATTCTCTGAAATGCGTATACATCCAAGGTCCTATACTTGCCCGCTAATACCGCAATGCTTAGGTCACCATGACAGTCCCCTTGAGTATGATCATCCCCTAGCTAGGCTCATACCTAGGCTGGTAAGCTATAGTTTATTTAAGTTTCTGAGGAGAAAAGTAAAAGCTAGGGAAGTTTGCTTGGTTTATTCTTTTGGTGGGTTAGAACTCGTTTGACACTACATATATCATGAGGGCCCCTATCATCGGCTAGGTACCCTTCTAGATTTTCAACGACTGGACCATGACGCCCCACCGCCCCCTTTTGCTTTGAGCGATGAACTAAAATAAAAAAGAACAAAAGACCAAGCCCATAATCCCGAACTCCATGCCACGCTGGGAAGTTCATCACGCCAGAACACTACCTAGGGTCCCCTACAAGACATCCGAGGCCCCCCAACACCTCGACATTCCAGCAACTAACCAGCGTTCCGAATGTCACCGCCCTCGCAGAACGGATCCTGGCTCATCCGAATTCTCCGCTTACAGCTGGCTACGTACCGACAGGGGTCCCAAAAAAGCCTGGGTCCACCATATCAGCAAAGGAACAGACCGACTTGAAAAAGGAGGGGGACGACCCCCCATACGACGCCATCAAGTCCTTCTTCGACTTTCTTAGGACCCACTCAAGTAGGAGAGTTGGTGCTAGTTGATCGGCCTCGGAGGCCGGGCAGAGAACCCGGGGTGGCGGAGGAGGGGACTAATTTCGTATCGCCAACGGGGAGGGCCGGCTATGGGCGTGTCGTAGGAGGGGTTGGCGGGGGCAGGAGTTGGTGGGGGACGAAGCAACGAGTCACTTTTGTCCCTTTTTTCCCTCTGTTCCCGTTTTGTTCTCCGTTTTTGTCTGTATTTAAGCACACGCAGGGTGCCCAGATTAACCTGGGCTCCATTGAATACCCCGGGCTTCCGAGGGGCTCCTCATAGCCCTCCTACAGGGCTGCATACGTGTATTGAGTTTTTTTTAAAAAAATACAAATTACTCATCCAAATTTCGTGTGGCCATGCCAGGGAAGTTTTCGATTGATCATTCGTTCGGGGATGCAACCTGCAATATGTCCGCTCCAAATTCGAAGGGTTTAAGCAAGGGGAAAAGTTTAAAAATTTGTGCCACGTTTTTGAGTCCCCTACCAAGCCAGTTGAAACGAAGCAGGATATACCTTTCCTCGGGAGAGATCTCGCGGCCGCCTGGAGGGCAATTGCCATTCCCTAGTCGCGGGTCGTAGGAGCACGCCTGCTTCCGGATTTCAATTTCCCTGGAGAACCGTGTACCTGGTTCCATTGGGAGACGGCGGCATTGTTGATCTCATGTTCTTGATTGGAATCTTTTGTCGAAGAGTGGTATCTCGATTCCTTCCTGTCTTCCACAGCATAATACCCTATCGCCACTCTCGTAACCTTCTCTCACAGATCCCACCTGATAGCACAACGGAAATATCTTCCACATGGGATCTGGGTGAACCAGCACCTAACCCCAAGGACATCCCGGGATTTCTTGGCACAATGAGGGCCCAGCTTGTAAATTTTCATTCCCTTCTTCCCACTTCCAATGATTACCCTCAAAGTACTAGCAGCGATTTCATCGACCAAACCTCTTGGGGATGCCATAGCATAACCACGGGGTCTGGAACGCCATTCTGCTTCCAAGCAATATATCGCATCTTCTGCGTCAGAAAGATCGACTAGCTTATACAGTGGGAATTACTAATAGGTAATAGTGATAGCCGGTGATCTGAATCGTCGAGACATTTTATGCACAGAGGTGTACAGTGATTCTGTGGGTGACCTTCTTCCACGTTGATCCGTAGTGGTTTCACATTGAAGAATCTGGAAAGCACGTGTGTAAGGAACAGATCTCCCATTGACAACGCGGTGTTTGCCGGGCAGTGGGTACCGTAGTGCTTAGGCCTGTGGTGCTGAACCTTTGGCTGAGTTGTCGGCAAGGATAACCGCTGGCAGGAATCTGTTCCAGTGGTCTCGTACAAGTGTCCGTATGCTCTAGTAAACCTTTCCTGTATTCGGTGGAGTCTCTCATATGCTCGGCGATCTCTGGCTGCCTCTGTATCCCTCAAAGAGTCTCTATTGAATCTGTCTTTCTTGAGGTGCGAGGGACAGTTAGATATATACTAAAGAGAAACAATGCTATGCAGTCGATACTATGACTTTGCATCCCATGTAAGCGTATACCCTACCACAACGCATAGAGATCTCGGGGCGAGTTTTTTTATGGGCAGAAATGAGAGCCACTCAGCTGCGTATGGTCAGACACACCGAGTTATCATAAGTAGGGTAGGGATTTATGCCAGAAAGCGGAATATTCCGAAACATACTGCCGACATGCATTGTCAGGGGCCTGACAAGGTTTGCAGATCATCCAACACCTGAGTATCGCATTACCACCCTCCCACTAGCCTCCTTATCGGCTAGTTGAACTCCTGGCATTATCCACATCTGTTTTTTTCTGCCCCTTTCCGTCTCTGCACTGCGCCAGCAAAGGTAGCTACCTGATCGGCGGCTTGAACTGCTGGCACTGGCGGCGTCTTGTTTTATTCAGTCATCATTTTTTCGCCCAATGGTTGCCCCGGGCAGATGGATGGATTATCGGCAAGACTCATTTTGTCGAATGAGGTTGGTAGATTTTCATCCTTGTTCCCCTACCACCGACATAGATATCGATCGCCTGATATAACAAGAACTTTGTGACCTTGAAGTGAGTGGGCTGTAAGGCGGCATTTTCGCGTGGCGGAAAAAGAACATTCTCAGCACAATTTCCAATGCCGACTCTCCCTCGGATGGGATAGTTGTCTGGAACGCCGTTGTAGGTGGTCCTTCTGGTTCGGAGTTTGACTTTCGTAGTACAGCATCTATCGCACAGATAGTCCCCTCTGGGCGCATTAAACCTGTACCAGCGAGCATATCTTTAAGCTGCTCGACAACGTGAGATACGTGCGAGTAGTCTTCCGGAAATAGGAGCTCCAGTCGGGCAGCAAGTGCCCGAAGAGTCGCCACTGATCACCCCCATCCTGCCCTCGTCTAAATAGATTGCAAGTGTTTTGAAGGTATTTGAGCGAGACCCTGTTCTTGCTGCGAGGACTGGGGGTTGTTGCAGCATTGTAGACACCTGGTCAGACGGAGCCCAAAGCTTGTCAGATGCCGGTTGGTAATAGTATGCATGGCAGCTGGGGATTTTGAAGGGTGTCATCGTTATGGACGCGTTTGACTACGACAAAATAGTCCTTCTATATAATCTCGATGTTCTTGTTGCAATTCGGATACTCAAGCATGGTCAGAGGGGTGTCTGCAAAGACCATTTGCCATTGCTGGGACAACGCTCACTTGTGTCTAGAAGGCCCAGTGGAACCACTAATGGGAATCCCCACTATGAGTTGGTCAAGACTATGATTCTGTTCTGGTCCTGTCGCGAACGCAATTGAGTTCACGAACAGACTGGTCTGTACGCGAATGGACTATGGCTTGATAAATGTTCTTCAGTTGACTGGTCTAGCGACGAACACAGGGACTAAATGCTGGCCAAGCAAGAACGAATGCATATTTATGCATATTGTAGTTTGGTACATGCTTATGTCCGGACTTGAATAGTGCTCTCTATATCTGAATTCTCTTGCGGAGCATGTGCTGCCCCCTCTATTTCCCCCTCTGCCTCCCCTGCTTCCGCCTCTGCCTCCGACTCCAGTCCTGCCTCTGCTATATCCTTGTTGCGACAAAAGCCAGTGCGCTGCTTGGGATGGCAATGTGTAGTACAAATAAGTTCAGCACGCATGCATGGGCAGCGGCGAGTAGAACAGTTGGCCATAAATGCCATAGAGAACTTGCTGAAATTATCTCGTATATGAAGAATCCAGCAAAAGTCACCTGCTGGACTTCCACTCATATCGATTAAATCACTTTGTACACGCTCCCAGAGTGATGTAACAACAATAGGTTCGAGTGGTGCTCTGCTGAAGTTTGGTCGGTTTTTCATACAAATTTGACAGTGTCGAACAATCCATGCCACCTGTATTATTATTAGCTATCTCAGATATATATATAATTATACTTACAATACATACTTCATCTCGTGATATGCCATAATATTGTTCATTAATAGCTGCAAAGGTTTAGGTCTTTCCATCATGTAATAATGATATGAGTATCAATAATTGTATCAAAAACTTCATGATCTAAGACTTGTCGTCTGGCTTGCTGTGCTTGAATTTTAGCTACTGATGGTTTTATATATAATAGGCCATTCTCAGTCTTAAACTCATTCAGAGTAAGCCATTTAGTTTTACGTTCTGCTGCAGTAGGTTTCGGATGTTTAGCCTCCCATGGTGCTGTATTGCGTAAAATTCCCCTCAATTCCTGCCATTGGTAGAATGAAATATGAAATCGGTTAGGGGGTGCATGTTGGGGATAATGGTCAAAATTGGTGCATACTTGTGCACTAAAGGGCTCAGAAGCTGCTGCCTTTCCTTCGTATTTTGAAATCTTTTTTTTTTTTGCAAATCATTACTCGTATTCCTCCTATGTAGATATGACGAGGGAGCGCATGCCCTAGTGACGACCCGGCTGCCTTATCCAACCCCTGGGCCGTTCCCTACCCTATATCTCTGTACAAGACCAGATACCCCCCGAAGAAGCGTCGCACAAAAAGGGAAAAGAAATAGGAAAAGACATCTGCTCTCGGTATGTACAAACAACCCCACCCAATCACCACTGGTGTCACATCGTCCAGCCCCTCACTCCCTGTGTCAGCCTGTCTAAGGTTGTCGATGCAAAAAAAACCCCATCACTGCGGGGTGCAATCGTCCAGCCCCTCGCTCCGCGTGTAACGTGTATCCCGTTGCCTCGGGTGACCCCTATTCCAGTCATATTTCCCTGTTGGAAAACGTTTCCCACCTAGCCTCATAGCCGCTATCTCTTCCGTCGATTTCGTGTATATGACCAGCGAGGAGGCTTCTTTCCCTCGTCGCCTGTCCTCTGACATAAGCCACATCGCTCCCATCACCTCGATCCCTGTGTTGACTCCCGATGGTAGGTAACCGCTGTCCTCCTTTTCGTAACTGGTTAGGTCCTCGTAGGGTTTCCAATCGTCCAATACTACCGTGTGTGCTGCTGGCATTGATTGTGGTGGGGCGATCGTTATTGGTGTCGCCTGACTTGTTGCCTGTGCATATGACTTCCTCCCCTCTTCCTTTGTTGGGATTTCCTCCGGGAGTGCCGTTATTTTATCCTAAGCCCAACTATCCTCCGTCTGTGTTGCTGAGGCCAGTGTGTATGACTCCCTCCCCCCCTCCTCTCGTATTGGGATCTCCTCCGGGGGTACCATCGTTTCATCTAAAACTACCTCCGTATGTGCTGCTGACTCCGCGTATATGTGGTGCGAGGTCTCCATTCTTCCCTTCAAAACTTCCACCTCTGCCTCGTGTTCTCGCTTCATCGTTTCCACCAATTCCAGCTTTACCTCATACTCTTGCTCTATGGTTGCCAACTTCTTTCGTGTGGTTTCATTTGCCGCAAGTCCTTGGTCTAGCCGCCCCTCGTACTCTTGCTTCATATCTTCCCTCCGTTCCCCCGCTACTTGCCTGTACGGTTCCAATAACTTTTCACATTGTTGTCTCTCTCGTATCATGTCTTCTGCCATCAAAGCGATCTCCTTCTTTTGTGTGGTTACGAGCGCCCCACCTTCTTGGCTAGATCCTCGACCAACCTCTTCGCGGCTTCCAGCTTTAACTCGTATTCTCGCTCCATAGTAGCCATCCTCTTCCGTTGTGATCCTGTGGTTTCATCCAATGCCCCCTTCTCGTCTGTTTGTGCCGCTGCCTCCGCGTGCGTACTGGGTTGTGGCACGTTCGTCATGCCCAAATCATCCCACAGTTCTTGTGCTCGAGTAGTGAGCATCTCGTATGCCCGGTCGCCCCTACGTTCTTCCATCACCGTTCTCTTCACTTGTTCTTTTTTCGCTGTTACATAAGCTATCGTGTAGGCCTTTATTCCCTCCACCACTGCCCAAATTCCTTGTCCTGCTTCTCTCCACCTTCTTTGATCCATTCTGCCACTCGAGCGCCAGCCTCATACATTGCGTTGCTGATATCCGTCCATATCATTTGTTCCACTTCGTATTGCTGGTGGGCTGTGCGTGGTCCTTTCCCTGGAGACGGTGCCGCCTCCTTTTTCCCTTTCTGCGGCATGTTGTTGATTCGTTGTCGTTATGTGGGGACCCGATGTTGAAAACCCAACTAGTGTGGTGATTATCAATTCGTTGATTGGGCCGTTGTTGCTGTTCGTTGAGGCTGCAGTTCCGAGTTGTGACCGTTGTTTCTGATACGTTATCGTGAAGTGTGGGAGTTATCGTTCGTCTGGTTTGGTGTTATGGCCGTGATGTTGATGGGTTGGCCTCTCCGTTGATACAGGTGTTGCCGGAAGTCATGTAGTATATCGTGGGATTCACGAACTTCAAGCTCGGGGCAGAGGGTCGTAGTGTTGGTTCCCCCTATATCTGTGTTGATGATGTCGTTGCCGCTATCGCAGCTAGTATCATGGATCTATCCCTACCCAGATTTGTGGATATGGCTAAGAAGTACTAAGTGATGTTAGTGTAGTTGGAAGTTAGTGCATGTATAGCGTAATGTGATGAGGTTCGATTTCTTTTAATATCATTCTTGTTATTCTTTACCCCACGTTTGATGTATGCAATAGCTCTTAATTTATATACACTCTGTTCGTGCATGGGTGGACTGGGATCAAAACACCGGTTCTTGCGGGGACTGATCATTTCACGAACCGGGTCCATTCGCATACAGACCAGTCTGTTATTGAACTCAATTCATTCATCGGTGGACCAGAACAATTCTATGCGAGTGTAATTGGGTGTAATTCCATCTGTTCCGCTCAACACAAGATATCCGAGATTGAGAAGCCCCCGCTAATGAATATATTCCTGAGCGTCAGACAAAGCTTCACATGGAGGAAATTCCAGCCTCGTACTCACCACCAGCCAATTTGGCATCCGAGGACCGTCTTGATTACTCTGAACCACCACCACCGATTACCAGAGCCGAATTCAACCATGCGCTCGAAACCCTTCCAATGTTTGTTAGTCAGACCACTCAGTACTGCACGGCTGCGAGCGATAACACCCTTGATTGCGTCTCTCACTACTCTATGCAGGGTAAGAGCTCAACCTCAAAGGAAAGCAGCACCGTGAGAAGTGACTTAGATTCCAGTGGGGTTGGTGGGGGAGGGTGGGGTGTCATGGATTCTAATGCATCTACTTCAAAATCGGCTGTTTTTCCCATTTCCGGCTGTGCCGCGTAAACCTGTCTCACTGCCACAAACGTGTAGTGAAGGGTGTTATGTAGCAAGGCAGGTTCGACTGTATATAATATCCCAGTTTTGGTCTGAAACTCGATGAGGAGAACGGTTGAGTGATTAACATCAGGTGGCACAACTCACACCTTTAACGCCTGGCTTTTGATTGCAATAAGTTGCGTAAACCGTAGCTTGACACGTAGAACACCTTCATCGTCCCAAGCAGGACATCTACCTGCTGCTGCCACTCGGTTACCGTCCCAGGAAACTTTGCTCTCTATTGTCGCTTTCAACTCGCCAAATCCTAGGCAGTTTTGTAGATGCTTAGGGCCAGCCCAGGGATGAGTGACGTATGTCCAGAGATTGACCCATACAATGGAGTCGACGTTACGAGGTACCATCCATCCCTGGGATGCGGATCACCACCGGGAAGTGGATCAAATGGTTATTCTGCGGCTATCGATGGTTTCGCGCCCAATATACAACCGAATAGGCTTAAAATCTGGGATTGTATTGTAG